>Ga0075418_10007776_pt1 | contig 12049 bp, 8 predicted proteins | sample SoiMetdeltSBSDD2_FD_81776 | JGI IMG/M metagenome (GOLD analysis project Ga0075418, IMG submission 81776) | Bulk soil microbial communities from a Populus tree surrounding site in Tennessee, USA - Soil MetaG P. deltoides SBSDD2 | ecosystem: Environmental > Terrestrial > Soil > Tree plantation...
CGGCTCGTTGCTGTTTGCATCCGATCGCGAAGGACGCGGCTTCCATCTCTACCGAATCGATTTGAATTCACTGAACGTGCAGCGGCTCGAGGGGACCGGACCAGACGCACGCTCGCCAGCAATGTCGCCCGACGGAACGACGCTCGTGTTCGTCGGCTACACCGGCGACGGCTTCGATCTGTTCAGCATGCCTCTCAACGGCGCTGCCTGGACGGCGGACGACGAACGTGCGGTCAAACCTGTTCGCGACGACGATCGACCGACGGCCGATCAATCCGCGGTGAGTCCGCTGCCGGCCTTGCCGAACCGCCCCTACTCTCCGTGGCGAACGATTGCTCCACGTTTCTGGACGCCGATCATCGCCTCCAACGACGACCAGTTGTTGATCGGGGCTGGGACGTGGTCCAGCGATGCGCTCGGCCGGCATAACTACTCAGCAGAGGCGGCCTGGGAGCCACGTCGCGGCAGGCCCGATTGGTCGGCCAGCTACGTCTACGATCGATGGCGCCCAGCCATTTTCGTGAACACCTCGGACGAGACCGATCCCTGGCGAGACGGCGAGATTCGCACGCGCGAAGGAAATGCCGGCATTCTGGTGCCGTTCCGCCGCGTCCGACAGTCGTACTCCGTCCTCGGCGCATTTCATGCGTCGACCGATGAGTTCGTCTGCACCGAGTGCCCCGCCGACGAACGCTCGGAGATCGTCCGTCGCGCGATTCGCCTTGGTTGGCTGACGAACGCGGCCCGTTCGTTCGGCTACTCGATCACCCGCGAGGAGGGATGGACAGCCTCGGTTGCGACGGAGTTCAATCGCGAAGCGCTCGGAGCCGACGGCGATGGCGGATCCGCGACGGCAGACGTCCGGGCGTATTTCCACGCCATCCCTCGACATGGCGTTCTCGCCGTCCGCGGTGCGGCCGCAACCGCGTGGGGCGACGCTGCAGTTCGGCGGGTGTTCAGCGCGTCTGGCTCCGGCCCGCTGCCAGGCGGCTTCAGTTTTGGGTCCGACGCGATCGGCCTGTTACGAGGTCTCGATGACGACGATCTTTTCGGCCGCCACGCCGTCGTCGTCAACGCCGACTACCGGGTTCCGCTGATGCGTATCGATCGCGGCGCCGGAACACTGCCAGTCTTTGCGCGCGTGATCCACGGCGCCGCGTTCGTGGATGCCGGCCACGCCTGGAACGACCGCTTTACCCGTTCCGACATCACCGTCTCGCTCGGCGGTGAGCTGTCTCTGGACACCGTCCTCGGCTACGTCGTGCCGCTGACTTTTACGGCCGGCGGCGCGTGGGTGTCGCACGATCGAGGGTTCACCGTCTTCGGGCGGATTGGAAGGGCTTTCTAACACGTCGGGTTCTACACGTCGGGGTTCTACACGGCGGGTTCTACCCGGCGGGTTCTACCCGGCGGGTTCTACACATCGGGTTCTACCCGACGGGTTCTACACATCGGGTTCTACACGTCGGGTTCTACCCGGCGGGTTCTACACGGCGGGTTCTACACGTCGGGTTCTACACGTTGGGTTCTGCACGTCAGGTTCTGCACGTCGGGTTCTGCACGTCGGGTTCTACACGTCGGGTTCTACCCGGCGGGTTCTACACGGCGGGTTCTACACGGCGGGTTCTACACGTTGGGTTCTGCACGTCAGGTTCTGCACGTCAGATTCTGCACGTCGGGTTCTGCACGTCAGTTTCTCCACGTCAGGTTTACACGTTGGGTCTTCAAGGGAACCCGTCGGGTAGAACCCGCCGGGCAAAACCCAACGTGTAGAACCCGTCGGGTAGAACCCAATGTGTAGAACCCGCCGGGTAGAACCCGCCGGGCAAAACCCAACGTGTAGAACCCAACGTGTAGAATGTTCGAGTCATGAGCCGAAAATCGCGCTTTCTCCGCGTGCCGGTCGAGCCGTTCTCGGCCGAGTCCGGCCTCAGCGCTGATGAAGTGCTCGCTCGCATGGAGCGCGTGTCCTTTCAAGGGCGTAACCTTGCGGCGGCGAGACGCATCTGGGAAAAGATGCTGGGCGGCGATTGCACGATCTTTCTCGGCATGGCCGGCGCGCTCAGTGCCGGCGGCATGCGCCTGCTGGTTGGCCGGTTGTTGAGCGAGCGGTACGTCGACTGCCTGGTCTCGACGGGCGCGAATCTCTATCACGACCTTCACGAAACACGAGGCCGGCGCCACTACGTCGGCTCACCGATCGAAGATGATGCGGCGCTGCAGGCGGATCACATCGATCGGGTGTACGACACGTATGCCAGCGAGGACGAGTTCGTCGACAACGACGAGTGGATCGCGGCGTTTGCGCTGACGCTCGAGCGCCGTCCTTACACGTCGCGCGAATTCCTTTACAAGCTGGGCGAGCATCTCTGGAAAGAAACCGGCCACGAAGGGATCCTGACGGCCGCGTACAAGGCGTCGGTGCCGATCTTCTGTCCGGCGATCGCCGATTCTTCGATCGGCATGGGCCTGTCGCAAGCGCGGCATCGCGATTCCGCAGCCGGTCAGATCGACACGATTGGCGACATCATCGAATCGGCCAACCTGGTGATTCGCCATCGTCGAACGGCGTCCGTCGTGCTCGGCGGCGGCACGCCCAAAAACTTCATCAATCAAGCAAGCGTCCAGGCGGAGTTCTACGACGATCGCGTAGGCGGCCACCGCTATGCGGTGCAGATCGTCACTGACGTACCGCACTACGGCGGCGCCTCCGGATCCAGTCTGGAAGAGGCCCGGAGCTGGGGCAAGCTCGCCACCGATGCGGAACAGGTGACGGTTCATGCCGACGCGACGATTGCGCTCCCGCTGCTCGTCAGCGCGCTCGAAACGAGCGGGCGCGAGACGCTTGCTGCCCGGAAATTGCTGCGCTTCGATCTTTCGGGTCCCGTGATGGTGGTCAACGACCGCCCGTTTCCCCAGGCGCGTTTCGAGGCACGCCAATGAGCGTTCCGTTCGAGTACGACCGCGGTCCCTATCTCCCGTTCGGGGGCATCCTTCCCCGCGTCACCAGTTTCGACGAGTCTCGCGCCATCATTCTTCCCGTGCCAGTGGATCGAACCACGTCGTACGTGGGCGGGACGCGCAACGGTCCGCGCGAGTTGCTGATCGCGTCCTCTCACATGGAGTTGTGGGACGAGGAGGTCGGGGCTGATGTCCACGCCGTCGGGATCTGCACGCTGCCGGAGATGGAGTTGCCATTCGGTGAGCTCGATGCGGTGATGGACGAGATCCAGCGCGTTGCCTACGAGATCGTGTCGCGCGACAAGTTTCTGGTGACGTTGGGCGGCGAGCATTCGATCACGCCAGCGCTCGTCGCGGCGGTCGCGCAGCGCTATCCGGGCTTATCGGTCCTGCAGATCGACGCGCACGCGGATCTGCGCAACAGCTACATGGGGACAATTCACAACCATGCCTGCGCGATGCGGCGTGTGCTCGACCTCGCGTCGGTTACGCAGGTCGGGATCCGAAGCCTGTCTACCGAGGAGGCAACCGCGCTGCCGGATCTGAACACCACCGTCTTCTACGACGTGAACATGCGGCGTGACCCGAACTGGGTCGACCGCGTTGTCGATTCGCTTGCGGATCCTGTCTACATCACGATCGATGTCGACGGCCTGGATCCCGCCATCATGCCCGCAACGGGCACCCCGGAGCCGGGCGGGTTGTCATGGTATGAGGCGCTGACGCTCCTCCGCAAAGTCGTCACCCAACGCAAGGTCGTGGCCTGCGACGTCGTCGAACTGAGTCCCATCCCTGGTCTGGTCGCCCCGAATTTTCTCTGCGCCAAATTGGTCTACAAGATCCTCACCTACCGCTTCGCGAAGTAATCGAGCCCGGATCCCGGGTTTCGGACCTCGAAAATGGGTGTATACGAGGTATACTGTCGCCGCCGTGGGCACTCCCGATCTCTATGGGCAGGCCGTTCAGGCCTTGGAACAGGGCCGTGGTGCTGATGCGACGACGCTGCTCGTTCGAGCGCTGAAGCGGTCGGGTCTCAGCCGCGAGGAGCAGATCCAGATCCGGTGCGCGCTCGCGGACGCGTGGTTACTTCAGGACGACATCCGGCAAGCGACCGAAGCGCTGGGGCGACCGCCCGAAGCGCGTGAGCGCCTCGACCCGGCCCGGCTCTCGGACCTTTGGCGCATGCACGGACGGCTGGCGGCCGCTCGAGGTGAACCTTCACGCGGCATTGCTTTCCTAACCAAGGCACTCCAGGCGGCTGAACGCGCGCACGACTCCCGGGCCATCGGCCTTGCCCACTTCGAACTGGGCCTGTGTTACCGGCAGGTTGGCGACACCGCGATTGTCCGCGACCACCTGACCCAGGCGGCGTCGGCGCTGCATGCGGTGGGCGATAGGCGGCACCTCGCGATGGTGCATTCGCTGTCCGGCGTCACCCTGGCTCAGGAAGGCCGGCTCGAAGACGCCATGGCTGCTCTCTCTCAAGCCGAGCGCCTCGCGATCATCGTCGAAGCCGGCGACGTCCTGGCGACGGTTTGCGGCAACCAGGCGAACGTTGCCTTGATGCAGCACCGGCACGAGCAGGCCCTGACGCTCGCAGAGCGCAGCGTCGAACTGCAGCAAGGCGGCGGCACGCCGCACGGCCTCGGTGTCGCGCTAGCGTCGCTTGGTCAGATCTGCGTTCGGCTCGGGAACCTCAATCGCGCCGAAGAGGCGCTGAACCGCGCCCTCGACGTTCGGAGTCCGCTGCAATTCATGCGGGAAACGACCGGCGCGGTATTCGATACGCTCGCACAGATTCACCTCATCCGAGGCGATGCCGAGGCGGCCGGCCGCTGCTTGCAGAAGGCGCGCGAGGCGTACGGCGAGTACGGCTCGCAGACGGCACGGTGGTATCAGTGGTCGCTGCTCTTGCTCGAGGCGCGCGTTGCCCTGCGCCGTGGGCACGCGGGTCCTGCCGTCGCGCTGGCATCTGACGTCGGCAAGTCTGCCGAGGTTCCCACCGCGTACGTGCTACAGGCCGAGTTGATCGCCGTCGAGGCGCTGCTGTCGTCGAACTTGACGGACGAGGCGCAGCGCCGATTGGACGCGATCGCCGGGCAGATCAGCCCCACGTCGATGAGCGGCACGTGGGGTGAATTTCTGCGGCTACGCGGCCGTTTGAACCGCGCGGCCGGACGGTCGACCGAGGCGTATCACGACTTCGGCCAGAGCGTCAGCGTGTTCGAACTCGTCGGCGAGCGTCACCAGGCGGGCCTGAGCCACCTTGAGCTCGGGCGGCTTGCGGCGGCCGCCGGCGCGAAATCGCGGGCTACCCGGTACCTCAAGGATGCCGTCGGAATCTTCACCGCGCTGGGCGCACTGCCCGATCTTGCTGAGGCGAAACAGACACTGGAATCCATACCGGTCGCGGTCACTGGCGACTACATCGGCGTCCAAATGGACGGCGAGGACGCTCTCGTCCGGCGCATCGTCGACGCGGCGGTCATGCCGGCCCTCCTGGCTCGTGAAGGGGCAACCGCATTGCTGGAGGCGTGCGACGCTTCAGCAGCGGTGCTCTTCGTCGAGGTTCCGGTCGGGCCGCTACGTGTCATCTCGATGTCGGGATGTGGTCCGGAGCAGGCCCGGATGCTGGCGGCATCGGCGCTGCGGGTCGTCGACGACGGTCGAGGAACGTTGATCGAGCCGATCGGGCGAGAAGTCGACGGTCCCCGTTTCGCCGCGGTCAACGGGAACCGGCCATTGACCGGCAACGATCGCCAGCGATTCCGGACGTTGTGTGCGGTTCTGCGCCAGGGCTTCGACCTCTGTGCCGCTCGCGAGCGTCCCGCCGAAGTCGTCGGCGGCATCCTGGAACGGCCGCTCGAACCCCTCCTTCCGGGATTTGTCTGTGCCAGTCCCCCAATGCATCGCGTGGCTGAACAGATCCAGCGCATGCAGGGCAACGATCTCACGGTTCTGATTACTGGGGAGAGCGGCACGGGCAAGGACTTGGTGGCGCGCGCCATCCATGCGGGCTCACCACGCCGCGGGAGCATGTTTCTTCCCTACAACTGCACGAGCGCGACGCGCGAGCTGGCCGACAGCCAGCTGTTCGGCCACCGCCGAGGCAGTTTCACGGGCGCTATCGCGGACCAGCCCGGTGTATTGCGAACGGCGGTCGGCGGAACATTGTTTCTTGATGAAGTCGGCGACCTCCCGCTCGACGTTCAGCCAAAACTCCTGCGGTTCCTCGAGCAGGGAGAAGTCCTTCCTGTCGGCGACACGCGCCCCCAACGCGTCGATGTTCGAGTTGTGGCGGCCACCAATGCCGATCTGGAACAGCGAGTCTCCGAGGGCAAGTTTCGTGAGGATTTGTTCTATCGGCTGAGTGTTATTCGTATCCACGTGCCGCCCCTTCGCGATCGCCGCGAAGAAATCCCCCACCTTGCGACGTTTTTCCTGCGCGAGGCGTCCGAGCGGCTCGGCAAACCTCGCGTCCGGCTCAGTCAGGAAACTCTCGACTTGTTCGACACGTTCCAGTGGCCCGGTAACGTGCGCCAGTTGCGGAACGAGGTCCAGCGAGCCGTCGCTATGGCGGCGTCGGGTGGACTGATCACGCCCGATTTGCTGTCCCCCGTGTTCACGGCCGCGTTCGAACGTTCCGTCAACGGCGCTACACGGCTGCCCTCGAGAAAGACGACGTTGTCATCGGCCATCGAGTCGCTGGAACGAGATCTAATCGAGGGCGCCCTCGAACGCTCTTCTGGCAATATTTCGGAAACCGCACGTTCGCTGGGTCTGACTCGGCGCGGTCTTTACTTGAAGATGCAGCGTCTTGGCGTGAGCGCCGCGCGCATCTGACAAGCGAACTGGATACCGAATATCCAGCTGAATCCGCGGTTGACTACCTGGTATTCATACCGGATGATGTGTCGATGCTTCGCGCATTTAGCCTAAGTTCATACTAGGCTGTTGGTTAGCTAGCTCGCTGGCATCTCGCGAGCCTCTCGGGTAAAAACGGCCCGCGGCTTGGATATATACGTCGCAACGGGAGGCGATCATGGAACAACAGAGGCTTCGACTCGTTCAAGGTGGGCAGAGCCGATCGGACAAGCGGGCGGCAGAGCGTCGTCGGCTCGAGGTGCCCGGGCAGATTGTCTGGAAGGATGCTCGCGGAACTACGCGGATGGCGTCTGTCGTGACTCGCGATGTGAGCGAGCACGGCGTCTGCGTCGAGTGCCTCAGCGGAACACCGATTCCGCAGTACCGCCTGGTCTACTTCCAAATCGATCGCGACTCGCGGCATCGGCCTGAGCTTCCCGCGGCGCTTCGCAAGACGAGCGTCCTCTCTGCGGTGTTCCGCGTGGGTGCGTGCCAGCAGGCCACCGGTGCCCCGAAGGAATATGCGCTCCGACTGCTCGTTGAACCGGAACGCAAGGTCGCCGCACCGATTCGCCCACTTCACCACGTCGAGGCTGGGCGCTCACTGACCGCATAGCTCGATTGACTCAAGGCTCAAGGCTCAAGGCAGGGTTTTCCTGAGCCCTGAGCCCTGAGCCCTGAGGCTTGGCCCCTCCCAAATCCACCCTCCGTACCATTCGCCACGGTCGATCGTTGTTTTGAGATAGGCTCAGTCCCTGAACCGCGCGCGCGTCTACTCGAGCGCGAGCTTCCCGAGGTCATTCCATGATCGATCGCAGAGGATTCGTACAGTCGATGATTGCGCTCGGCGCTTCGACTGGGTTACGGCCAACCAACGTGATCTTCGCCGCCCCGCCGGCTGGCGAGCTGCGCGACCTTGCCGATGCCGCGCTCGCGTCCGCGCGGAAGGTCGGCGCCAGCTACGCGGACATTCGCATCAACCGCTACCGCGTGCAGTTCATCTTCACACGCGACCGCCGCGTTCAGAACATCGTGAACACCGAGGACTACGGCTTCGGCGTACGCGTCATCGTCGACGGCACGTGGGGATTTGCAAGCAGCAGCGTCGTCACCAAGGACGAGATCGCTCGTGTAGCGACCCAGGCCGCCGGTATCGCCCGTGCGAACCGTAAGATCAACGCCGAACCTGTGCGACTGGCGCCGGTCGATCCCTACGACACGGTCTGGAACACGCCGGTCAAGAAGAACCCCTTCGACATGCCGATCCAGCCGAAGCTGGACGTGTTGCTGCAGATTCACGAAGAGGCGCTCAAGGTGCCGGGCGCGAGCTACGTCTCGGCGTTCATGCAGTTCGTCAACGAGCACAAATATTTCGCATCGACCGAAGGCTCCCACATCGAGCAGTCGCTGATTCGTTCGTATCCGTCGTTCTCGGTGTCGGCCGTGGACAAGAGCACTGGCAAGTTCTACGCGCGGCAGTCACTGACGGCGCCGATGGGAATGGGTTACGAGTACGTGGAGGGATATCCTCTCCTCAAAGAGGCTCGCGTGGCGGCCGAGGAGGCCGTCGCGATGCACAAGGCCAAGCCCGCGCCCGCAGGCCAGAAGGCGCTCATTCTTCATCCGACCAACTTGTGGCTGACGATTCACGAGTCAGTCGGCCATCCGACGGAGCTCGATCGAGCCCTCGGCTACGAGGCCAATTACGCCGGTACGAGCTTCCTCACGACCGACAAGCTCGGCACGTTCGAGTTCGGGTCGAAGATGGTCAACATCGTTGCCGACAAGACGCAGGACAACGCGATGGCGACGTGCGGCTATGACGACGACGGCGTGAAGACGACCCGCTGGCACTTGATCAAGGACGGACTGTTCGTCGACTATCAGACGACGCGCGATCAAGCGCATCTCATCGGCCAGAAAACTTCGCACGGGTGCAGCTACGCGGACAGTTGGGGCTCGATACCCTTCCAGCGCATGCCGAACGTCTCGCTCGAGCCTGGAGCGAAAGACCTGACGGAGTCCGACATCATCAGCGCCACCGACGACGGCGTGTACGTGAAAGGCGATGCGAGCTACAGCATCGACCACCAGCGCTACAACTTTCAGTTCAGCGGCCAGACGTTCTGGGAAGTCAAGAACGGCAAGATCACGACGCAGCTGCGCGACCTTGCGTATCAGTCGAACACACCCGAGTTCTGGAAGTCGTGCGACATGCTTGGCGGCAAGTCCACGTACTTGCTCGGTGGTGCGTTCAGCGACGGCAAGGGGCAACCAAGCCAGAGCAACTCGGTCAGCCACGGTTGCCCGATCGCGCGCTTCGCGCGCGTCAACATTTTGAATACGGGGCGTTAGGAAATGATCTGGAACAAAGACCAGGCAAAGGCGTTGACCGATCGCGTGCTCTCGATGAGCAAAGCTGAAGAGACGTTTGTCGCCGTCAACAACAACGAGCGCGCCAATCTTCGTTTCGCGCGCAACACCGCAACGACCTCGGGCGCGTCTTCCGGCACGACGCTGGCCATTACCTCCAGTTTTGGCAAGCGCTCCGGTACGGTGACCACGGCGCAGTTCGACGACGCGAGCCTGCAGCGAGCGTTACGCAACGCTGAGGAAATCGCCAAAGTGTCCCCCGAGAATCCGGAGGCGATGCCGGTCCTTGGCGCGCAAACCTACTCACCCGTGAATGCGTACTTCGAGGATGCCGCGACTGCCTCGCCGGACTGGCGCGCTGCCTCGGTTGAAACCGCGATCGCGCTGAGCAAGAAGAAGGACGTCGTCTCCGCGGGGTTTGTTGAAACGCAGGCAGCGATGCAGGCCGTGGCCAGCTCGAAGGGCCTCTTCGCCTACGATCGTTTCACGACCGCGGATTACAACCTCACGGCGCGCACGCCGGACGGATCCGGTTCGGGCTGGGCATCGAAGTCGTTCAACGAGCTGCGCCTGCTCGAGCCATCGAAGCTTGCCGCGACGGCGATCGACAAAGCGGCGCTCGCCAAGTCAGCAGCGGCGATTGAGCCTGGAAAGTACACGGTCGTCCTCGAGCCGGCAGCGATGGCCGACTTGATCGTGTTCATGATGTTCTCCGCCAACGCTCGCCAGGCCGACGAGGGCCGGAGCTTCTTCTCGAAGAAAGGCGGCGGCAATCGCGTCGGGGAGCAGATCGTCAGCGAGAAGGTGCGCATCTATTCCGATCCTGCTCACCCGGTCGCGCCAACGGTGTCGTTCGATGGCCAGGGCTTGCCCATTAGCCGGAACGTCTGGATCGAGAACGGCGTGCTGAAAGACCTTTTCTATTCGAGATTCTGGGCGGAAAAAATGGGCAAGAAACCGACCGCTGGACCTTCCAACCTGATCATGGAGGGCGGAAACGCGACCGTCGACGAGTTGATCGCGGGCACCGAGCGCGGCGTGCTCGTCACGCGATTCTGGTACATCCGCCCACTCGATCCACAGACGATCCTTGTCACCGGCCTTACGCGCGATGGACTGTTCCTCATCGAGAAGGGCAAGGTGACACGTCCGGTCAAGAACATGCGATGGAACGAGACTCCCATCGTCGCCCTCAACAACCTTGACGCGATGACCCCTGCCGAGCGTGTCGTCAGCGGCGAGGGGGTGGGGACGAGCGGACTGTCGCTCGTCGTCCCCGCCGCTCGGATTCGGGAGTTTACGTTCTCGAGCGCGTCAGAGGCCGTCTAGCCACGGAAAACACGGATCCTTCAGGCCACGGAGAACACGGACAACACGAATCAGGACTTACGGACTTGCTCCAGTTCTTTCTTCGCGTCGTCAACGTACATCGACTGCGGGAACTCCTCGGTGATCCGCGTGAAGGCGCGAACGGCTTCTTCCTTCCGTCCAGCGCTGGCGTAGGCGCGCCCGAGCTGCATCAGCACACCGTCGACCGGCAGCTGTGAGTTCGTGTCGCGGCTCATCTCCGTGTAGATGTTGATCGCGCTGTCGTACTTCTTCTGCGCCACTTGCGAATCGGCGACGCCGAGTCGAGCGGTGCGCGCATAGAGCGAATTGCCTGCCTTCGAGACGACTTCCTGATAGCGTTGTTCGGCTTCCGCGAAGCGGCCGAGCGACGCGAGGATGCCGGCGGCGTGGAACCGGGCGGCGATGCCCGCATCCGTGTTCGGATACCGATCGGCGCCCTCGATGAACTTCGGCAGCGCCGCTTCAAGCTTTGCCTTCTCGGTCAGAAATGTGCCTGGCTGCTGAACCGGCGCGGGGCTGCCCGGCGTTGGCGCCGAGAGCGGGACAACTGGTGCTTGGTATACGGCGAGCGCCGTCGCCAGCATTGCCGTGGCGTTGTTGGTCCTCGACTGGCGCCATGCCGCATACGCTCCAACGGAGCCGAGCAGCACGATGACGACGATGAGGCCGAACAGAATGTCCCTGCGGCGAGCCTCGAACGCATCGCGCGCGTGAAGGACTTGAGTGGCGAACGCGTTTTCCTTGAGCTTGTGTCGTTCCTGGCTTTTCATAATGTTCTGGTTCTTCTAGATACCGACATTCGACATCTCGTGGGCCATGCGCGAGCCTTCGGCTCGCAGAGGCGGTCGAATGGCGTAAATTTCTGATTTTACTGAGGATCTGGGGATGGTGCAACCTACCGGGACCGACGAATTTCTCCTGCGCAAGTTACTCGCTGAGATTTTCGGCACCCTACTAGCGAGTGAGCCACGCGACCGGAGCGAGCGTGGCGAAGCAGCGAGCGAGCGTGTCGGGGGGGGCGAGGGCGAAGTCCGTCGATTGAAAGACGCGAACGAGCGAAGCGAAGTGAGCCACCGGAGCGGAGCGGGGCGTGGGGCCCCCGCGAGCGACGGTGTCGGGGAGTTCGAGGGGCGAAGCCCCTCGATTAATAAATGCGCCCGGCAGGTCTCGAACCTGCGACCCCCGGTTTAGGAAACCGATGCTCTATCCTGCTGAGCTACGGGCGCCCTGTGTTGTTGCTGTTCCTATCGATGTTCCCGGACTCGATCAGTACTGCAGCACGGCGAAGAGGTTCTCGCCCTGCAGGCGTGCCCGACCGTTCAACTCGATCAACTCGATCAGGAACGCCACGCCCTCCACCTTGCCTCCTAGTTGTTTGACGAGGTCGACTGTCGCCTTCGCGGTGCCGCCCGTCGCGAGCAGATCGTCGACGATGAGCACGCGCTGTCCGGGCTCGATCGCGTCACGATGCATCTCGAGGCTGTCGCTGCCGTACTCGAGA
>Ga0075418_10007777_pt1 | contig 12048 bp, 17 predicted proteins | sample SoiMetdeltSBSDD2_FD_81776 | JGI IMG/M metagenome (GOLD analysis project Ga0075418, IMG submission 81776) | Bulk soil microbial communities from a Populus tree surrounding site in Tennessee, USA - Soil MetaG P. deltoides SBSDD2 | ecosystem: Environmental > Terrestrial > Soil > Tree plantation...
GTACCCAAGCGGCAGACACTTGGATAGCACAACTTGCTGGTGCACTCGTCAGCGCCATTAGCGACGGTGCTCTGACGTCTGATGCGGTAGAGACTCTTTTGCGGGCATTTGCTGAGCTTTCGGAATCGTCCCTAGCGTCTGATGTCTTCGCCTCACTGGCAACGATGGGGGCATCGATTGCTGAAGATTCTACGGCCTCTGATACCTGGGCAGTGGCACTTGCAAGCGCCATTGTCGGCGTTATTTTAGAAGGGGCTGAGGCGTCAGCGTCATTTGCGGCTCTCATGCTGGCTGCCTCTGCGATTACCGATGGCGCGACCGCATCTGACATCCTAGAGACGGTCCTTAGGACATCGGGAGTACTGGACGAAGCATCACTCTCTAGTGACGCATTGGACGCTTTCTTGAGATCAGTGGTTAGCCTGTCAGAATCTTCGCAAACCAGCGAGAATTTTGAGTCGGTGCTTAACGCTCTCTCTGCCATCAGCGAGGGGGCAAGGTCGAATGATGCCTGGGTCATCGAGATCGCGGGATCGTTCCTCAAAGAGATTATCGAGACAGCTCGGGCTTCTGATGTGGTCACGGCGTTTCAAAGGGCGGTGGCAACTATTGTCGAGAGTGAAGAGGCATCTGACCTTTTCGACGCATCTGTACAGATGTCGTTGTCCATCACAAATATGGCATTGATAAGCGATACGTTTGTAGTAAACTTAACATCTGACATCGTGGGAGCCATTAACGAAGGCAGTCGTACCGCCGATGCGTTCCTAACCCAACTTAGGGCAGTTTATAGTCTGCTTGAGTCGGTGGATGTCTCAGAACTCTTCCGGTCTCGGATGCTTTTTGGTTCTAGCCTCGCACAAACGATTCTCACCTCAGATCTATTCAGTCCGTCCGTTCGCACGGCGTATTCACTAGACGATACAGCTGTATCCAGTGATGCCCTATTGGATAGGGTCATTTTCAGGCCGGAGCTGTTAGAGAATGCGATTGCATTTGATTCGTGGCAGACCAGGCTTACTGCTCAAATTCAGTGGCTAGAGTCTGTCCTTTCTAGTGATGCGTTTACAGTTCCATTGCCGTTTGATGTGGGATTCCTCACGGCGTCTATACGGATATCGGCAGCAATTGCGGCGAAGGTTCGTCAAGGCGCCGCGGTGACGGCAAATGTGGAAATGGGTACGCCAGTTGCTGCGTCGGTGGATATCGACAGGCACTACAATAGTTGAGGTTAACATGAGAGTTAAGAGCAAAATCACGAGCAAGTTTGGAGCTGGTGTGCGTATGAATACGGGTCTCTACGCCCCGTCAAAACCTCGTGGGTTGTGGTCGATGAGTTGCAGGCGTGATGGTGAACTCATCTGGCATGAAGACTGGGAGAACATCATTACCACGGCTGGGCTCAATTATCTAATTGGCACGGCTCTGAGTGGCTCGGCACAGACAACCACATGGTACATTGGCCTGGTGAATGGGGCGACGCCGACCTTTGCGGCTGCCGATACGTCCGCATCACATGGCGGATGGACGGAGAACACGAGCTACGATGAAGCGAGCAGAGTCGCCTTTACTGATGGCGGTGAGAGTGGTGGGTCACTGAATAATTCGGCCGCCGTTGCTCAGTTTACGATTAATGCAACAGCAACCATCGGTGGTGCATTCTTAATCAGCAATAATACCAAAGGCGGTACTACTGGTATACTCTATGCTGAGGGTGATTTTGCTACTGATCGATCAGTTATCGACAACGACGTGTTGGAGGTGACTGCGACTTTCTCGGTAGCAGACGACGGTGTCTAATGGCATCACCAGAAGTTATCTACATCAATAGTGATAACATCGTTGAAGTACTTGGCGTAGAGAATGTGCCAACTAGTGAGTACCTAAATAATGCTGATGTGACACTGACCTTAGTTGACGCCGCATCGAAGGTAGAGATCGTAGGGCAGACATGGCCGCTGACCCTCTCGTATGTAAGCGGCTCTGATGGCGATTACCGGGGGACGATCAGGAATGAGGCGGTACTGAATCCTCATCAGCAGCTGATCGCCCAGGTTACAGTTGATGCGGGTGAAGGTCTCGTGCGGTACTGGGAAAAGCGCTGTATCGCTGAGATAGGAGACTAATCGGTGCCAATGTACCCGCCACTAGAGAGCACTTTTATTACCTCAAGGCTAGATACCGCCCTACAGCTTCGTTTGCCTGAGCATGTGAGGAGCGAGAGTGGCAAAGAATTTACCTGGGAGTACTCGGGGTACCCTCATCCCATTCTTGGTACCCAGATGCTTAAAATCAGGGGGAGGCTTGTTGGCGCTAATTATCTGGTCGACAAGGATTTCTCGATTAATGAGACGGTGCTAACTGATGATGAGCTGTTCGCGACCATTGACTTTGTTGTCTTGGATCTCCAGCGGCAGTTAGAACAGGCGGATTACTACGGCAGTATGGGGTTAATTGCCCCGCTTGTAGAGATCGAGCAAGAAGAGACGATGTAAGCGTCACTGAGGAGAGAGTAAACGGTGGCAGCACCCAAAAAATTAACAGTTAAGCAAGTGTGCGAGGCGCTAGACGAGACGCGGGGTATGATTTACCTGGCAGCGTTGCGGCTTGGCTGCTCACGTAAGACCGTGCATAACTATATAACGAAGTATCCAGAGATCAAAGAGCGTCTAAATGAGCACAGAGGTAAGCTCGTCGATATGGCAGAGTACACACTTGTCGACAAAGTCAAAGAAGGCGATTGGAACGCCATTAAATATGTACTCGATAGGCTAGCTAAGGATCGAGGCTATGCCGATGCGATTGCGGTTGACCTCACCATGCGGGACGAGCGTAAAGAGGTGCATGACGAGTTAATGGAGGTGCTGCGACAGACAGGCAGCAGGCTAAGAGATCGCGGATACACAGGTAATGGAAGCCACGCAGTTACTGAAGGATCTTGATGACTTGTCCTGTGCTGAGGAGTTTTCTCTATACTCTCTGGAAGAGCAAGAGAGAATCGTCAAGGATTGGAGCACGAACAAACTAAAAGTACTCAAGCATGATTGGGCCTTCTGGGGGCGTCCTGATCAGCAACTCCCCGATCATGAGGACTGGGATATTCTGCTGTGCCTAGCTGGACGGGGGTCTGGCAAAACGAGATTATCTGCTGAGATAGTGCATCAGTGGGCTCAGAATAGGGACTGGCATATTTGCCTTGTCGGTGAGACAGCAGCTGAGGTTAGAGATGTGATGGTGGACGGGCCGAGCGGTCTGATTGCCACGGCAAAGCCATGGAACCCGGTTGAATACCAGCCCTCCAAGCGCCGACTCGTATGGCCAGAAACCAACACCTGGGCCACGACCTTTAGTGGCGACGCACCTGATCAGTTGCGGGGTCCGTCTTCAAACTGTGCTTGGATCGATGAACTCTCCAAGTTTCAGTATGTACAGGAGTGTTGGGACAACCTGCAAATGGTGCTTAGAGGAGGAGAGTCCCCCAAGTGCATCATCTCAACGACACCCCGAGCGATTCCGCTTATTAAGATGCTTGTCAAGCGCAGCCAGACCGATTCTAGGGTCATTGTGCGTAGGTGGTCTACCTACCGCAATATCGCCAATTTGGCGCCTGGATTCGTTGATAACATGCTTAGGCAGTACGAAGGGACACGGCTAGGCAGACAGGAGCTGCATGCAGAAATTTTAGAAGATACAGAAGGTGCCTTGTGGAATCTTGCGTTAATTGATAGACTCAGGGTCAACTACATGCCTCACATGTCGATAATCGCTGTCGGCGTGGACCCTCCTACAAGTACTGGCGGTGAATGCGGTATCGTCGTCATGGGTCTGAGCGGTGAAGAAATTTACTGTTTAGACGACATGAGTACGTCCGGGCTGCCGGAAGAATGGGGTAGGCAAGTAGTGACCGCTTATCACAAGTGGCAAGCTGATATGGTGGTGCCAGAAAAGAATCAAGGTGGCGACATGGTCCTGAGTACCATTCGCACCATTGATCCTACCGTACCCATGTCTCCCGTCTGGGCCAGCCGAGGCAAAAGAACCAGAGCAGAGCCGATTAGCACCTATACAGAGAAGGGCGCTGTACATCATATCGGCTCCTTTGCAGAGCTTGAGGATCAGTTAGTTACCTGGGTCCCAGATGACACCGAATCTCCAGATAGGCTCGATGCCTACGTTCACGCAGCTACACATCTCCTCGAATACACGCCTTACGGCCTAAAATCTAAAACTGCGAGAGCCTTCTAGTTATGGCAGAAGCCAATGGCACGCAGGAAGACCTTAATCAAATCGTCAGCGTCTATAATGAAAGACTGCGGCTCTACGAATCTGCCTTGTCTACTCGCGCACGCCTGGCTGCTCAGCATGGTCAAGCATTTGGCGGCAAACGTGACTACTATGAGACGCTTGGTTATGACAAAGTCCTTGATGCCGAGAAGTATCATTTGCGCTATGAGCGCCAGGACATTGCAAGCCGGATTGTGAATGCTTACCCGGATGAGACTTGGCGACTAGAGCCGACCGTCTTTGAAGACGAGACCGACAATGATACGCCATTCGAGCTCGCCTGGAAGGATTTAGTTAAGAGACTCCGTGTTTTTCATCATCTGCACCGGGCGGACATCCTAGCCTGTCTTGGGCGCTTCTCGGTACTGTTTCTGGGCTTTAATGACGTATCGAGCATACAGGGCCTGCAAAGTCCAGTCTCCAGGCGTGAAGGACGTACCGTTAACTTCCTCTCAGGATATAGCGAACGGCATGTTGCGGTAATCGAACTCGACAACAATATTTCGTCACCCAGGTTTGGGTTGCCGCTCTTCTACGAGATCGACTTTGACCGGGGCGGCACAGATGGCCAGGTTAGGCCGCAAATACAAAGTAGTATCGGCAGGCAAAAAGTCCACTGGGAACGACTGATTCACATTGCTGATGATGTACTCGAAGATGATGTGTACGGTATCCCGAAGCTGAGGCCGGTATACAACCTTCTAGATGACCTGATGAAAGTCATTGGTGGGGGCGGTGAGACGTTTTGGCGCAATGCCAGGAAGGATTTGCTAATCGAGGTTAATTCTGATGCGCATCTGACAGCCAGTGAGCGGGAAGCGATGAGCGATAGGGTAGAAGAGTATATGCATGACTATCAACGCTTCTTGGGACTAGAGGGAGCCACAGGCAAAGCATTGCCTGTTGAGGTTGCCAGCCCAGAAGCGCATTTCAAGTGTATCATGCAACTCATCTCAGGCACTACAGGTATTCCCTCACGGGTGCTACTTGGATCAGAGAGAGGCGAGCTTGCCAGTTCTCAGGACGCGGTTAATTGGGCTCAGCAAAATATGTCACGCCAGAGGTCCTATGCGGAGCCGACAGTACTACGATCCTTTATTGACCGCCTCATCGCTACCAGAGTGCTTCTTACACCCAGGGAAGGCGTAGAGGGGTACTCAGTTGAGTGGCAACCGCTACTTACGGAAGATGAGAGCGAGAAAGCCACCCGCATCATGCAGTTGACTAGTGCCATCAGCACCTATGCGGGTGGTGCCGCATCAGCGTTCGTGCCTGTTGCCGAGTACCGCGAGCAAATTCTTGGATGGGACGCTGAATCGCCCTACGAACCGGAAGAGGTCATGGACGCTCGCGAGTCTGCTGAGGATGACGAGGCAGAAGAAGAAGCTGAGAGTCCCCCAGCCAGCGACCCGTCTGAGCCTGATGATGATGAGGAAGAGGAGTAATAGCTATGCCCGCGAAAACGCAACGCCAAAAGAGATTCATGATGGCGGAGCTTGGACGTGCGAAAAAAGGGAAGAAGACCAAGACGGGCATGTCTATGTCTAAGCTCAAGCATTTTAGCAAAGTCAAAAAGAAAAAGAAGAAGTAAATGAAATGCCGAGCCTTGACCCCACAAAGACAGCAGCACTTCGGCGCCGGTACACACAGGCGATGAATCGCAGGTTCCTGGAGCTAGCCAGAGATGTGCGAGCGTCGTTTGCTGTGGGTGCGCTTACGGTGAATGAGGCGGCGGGGCAAGGGGATTTTGATAGGCCGACGCTGACCCAAAGAGTCCAGGCGTTTCGTGCATGGTTGCAGGCACAGATCGGTAGCACGATCTTAGAGCTGGCAACACCGTTTCTGCAACGCATCCGTGGCCACTGGCAAGAGCGTTTTATACAGGCTGCCTATCTACGTGGGATCACATCAGTCGAATCTGAGTTACGGGCGGCCGGCGAGCTATCTGCGCCTGTGCCGAGTATCGAAGTTGCCCTTCGTTCAGGCATCCACAAGGAAACGCTAGATCTGATGAATGCCAGGGTATTCGAGGGGCTAAGAGGCATTACAGACGACATGGCTGCCAAGCTGAGCGATATCTTTAGCAGGGCACTGATCGAGGGTGTAGGGACTGGAGTCATCGCCAAACGGATCACTGATGAAATTAGAAGTATCAGCAAGAGGCGGGCAATGGTGATGGCTAGGACTGAGATCGTGCGTGTCTACAGCGAATCCAGGCTCAATACGATGGAGCGCAACAGTGTGGGTGGCGTGACCGCTGAAGTTGAGGCCGTCTTTACCACCGCTGGAGATGCTCGAGTCTGTCAGATTTGTACAGACCTGAGTGGCAAAACCTATACGATACAAGAGGCCAGGGGGATAATCCCTCGTCATGCCCAATGTCGCTGTACGTGGCAATCTGTGCTGAAGGAGAATCGTAGTGCAGCGTAAACCAATTCAGTTCACGGCGAATCTGCAAAGCTCCATGGTCTCCTTCACGACTCACGATGATAAAGAGTACCTGGTTGCACCGTGTGTGGCTCTAGTCCCAGGTGTGCTGAACCGGGATTTAGTAACCCTTGAGGCGCTTGCCAATACATTCCAAGCGTGGAACGGCCGTCCCGTCGTGCTCGATCACCCCCTGGACGGAGATGGCATCCCGATGTCAGCCAACGATCCGCGTGTGCTTGCTAGTGCTGGACTCGGGCAGGTGTGGAATGCAGACGTTACTGGCGATCGCCTCAAGGTGGATGTGTGGTTAGATGTGGCTAAGGGCAAAAGGCTCGGTGGCGATGCGCAGCGGGTTATTGATGCTGTGCGCAGTGGCGAGTCTGTCGAGGTGTCCACGGGCTATTGGGCAACGATGCGGAGCCGGCGCGGTGTGCATAATGAACGCGAGTACGACGAAGTTACGGAGTTGATCATACCGGATCATCTCGCCATGCTGCCCAACGCACTGGGTGCCTGTAATTGGGGTGACGGTTGCGGCATCCCGAGAGTTAACCAAAGGGAGATAAAGATGGATGAGCGAACGCTGATCGAAGTCGTCACCGATAGCTTCAGGAAGCTGATTCCACATTTAGCCGTGCAGAATGTGGCAACCAAGGGCATGTGCAAGGCATGTGCTACGGTGCATGCACAGGCAGACCCATATGAAACAGAACCCATCTCAGAGCCAGAACCAGGGCCAGGACCGACACCACAACCACCACCATATCCCGACCCAGTCCCCGAACCAGATCCAGTCCCAGAGCCAGAACCGATCCCAGACCCAAGTCAGGATCCAGACCCAACGACGCAACCTCATGAGAATCCAATTCAACCAACGAGCCCGGAAAAGGGCAATGGCGACAACCCTGAAGAGGAGGAAACAGTAGTGGCACAAGCGAAGCAGCAAATGGATACCCTCCAGGCGTTCCTAAATGAAATGGGCGTCTCACAAGATGATGTCAGGGACGCACTCCAGGTTCGAAGCAATCGGCGCCAAGAGTGGGTAGACGTGATCAAGACGAATGTTGACCTCACTGATGATGATATTAAGACGATGTCAGACAAGGTGCTAGAGCAACTGGCTAAGACGCATGCGCCATCACCAGCCCAGCAAGCCGTTGTGAATGGCAACCACTCTACTTTTTTTGGTCGCGGTTTACCTGTCAGTCAACCGACAGGTGGGAAGGTAGAGCCGCTACGGCGCCCGCAGGTATTGGTCAACGCCCGCGACCGTCAAGCGAGTTAATTGGGCTCTGTGATCTCCTCTCTCAATCTATGGACATAGGAGTCTCTCCATGGCGGGAACCTCGCCGAACACAGTGATGCTGAGTGCTCGCGATCATTACATGATGAGCGAGGGCATTGTAGCAGCAAGCAACACGATCTATCCGGGTATGCTGGTGATTTTCTCTGCTGGTTTCTTGGTTCCAAGCAACGCAGCTGCCGATGTCGATAGCCCCAGGGTTTTTGCCTTTGAAAACGAGAATTTCGGCGAAGACCTCAATACCCCTTATACGCAAGGGGACACCTGCTACATCCTCTATCCTCACGCTGGCGCCCTTATCTACGGATACCTAGAAACCGGGGCGACTGTAGCCGCGGGTGCGCCCCTAGAATCGAATGGGGCTGGGCTTCTACAGCCTTTGACAACGGGTCGAATTATTGGGTTTGCGGAAGAGGCGCTTAACAATTCGGGCGGTGGGGCTGGGCCTGCTGGTTCAACCCGCATTCGTGTGAGGGTCGCATAACATGCCAGGAATGGTAGAACAAACAGCAGCAGTAGCACAAGTCGGGGATTTTCTTGGATCAGGCGGCGGCACCGTGGCTCAACGGTTACTCAACAACGGCCTGAACTTGGACTGCTTACGTCCTTACAAAGAGATGCACGTGAATGCCACTCTACGTAAGGATGAATGGGAAGAACTCGACCGGGTGATGATCAGGACTTACAGCGAGCGCCTCGTTGGCATCGCAGACTTGCTCAGTCACAACTTGGTTCACCAACTTGGCGGACTAGGGACGCTGGTTAGCCAGTACAACCGCATGGGTGAAAAGAACCGGGCGCAGGTCTCAATGAAGGCGAGCACGGATGCCGAGCAGAGCCGAGTCTTGTTTGACCTGCAAAGCGTACCGATCCCTGTCATCTTCAGTGAATTCCAACTGGATATCCGGTTGCTGGATTCGTCTAGGCGCCTGGGCGATGCCCTTGACACGGTCGAGGCAGAAGAAGCGGCACGGGTGGTCGCGGAAGAACTTGAGTATATCTTATTCAACGGTAACACCACAGCCATGGGCGGCATGCCGATCTACGGTTATCGCACCCATCCCCAGCGCAACACGGCTACCGTGGGTGCAACTTGGGGAACGGCGACCAATATCTATCCCAACATTCTAGGGATGGTGGCCGGGCTAACGAGCGACAAAATCCCCGGCCCTTACATTCTGTATGTCCATAATGACCAGTTCATGGAGACCTTGGCCATTCAGGATACCACGCGCGGTTTGACTGAGCGGCAAGTGGCGCTCAACAACATCCCCATGCTCGAAGATATCAAGATTGCCGACAAGATGCCTTCTGGTGAGGCGGTGATGGTCGCGATGAACCGCAATACGGTAGACCTGGCACGGGCTGAAGATTTTACGCCGGTTGAATGGGAGAGCATGGGCGGACTGGTCACGCACTACCGCGGCATGACGGTTGCGGCTCCTAGGGTAAAGGCGACGATGTCCGGGCAGTGCGGCATTGCCCATATCACGGGGATTTAACCATGGTGCATATTGTTCAAAACAAACGTCATGTGCGAGTTGAGATAGACGAAAAGGGAGCCATTAGGAGAGAGAGTTTCGAAGTTGGTGATGCGATTGAGCCAACCGAATCAGAACTTTCGGCATTCCCTGATCGTTTTCGCAGGGTACCCGAACTAGGGGCGCAGCGCGCAACCCGTAGGGCACCTACCCATGAAGGTAGCGGTGATGCCACTTAGAACCTGTATCGAAGATGTCAGAGCCTTGTTACAGGATGAGGAAGCCGATGTGTTTACCTTCATCGAGGTGGCAAACGACATCGTAGATACGTGGCTCATGGGATCGGGGCTTAGCCTCCGGATACTGACACGCATCGAGTCCTTTTTGGCATGCCATTTTTACCTGCTCTCTAATCCCGAGGTGGTACGTGAAGAATATGATAGGGCCAGATACCAATACGTACAGCCGAAGGTAGAGGAAGGGTTTAGGGCCACCAAGTGGGGTCAAATGGCCTTGGCACTCGACACCACAGGGACCATGGACGGCTATAACAAGATACCAGTAGCGCTCTATGTCTTTTGATTAAAGGGCGGCTTATGGCCTATCGGCTGACCGATAGAACGGATAAAACGCTTGTCAAGTTAGATCGGAATTTCGCTCAACAGGCAATCTATCACGCGATGAGTGCCGGGACTATCGATGTCGAGACAGGCGATATCGTGCCTGGAGAGACGGAGATACCTGTCAAGGTCAGGTCAGCGGGGCTCAGCTCGATCGACATCAGCCAACTTCAGACGGCGGGGCTCGGGCAGATCGATGCGGCATGGTGGATGCGAAAAGCCTACCGATCGGAGGTCAAGTCTGGCGACGTATTGAGTGTCAGCGCTTTTGACTACGAGATTATCGATCGTGGGGCAACCCTCGATGCTCTCAATCTATTGTGGACGATTTACACAAGAAGGCGCAGGTAAATGGCTAACGTTTTCGCGGATGTGATTTTTGCTGGCAAGTTGGTAGAGGAAACCACGGGGCCATTCGGTGCGGCTGCCGGATTCGACTACTCAATGCCTGATGTGACGTTTCGAGCGAGCAATGCAACGGTGCCAGCCGCACACCAAGTGTGGTCGGGTGTGCTGGCGCTTGTCGCCGGGACCCTTACCGTGAATCTAACCACATCGCTTGTGCGCACAGACCGGGGCGCCTTAAGCCTATTGGGTCTGCGCGTGCTCTGGTTCCGCGTTGATAACCTGGGTAGCGCGTCAATGAAGTTCGTCGCGGCAGCGACAAACCCCTATAACTTGTTCAATGCCACACCCGGTACGGACGTAAAGGCAGGGGGTAGCACTCAGCAGTGGGAACCTACTGGCTTTGGGACGGTTGGCGCGTCTAATCACAGTATTACGGTCACGGGGACGGGTACCGATACCTTCCGCCTTGGTCTCATTGCAGGGAACCCGTAATGCCAACACTCGCTCAACTGGTTCGGAAGTATGGCACCAGGGTAGAAGGGCAGGTGGATGGAGTCGCCAAGGAACAAGCCGAGCAAATGAAAAATGACATTGTCAAGGGTTCGCCTATTGACAACACCGCCGGCAAAGGCAACTTGCACGGCCATTTTCGTGATGCATGGCAAGGGCCGGACAGGGTGGGTCACGCACATTACAGGGTGAAAAATCTAACTGTCTATGGGCCAGTCATCGAGTTCGGCGGTTACCCAGGGGTAGGGCCGAAGACTGAACATGTTGGCGGCGAGACACTACCCGCTGACTTTCAGATAAACGCCGGCATCTATCCGAGTCAAAAACCTGCTGCCCCGATGCGGCGAGGGCTATCCAAACGCGCGCTGCCACTAGAGAGGGCCCTCTTCCAGGTGTTAAGGGAAAGCTGATGCCATCTTTAGAAGCGGGGTCACGCCTCGACAATATCACCACCAGTGTGAATGTCTACGTCAGGCAAGAGATCGCCAATGGCCTCGGCCACACGGTCTACTACCAGGGGCAGGAACGAGTCGGTGACTTGCCCGAGCGTTGGGTTGAAGCAGATCTGATCCCTGCAAGCGCTGTCTCTGAAGTGATGACAGGTTCGGGTACTTTGACAACATGGGTAGAGTGTCTCTTGAACCTCAACTGCTATGAGCGCTTTGGCACGGGCAACACGAATCTCTATACCTTGATTAATATGGTAGAGGATGTTCGCAGCAAGTTCCTCGTCTCAACTGGGATCCCTGTATATGACTATGACACTGCTGGCAAGCCATGGGTGGCTTCACTCATGGTGTGGGGTCGCTCAGATGTGAATGAAGTCCCTGTGGCTTCCGATACAGGCGTTAAACAGATCAATATCAGTGTACCGCTAAGGTACTATGAAGTCATCGCCACGGATTGAGCGGGGAGGCTGCCACCTCCCCGCTCGTCCTAACCGACATACGCAGTCGAATACCCGCACGGTACCGACGTTCGCCAGTTAGGAGTTTAGAACGATGCCAATTTCCAATAGTGGCGTAAAGGACAGGTATGTATACGTATATGACGGTGCGTCTCCTAGCCGTCA
>Ga0075418_10007785_pt1 | contig 12043 bp, 8 predicted proteins | sample SoiMetdeltSBSDD2_FD_81776 | JGI IMG/M metagenome (GOLD analysis project Ga0075418, IMG submission 81776) | Bulk soil microbial communities from a Populus tree surrounding site in Tennessee, USA - Soil MetaG P. deltoides SBSDD2 | ecosystem: Environmental > Terrestrial > Soil > Tree plantation...
TTCGACGGGCACCTCGACACGCAGATCGAACGCCTTGCGGACGCCAGCATCGACCACGCTGACCGGTCGGGGAGCCTCCTCCCCGCCGCCGAGGTACCGCGCGACCTCATCCAGCGGGCGCTGCGTCGCCGAGAGCCCGACGCGCTGGATCGGCCGGCCGGCCAGGTGACCCAGCCGCTCCAGCGACAACGCCAGGTGTGCACCACGCTTGGTGCCGGCCAGCGTGTGGATCTCGTCGACGATCACCAGCTCGACGGACTACAGGATGCTCCTGGCCTGCGAGGTCAGCATCAGGTAGAGCGACTCGGGCGTGGTGATCAGGATGTCGGGCGGGTTGCGAAGCATCCGGGCGCGCTCGCCGGCCTCGGTGTCGCCGGTGCGGAGCGCGACGGTCGGCAGGTGGACGGCGTCCCCACGGCGCTCGGCGACCCGCGCGATCCCGACCAGCGGCGCTCTGAGGTTTCGCTCGACGTCGAACGCCAGCGCCCGCAGCGGCGAGACGTACAGTACCCGGCAGCGCGCCTGCTTCGCGGGGACCGGCGAGAACATCAGTCGGTCGATCGCGGCCAGGAACGCCGCCAGCGTCTTGCCGGATCCGGTCGGTGCGAGGATCAGCGTGGAGCGGCCGGCGACGATCTCGGGCCAGCCCTCAGCCTGGGCGCGCGTGGGCGCCGCGAACGTCTCGGCCAGCCAGGCCGTGACGGCGGGATGGAAGAGATCCGGGAAGGGCGTGTGCTCTGCGCTGCGCGCGACGGCCACGGTGACGATCCTGCCTGCTCGGTGCTCCTTGCAGGCAGGATGCCGCGCCCATCGTTCGGGTGTCTATGACGCGATCGTCACACGGTGCGACAACCGCATCACGCTTCCCAACGAAGCCTTTAGAGGTTGTCCTGCTCGATGTGCCCCTTAGGCTTCTGGGTGCCGGCGATCAGGTCCAGATCGCTGTCAACCTCGTCGGTGATGCTGATGTCGACGCCATCGTCCGTCATCTGGTCTTCCATCGCTCGCTCCTCTGGGCGGCGCCGACCGCCGCGCTCGATCTGGAGCCCACGATAGCAGGATGTCAGTCCCCCTGCTGTCACCCCGCCGACACTTCGAGCGAGGCGGGAGAAACGTGGGATACCTACGGGTCGGGGAGGTCCACCACCAGGCCGTCGTAGGCCAGACCGACGCCCGGCGGCAAGCTGGCGCTCTCGCGGGTGTACTCGACGTTGTGGTTCATGTGCGTGAGCAGCGTCTGCCGCGGCCGAAGATCGCGGGCGACGGCGACCGCCTCGTCGATCGAGTAGTGGGTCGGGTGCGGTCGGGGGCGCAGGCCGTCGATCACCAACAAATCCAGGCCGTGCAGCTTCGCAAGCGAGGCCGGTGGGATGCCGTTCGCGTCCGTCAGGTACGCCAGGCCGCCGATCCGCCAGCCGTGCGAGCGAATCCGTCCGTGCTGGAGATCGACCGGCGTCACCGGCACGCCCATCAGGTCGAACGTCTCGTCCACGACCTCGAACGTCAGGTGCGGGATCAGCCCGACCCACGGCGTTCCCGCGAACGCGTAGTCGAATCGCTCGCGCAGCACGGCCTCGGTCTGCGCGTTGCCGTAGCAGGGCAGCGGGCCGCCCAACGCCGCGTTGAACGCCTTGAGATCGTCGATACCGTGGACGTGATCGGCGTGGAAGTGGGTGTAGAGGACGGCGTCGATCCGTCGAATGTCCGCCCGGAGCGCCTGAAGGCGGAGCTCGGGGCCGGTGTCGATCAGGAAGGCTCGATCTCGGACCTCGACGAGCGCAGACGAGCGGTAGCGACGGTTACGCGGATCGTCCGAGGTGCAGGTCTCGCAGGTGCAGCCGATCACCGGCGAACCGTGCGACGATCCGGATCCGAGGATCGTCAGGCGCATCGAGCAGAGGTCACCGGCAGCATGCACGTACTCTACGTGCGTCAGCGGGCGACATGCAATTGGCTGCGAGGAGACAGAAGTCAGGAGGGCGACGAGAGGCGGAGGTTACCGCCGGAGTCCACCAGCGTGCCGTCCTGGAGCAGTTGCCCGACGACGCGGCCGACGACTGCGCGGATCCGGGCGCCCGTTCGCTGGTAGCCAAGCTCACGTGCGACTGCGACCTCCAGTTCAGGAGCAGGCATCGCGAAGGCGCGCGAGAGGACAGCACGGACAGCCTCGACAATCTCCGTCTCGGGCACCTTTTCGATGGGTCGAGCCGGGTGACCCCCACCCCCGGCCCCTCCCCCTTCCGAGGGGGAGGGGACCACGTTCTCCGTCCAGGCCTGAGGGTCAGGTACGTCGGGCGTAGGGGGAGCCGTGGCGGCGTCGGCGGGCGCAATGAATTGCGCCCCTACCGGATCCGGTCCTGTAGGGGCGCAATTCATTGCGCCCGCGTCCGTTGCGCCCGCGTCCATCATCCTTTCACGTCCCGCTCGCCCCTCGATCCTCGCCCCCGACACGCGCAGCCGCGTCTGGGGACGGGTCACGCCACGCGCTGGCTGGTCCGCCGACTTGAGCACCGACAGCGGCGTGTCGTCAGGAAGCAACCCGTCGCGGATCAGGCGCGCACGCTCGACAGCCACCAACACACGCTGCTCCTCATCGCGCTGGGCACCGATCCAGTCGGTTGACCAGATCCGGTGGACCTGCCAGCCGAGCCGCTCCAGCACCTCCTGGCGGAGCCGATCGCGATCTCTCGCCGTCGGCAAGCTGGCGAACGTCCGGCCATCGCACTCGATCGCCAGCAGGTAGCGGCCATCATGGTCGCGCACGGCCAGATCGACGGGCTGCTCGCCGACGCCGACGCCCGCGACGACCTCCGGCCCGCCCTCGCCAAGCGCCGCCGTGATGGCCGCCTGGACCGCCGCCTCGAACGGCGATGCCGCCCGACCCGCTGCCACGCCGCCCGGATGGCCTGCCTCCCCCAACAGGACGGACGGGCCGTTCTCGGCGTACTCCAGGTACCGCTTCAACTGGCGCACGCCCGCCGGCCGCTCCGGGCCGCCGTCGATCTCATGCGCTCGGATCGAGGCGACCACGGTCAGGCGGCGCCGGGCACGGGTCACGGCGACGTTCAGCCGGCGCTCGCCGCCCGGCGCGTTCAGCGGCCCGAAGCTCATCGTCAGGCGGCCGGCGGCGTCGCGCCCATAGCCGATCGAGAAGAGGATGACGTCGCGCTCGTCGCCCTGGACCGACTCCAGGTTCTTGACGAACAGCCCCTCGTCGCCCTCGTCGGTCAGCAGCGGCTCCAGGTCCGGTCGAGCGCGCTTGCGGGCCTCCAGCTCGCCGAGGATCGCGAGCATCTGGGCCTCGGAGAAGGCGATCACACCCAGGCTCAGCCGCTGCTCGGCCGGCACGGACGCCTGCTGCTCGACGTGCTCAACCACCAGATCGGCGACCTTCACGGTCTCGACGTGGTTGGCGCGGGCGCCGCCCCGATCGTAGACGCCGTCCGGCACGTGCTCGAATGTGACAACGCGCTCGTCGGCATCGGGGCTGGGGAACGTCCGGAGCCGGCCGTCGTAGAACGCCCCATTGGAAAAAGCGATCAGGTGCTCGTGGCGGCTCCGGTAGTGCCAGAGCAGCGAGCATTCTGCCAGCCCGGCGTTCAGGCAGGCGTCCAGCACGCTCTCAGGCGGCTCCTCGTCCGGGTCGTCGCCGATTGTGTCGAGGGTGGTGACCTGGAAGAAGCGAGTCGGCGGGAGCTGGCGCCGATCGCCGACCACGACGACCTGGCGGGCACGCCCGATCGCGCCGATCGCGTCGGCCGGCAGGATCTGGCTCGCCTCGTCGAAGATGACCAGATCGAACGTGACGGCCGAGTCGCCAAGATGCTGGGCAACGGAGAGCGGGCTCATCAGCAGGCACGGTTTGAGCCGGGGGAGCAGGTGCGGGAGCTCCGCGAAGAGGCGTCGGAGCGGCTTGAACCGACGCTGTTTGCGGGCCTCGCGCAGTAGCAGCCCGATCTCCGACCCGTTCATGCCGCCGCCGGCCCGTCCCGGGCGACGAGCGAGCAAGGTCGCCGAGATCCGCTGGGCGTTCAGCTCCCACTGACGACGATCGAGGTGGCGCAGGTCGGCGACGGTCTGCTCGTGCTCCGGCCGACGGAACCGCGCGAGAGCCGGTGCACGCTCGTAGCGCCAGGTGAGCCAGAGTGTGAACAACTGGCGCAGGAAGGCGTCCACGCAGAGTCCTGGCGGCGGCGCCTCGCGGATCAGCCCGTCCACGAATCCGCGCAGCCCGGCCGATGCAAGCTCACCGAGGAGCGCCTGGGTGTCGATCCACTCCTGAAGCCTCGGCAGCGCCGCGTGCCGGCTTCTCGCCCAGGCGGCCAGGGCCGGCAGTGTCGCACGATCGACGGTGTGCGAGCCGATGCGCGGCGTACCGTCTCTGAACGCGCTGCCAAGCTCCTCGCGAAGCTCCTGGACGCGCGCGAGCGCGCGGGCCAGGTCGTCGCGCTCGGGGACCGGACCGGCCGGCTCGGCGTCCAGTGCGGCCATGAACGTGTCCGGCGGCTGGCGGTCGAAGCTGGCGCGCAGGTGCGCGGTCCAGCCGAGCGCCGCCACGATCCGTGCCCAGTCCGTGCTGAGTCCCTTGAAGAACGGCCCGAACTCGTCGACGAGCCCCGGCATGGCCGCACCGAACTCCCGCTCGAACGTCGGGCAGGCGAGGGCGTCACGAGCTTCGGCCAGCAGGTCCGCGACGCTGGTGGTGGTCTGACGGCGGGCGCCGTGGAGGGCATCTGAGGCTTCCCAGAGCGGCGCAAGGGCGGCGAGCCAGCCCTCCAGCTCGGCGGCGAGCTCCGGGAGCGGAGGTTGTGAGGAGGGGTCAAAGTCGGCGACGCGGTTCAGTTCCGTCAGCGCGGCGTCCAGCTCGGCGAAAGCGGTACGCAGGTGCTGGATCGGACGGGAGAGCGTGGCCGCGCCATCCGCCTCCAGCAGCAGTGCCGAGACGCGCGGCCAGCGACGGAGATCGCTGAATAGCTCGGTGAGGCGGCGCACCACGTCGATAGCGCCCTGGATGCCGATCCAGTCCGTTCGGTTGCCGAGGTAGTGCCTGCCGAACGCCTTCGCGAGATTGGCAGACTGGACGGCGAGCCAGCTCTCGGCGGCAGTCACCTCGCGCCAGTGGCGGATCGCGTCGGCGGCGGCCGAATAGTCAAGGCCCTCAGCGGCTCGCTCGGCGCGCAGGTGGCGACGGAGCAGCCCGACGTCGGCATACCAGTCCGGCCGGAGGTACCGGAGCCAGGAGCCGTACGTCGTCTCGAAGCGCTCGGCCAGGGCCGGAGTGATGGCGCTCAGGACGGCATCGTCGAACCGCTCGGCGAGAGCCGCCCGGCTGGCTGCCGCTCGCTCGGACTGGCGGGCTGCCTCGGCGACAAGGTCGGCGAGCACGCCCAGTCGCCCCGGCTCCAGCCAACCAGCCTCCGGGCGCGGATCGGCCTGAATCAACTCGGCGACCTGGAGCACCCGCGCCATCTCGGCGCGGGTCGTGGGAGCGGCCATCCCGAGCTGCTCCGCGAGATCGGCGGCGGACGTCAGCGTCGCCGGGACCGCTCGGAGCGTACGGCTGGCTGCTCGCTCGACGGCCGGGCGCGCGGCAAGAGCACGATCGGCCGCCGGCCCGTCGCCGCGAAGCCGCTCGATCGTGCCCAGCTCGACGCCCTCCAGCGTCGCGATGATCGGCGGCAGGTCCAGCTCGAAGACGCTCTCGCGGTAGCGGACGAGCAACCGCTGGCGTCGCTGGCTGTACCCGTCACAGCGCGAGCGCCAGGAGCGGACTTGCTCGACCAGATCGGTGACCGTGGGCCGGGTCAGCCAGCGCGCCAGCGCCGGCGGCCGACCGTCCAGGATCGTCAACACCTGAACGAGCCAGACTGCACCGGCCACTGACGGCTCGCAGGAGAGACCCCAACGGCGGACTGCCCGCGCCTGGACCTCGGCCAGCTCGTCGGCCGCGCGCGCGAGCCGACTGAGCGTCGTTTCGAGCTGCGCCTGCACCAGCGGGTTCCAGCGCGGCACGATGCAGCCGTGCCAGGGATGCTGCTCGGGCGCGGTGACGACGGCGGCCACGGGTTCGAGCCGCCGCACCAGATCGACCATCCGGATCACACGTTCGCCGGTCAGCATGGCGATCGACGGGAGGTCGAACAGAATGCGCGGCGCCGCTGCCCGCTTCGCCAGCTCGCCGTGGATCGCAAACGCCGATGCTCCCAGCGGGTTGTCGGCGTTGTGGAGGGCGCGGGCGTAGGCGTTGAGCGCGTCCCGGCGCTCGGCAAGGAGTTGGAGATCCTCGGTCGACGGTCCGACCGGCCGCTGAGGGACCTCCGGCAGCGCCGCCGCGAGCGCCTTGACGATCGCCGCCTTGTCGCCGCCGTGGCCATGCGCCTCCAGGCAGAAGTCGCCGAGGCCGGCCGCTCGCAGCCGCTTCGCCACGACCTGGAGTGCGGCCAGCTTCTCGCTGACGAACAGCACGCTCTTGCCGTGCGCGAGCGCCTCGGCGATGGCGTTGGCGATCGTCTGCGACTTGCCGGTCCCGGGTGGCCCCTGGACCACCAGGTTGCTCCCCGCGCGGATAGCGCCCAGGACGGTCCGCTGGCTGGCGTCGGCATCCAGCACCTGGAACGTCTCGCGCGGGTGCTCGCGCTCGTCCAGGCGGTCCGCCTCTGGCAGGGTGACGGCGGGCAGGCACTCGGGCTCGCCGGCCAGCGCCCGCACGACTGGATGCTGCACCAGGCGGTCACGGATGGCCGCCAGATCGGCGTACATCGCCTGCTTGGCGAAGGAGAACAGTCCGAGGTACGCGCCGTCACGGACGGACCAGTCCGGTCGGACGCTGAGCTGGTCCCGGAGGTGCGCGAGCGCGGCCTGATAGTCGAGATCGCCGTCGTCGTCAGTCTGCGGGAGGGTCAGCGTGAGCTGGTACGTGTGCTGAAGCTGGTAGGCGAGGGCCGGGTTGAGGACGGGGCGCTCGTCGAGGGGCGTGAGGGTGTACGGATCGACGGATCGCGCGCGGTCGAGGAGGACCGGCAGCAGAAGGAGCGGGCTCAGGGCGCGTTCGTCGGCGGCGGTGCTTCCGGTCCCGGTCCAATCGAGCAGCCCGAACGCGACGTAGAGGATATCAATGCCCTGCTCCAGGAGCGCCGAGCGCGCCCGCAAGCGAAGCCGATAGAGGAGTGCGTCGAGGCGCTCCGGCTCGACGTCCAACCAGATCTCGTCGCGCTTGAGGGACCCCCTACCCCCAGCCCCGGGAGCCCCCACCCCCGCCCCCTCTCCCTCGCAAGGGAGAGGGGAGGAACCTGCTCCCTCTCCCTCTGGGAGAGGGTTGGGGCCGTGGGGATTGAGGGGCCCCATGGTAGGGTGGGGAGGGCTCCCGGTGTCAAGCGCCAGCTCGATGGTAAGCTGCTGGTCCGTGGACGGGCGGGAGATCGTCTGGCGCTTCTCGCGGTTCGCCAGGCGATCGAACAGCTCCGGCGGTGTCGGCTGTGCGATCGGCACACCGCCTTGACCCCGCCGTCCACGCCCGGCCTGAAAGTAGAGCAGGCGATTGTTCCGCGACAGGTCGAGCAACTCGCGCTGCCAGCGGGCGATCGCCGCCTCGACCCGTGGCGACCCTGGCGACGGCTCGTCAGCAGGCCCCGAAGGGCTCGCAGGCGCCGAATCAGGCTGCTCCCGCTGCTCCACGTCGACTTCCCGTTCCTGGCTCATATGGTACATCAACGACGGCGACCCGCTGGCGTGACGGGTTCACGGGCGCCAGGACAGCGGATCGCCGGAGTCTCCAGGCGTCAGCTCTTGTAGAGCACGATCTGGGTCTGGGTCGTCAGCGAGACGAGCCGGCCCGTCCCGTCCGTCACGCGGGTCTGCCAGACCATCGTGCTGCGGCCCTTGTGTATCGGTATCGCTTCGGCACGGAGGATGCCATCGCGTCCGGCCGCCAGGAAGTTCGTCTTCGACTCCAGCGTGGTCGTCCCGGCGCCCGGCGGCAGGTTGATCACCGTTGCCACCGCGCCGACGGTGTCGGCGAACGCCATCAACGTGCCGCCGTGGACCCGGTCGCCGCCGGTCAGGAGCTCATCGTGGACCTCAAGCTCGGCGACGAGTCGGTCAAGGCTCGCCTCGACGAAGCGGATACCCATCAGCCTTGGGAACCCCCCGAGGTGCTCGTTGAGAGCGTTCACGTCGACACTCATGCTCAGCCTTTCATCAAGAAGATCGCGTGTGGTGGACTATTCCTCACCGCGAGCGTGAGCGAGCCGGACCCTGGAGCCCGAAGGTCCGCTCGCTCACGCTCGCGGTGAGGATTCGCGATCGGCTCACATCGGACGTGCGGAACTGGAATTAGTAAAGTCCCTCGGTAGAGCCGCCGTCGACCGGGATGATGGCGCCGTTGATCGCCGCCGTGCGCGGCGACGACAGGAACAGCACCACGTCGGCGATCTCATGGGGCTCGACCGGGCGGCCGATCGGCATGTGCGATGATGCCCGCGCGCTGGCCTCCTCGCGGCTGATCCCGTGGCGCTCCTGAAGCTCATCCAAACGCCGCTCCCAGCGCCGGGTCCGGGTGTAGTGCGGATCGACCACGTTGACGGTGATACCGCTGGCGGCGTTCGCCTTCGCGAGCTGCCGGGCGACGTTCGCGGCGCCGGCGTTGACGGCCCCGCCGACCACCGCCTGGCCATTGGGGTTCCGCCCGTTCAGGCCGCCGACCATCACGATCCGGCCGAACCGGCGTTCGCGCATGCCCGGCAGCGCCGCCCGGACCAGCCGGATCGGCCCGAGCAGCTTCACCTGAAGCGTGCTCTCGAAGTCGGCGTCCGTGACCTCGTCGAGGGAGCCGCGCTTCGCGTTGCCGGCGCAGTTCACGATCACGTCGAGCCGGCCTAACCGCGCCTCGGCCTGCTGCACGACCGACGCCGGCTGGCCGGGATCGAGCAGATCGCAGGTGAACGTCGCGCAGGAGACGTCACCCCCGCCGAGCTTCGACGCCAGCGCCGAGACCTTCTCCTGGTCGCGGCCGACCAGCGCGAGGCTCGCACCCTCCGCCGCGAACGCCTCGGCCACGGCAGCACCGATCCCGCCGGTAGCCCCGACCACCATGACGACCCTGTCCTTGAGCTGAAGATCCATGAGTGACCTCACCCCCCAGCCATCATACCTACCATGGGGGCCCCTACCCCACGGCCTCTCCGGCGCGGAGAGGGGGAGCACAGCATCAGTCCAGGGGCACGCTGCCGGTGTACTCCAGGACGTAGATGCCACCTCGCGCACGGTCGGCGGCGTAGATGTAGCCGCGCGAGTCCATGAAGCAGTCGCTGATGCGGCAGCCGCGCTGGCCGTCCGGCGTCTCCGGCAGGAAGACTGCCAGCTCCTCCGGGCGGAACGGGTTGCGGATGTCGTAAACACGCAGGCCGGCGCTAAACCAGGCCGCTACGACCGTGTTCTTCAGGATCGCGCTGCCGGGCTCCGAATCGTTCTCGTGAATGTTGTGCGCTCCGATCCGCCCGCCCACGCGGTGCAGCTCGTCAAAGTCGCTCGGGAACGGCAGCGTCGAAATGATGACCGGGTTCGTCTCCTCGCGGACGTCCACCATCCAGACCAGCTTCGGCCAGTCCGCGCCCTCGTCGCCGGTCGCCTCGTCGGCCACCACCAGCAGGCCGCGATCGAATAGCGGCAGAACAGTGTGGGTGAAGCCCGGGAACGGCGGATGGTAGTCCACCCGGCTGACCAGCTTCGGGTTGCTCTTGTCCGAGATGTCCAGGATGACGATGCCGCCGTCGATGTACCCGACGTACGCGCGATCCGGCCGCTCCGGGAAGCAGAGGATGTTGTGCGGCCGGTAGCCGAAGTCGTAGCGCGGCTCGTGGCGCTTCAGCGGCCCTTCAGGATCGCCCTTGCGCTGGCCGGGCAGCCACCAGCGGCCGACCTCTTTTGGCTTCGTCCGATCCTCCAGATCCACGATCATGTAGAACTGGTGGTCCTTCGGGTCGTTCGGCTCGAAGTCGGCGGCGCCGGTGGTGATGTGGGCGTAGCGGCCGTCGATCAGCGAGACGTAATGGACGCCTTGCGAGTGCGGGCCGGACGTGTCGAAGAAGGCAACCTCGCGCGGCTGAATCGGGTCCGACAGGTCGAAGACGGTGAAGCCGGCCGGCTGCTGGCCCGGCAGCTTGCACTGGCTGGCGAGCAGCAGCGTGTCGCCGTGGATGGCGAGCGAGTTGCCGCGCACGTCGTTGTGCGGCACCTCAGACTGGTACACCAGCTCCGGCCTCGTCGGGTCCGTCACGTCGAGGATCGACATCGCCATCGGCGGGTTCTCGTGGGCGACGTAGAACAGCCAGCGGCCGGAGGGGGTGATCTTCATCGCCAGCCCCTCGCCGGCGTTCGGCCCGGCCCCCAGGTCGTTGTGCCCGATCAGCTTCAGGTTCTGCTCGACTCGAACTGGCGGCAACGCCATCGCTCTCACTCCCTCATGGCGCCGCTGCGCGCCATGCACTCCGCGCGGACTCGCAAGGGTAGATCGTAGTTCACGGCGAAGATCGCGTGACCTGGCCGGCTTGCACATGCCGCCCGGCTGCCGTGGCGAACCTGAGTTGACGCGTCGGTCTGCTGATAGTATCGTCGGGTGTCGCGGAGGTACCGCCCATGACCGTACCGACGACACCGAGGCGGTCGCGGGGAAGCTCCGGACCACGCTGCACGTCATGCACAGCTACTGGAGCCAGCCGGACCCGGTCTAACTCGGCTGACAGAACGCTGGACAGGATGTACAGGATGAACAGGATTACCTATTCGATCCTGTTCATCCTGTACATCCTGTCCGATCTAATCCGGATCAGGTCAGCGAACCAATGGAGGCTCGCGATGAAGCGGCTCAGTCGAGGTCGTCACATCTACTTCCTGGATCCGGCAGCTACGCCGGCCATCACGATCGAGTCCGGCGACGAGCTCGAAGTCGAGACCTGGGACGCCTTCGAGGGGCTCCGTGACGCGGCGACGTTCGAGGCGAAGCCTGACAAGGGGCCGGCCACCGGACCAATCGCCGTCAGGGGAGCTGAGCCCGGCGATGCGCTCAGGATCGAGTTCCTGAGCATCGTCCCGAAGGCCGATGAGGGCGCCGCGCACATGGTGATGTCGAACCGCGGCTTCCTCAACGATCAGTTCACGACGCCCGACTGCTTAAGCATCGCCATCGAGGGCGACGAGGCGGTGCTGCCGTACGGCATCCGACTCCCGCTCCGTCCCTCGATGGGGTTCGTCGCGACGACACCCGAGTACCGGCAGAGCACGGCGAGCGACAGCGGCCCGTACGGCGGGGACATTGACATGCAGGAGCTGGTCTCAGGCAGCATCCTGTACCTGCCCGTCATCGTGCCGGGTGGCCTGCTGGCGCTGGGCGACTGCCACGCCGTGGTCGCGGACGGCGCCGTGGCCGGCACCGGCGCCGAGTGCGCGTCTGACACCCAGATCCGCGTCACCCTGGAGAAGGCTACGCCGATCCCGATGCCGCGCGCGCTGACACCGGAGCACTTCGTCGTGCTCTCCTACGGCCAGGATATCGGCCGGGCGATGCGCGACGCGGTGCGCCAGATGGTGGATTTCCTGTCGCGGGAGAAGGGGATGGCCCCGTACGACGCCTACACGCTGCTGAGCCTGGCCGGCGACATCCGCGTCTCGCGGACGTTCCGGGACATCAGCTCGGTGAAGATGCTCCTGCCGCGCGCGGTCCTGGATCAACTGAAGTAGCCGGCCAGCAATCCACGAGGCGCCTCTTACTCGTAGCACCACCACACGTCTCGTGGAGGATGGCCGTGGGAACCGTACGACGATGTGGTCGCCTGCCCGTGCTCATGCTTGCGTCGATGGCAGTGTTCGCCGTGCTCTTCGGATTCGTCATCCCGGCCTCGCCCTCGGCGGCCCAGGGCGGTGCCGTCACCCTCGAATGGTTCGGCTGGTCTCACTTCCGCCTGACCTCGGTGAACGGCAAGGTCATCCTGATCAACCCGTACATCGAGGGCAACCCGGACGCCGCGATCAGCGTCGACGACATCACGAA
>Ga0075418_10007786_pt1 | contig 12043 bp, 10 predicted proteins | sample SoiMetdeltSBSDD2_FD_81776 | JGI IMG/M metagenome (GOLD analysis project Ga0075418, IMG submission 81776) | Bulk soil microbial communities from a Populus tree surrounding site in Tennessee, USA - Soil MetaG P. deltoides SBSDD2 | ecosystem: Environmental > Terrestrial > Soil > Tree plantation...
TCCGCGGGGGACATCCTCCGCGGCGGCGACGGAACCGATTTGATGTTCGGCAACGACGGCAACGACGTGATGGACGGCGGGGCCGACAATGACACGATGGTCGCAGGCATCGGCGACGATCAACTCTTCGGTCAGGACGGAAATGATTTTGCCAACGGCGAGGCGGGCCTCGACCTGGTGGTCGGCGGCCTGGGGGACGACCAACTCTATGGCGGCGACAGCAACGACAAGCTCGTCGGCGGCAATCACTCGCTGGTCGCCGACGCCGGTGCCGACACGATCGACGGCGGCAGCGGCAACGACCTGATCCTCGGCGACAGCGGCACGACCTTCCCGTTGAATGCGACCAGCGCGGTCGGCGGCAACGATACGATCCAGGGCGGGCTCGGCAACGACACGATCTATGCCATGGCCGGCAACGACTTCGTTGGCGGCGGAATGGGTAACGACGTGCTGGTGCTCGGCGCGGGAAACGACATCGCCAACGGCGACTCGGGCGACGACTCGCTCACTGGCGGCTCGGGGGACGACTTCCTCGCGGGGAGCGGCGGCATTGACCAGCTCTTCGGCAATGACGGCGCCGACTGGCTGATTGGCGGGAACTACGCAGCCGCGGGCGACGCAGTCGCCGAAACGAGTGCCGACACACTCGACGGCGGCAATGACGGGGACATCTTGCTCGGCGATAGCTGGTCGGCCGCCGCCCCATTCGACCTGGGCACCGAGGGAGGGAACGACTTGCTGCTTGGCGGCGGGGGCGATGACCTGCTCGCTGGCCAGGCCGGCAACGACAAGATCCAAGCCGGGGCAGGAGATGACGACGTCTTTGCCGGCGGTGGGAACGACAACGTTAACGGCGAGGCGGGCAACGACGAGTTGCAAGGGGGACCTGGAAACGACATCGTCCGCGGCGGTGACGGCAATGACGAACTCTTCGGCAGCCTCGGCAACGACATCTTGCTTGGCGGCGACGGGAACGACGGCGTGGCGGGAAACGAGGGGCGCGACCTCCTTATCGGCGGTCTCGGGGCCGACCTGATGAATGGCAACGATCACGACGACATCCTGATTGCCGGGACAACCAGGTTCGATGGAAGTGACAAGCAGCTCATGCTTATCCGGGCCGAATGGACTTCGCTGCGATCGTATGTGTCCCGTGTGAATAATCTCCGCGGCAAGTCCAACCCGACGTTCGCCTCGCGCCTCAACGGCGATGTGTTTTTGAGGGCGGGATCGACGGTCCTGGACGATGACGCGGTTGACCTGCTCACGGGCGAGGGAGGTTTCGACTGGTTCCTGGCCGATCTCGCGCTGCCCGTGCCGATCGACACGATCGTCGATTTGGCGGCGGGAGAATTGGTGAACTGAACGGTCCAAAATCCACGACACACAGGAAAACCGCGCTACTATAATTGCTCAGATAAGACATTTCGCGGATGGTTATGGCCATGGTTTCCTTCCATCTCACCGGTGACGCTTTGTGGCAGCGGATGGAGCGGGCCGTGGAAAAGATTCAACAGCGATTGGAAAGAGCAACGGCAGCACTCGAGCAAGCAGGGATTCCCTATGCCATCATTGGGGGAAATGCCGTGCGGGCCTGGGTCGCCCAGGCCGATGAGGCAGCAGTCCGCACCACTCGCGATGTGGACATCTTGCTGCGCCGAACGGATTGGCCTAGAGCAGTCCTGGCCATGCAGCGGGCGGGCTTTACGCATCGCCATGCCAAGGGTATCGACATGTTCTTGGAAGCGCCAGACGCCAAGGCACGTGATGCCGTGCATGTTCTGTTTGCGGGTGAAAAAGTCCGCCCGGAGGACGCGCTGCCAGCTCCGGACGTATCCGATTCAGAGAACGTCGAGCGTCACCGCGTGCTGCGACTGGACGCACTCGTGCGGATGAAGCTGACATCTTTTCGACGCAAAGATCAAATGCATTTGCTCGACATGATCGACGTCGGACTGATCGATGCGTCTTGGTGCGATCACCTCCCGCCCGAGCTGGTCGCGCGGCTGAAAGAATTGCTTGACAATCCCGAGGGTTAATCCTGCCCTGGCCGCTGAAGTCTATTGCCGAGCACCCGCGGCGGTCCAGCGCCTCACCGCGTAAAACCCTCGCCCGCCGTTACCGACATTCGGCTTCCCTGGCGACATCCTGGTGGTCCCGCGACATAATAACGGGACCTTCAGAACCATGTCGCCATGCCCGTTACGTCCGCCAGCCTGCTCGAGCGAGTCCGCGCCAGTTCCGATGCCGATTCGTGGCAGCGACTGGTGGCAATCTACGACCCGCTGGTTCGCGGCTGGCTGCGACGGCATGTCCTGGCCGAGGACGACGTAGACGACGTGACGCAGGAGGTGATGTCGGTCGTCGTCCGGCGGCTCGCCGAATTTCAGCACAACGGCCGCATCGGCGCCTTTCGCACCTGGCTCAAGACCATCACGGCCAACTGCCTGCGGGATCACTGGCGACGAGGGAAAAACCTTCCCAGGGCCGCCGGCGAAAGCGGCTTTGAGGGAATCCTCTCTCAGCTTGCCGACCCCGGCAGCGAGCTCAGCCGCATCTGGGACCTCGATCACGATCGGCACGTGGCCCGCCAGCTCCTACACGTGCTGCGCGGCGAATTTGAGCCGCGCACCTGGAATGCCTTTCAGCGGACGGCCCTGGAAGGGGCTTCAGCCAGCGACGTAGCCGCGGAACTCGGCCTTTCGACCAATGCCGTTTTCATCGCCCGCTCGCGCGTCCTGGCTCGATTGCGGCAGGAGGCAGCAGAGTTGATCGACTGAAGCCGTTGCCGTGGCGACATCCACGTCGCCAATCTGTTCAAGCCGCCCGCACGGCGATTGTCAGCGCACTGGCCGGGTTGGCAATCGTCAACTCCTCGATCTCCGCGGCCGTGAATCCAGCTTCTTTCAAAGCTGGCAGAAAGTGCGTGAACAGGGTCTCGTAGCTGCGAAACTTTCCACCGCGGGGCTCACCGACGGAGTACCAGCCCGCATCGTGCGAAATCAGAACTCGATCCAGATGCCCTGAGCGTTTCAGGTTGGACACGAGCTCAATGTGCTGCCCGATTGACGTTGGCGAAATGCCGTCCAGCTCGATCCATGAGCCCCGTTCGGCTGCCTGCCGATGCAAATCGGCGTCCTTTTCGCTTTGGGCATGCACCCAGATCCAGGCACTGGCCGCGACCCCCTCCTGCCGCAGAACTTCGAGCTGCGCCAGTGCCGCCTGACCGTCGCCCGTATGACCGGCAATCGTCAGGCCGCTTTTCAAGTGCACACGGCACGCCGCCTGAACGAGCTTGCGATTGACCTCGGTCAGCGGGCCCGCATCGACGCCAATCTTGATCAAGCCGGGGCGAATGCCGGTCCCTTCGATGCCGTCCTCCCACTCGGCCAGCCAGCGTTTGGCCAGGGCGTCGGCATCCTCGGTTCGGGCCTGAGGGGGAAGATACTTCCCCTGCCCGGCCCCGTAATAGCCGGTATTCGTCAGAAGCTTAAGGCCGCTGGCCTTGGACAATCGCGCAAGTAGAAGCGGATCGCGGCCGAGCCAGGCCGGCGTGCAATCGACGAGAGTCTGGCAACCAATCTCGCCAGCACGCTTCAAATGCGGCAGGCCGACCTCAAATACTTCATCCTGGTCGTAACGGTCGCGGCTGACTTTGTCCGCGCCAATGAAATCCACCAGGACGTGCTCGTGCGGGAGCGTGGTTCCCAGGGCATCGTGCTTCACCGCACCGGTAACCGTCATAATCTGCCGATCCCCTGGCTCGTCCGCTGAGAGCGGCAGTGCGGAGACCAGCGTCGCGGCTGCAATTCCGCTTCCCAGGAACCGGCGACGGTTCAGCGCCACCTTTGGACTGAGCATCGACCGCACTCCTCCGCAGAACGGCAATATTTAGCCACCCACCGCATAGCGCAGTGTACCCGGTTCTTGCGGCGCACGCGGGCAATCCGCCGCTCCCAGCGAGAACGGAGAAAAAAACGCGCTCGCGCCCTGTCCGGTTGGACGGCCATTTTGCGATTAGCTTCCTGGCAGGGAGGCCTCGGCGCCGATGCTGGTCGGCAGATTCTACGAGGACCAAACGGGGCGGCTGGCGCTGGCAAGGTCGCAGCGGCCTGCGCCAGACGAAGGCTGAGAGGGATATGAGGTGTCTATGCGGCAATTTCGCGCAAACCGTGTGCTGGCTGCCCTTTCGCGAGATTCCCTTTATTCGACGGCGTCCTCCGAGAATGAACGATTCAGGGAGAGTCTGTTGTCCCCGGAAAACCCGGACGAAGGGCTGTTTACTCCGGCCGAATGGGCAGCCATCGGCCGCGCCTTGGACCTGTCGGAGCGTGAGCTGGCGGTCACCATCCTTCTGATCAAGGGAGTCAGCCGCCAGGCCATCGCCCACTATCTCCACAAGGCGGATGGTTCGTGCATCAGTGCCGAGACGGTGCGTGTTTATATCGATCGCGTGTTTCGCAAAGCGCGGGTCACGGATCGCTTGGCGCTGGCTCTGCGGCTGGCGCGGGTGTACTTGATGCTTCGCAAACGCGGACGACGCGGCGCGACGGACAGCCGGCGAAAGTCGGACGCGGCGGCCTGTTGTCACACAACAGTGTGACACACTCCCGTGTGTCACCAATTATGCGACGTGAAATCTGCCAGCGGAAACATATACTTCGCGACGGCCAAGTTTCGCGCGACGACGGTATCTCGTCCGATTCAGCGCGCGGCTCTGCGTTTGACGAATCAGCCACTGAAATGGAGGATCTCCCGTGCCGGCCACCCTCACCTTTCCCGGCGTCTACATCGAAGAGGTTCCCAGCGGCGTGCGCACGATTAGCGGCGTTGCCACCTCGATTGCCGCGTTCGTCGGCTGGGCGGCGCGCGGCCCAGCCGATCGGGCACAGCTGGTGCAAAGCTGGGCCGACTATGAGCGCTTCTACGGCGGATTGGACCGCCGCAGTCTGCTGGGCTATGCCGTGCAGCATTTCTTCACCAACGGCGGGCAGCAGGCCTACATCGTCCGGCTGGCGAATGCGGATGCTGCCGTGGCCACCGTTTCCATCGCCTCGGCCGATGCCGGCACGTCGCTCGATTTTTCCGCCAATAGCCCCGGGCAGTGGGCCAACAACTATGCCATTGCCATCCAGCGCCGCGCGGACGACGCCACCCGCTTCCGCGTCAGCGTGCTCCAGGTCAGCGCCAGCGGCGTGGAAACGCCTGTAGAGTCGTGGGAAAATCTGTCGCTCAATCCGGCCGACCGCCGCTTTGCCGCCACCATCGTCAACGGCCTCTCGGAGTTCGTACGCCTCGCGGTAACCGGCTCCAGTCTCACTCCTCCGGCCAACACCGGCAGTCCGTCGCCGCGACTGGGCAGTGGCACATCGGGCGGGGACGGCACGGTGCTGGTGCCAGACAACGGCAACTTCGAGACCGCCCTGCAAGCCGGCGGCGGCACAGGGGGCATCAATCTGCTCGATCGAGTGAACTTGTTCAATCTGCTGTGCGTGCCGGGAGAGACAACACCCGCGGTTATCAGCCAGCTTCAGGCCTATTGCCGCAAGGAACGGGCGGTTTTAATCGCCGACTGCAAGGAAACGGACACATTTGCAACGCTGCAAGCCGGCCCGGACGGCGCGATCACCGGGGCGAACGCGATCAATGCGGCGTTCTATTTTCCCTGGGTCAGCGCGCCGGACGCTTTGCAGGAGAATCGCCCGCGGCCGTTCCCCGCCTGCGGTTTCGTCGCTGGCATCTACGCGCGGACCGACGTCAACCGCGGCGTGTGGAAAGCGCCGGCGGGGACCGAGGCCAGCCTGGCAGGGGCCAGCGGCCTGACGTACAGGCTGACCGACCTGGAAAACGGCACGCTCAACATCCAGGCGATCAACTGCCTGCGGAACTTCGCGGTCCACGGCAACGTGGTGTGGGGCGCCAGGACGCTGGACGGCAACAACGAGAAGGGATCGGAATGGAAATACATTCCTGTGCGGCGGCTGGCGCTGTTTCTCGAGGAGAGCCTGTACCGCGGCACACAGTGGGTCGTCTTCGAGCCTAACGATGAGCCGCTGTGGGCGCAGATCCGGCTCAACGTCGGCGCCTTCATGCAGGACCTGTTTAGGCAGGGGGCGTTCCAGGGCAAATCGCCGCGCGAGGCGTACTTCGTCAAGTGCGACAAGGAAACCACCACGCAGAGCGACATCAACAAGGGAGTGGTCAATATTCTCGTCGGTTTTGCTCCGCTCAAGCCGGCCGAGTTCGTCGTCATCAAGATCCAGCAGCTCGCCGGGCAGATCCAGACGTAAGGAGTTTCGATCGATGGCACAGTTCACTGTCAATGCATTGCGTTTCGACCCGTACAAAAACTTCAAATTCCGCGTGAAGTGGGACGGCCGTTACGTCGCCGGCGTGAGCAAGGTCAGCACGCTCAAGCGAACCACGGAAGTGGTCAAGCACCGCGAAGGGGGCGACCCCAGCTCCAGCCGCAAATCCCCCGGCCGCACCGAATACGAGGCCGTGACGCTTGAGCGCGGCGTCACGCACGACCCCGAGTTCGAGAAGTGGGCCAACAAGGTCTGGAACTACGGCTCGGGTCTGGGCACGGAAGTTTCCCTCAAGGACTTTCGCAAGGACATCATCATCGAGCTGTACAACGAGGCCGGCCAGCTCGCCCTGGCCTACAAGGTCTACCGCTGCTGGGTCTCGGAGTTTCAGTCGCTGCCGGACCTGGACGCCAACGCCAATGCCGTCGCCATTGAGCGGCTCAAGCTGGAAAACGAGGGTTGGGAGCGCGACTACGAAGTTCCCGAGCCGAACGAACCGACCTTCACCGAACCCGCCGTATAACGTGCGATGCGATCCCTTGCCGCCGCCGAGCTGCTGTCGATTTGGGAAACCGGCTGGGGGGTGACGCCCTCGGAGCGCGCCCTGGCGCTGTTGGCCCCAGCCTTTCCCGAATTGACCCCACAGAATCTCGCCACACTCAGCATCGGCGATCGTGACGGGCGGCTATTGACTTTGCGCGAAGCGACGTTCGGCTCGCAGATCGACGCAACGGCGCATTGCCCTGGCTGCGGCGAGCGACTAGAGCTGGCGATGCAAGTCGCGGACATACGAGTGGCGGACCTGCCCGATCAAGCGGCAACAGAAAACTCGCTGTCGGTCGAGGGATACGAGATTCAATTTCGCTTGCCCGGAACTGCCGACCTGGCTGCCGTTGCCACGGAATCGGATCTGGCCCGCGCGCGACAGATGCTTTTGAGCCGCTGCCTGATAGCGGCGCGCCACACCGATGCCGACGCTCCGCTGGACCAATTGCCCGAGCGCGTTCTGTCGGCGGTCGTCGCAAAAATGGCCGACGTTGATCCGCAAGCCAATGTGGAGTTGGCCGTCTCCTGCCCAAACTGTCACCAGAAGTGGGAGGCGAGCTTCGACATCGCCAGCTTCTTCTGGAGCGAGCTCGATGCCTGGGGACAACAGATCGTGCGGGAAGTTCACGCACTGGCTTCGGCCTACGGCTGGCGGGAAGCGGACATTGTGGCCATGAGCCCGCGACGGCGGCAAATGTATCTCGAACTGATCGGGACATGAACGATTACTTGACCAATCTGGCCGCTCGCGCGCTGGCGCCGTCGCCCGCCATCGTTCCGCGGCAGGGCTCGCTATTCGAGCCGGCTGCCGCCAGGATCGGCCCGCTGCCGCTGCGGCCGTCGGCGGGCGATCTAGCGAGCACTGACGAAACCATCGAGATTGAGCCGGTTCCAGCCGCTGTGCGGCCGCGGCACGCGCCAGCGATGCCTCGTCCCGCCAGCGAGCGGCCCGCGGAACCGACCGCGCCGCTGCGAGCGGTCATCAACCCCCAACCGCCAGCCTCGTTGCCACTACATCCGCATGACGTTCAGACCGCCGTGGAAGCGGCGAAGCGGCCGCCGGGGACTGAGTCCCTCGTCGCTCAACCGGCCGCAGAACTTCCGCAAAAGGCTGCACAAATTGCTGCCCCTCGGCTGAGTCCAGTTGCCCCCGACCGCACTCGGCCAGCACGCGACGCGGCCGAAGATTCGCGGCAGGAGACCCATTCCAGAGAGCCGCGGCGACTTCGAGAGCGTAAGTTGGACACTTCGGACGCCGCCGGAGAGCACCGCGATAGCGAGCGGCAATCAATGCGGTCCGCGGCGCCGGCCAGAGAGCCCTTTGCTCCCAAGGTCGTCGTTGCTCCGCCATCGCGCTTCGAGCCCGTGTCCGCTGCACCGTCCCAGCAGCCGGCAGCTCCGCCGACGATTCGCATCACCATCGGCCGAGTCGAAGTCCGCGCCGTCGCCGCGCCCGCTGCCGCCACCGGGACTTCCCGCTCCGCCAAAACTCCGCGTCTATCGCTGGAAGACTACCTCAAGGACCGCAGCGGAGACCGCCGATGAGCGACGCCCTGGCCATTGCCGCGGTTACCGCCGTCCTCAAGGACTTGCTCAACAACGGGCTCACGGCCCACAAGGTCGGCGACATCGTCGGCGATGTGACCGTCAGCTCGCTGCCCCCCGATAGGGTGCTCCCCAGCGGCGGCGACGATCCCAATCAGCTCAACCTGTTTCTCTATCAGGTGACTCCCAATGCCGCCTGGCGGAACGTTGGCCTGCCGTCGCGCGATGCCGCAGGGGATAGAACCTCCAACCCGCCGCTGGCGCTCAATCTGCACTACCTGCTGACGGCCTATGGCAACAAGGAGTTGTATCCGGAAATCATTCTGGGGCACGCCATGCAGCTGCTGCACGAAGTCCCCGTGCTCTCGCGCGACGGCATTCGCAAGGCGCTAACGCCCCCTGCCTCTCCCGCCCCGCCCCCTTTCCCTCCCGCTCTGGCGACTTCGGAGTTGGCCAGCCAGGTGGAGCAGATCAAGATCACGCCCGAAACGCTCAACACGGAAGAGGTTTCCAAACTCTGGTCGGCATTCCAGACGCACTACAGGCCGACCGCGGCCTACCAGGTGACCGTCGTGCTCATCGAGGCCAAGAGTTCGACCAAGTCTGCTTTGCCTGTGAACGGCCGCAGTGTGTATGTGATTCCCTTCGACCAGCCGGTCATCGAAAAAGTCAGCGACGCCGGCGGCGAGAGCTTGCCCATTCTGCCCACCAGCACGCTGCGAATCACAGGCCAGCGGCTGCGAGGCAAAACGACGCAAGTCTGGATCGGAGCCGTTGACCTCTCCGCCGGCATCACGAAGCTCAGCGATGGCGAAATCCTGCTGGCGCTTCCTGCGCCGCTGCCGGCCGGCTTGTACGCGGGCCTCGTGCCGCTGCGAGTCGCCCATCCGGTCGAAATGAGTACACCCCCCGCGCCGCACGAGGGACTCGAGTCCAGTCCGCAGCCTCTGGTGCTGCGGCCGATCATCACGCCGGTCGTTACCAGCGCGGTAAGCAGCGTAGTGAACGGCGTGACCGTGAAGGCGGGAAAGATCGAGGTAACGTTCAATCCGAAGGTGCATGCCGAGCAGCGCCTGGTCCTGCTGCTCAATGAGTTTCAGCCGCCAGCTAGCCGGCCGGCGCGGGCTTACAGCTTCCGTGCGCCAGCAGGCAACGGAGTTGTCTCCCCGGCCGTTGATACGGCGACCGTGGAGTTTAGCTATGCGAATGTGATTCCTGGCGACTACCTGGTGCGGGCGCGAGTGGACGGCGGCGAGAGCGTCCTGTCGCTCAATGCCGCTGGGGAGTACGCCCTGCCGCGAGTGACCATCTGATGAGCGAAGAGCCGACAACGTGGCTGAAAGCCAACCAGCGGCACCTGGCCGCGGCCGTGGCGGGCGTGCGCGCATCGCTCGAGCGGCTGACACGCAGCAGGCACACTCCGTGTGCCGTGGCAGACGACAATACACCGAATGTTTCTGCTGTTGACGGCGATCCGTCCTCGGCCGCTGCCGCCGGCGAATTGAATTCGATCGAATCCGAAATGTCCTCGCCGCCGGCGCTGGATAAGGTCTGCGCGGCTTTCGGCCTGAGCGGCTTCGAGCGCCAAATCCTGCTGTTGTGCGCCGGGATGGAACTGGACGGAACTCTGCCACCACTTTGCGCCGAGGCAAGCGGCAATCCGCAGCGCGACTTTCCGACTTTCGGTCTGGCGCTGGCAGCGCTTAACGAGCCGCACTGGAGCGCGCTACTACCTTCGTCGCCGCTAAGGCGGTGGCGGCTGATCGAAGTTGGCGCCGGCGAAACTCTGACGGCCAGCCCGCTGCGGATCGACGAGCGCGTGCTGCACTTTCTCGTCGGCGTGTCGCACCTCGATCCCCGGCTGACGCCGCTTATCGAGTTGGTTTCACCGCCCGATGAGCTTCCCTGGTCGCAGGGGGCGGCGGCCGAGCGCCTGGCTCGCAACTGGGCAGAGGTCGAACCAGGAGCGACGCCGCCGCTGGTGCTGCTTGGCGGCAGCGACTGGGCAGCACGGCGTGCGATTGCCGCGGCTGCGTGCGCTCTAGTGGGCATGCGTCTCCACGCGTTGCGGGCGGCCGATTTGCCGGCGCCTTGTGCCGACCTGGAGCTGATTTCGCGGCTCTGGGAACGCGAGGCGATGCTTACCTCGAGTGCATTGCTCATCGAGGCGGACGAAACGCCCGGACCGGGAGAACCCAAGGGATTGGTGTCGCTGATCGAGCGGACTGGCGGCATTGTGCTATTGAGCGGCAGAGAGCAGTGTCGCGACGTTCAGCGTCCTGTCGTGCGGATCGAAGTTTCCCGGCCATCAGCGTCGGAACAGCGCCAGTGCTGGCGGGAGTCCCTGGGTCCCATGGGCGAGACGCTCAACGGGCAGCTCGATCTCGTCGCGGCGCATTTTCACTTGGGGTGGGATTCCATCCGCGCCGCAGCCGGGAAAGTCCGCGAGCGGGTCTCGTCCGGCGACGATCGTCCGCTGGACGCCATCCTGTGGGACGAATGCCGGGCCGTGTCGCGGTCGCCTTTGGCCGACTTGGCACAGCGGATCGAGCCGGCGGCGACGTGGGACGACATCGTGCTGCCGCCGCAGTCGCTGGCCGTGCTGCGGAGCGTGGCGGCCCAAGTGCGGCAGCGGGCCGTGGTCTACGAGAAATGGGGCTTCGAGCGCCAGGGACAGCGCGGCTTGGGCATCAGCGCGCTGTTCTGCGGCGCCAGCGGCACCGGCAAGACGATGGCGGCCGAAGTGCTGGCCAATGAGCTGCGGCTGGACTTGTTCCGCATCGACTTGAGCGCGATAGTAAACAAATATATAGGTGAGACCGAAAAGAACCTGCGGCGCGTCTTCGATGCCGCCGAGGACAGCGGCGCGATCCTGCTGTTCGACGAGGCTGACGCCTTGTTCGGCAAACGCAGCGAGGTGAAGGACGCCCACGACCGCTATGCCAATATCGAAGTCAGCTACCTGCTCCAGCGGATCGAGGCCTATCGCGGGCTGGCCATTCTGACCAGCAACATGAAGCAGTCGATCGACGGGGCCTTTCTGCGCCGCATCCGCTTCGTCGTCCAGTTCCCGTTCCCCGACGCGGCCCAGCGGATGGAGATCTGGCGGCGGATTTTTCCGGCCGGCACGCCCACCGATGGCCTGGTGCTCGAGCAGCTCGCGCGGCTCAACTTGTCCGGCGGAAACATTCGCAACCTCGCCCTCGGCGCTGCGTTTCTGGCCGCCGATGCCGGTCAGCCGGTCGGCATGCGGCATTTGCTCATGGCCGCGCAGACCGAGTACGCGAAGCTCGAAAAGCCGCTGTCGGAGGCGGAGATCGGAGGGTGGACGTGAGAACGATTTCGGATTTGGGATTTCGGATTGCGGATTTGGTGCGGGAGAGCAACAACGGCGGCATTGATATTGCGCCGCATCCAGCCGTGGATCCTGCATTTTCCAATCCGCAAACTGCAAATCGCAATCCGCACTCCATCACGCTGCACATCGACGAGCTGATCCTCCACGGCTTTGCCGCCAGCGATCGGCACGGCATTTCGGAAAGCATTGAGCGCGAGCTGGGCCGATTATTGGAGCAGAAAAACTTCTCGCCGTTGCCGGCCGACGACATCGACATCGAGCAAATCGATGGCGGCTCGTTTCA
>Ga0075418_10007789_pt1 | contig 12042 bp, 12 predicted proteins | sample SoiMetdeltSBSDD2_FD_81776 | JGI IMG/M metagenome (GOLD analysis project Ga0075418, IMG submission 81776) | Bulk soil microbial communities from a Populus tree surrounding site in Tennessee, USA - Soil MetaG P. deltoides SBSDD2 | ecosystem: Environmental > Terrestrial > Soil > Tree plantation...
AACCTGTTCCGCGACCATTACGACGCGGACGTCTGCGTGCGGCCGCGCTCGGATTCGGCCGCGTACAAGCGGCGGCTCATGGCCGCCGTGCTGGCCGAGGCGGGACGGCGCGCCGCCGCCCGCTCCGTGCCGCTGCTGCTCGTGGCCATCCCGGCGGGCAGCGACGTGGTGCCGAACCATCCCCATCGCATCGATGGGGCGCGCTTCCCCGAATACCGGCCCGCCGCGCTCACCGACGCCATGGGGGAGATAACGGCGCGGCTTCGGCTTCCCCTCGTGAACCTGTTCGCCCCCTTCCACGAGCGCCGGGATCACCACCTCTACTACCCGATCGACGGCCATTGGAATGCCGCCGCCCAGGCGCTGGCGGCCCGGCTCACCGCGGAGCGGATCACCGCCGACGGGCTGCTGCCATGACCGGCGACGCCCGTCTCGCCGTCGAGCTCGTCGAGGGCGAGACGCTGGCCGCCGTGGCGTCGCTGTGGCGGAAGACCGGGCGCGAGCTGCGCGCGCGCTTCGGCGGGTCGAGCATGGACCCCGCCCTGCCGCCGGGCACCGAGGTGGTGCTGCGTTGCGGCGAGACGGGCGCGCCCGGCGAGGTGATCGCCTTCCTGGCCGACGGCCGGCTCGTGGTGCATCGCGTGGTCGCGCGCGCGGCGGACGGGTCGTGGACGCTGACGCGAGGCGACGCGCGCGTGTTGCCCGACGCTCCCATCCTCGACCCCGAGGCGATCGTGGGACGCGTCGCGGGCGTCTGGCGCGGGGCCGCATTGGAGGTCGTTCCTCCTCCGGAGGAGTCGGCCTCACGGCGATGGGTCACCGGGGCCTTCAGCGCGCTCCTGCGGGCGCACCGCGGGACCGGGTCCATCGCGCTGAAGTCGATCCACGGCGGCTCTCGGCTGCTGCGGACGCTGGCGGGCCTCCTCGTTCGCCGCACACGCGCGTAGAGCGAAGGCGCCGTCAGTGCGATGCGCGGGCCGCAGCCGCGGGCAGCCGGCCGCTCTCCAGCAGGAACCCCGCCACCTCCTCCGCGATGGCGCGGTAGCCGGCCGGCGTGGGATGCGTCTCCACGCCCTCGTGATAGAGAGGCGAAGACGCGGACCGCGACCTGTCGACCAGCGCCGGCGTCACGTCCAGGAACCTCACCGCCATCTCCCGGCAGGTGCGGTCGGCCGCTTCCGCGACGGCGGCGGTCTTCCAGCGCAGCTCGTCGGCCCACCAGCCGCCGGCCGGGTACACGCCTTCGCGGAACGGGATGAGCACCACCGCGAGGTCGGCCCCGTCCTCGCGGGTCCGCTCGCGCAGCCAGCGCAGCTCCCCCGCCAGCAGGGCGAGTCCCTCGCCGCGGAACCGGGCCGCCTCGTCCGGCGTGGCCGGCACCAGGCCCAGCGCGCTCGTCCGCTCGCGCGAGGCCACCCGCGCCGCCGCTGCCCGCACCAGCGCGAACAGCTCCGACCGCTCGGCCAGCCGCTCGTACCCCGGCAACGACTGGACGACCGACCGGGTGGAGGCCGCGGCGCGCGGTCCGGGGCCCCGGGCCGAAGGCGGGTTCGGCACGACGCTTCCCGTCGCGTCGAGCGAGAACACGCGCCAGAACAGATCCCCGTCCACGTCGTCCCCGAGAAGGGTGAGGACGACGCGCGACGGGCGGTAGGGCCGGACGCCCCGCACGTACCACGCCGCCTTCTCGCCGAGACACGTCCCGGGATATCCGGCGTTGATGACCTCGACTAGACCCTTCCCCGCTTCCGCGCCCAGGATGGACTCGAGCTGCGCGGGGTACGTCTGATCGTCCTCCGCGCCCCAGCCGAAGGTCATGCTGTCGCCGAGAACGGCCAGGCGCGTCACGCCCGGGGCGGGCGACGTCGCGTACTCGCGGGAGCCGCGGAACCGCCTCGAGTTGATCGTGACCCACACGTCGAACTTGCCGGGAACGGCGTGGCGTCCGCGAACATCCGGGCGCGGCACGCGGATGCCGTCCTGCTCGTCCTCCCACGCCACGCGCACGGCCTGCGGCGCGAAGGCGCGGACGAGCACCTCGGCCACCACGATCGCGGCCGCCGACGAGAGGACGACCAGGGCCGACACCGCGGCGGCCCGCCGGTACCGCGGGCTCATGCGGCCGGCGGACCGCGGCGCCGGCCGATGCGGTCCCAGTCCAGGAGCAGGAGCAGCAGCGGCAGGCTCGGGAAGAAATAGCCGATGACGAGGACGATGCCCGTGTGGAACAGCAGGGCGGCGGGGATGAACGCCATGGCCGCAACCGGGGAGAAGACCACCAGCGGCGCCAGTCCCTCGATGAGCAGCGTCCCGAGCGCGATGGCGCCGCATACCAGCGGCCGCTCTGCGACCCACGCGGCGAGCGGCGCGCCGGTCACGCCGAGGTTGCCCAGGGCGTAGTAGCGCATGTTCTCGGCCGTGAACCACCCCGGCCCCGAGAAGCGCAGCTTGGCGAGGGTCGGGAAGAAGTAGCCGAGCGCGAAGAGCAGCTGCACCAGCGCGAAGGGCCACCGGTACTCCCCCGAGGGAGCGGCGCCGCGCGGCGGCTGCTCCGCGAAGGCCAGCACGAGAAGGCCGAGGGTAGGGACGGTCAGGCCCCCGAAGGCCGTGTGGGGCATCCGCGCGATGACCTCCTCGAACGGGGCGAAGTGGTAGAGCAGCAGCCCCGACACCAGGCACGTCAGCCGCGGGCGTAGACCGAAGAGCGCGGCCAGGAGCGCCGCGTGCAGGACCAGGTAGAGCGCCCACTCCACCGCGACCGGCAGCCCCGCGATCCCGAAGCGCGCGGGCAGCGCCCGTCCCGCGAGGACGAGGAACTCGGCGGGCCAGCGCTCCAGGTCGGGGATGTCGGGACGGGAGAGCAGGATCCACAGCGCCTGCAGGCAGAGGATCGCCCGCGTGGCCGTCACGCACAGCGGGTGCGCGGGCCGGAACCATACGTGCTCCCAGAGCGCGGCCGCCGCCTTCACCGCCGCTGCTCCCAGACGAGGCGCCGGTCGGTCGAGAGCCCCGGCCCTTCCGCGATCGCCCAGCACGAGGAATAGGCGCGCAGCGCGGCGTAGGGAGACGAAGGGGCCGCGCGCGAGCGCGGCAGCAGCAGCCAGTAGGGCGAGCCGAGCGGCCCCAGGATCCGCTCGTGCCCCAGCGCCCGCCCGGCGGCGAGGCGCCGGCGGCTCTCCTCGGCCCGCTCGAGCAGGAAGGACGCGGCCTTCGCCTGCTCCGGCGCGCCCAGCCGCGGGAGGCCCTGCTCGATCCAGTACTGGAGGATGGAGTCGTAGACGGGCGTGAAGGTGTAAGGGTCGAGCCTCCATTCGCGGCCGCCGCCGTCGACGCCGACGAGCTCGGTCGTGCAGACGCGGGAATCGGGGCGCGCGCGGCCCACCGCGATCGTGTGGCTGGTGAACGGCCAGTCGTCCCATTGCAGGACGCCGGCCGCGCCGCTCAGGAGCAGGACGCAGGCCAGGAAGAGGTTGATCGCGCGCCGGCGGGCCGCCCCGGGGGCGAGGCCTGCCACGCGCCAGCCGAGGGCGAGAAACCCGAGGAAGGAGGCGGCGCGCAGCAGGTCGGGCATGACCCTACGGGCGCGCTTCGAGCAGGATCAGATAGGGCTCGTCGGGAAGCGGGCGCACCGTCCGGAAACCGGCGTCCCGCACGACCTCGGCTATGGCCGCGGACCCCGCCCGCGGCCCCAGCGCGCCGCCGCCGTCGGCCAGGGAGACGGGCAGGCAGTGCAGGACCGCCATGGAGGAGACGAGCCGGCCCCAGGGCCCCAGGTCGCCCTCCAGCCGGCCGGAGGCGAACGGCTCAACGATCAGCCACGCGCCGTCCCCGGCCAGCGCCGCGCGCACGCGCCGCGCCACCCGCCCGGGATCCGCCATCTCGTGGAGGCTCTCGAAGCAGGTCACGAGGTCGTAGCCCGCGGCGGGAAGGTCGGCGGCCGCGGCGGCCTCGAACACCGCCCGTGCCCCGAGACCGGCCTCGAGCGCGCGCCTCCGCGCCGCCTCGATCGAGGGCGCGTGGGCGTCGTAGCCGGCGAAGCGCGAGCGCGGGAACGCGCGCGCCAGCGCCAGCACCAGGGCACCTTCGCCGCACCCCACGTCGGCCACGGTCGCGCCCGCCTCGAGGCGGGCCGTCATGCCGGGCATGGAGTCCAGCCAGCGCCGGAGCAGGGCCTCGGTGTAGCGCGCGCGCGCAACCCGCCCGGTCGCCTCCGCCAGCTCGGCCGAGTATGCGTCGCGCGGCACTCCCCCGCCGGTGCGGAAGGCGTCGGCGAGGGCGTCCCGCGCGCTGGCCAGTCCGGCCGCACCCTGGAACACGGCGGCCATGGAGGCCGGGCCGTCCTCGCGCGCCAGCGCCGCGGCCTGCTCCTCGGGCAGCGTGAACGTCCGCGAAGCGGCGTCGTACTCCACGTACCCGCCGCAGGCCTGGTTGGCCAGCCATTCGCGCAGGTAGACCTCGCTGGTGCCGGTGCGCGCCGCGAGCTGCGCGGCGGTGAGCGGTCCGGCCCCCGCCATCGCCTTGTAGAGTCCCAGGCGGTCGCCGAGGGCCACGAGGGCCGCGCTCTGGGCCGCCCCGAGGTCGTACAGGGCCCGGGCCAGGAAGGCCTGGAGCTTGGCCTCGTTGGCCGCCATCAGCGGACGCTCAGGGGACGGCTGGTTCCGCCGGGCGGGCCTTGGGGCCGCCGCCCCAGCGGAGGCTGCGCACCACCAGCAGGAACGGGAAGAAGAACTGCCGCACGAAGGAATCGGGGACCTTGACCTCGCGCAGGCCGAAAGCCTTGGGCCGCGTGAGGTCCGTGGCCGCGGTACCGAAGATGTAGTCCCAGCAGCTGAAGATGATCCCGAAGTTGGTGTTCTGCTGCACGGGGTCCGCCGAGTGGTGGACGCGATGGTAGCGCGGGCTCACCAGGAAACGGCCGAGCACGGGACCGTAGTGGAAGTCGATGTCGAAGTGCGAGAACACCTGCAGGATCATGAGCGGCAGGTACGGCATCCACAGGTCGTCCACGTGGCCCAGCATCATCAGGGGCAAGGCCTTCATGGTGCCGAAGACCGTCATGTCCACCCAGTGGATCCGGAACTTGGTGAGCGGCGTGAGCTGCTCCGGCGTGTGGTGGATGCAGTGGAACTTCCAGTAGAGCTTGTTGGCGTGGCCCAGCCGGTGCATCCAGTACTCGACGCAGTCGATGCTCATGATGTAGATCAGGGCCTTGGGGGCCGCGGGGAGCGCGCCGAAGACGTTCCACATCAGGAAGCCCAGGTGATCGTGGACGCCGGCCAGGATCACGCGGTGGATGGGGCCGGAGATGAAGAAGGCGTAGAGGCCGGCGGCGAAGAACAGGAAGTACGTGGCGTCGGTGAGGAAGGTCCGCGTGCCGTAGCGCGCCCAGCGGCGCCGGGTCAGGAGCTCGACCGCCAACACGAAGGCGATCAGGGTCAGGACCGTCTCCACGAACCGCGGGCCGAGGAAGTTCACGTAGGCCCGCTCGGCCACCCACCGCGCGACGTCCAGAAGCTCGCTTATGGCTCACCTTCTCTCGGGTCGCGTGAGCCTACCGCTCCGGCGATGAAAAGAAAAGGGAACGCCAGCTGTCGGGTGAAGGACTCCGGCACCTGGAGCCCGGGCACGCCGTAGCGCGAAGGCGGCTCCGGCCGCGCGGATGCGGTGCCGAAGAGCCGGTCCCAGAAGCTGTAGGTCATCCCGTAGTTCGTGTTGTAGTGCCCCGGATCGGCGGAGTGGTGGACGCGGTGGAACCCGGGGCTCACGATGACTGCGCCCAGCGGGCCGTAGCTCCAGCCCAGGCCGGAATGGGCCAGGCAGTCGAGGGCGACCTGGATCCACACCGAGGGCAGCCACACATAGGCCGGGACGCCGAGCAGGAGGCCCGGGACGAACTGGGCCAGCCCGCGCACGAACACGTCCCCGGCGTGGAAGCGGAAGTTGGAGAGCGCCGTCAGCTCCCGCTGCGAGTGATGGACGCTGTGGAACGCCCACAGCCAGGGGCTCCTGTGCATCCAGCGGTGCGTCCAATAGAGGACGCCGTCCATGATGATCGAGGCGGCGAAGAACTGCGCGTAGATAGGGAGGTGCGACAGGAGGTGGAGCTGGAGCTGCGGGGCGTGACGCTCCACGAGCCCCGACAGGAGGCGGTAGGCCGGCCCCGCGATCACGAAGGCGTAGAAGCCGCCCACATAGAAGACCGCGTAGGCGGCGTCCGTGCGGACGGCGGGAGAGCGCAGCGGCCGGGTCCACGCCCGCGGCCCGAGGCGCAGGCGCACCGCCACCAGCAGGGCCAGGACCACGGCGATCGCGCTGCCGACCACCTGCGGCGTCAGCCAGACGGAGGCGGCCTTGCCCAGCGCCCACCTCGCGAGGTCGATGGCTTGGTCCATCGCGGCGCTGCCCCCTGAGCCTCCGGCCCGCGAGTCTAGCGCATCCGGGTCGGCCCCGCTCATAATCCCGTCGTCCATGGCCGAGGCCCGGCACCCCGTGCGCGCACGGCTTCTCTATGTCGTCTACCTGCTGCTGTGCGCGGAGCTCCTGACCCGCGCCCTGCTCCTCGTGCCGGCGGTGAGGGCACGCCTGCCGCCGGAGGAGGAGGAGGCCTGGCGCATCTGGTGGGTGAACCGCTACCTGTGGGCGCGGAGGCCGATCTTCTACTTCTTCGACGCGTACGACCCCACCAAGGGCTGGACGCTGCGGCCGGGGCGCCACGACCACGCCGGGCGGACGGTCACCGCCAACTCCCGCGGCATCCGCGGCGGCGACGAGCACGCTCCGGGCAAGAGGGCGGGCGTGCGCCGGATCGTGGTCTTGGGCGACTCCTTCACGTTCGGCGAAGGTGTGGATGACCCGGACACCTTCCCTTCCCGGCTCCAGGCCAGGCTCGGTCACGGCTTCGAGGTGATCAACCTCGGAATCCACGGCTACGGCCACGACCAGATGCTGATCCGGCTGCGCGAGGAGGGCCTCCGCTACGCGCCCGACCTAGCGGTCCTCGGCTACTACTCCGGCGACGTGGCGCGCAACGGGCTGGCCTTCCGCGACTACGCCAAGCCCCGCTTCGCGCTGCGCGAGGGATCGCTGGTCCTCACCGGCAGCCCGGTCCCCACGCCCGGCCGCGTCCTCGCGCGCGAGGCGATCCGCCCGCACGTGCCTGCGCTCCTGGCCATGGCCTGGCGGCGGCTGCACCCGCCGCCGCGCCCCTCGCCGGACGAGCTCCGCCTCATGGCCGCGATCGTGGACGAGATGCGCCGTGTCGCGGCGGCGCACGGCGCCCGGTTCCTGATCGTGGATCTCCCCCCCACGGACGAGATCGACGTGCCCGGCGACCTGGGCCCCAGCGAGGCCGCCATCGTGGACTATGCCCGCAGCCGGGGCGTGCCTCTCTGCCGGACGCGCGGCGAGCTGCGCCGGCGGCTCGACGGTCGGCCCGTGCGCGGCCTGCGCGGCCACTACGACGCCGCTGTGAACGGCTACGTGGCCGACATCCTGGCCGGTTGCATCGCGAGGGAAGGGCTGCTGGTCCCGCCGTCCGGCGGCGGATCAGCCTTTCCGGCGGAGACGCGCCAGCGACTCCCAGTCCACGAAGAGAAGCAGCAGCGGAACGTTCTGGAAGAAGATCCGGAAGAGGATCGAGTTCGCGGCGTGGAAGAGGGCGGCGGCGGGCAATAGCACCCAGCGGGCCGTCCTGGAGAACAGCACCAGCGGGAACGCGAACTCCAGGGCCAGCCCCGCCCAGGCCAGCGCGGCGCAGGCCAGCGGGTGCGCGGCCACCGCATAGCCCCACGACGACGACGGAGGCGCGACCAGGGCCTGGTTCAGGGCCAGGAGATGCCCGCGCACGTTCTCCGCGGACGCCCACGACCAGCCGGTGGTGAAGAGCTTGGACCAGCCCGCGAAGAGATAGATCTGGCAGAAGAGCACCTGCACGAGGCGTAGCGGCCAGCGGTATTGCGCCGACGGCGGCGGGCCCGTGGGCGGCCGCGGCCAGACCGCCAGGGCGTCCCCGCAGCGCGAAAAGGAAACGACCAGGAGGCCGAGGCACGGGATCGTGAGCCCGCGCAGGTAGGGGTTCGGCGTCCGGATGATCGTCTCGAACGGAGCGAAGTGGTAGAGGAGCAGCCCGCTCACGAGGCACGCGACGCGGGGCCATGCGCCGACGACGGCGGCAACCAGGGCCACGTGCAGGAGCGCGTAGAGCGCCCGCTCGAGGCCGACGCCGAAGACCATCAGGAAGCGCACGCGCCGCTCCGGCGACACGCCGGCCCACAGCTCGGGCGGATAGGCCAGGATCCCGGGCAGGTCGTGGCGGGACAGCACGACCCACAGCGCGGCCGCGGCCAGCAGCACGCGAGCGGCGGCCAGGTTCACCGCGGGCTCCGGGCCGTACCAGAACCGGGCCCAGGCCGACCCGCCGCTAGAGGCTTCGGCCGTCACCGGAAGGGGGCTTGTACTCGAACAGCAGACGGCGCGTGACGCGCCGGTCGTCCTCGTAGCGCTCGTCGATGTCCCACTCCAGGAAATACGCGCGGAGCGCGGTGAACGGCGAGTCGGGGACCTGCGCGGTGGACCTCCACGTCTTGGCGTCGTGGAAGTGGTACGGCGCGTCCGCGGGCCCGAGCAGCCACTGGTTGGGGGCCGCGCGGCCGCGGTCGAGGAAGCGCTGCCGACCTTCCTCGGCGCGCTGCAGGAGGAAGCGGCCCAGGCTCTCCCGACCCGAAGGCCCCAGCCGCGCCTCGTTGGCCTTCAGCCACGAGGCCAGCTCCTCGGGCGAGAGCGGCTGCACCACCCGCAGGTCGACGACCCAGCCGCGGCCCGTCGCGTCCAGGCCCTCGACCTCGAGCGACGTCATGTGGCGCGCGGGCGTCCCGCTCACCAGCGACCACGTGGTGAACGGCCAGCTTTCCTGCTGGACGAGCCCCACCACGGCGGTGACGGCCAGGACATAGCCGATCAGGAGGTTCGCCCAGCGTCTCGCGTCAGGCCGCGGGCCCGCTCGCGCGGCCAGGAGGCCCAGGGCCACGAAGACGAGGAAGCAGCCGAGGCGCGCGAGGTCCACGGCGGGCTCCAGCCACTTCAGGCCGCGGAGCGCCTCCGTGATGGCGTGGCCCAGGCCAGGGCCTCAGCGGATACCGGCGGCGGCCGGAGAGCCCTGCATCAGGTACGGTCCCAGCGAGCGGCGCACGTGCGGATCGCGGAAGGCCCAGAAGAGACCGTCGATGTAGAAGTGGACGAAGGCCAGCAGCAGGTATCCCGCCTCGAACAGCGCGAAGTAGCCGAAGCGCGTCAGCAGCTCCTTGAGCGCGAAGAAGCCGAGGCCGCACGCGGCGAGAGCCAGCACGAGGCCCACGTTGCTGGCGCTCACGCGGTGCAGATAGACCTGCGGCCACGACCCCACGGCCTCGCGGAACTTGCGCCGGTGCACGAGCCACACCAGCGCCAAGTACTGCACGTAGTGCGCCAGCAGCATGGCGAAGGTGGCGCGCCCGGAGTCCGCGATCCACAGGAAGGGATGGAACAGCGCGAGGCTGCCGACGAACAGGCCGAGCTCGGGCAGGCCCGCCGGCTTCCCGTCCACCGCCCGCTTATGGAACGCGAGCACCGCTCGCCCCAGCGCCGCCACCGCCAGGGCACCCGCCCCGAGCCAGAGCAGGAACGGAAGCCGTGGCGAGACGGCCGCCAGCACGGGCTCGACCTCCTGGTGCGTCTCGATGTTCCAGAGGCAGAACCACAGGTTGGTGGCCAGGATGGCGGCGTTGGCCGTGACCTTCTGCCGCGCGTCGAACACGCCGGCCCGGTGGCGGTAGATGGAGAGGATGCCGCAGCTCTGCCGCCCGACGTGGACGGCGTTCCAGAAGAAGAGGACGACCTGGATGATGAGCGGCACCTCGAAGAACACGAGCGCGCAGAAGGTGGCGGTGATGAGGGCGGGGCCCGCGAAGAAGGCCAGCCAGCGCTGGCGGTGCCGGCCCCGGTTCTCGTCCCAGAAGTAGAAGGAGAAGCTCGAGAGGTAGTGCGCGAAGGCCAGCACGAAGCCCACCAGCGCGAAAGCGTTGTGCACGTGGAGCGCGCCGTAGACGAGCGGCAGGGTCACGAGCGGGGCCAGGATGAAGAAGGCCAGGTCGAAGCCCGGCGACGCGATCCACTCGTGGGGAGCAGGCCGGCGCGCGCCGAGGACCGCGCCGGGAGCGACGGGCACCGGAGGCCGTGGAACCAGGACCGCCATCGGAGGGCGGGATTATACTCCCCGCCTGAGGCGCCTGGTCCCGAACCTCCTGCTCGCCTGCGCCAGCGTCCTGGCGGCGGCCCTGGCCCTCGAAGGCGCGCTGCGCGTCTTCTGGCCCCAGGAACTCCCGTTCTTCTCCGGGCTCTTCGTCGAGGACCCCGCCGTGGGGATGCGCCACGTGCCGCATACCCGCGCGCCCATGGGGTCCGAGAGTGGCGGCCCGGTCACGGTGCGCATCAACTCCCGCGGCTACCGCGGACCCGAGTACGCCTGGGACGCGCCCGCGCGCTTCCGCATCCTCGGCCTGGGCGACTCGTTCGCCTTCGGCTTCGGCGTGAAGGAGGAGGACACCTACCTGGCGCGGCTCGAGCGGGCGCTGGCCGCCGGGCGCGTCGAGGTGATCAACGCCGGCCTGGCGGGCATGGGGCCCGACAACGAGGCGCGGCTCCTGGCCGCGGATGGTCCGCGCCTGCGCCCCGACCTCGTCCTCGTCGGCTTCTTCGTCGGCAACGACCTCATCGACGCGGCAACGGGAGTGGCCCGCACGCGCCTGCGCAACGGCGTCCCGATGGTCCCGGAGGCCATCCTGGAGCGCTGGTACCGTCCCCTTCGCCCCGGCCGCATCCTCCCGCAGCCGTTGGCCCGCCCGGCGCCGGGGGGCCTGGACCTGCCACTCCCCTTCAAGGACACCCTGAGGAAGCACTCGCATCTGTATCGGCTGGTCACGGGACGCGTGGGCCGGCTGCAGCTGGCGTGGCGCGGCCCACGTGCTGGCGCCGCCGCACAGACACCCGTCGAGGAGTTCAACCCCTTCGCTCAGGAGGCGTTCTGCCTGAAGAGCTACCCGCGGGAGTTCGACCTTGCCTGGGAGAAAGCGAAGGGCGCCGTCGGCCAGATCAAGGCCTGGTGCGACGGGCACGGCGCGCGTCTGGCCGTCGTCATGATTCCCACCGAGGCCCAGGTCTATCCCGATCGTTGGGATGACGTGCGCCGCCGTTTCGCCCTGCGCGACGAGGACTTCGACCTCGACAAGCCGCAGCGGATCCTCTCGGAGTACGCGGTGGCCACCGGTATCCCGATGGTCGATCTCCTGCCCGTCCTGCGCGCGGCCCGCCACACCGGTGGACCGCTCTACTTCCGCCGCGACATCCACTGGACATCGCGCGGGCACGAGGTGGCCGCGGACGAGATCCTGCAGCGGCTCGACGCCCTCGGCCTATTGCCGCCGAGCTGAACCGCGCTTCCGCGCCAGGTCGTAGATCAGCCAGTTGTACCCGACGTTGTCGACCGGGTCGTACGTCTCGCGGAGCACGCGATAGGTCTCGGGATCGCCGATACCGACGAGGCGGTTCGCGCGCACGGCCACGAGGCCGGTGCTCGGCAGGACGTCGGGCTCGATGGCGATTCCGCGCTCCCGCGCATAGGCCCGGACGCGCGTGAGGTTCTGGCCCCAGTCCAGGTTGGAGTCGGCCAGCCAGCGGTAGCCGTTCTTCGAGCCGCCCGCCAGCTCGTTGAAGTAGGCAATGAAATCCGGGCTGGCGCGCAGGGCGGCGGCGGCGTGCGCGGCGAGCAGGAGTCCGATGGCGACGCGAGTCCAGCGCTCGCGCAGGCGCGCCAGGCTCGAGACGAAGATGAACATCATCGGAAAGGCCGGCAGCACGTAGCGGATCCCGATCTGCACGCGGCCCAGGCTGAAGACGACGAAGAAAAGCAGTGGGGGCAGCAGGAGCAACAGCTCCTCGCGTCCGGCCTGCCTCCAGCGAAAGGCGATGAGGCTCGCGGCGAGCAAGAGGAGGCACGCGATCGTCTCCTTC
>Ga0075418_10007790_pt1 | contig 12041 bp, 10 predicted proteins | sample SoiMetdeltSBSDD2_FD_81776 | JGI IMG/M metagenome (GOLD analysis project Ga0075418, IMG submission 81776) | Bulk soil microbial communities from a Populus tree surrounding site in Tennessee, USA - Soil MetaG P. deltoides SBSDD2 | ecosystem: Environmental > Terrestrial > Soil > Tree plantation...
AGCAGCGAATCTTCCTGCAATCGCCGCCCCAACAGCGGCGTGGCCCCGCACGCGATGATTGCGTCGCGTGCCTCATCCGCCGATCCGAAACGCAGTTTTATTTCGCGCTCGAGGGTCGTCGTTGCCATTCAGCAGGCTCCAATCTCCAGATCGGGTTCCGGTCGCCGTGACGTTTTACACGAACGACGACCGGAAGGCAACCCGCTCGGGTAGACCCTACCGCTTCCTCATCGTCAGGAAGTTCTCCTGTCCGCCGTTGGGACCGACGCGCCAGACGACCATGAAGACCGTCGAGCCCGTTTCTGCGCGCTCGAGCTCGCGGGTGATTTGGCTGACGTTGGCCACCGGCGTGCGGTTGATCTCGAGGATCACATCGTTCTGTGCCACGCCCGCGTTGGCCGCGGGGCTGTTGCGCGACACGCTCGTCACGAGTGCACCGCCCTTGCCACGCGGCAGCTCGAGCTCGCGGGAGACATCGGCAGTGAGCGGCTCGATCGTCATGCCAAAGTCGGTGGATGTCGGCTCCGTATCCGTCGGCACCCGCCGCGTGCGCGTACCTTGTTCGGCTTCGAGGTCGAGCTCGCCGACGGTAATGTTCATCGACTTCCGCTCGCGGTCGCGGTAAACGGTGAGCGGGATTGTCGTCCCCGGCTTGGTCGCGACGACCATCGCCACGAGCGCCTCGTTATCGGTAACGGGACGGCCGTTGAACTCGGTGATGACGTCGCCTCGTTGGATGCCCGCCTTGTCGGCTGGCTGACCCTCGGAAACGGCCACGATCACCGCGCCGTTCGTGCTCGGCAAACCGAACGCCTTCGCATCCTCTTTCGTGAGCGGATACGTGCGGACGCTCACGCCGATCACTCCCCGCGTGACTTTGCCGGTGCGCAGCTGCGGCATGATCGCGCGAATTGAATTGATTGGCGTTGCGAAGCCAATGCCGATATTGGCCGCGCGCTGATCCGTGTAGATGGCGGTGTTCATGCCGACGACCTCGCCGCGCACGTTCAGGAGCGGACCGCCCGAATTACCCGGGTTGATGGCGGCGTCGGTTTGAATCATGTTCTGCGGCCGGCCCGGCACTCCGCCAAACGGACGGCCGAGCGCGGAGACCACGCCAACGGTAACGGTGTGGCTCAGGTTGAACGGATTGCCAATCGCCATGACCCAATCGCCGGGCTGCATCTGATCCGAGTCGCCGAACTTGGCTTCCTGAAGCGGCTGCGATGGCATCTCGGTGAGTTGGATGAGTGCGCTATCGGTCAACGTGTCGCGGCCGATCACCTTCGCGGCATACAGATGCTCGTTCGGATTCGACATGTTCGCGCCAAACAGGCCGACTTGAATCTCGTCAGCGTTCTCGACGACGTGATTGTTGGTGAGGATGAAGCCGGCCTTGTCGATGATGAAACCGGTGCCGGCGCTGGTTTCGACCTGCGGCTCGTCCGGCAGGCTTCGACCGCGGCCGCGGCCCTGCGGCTGCCCGAAGAATCGCCGCAACAGATCCTCGCTGCCGTCGGTCATCTCGCGTCGCATGCGCGCCGACGTGCGGATGTTGACCACGACCGGTCCTTGGCTCTTCGCGATATTCCGGAAGGTCGTCGCGTCGATCGGCCCGCTGAGCGGGGCATTGTTCGACGAAGGCACGTTGACCGCCTGTGCCATCGAGGCTTGCGGCAAGCCCCACTGCGAAGAAATGACCATTCCGACGGCGGCCGACGCCAAGGCAATAAGAATGATGTAGAACAGCGTGGTCTTACGAGTGGGCATCGTGTTTCTCCCAAAAAACTCGGTCCGGCTCGAGCCGGACGGTGCGAGGCCGGCTACGCCAGCGTGAGAATCTCCCGTTGCGCGGGGCCGGTGACGACCGCCTCGCGCTCTTTCACGAACATATTGATTTCGGTTCGGACGCCATATCGGTCGGTGTAGACGCCGGGTTCAATCGTGAAGCCCGTGCCAGGCAGCAACCGCCGATCGTCGTGCGTCTCGTAGTCGTCCATGTGGACGCCGTTGCCATGAACATTTTCGCCCAGACTGTGGCCGGTGCGATGGATGAACTGCGCGCCAAACCCGGCCCGATTGATCACCGCGCGACAGGCGCGGTCGACCTCGAACCCGCGCAGCTCGCGGCCGTCCCGTACTGATGATTGTACGAGCTCGACCGCGGCATCACGGCCGTCCCGGGCCGCGGCGAAGGCGGACGCCAGCTCGTCCGGGACGCGCGCACCCGTAAAGCCGACCCACGTAATGTCCGCGAACACCGCCCCCTTGCTCGGCAGCTTACCCCAGAGATCGATGAGCACGCCCTCGTTGGGACGAATGGCGCGGTGGACCGCTCGGGTTGCCAGGTAGTGCGGATCGCCCGCGTTCTCTTGAGCCGAGACATTCGGCGGATCGTCGGCGATCAGCCCTTCCAGCTGGAACCACTCGAGCATCGACTCTTGGACTTCGATCTCCGTCAGCGGCACGTTGTTGCCGAGGCGTTCGCGAATCATGTCGAACGCGCGATCCTTGATCCGGTAAAGCCGTTCGGCTGCCGCGAGATGCGTGGCAAAGACGTCGTTCGTCCAGACAGCCTCGAACCGCTGCGCGAGATCGCCGGACGAGACGACCGTCGCACCACATTGACGGACGGCTTCAACGGTGCCCGCATCGACCCGTGACACATACGGGATGGCATTCTCGGGCGAGTACTCCATCGCGACGCGCCGGATTCCCGAGAGCAAGGTTCGCAGTCCAGAAATGAGCTGCTCGCGCCCTGCGTAGGGAATCTTTTCTCCCGGCAGACCGTCGAGGTTGTGCCGTTCGATCGCGTGGACCAGCCCGCGCGGCTCGCCATCGGCGGGCACGAGATAAAACCAGCGCCGGGTGGCCATCTTGCCGGACGCAGCCAGTCCCGACAAGCGCGCCGCAATCGGATTCGAGCCCTGAAAGTCGTAGAGGAGCCAGCCGTCGAGACGCTCCTCGCGAAGCGCCCGTTGGACGGCGTCAATGGGCAAGGGCATTTCTTCAGTTTAAGGCAAAAGGCAGATGGCAAAAGGCAGAAGGCGGACAGCGGACAGCGGACAGCGAGCAGCGGACAGAAAGTCCTATAATGAAGGGACCTGCCGCGTGTCGGTGAAATATGTCCCACAAAGTCTTCGCTGTTCCCGCTCTGCTGCTCGGCCTCAGCGTGTTGACCGCGGCGCAAAACGCGCCCCAAGGTCCGCCGAAACCCGCGGCCGGCGAGCAGCCGCCCATCACCTTCAAGGTTGAGGTCAACTACGTCGAGATCGATGCGACGGTCACTGATGCGCAAGGCAACTTCGTTCGCAATCTAACGAAGGACGACTTCCTCATCTACGAGCAGGGCAAGCCACAGGCTGTCTCGAACTTTTCGCTCGTCGACATCCCGATCGAAAAGTTCGATCCGCCGCTCTACAAAACCAAGCCGGTCGAACCGGACGTCCGCAGCAACCGCCGGGAGTTCGATGGCCGGGTCTTCGTGCTGGTGCTCGACGACTATCACACGAACACGTCGAGATCCGGGCGGGTGCGGCTGGCAGCACGGCAGTTCGTCCAGCAATACATGGGCGCGAACGACGTGGCCGCTGTGATTCAGGCGCGCGGCGGCAGGTCGACCGCGCAGGAGTTCACGAACAGTCATGAGCGTCTGATCCGCGCGATCGACACCTTCATGGGGCAGAAGGAACGATCTGCGACGCTGGAGAAGATCGACGACTACTACCGGACGCAGGGCTATGCCACGGGGCGTCCGCGAGATCTCGCCGAGCCCATGCGCGTCTACAACGCGCGCAACACGTTCACGGTCCTGAAGAACGTGTCCGACTATCTCGCTGGTATTCGCGGGCGCCGCAAGGCGGTCGTGTTCTTCAGCGAAGGGATCGACTACGACACCTACGACGCGATCAACAACACCTGGGCGACCGACATCCTCCAGTACGGCAAGGACGCGATTGCCGCCGCGACGCGCGCGAACGTCAGCATCTATTCGATCGATCCTCGCGGCCTTGCAGGCTTCGACGATGCCGCCGAGATTGGGTCGCTGCCCCTGGACCCCTCGCTCGGCCTTGGGATGTCGGCGCTCCAGCGCGAGCTGACGATCTCGCAAGACAGCCTTCGCTCGATTTCGGGCGAAACCGGCGGATTCGCGGCGGTCAACTCGAATGACTTCGGCGGGGCCTTCGGCCGCATCATCCAGGACAACAGCAGCTATTACGTGCTCGGCTACTACTCGAACGACTCGCGCCGCGACGGGCAGTTCCGAACCGTCAACGTCCGGGTCAAGGATCCGAAGCTCCAGGTGCGAGCCCGCAAGGGATACGTCGCACCGAAGGGACGGCCGCCCGCCGGAACACCGCCGCCGCCAGGAATCGCTGCGTCCATCGCGATGCGAGAGGCGCTCGACAGCCCGATTCCCGTGACCGGCCTGGCGATGAACGCGATGGCTGTGCCAATGGCCGGAGCGCCAGGCGCCAAGAACCGCGCCGCATCTGTCCTCGTGGTCGTGGAGATCGAGCCGGGTGCGTTGCCCTTCAAAGAGGAAAACGGGCTCTTCGTCAACGACGTCGAGTTAGCCATCGTCGCATTCGATGGCGATGGGAAGGTGCGCGACGGCGCTAAAGACAAGGCGGAACTGAAGCTGAAGCGCGAAACACAAGCCCTCGTCGTCTCCAACGGTGTCCGAGTCACCCGGCGGCTCAACTTACCTCCAGGCCGCTACCAACTGCGAGTCGGCGTCCGGGAAGGCGTAAGCGGCAAGGTCGGATCGGTGATGTACGACTTGGATGTTCCGGATTTTGCCAAGGGCGACATGAACATGGGCGGAGTGCTCTTGACGTCAGGGGCCGCGAGCCGCACGCCAACGGCGAACCCCGATCCGGATTTCAAGGAGATCCTTCCCGCGTCACCGTCGACGCTCCGCGAGTTCAGCAGCGCCGACGAGCTCGCGCTTGCCGTTGACGTGTACGACAATCGCGGTTTCACACCGCACCGCGTCGAGATCCGCACGACCGTCACCGACGACCGCGGGACGGTTGTCTTCAGCACCCGCGATGAGCGAAAGAGCGAGGAACTGAAAGGCACCATCGGCACGTTCGGCCACGTGGCGCGCGTCCCGCTCAAGGGTTTGGCGCCGGGCCGTTACGTGCTACGCGTCGAAGCGCAGTCGACGCTGGCCGACAAAGCGAACGCGTTCCGCGAAGTCGAGTTCCAGGTTCGCTGACCCGTGTCGTGACCGAGATCAGAACCATCGCAAAAGGGGACGACAGCCGGCTCGTCGAAGGGCGCCGGTTCGTCGTTCGCGATCCGCATTCGTTCGCCGCGGTGTGGTCCGGTCACGCCGGTCCCGGCAGCTCGCCGCCGACCATCGACTTCGATACGCAGATGGTGGTCGCCGTCTTCGCGGGTCACCGTCCGTCGCCAGGGTTCGAGGTTGAAGTCGCAGGGACCCATCGCGAAGACAACGCGCTGGTGATCGTCGTCAACGAGCGCGAACCAGCCGACGGTGTCGTCGCGGCGCAGGTGCTGGTCTCGCCGTTTCACATTGTGTCGCTGCCGCGCGACGATGGTGAGATTCGATTCAATACACCGGACCAGACGGGACAGAGCACGATCGTCTTCAAAACGCCGAAGACCAGGGTCGCGCCGTCGGCTCCGGCACCCTCGAGCGTGCCGGTGTCAGCCGTGACGGGCGCCTCCTCGACCGGTCTCACTCCCGAAGTGGCGGCGCTGCTCGCGTACCTCGCCGGTCCGTTTTCAGGGGCGCTGCTCCTGACGATGGAGCGAACGAGCGGTTTCGTGCGCTTTCATGCGTGGCAGTCGCTCGTCGCGCTCGGCGCGCTCGGCGTGACAGCTGCAACCTGCCTGGTGCTCGCGTTTGTGCTCCTGATCTTCTCGCCAACCGCGTTCTGGGCGATGCTGTGGCTGGCGGCCGTCGCTGGCGCGGCGTGGGTCGTGGTGTGGGGGCTCTGTCTGGTCCAGGCCTACCAAGGCAAGCGCTGGAAGCTGCCGCTTGCCGGCAACTTCGCTGAGCGCAAAGCTACCAACCTTCCCGCTTCCGCAGTTCCGTAATGTGTGCGGCGTGGTGCCGTCCGTGCCACGCGTACAACTGCAGCATCCAATCGAGCGTGATCGATCCCTTCTCGGGATGCTGAAGCGGTCGCGCGAAGTCCGCTGACGCCATCGATTCGAGCAGAATCACCCAGCGTGTGTGAAGCGCGTCGAGCATGGCGAGCGACACATCCGGCGGGGTGCGGGCAGTGTCCGCGACGTTCGCCCACGCCCCTTCGTCGTACGGCTTGATGGTTGGGTTCTGTTCCGTGAGCGCCAGCTTGAATCGGCAGTACGCGTTCAAATGACTGTCGGGCACATGATGGACGACCTGACGCACCGTCCAGCCGCCCGGTCGATACGGCGTATCGAGTTGACGGTCGGCGAGGCCGTCGAGCGCGCGGCGCATCGCCGCCGGCACTTGCGAGATGTGCTGGATGCATTCACCGCGCGTGGCGTCCGTGGCTGCGGGGTTGAAAAGAAAAGGGCCCACGGGATATCGAAGATCGCTCATGGGCCCATGCTACGCCGATCGCCTGTTGGGATCTATTGCAGCTTCGTCACGCGCTTGGCGTCGATGGTCCCATTGGCGTGTTTGAAGACCAGATTGTTGCTGTACAAATCCGGCTTTTCCGGCGACTTGATCTCGAACTCGATGATCTCGCCGGGCTGCAAGTGCGCGCGATGCTTGTAGGTGCCGTTGGACGCGAGCTCCCGCTTGGTGTTGTACCAGAGCTCGTCGACGCTGAGCAGGGCGATGGCCCCTTTCGAGGTGTTCTTCAGCCTGAACTTCGTGACGATTTCGCCCTTCACGCGCTGGGGTTTGGACTGCATGAAGTCGACGGTGCCCTGACCCTTGATCGGCGGAATGAACTTGGCCGGGGCCGCGGGAGCGGTGGTCGTCGGCGCGGTGCTCGCGGGTTTCTGGGCCTGGGAAAACACGAAGGCTGGCATCGACGCGACGAACACACACGCGGCGGCAATGAACGCGGAGCGGCGGTTCATGGTGACCTCCCGGTACCTGTGAGGTGCAGCTCTCGAGCCGTCAGGGGACTGACGGTGCGGCGAGATTATATGCGGAAAGCGTCACATCTCGCCGTTCCAATCCTCTGGCTCGGGATTCGACGCGCGGAAAATCTCCAGGTGCCACTTGCCGCCACCCCAGGGCTCGATGACCTCCGCGGCCACCACGTCGACGAGGATCTCTGCGAAGCTACGGCCTTCGGGATCACCCTCGAGGTGATACGCGGCCTCATCCCACCCGAAGCTCGGATACAGCACCATCGTCAGGAACAGATCGTACCCGTCATCGACGACGATGAGCTGGCCGCAGGGGCGTTTGAGGGTGGAGTGGTAGATGAGGTATTTCTCGGCGCTGTGGGCTCGGATGTAGCGCTTGAGCGCAAACTCGCGGGCGACGATCTCTTCGACAGCAATTTTCTTGTCCCAGCAGTCGCGGCAATAGCGCTCTTCACCACGCGGTTCCGAAACATCCTTGGCGCCGCAGAGCGCGCATCGAGTCTGTGTCATTGCCTTTCGGGACATCATTCGATCCTAGCAGGTTCCCGGGAACCCGGGAACCTCACGAAACCCGATCGTGCATGGCGGGGCTGTACATGTTTTCGGCGTATTCCTTGACCATCCGGCGGGCGCAGAATCGCGGAGCCACGGTCCGGATGGCCTCGCGCACGAATGTCAGCCACCGCCGTGGAATTCCCTGGCCATCCCGGTCGTAAAACGTCGGAACCACTTCGCGCTCGAGCAGTTGGTACAAGGCCTCGGCATCGGCGGCATCCACCGCATCAGAGTCGCCGCCCTGCGGGTGGCCTTCAATCAGCCAGCCGTTCCGTCCCGAGTACCCCTCAGCCCACCAGCCGTCGCCGATGCTGAGGTGCGGGGTGCCGTTGGCCGATGCCTTCATGCCGCTCGTCCCTGAGGCTTCGAGCGGCTTGCGCGGATTGTTCAGCCATACGTCGCAACCCTGCACCAGGAAGTGCGCGACGTGAAGATCGTAGTCGTCGACAAACGCGATGCGGCCGGCGAACATCGAATCGATCGCGCGGCGGTACACCTTCTGGATATTGTGCTTGCCGGTCTCGTCGGCGGGATGCGCCTTGCCGGCGAACACGAGCTGAACGGGGCGGCGCGATGCCGTCAGAATGCTCACGAGCCGATCGGGGTTGTGGAAGATCAGCTCTGACCGCTTGTACCCAGTAAAACGGCGGGCGAACCCGATTGTCAGCGCGTTTGGATCGAGCAGCGTGCCCGCGGCGACCACCCGCGCGGCCGTGACATGCTCTTCCTTCCAACGTTGCCTGGCGCGCTCGCGGATGAACGCAAACAGGTAGGTCCGGAGCGCCTGACGCGTTTCCCACAATTCCTCGTCGGGGATTTGCAGGACGCTATCCCACACAGCGGGATCGTCCTGGCGCTCGCGCCAGTCGCTGGGCAGGTGCTTGTCGAAGAGCATCGACATCTCCATCGACAGCCACGTCGGCACGTGAATGCCGTTCGTGATGGCCCGCACCGGCCGATGCTCGCTGGAAACGCCGGGCCAGATCGGCCCCCACATGTCGCGAGTCACTTGCCCGTGCAGCTGGCTGACGCCGTTGACGTAGTTCGACGTCCGCAGCGCCAGCGCGGTCATGTTGAACAGTGCGCCGCTGCCGTTGTCGTAGTGGCCGAGCGCCATGAACGCGTCGCGGTATTCGCCAAGCGTTCCCCACGCGCCGGCCAGATGCGTCTCGACAAGGTTGAACGGAAACGCGTCGTGCCCTGCCGGAACGGGCGTATGGGTGGTGAAGATCGTTGTCCGCCGCACGCCGTCCAGCGCCGCCTCGAATGACGTGCCCTCTTCGATACGATCGCGGATCCGCTGCAGGACGACGAACGCGGCGTGGCCTTCGTTGAGGTGCCAGGCGGCCGGCTTGATGTTCAGCGCCTTCAGCGCGCGAACCCCGCCGATGCCGAGGATGATCTCCTGCTGGATTCGCGTTTCGCGGTCGCCGCCATAGAGACGCGCCGACAGCTCGCGATCCCACGGCGCGTTTTCTTCCAGATCGGTGTCGAGCAGCAACAGGCGGACGCGGCCCAGGAGTACCTGCCAGACGCTGACGAGCACGCTCCGATTGCCGAGTGGGACGGCAATCACACAAGGACGGCCCTCGGATGAGAACGCCGGTTCGATCGGCGCATCCGTCCAGTTCAGGCGTTCGTAGACTTCCTGCTGCCAGCCTTCGGCCGACACCGTTTGATGGAAGTAGCCCTGCGGATACATGAAACCGACACCGACCAGCGGGATCCCGAGGTCGCTGGCTTCCTTGCAGTGATCGCCGGCGAGGACGCCGAGGCCCCCCGCATAGATCGGCAATGACTGATGAAGGGCGAATTCTGCTGAGAAGTACGCGATGGGCCCGTGGCCTTCGGGATGGCGATTGCGCCACCACGTGTCATGCGCGCTGCGAGCCGCATCGAGCGCGCCGATTGCCTCGTCGTAGAGCGACAGGAACTCGGGATCGCCAGCCGCCCGGTCGAGCAGCTCGGGCGAAATCAAGCGAAGCATCAACACCGGGTTGTGCGCGGTCTGGCGCCACAACGGGTAGTCGAGCTTCCTGAAGACGACGCGCGCCTTGGCGTTCCAGGTCCACCACAGATCGTAGGCAAGCTCCGGCAAACGGCGGAGCCGTTCGGGGATCGCCGGCGCCTGTGCATCGCTGACGTGTACGGTCACGAAAGAGTCTCCCTTTACCTTCCTAAGTACAAGCGCCCACGAGCTGCGCGAAGCGGTTTAGATCGATGTTGCCGCCGGATACGACGGCGACAATCTTGCGATGACCGCGTTCGACCACCCTTGCGGTGAGCGCGGCAGCGACCGCGCATGCGGCGGCGCCTTCGCAGACAACGTGAACGCGATCGGCGACGAGGCGCATGGCGCGAGCGGCCTCGTCGAGGGACACAACGATGGATTCGGCGACCCACGCCTGGAGAAGCGGCCACATCGTGGCGAGCACCGACTTGCCGCCGGCGCCGTCGACGAACGAGGGCTGCCACGCATCGAAGTAGCTGGCGCGACCCGCGGCAAACGATGCTGCCAGCGGCGCAGCCGTTTCTGGTTCGGCGGCGTAGATTCGCGCCTGTGGCCGTACGCTGTTGATGACGCAGGCAATTCCGGCGAGCAGTCCGCCGCCGCCGAGCGGCGCAATCACCGCGTCGACGTCAGGCAGATCCTCGAGGATCTCGAGCCCAATCGTGCCATTCCCGCTGATGAAATGGTCATCGTCGAACGGGTGGACGAAGTGGCCCTGCATCCGCTCTGAGCGATGCTGTTCGACCGTTTGCCAACATTCATCAAAAGGGGCCTTGACGATCGTGGCGCCGAGCCGCTCGATGGCGCGCAATTTCGTGTCGGGAGCGGTGTCCATCACCATGACGCTGCTGCGAGCACCGACTTTTCGCGCCGCCAGTGCGACCCCTTGCGCGGCGTTGCCGGCGCTGACCGTCCACACGCCTTGCGCCAGCGCCTCGGGCGCGAGATGACGGACGGCGTTATACGCCCCGCGAATCTTGAAGGATCCGATCGGCTGCAGCGTTTCGAGCTTGAGGAAAATCTCGGGGCGGCCGGGCTCTGTAGGTAGCGCGACGAGCGGCGTTCGCGTCGCGGCCTCGTAAACGTGTTTCGCCGCTTCGCGGACGGTGTCCAGAGAGATATGTCTGGTCAATGATTTAGTCGTTAGTCGTTGTCGTTCGTCGCGAGACTAACGACCCAAAAAGCGCTCCATAGAATAACACGCTACACTAGCGCCACCTGGAGCCAGCCTATGCGCGTCTCTGTGCTCGTTGTGACACTTGCGCACGTCGTTCTGAGCGCTGCCGCAGCGCGAGCGCAGCCGCCGACGACCCGCGAACTCGAGCGCATTAACTGGATGGAGTTCCGCGAGGTCGTGCCCAAGCGGATCGACACGGTACTCGTGCCGTTCGGCACGCTCGAGCCGCACGGCGTGACCGCCAACGGCGCCGACATCATCGCGCCGGTCGCCATCGCGAGGGCGATCGCGCCCAAGATCGATGCGCTGATCGCACCGGTGATCCCGTACGGCATAACCGGCTCGATGGACGCGTATCCCGGTGCGTTCACCATTCCCGAAGAGGCGTATCGGCCGTACGTCAAGGCGGTCCTTCTTGGCCTCGCGAAGAACCGTTTCAAGAACATCATCCTCATCAACGGCCACGGTGGACCACAGACCGCTGTCCTCAACGCGCTCGGCGTCGAAGTGGGCCGCGAAGCGGGCGTGCGCACGCTCGTGGTCAACTGGTGGACGTACTGCTCCGACATCACGCTCGAGGTATTTGGCGAGGACGGCGGCCACGCCGGCGAGAACGAGAACGCGTTCATGCTCGCGATCGATCCCGCGCTCGTCCACAAAGAGCGCTACACCGGACCGGACATGACGACCGCCAACCCGCCAGCCGGCACGTGGAGCGCGTATCCAACGCCGTCGAGCATTGGCCTCTACAAAGAAGGACAGGGTTATCCGACATTCGATCCCGTGAAGGCGAAGCGGTACTTCGATCGCGTCAATGAGAAGATGGCGCGGCTGGTGGAAGAGACGCGCCGCAAGTGGAAGATGATTGAATAACGTCGTTCCCGGGTTCCCAGGTTCCACGTTCCCAGGTTCACGGTTCACGGTTCACGGTTCAAGGTTCACGGTTCAAGGTTCATATGTCTACCTCGCATAAGAACCCAGAACCCAGAACTGTGAACCCGGGAACTGTGAACCCGAGAACTGGGAGCCGGGAACTGTGAACCCGGGAACCCGGGAACCCGGGAACCACAAGGAGCCCCATGCCTCGAAGACTGAACCGCCGAGAGTTCGTCGTATCAACCGCAGCCGCCGGCATCGCCGCCGCAAACACCCATGTGTCGGCGCAAGCGCCGGCCGTCATCACGGGCGCGGTCAAGCCGCGCGTCGTGTCGTCGGCCAACGGCCAGA
>Ga0075418_10007795_pt1 | contig 12035 bp, 12 predicted proteins | sample SoiMetdeltSBSDD2_FD_81776 | JGI IMG/M metagenome (GOLD analysis project Ga0075418, IMG submission 81776) | Bulk soil microbial communities from a Populus tree surrounding site in Tennessee, USA - Soil MetaG P. deltoides SBSDD2 | ecosystem: Environmental > Terrestrial > Soil > Tree plantation...
CCTCCATCCGACGACTTCGCGAACGCAAGGTCACGAACGTTCCCGTCGTAGACGTGACGCCACGCCGTGTACACGCCGCCATCTGAGTCAGTGGCAATCGCCGTCTTGCAGCAGTAACACACGCCTCCTGTGAGCTGGCGCGAACTGTCAGGTCGATCGAGTCTCGCGAACATCAGCTTGGACAACTGCGCTCGGGCGACGCCGTCCGCCGGCTTTTGCCCAGATGCAAGGTGCTGATGTTCAGCGTGCTGCATGGATGCGCCTCCACGATCCTTCGACGCCTCGCGATGATCCAGCCAGACGGCGACGACTTCACCATCGCGGCCAGCGGCGATCGATTGCCAGCCACGATTTCCGGCTGCCTCACTGCCGGGAACGCGAACCGGCGCCGCAAACGATTTCGCGCCGTCCTCCGACCGCGCCGACAACAGGCGTGCGCCAGCGGGCGCTTTGGCGGTCCACACGACGACGATGGATGGATGGCGTCCGGCGCGTGGCACCAACGCCACCCGCGGCGGCTGTTCGCCGGAGAGATTCGCGTCGCCCGCCACCTGGTTGACGCGCGTTGGCGTCGCGAACGTGCGCCCTCCATCCGCGCTCGCGGCAGCGTAGATATCCGTGACGCCGTCGTTTGTGCTCGCTCCCCAAGCGACGACGGCGAACGCGCCATTCGCGGCGAGTGAGGCATACGCATTTGCGCGCCCCTTGACCGCGATCGGGCTGCTGTCGTGGGTCGAGTCGCCCATGAGCGCGACCGGGATCAGCACGATCCCTATAACGATCGGTGTGCTGTTTTTCAGCAGGTTCATGCCACTGGTCCCTTCGATGCGGAGCCGTCGAATGCATCAAAACATCAATCGCACGCCGAACTGAACCGTTCTCGGATCGCCAACTGCCGTGATCTGGTTGAACGTCGCCACCGGGTTGATTGGATACGCGCCCGGCCCGAAATTCGTATTCCGAGTCACGGCGTTCACACGATTGGTCACGTTGAAGGCTTCGACAAGCCCCTCGACCCTGACGTCGCCGGCGACTCGGAACACGCGGCTCACACGAAGGTTCAGAGTCAAGAAATCACTGCCGATTCCCGCATTCCGCGCAATGAGGCTCACGGCGCGCACGTCGAAGTTTGGCAACGTCGTCGCACCGTTCGCGAGCGGTCTGCTATTAGTCCCTTGCAGGTTCGGCACGCCGGACGTGATGTTGAAGGGAAGCGCTGAGTAGTACTGAAGGAAGCTGCTCACCTGGAAGCCGTGAGTTAGGTGTTCCCACGCAGTGCTGGCCGCGTCCATCGGCGTGTTCACGGTGCCATTGACGACCAGCCGATGCCGCTGATCGTCGTCGGATCGACCCCAATCTCTCATGATATCGGTGGGATCCACCGGCGAGCTGAAAAACGCCTCGCCGACGTTGTTCATCGATTTCGAGAGCGTGTAAGTGAGGCGTACGTTCGCCCACCTCGTCGGCCGTTGCACCAGCGACAAATGCAAGCCGTGATACGTCGACTCGGCCACCGACGAATACTGGCTATTGTTTCGATAGCTCGCATTCGGCCGGCAGCCGTTGTTCGTGCCGGCGGCGACGCAGGTCGGCACATTCTGATTGACGGACATCAGCAGATTCGAACCACTCAGGTATTGATATCCGGCGCTCGCCGTCAATCCGGCCGCGAGCACGCGCTCCACTTCGATGCTGACCTGCCGTGAATATGCGTTCTGCAGTTGGCTGTCCATCGTCGTGAAGTCGACGAGGGTCGTTGTCAAGATTTGGGCCGGCAGGATGTTCGGGAAAATCGGCGCGCCCGCCTGCGTGGGAATCAGTCCGGACACGCTCGGCTGATGAAGATTGTTCAGGTCCGTGGTGTTGCCAGCGGACAGGATGGCATTGGCGGCCGCCCGGAGCGGCACCCGATCGAAGAACAGACCAGCGCTGCCTCTGACGACCAGATCCGGCGACGATGACGGCGACCATGCGAACCCGACCCGTGGTGACACGTTGTTCGTGTCGGTGTCGATCGGCGTGAGGAATTGAAGGTCGTAGCGCAGCCCGAGGTTCAGCGTCAGGCTCGATCCTGCTCGCCACTCGTCCTGTGCGTACATCCCGATGTTCGGATTCGTCTGCGACACGATGGGGTCGCCGAACGTCTGCGTGAAGCCGCTGTAGTTGCCGGCCAGAAAGTTTGGCAGCGACGGGAACGAATAACTGCCGCGGAAAGATCGGGGATAGGTGATGGTGTCGTCGTTGAACACGAAGTCGACGCCGGCACGCAGGGCATGTGCACCTGCCTGGTGGGATACCGTGTCGACGAGCTGGTACATCTTGTTCGTACGCCGCGTCGGGCTCCCCGATGATGTGCCGAATGACGCTACCCCCGTAATGCTCACTGCGGGTCCGACCAAATCAGTGGGAGGCGCCTTGAGGTCGGCATACGCAAACTGCGCCCGCGTCTCGTTGACCGTTCGTGACGACATCGTCCACGTGTTACCGAAGCCGAGCGAATGGTCCATGTTATCGAGGCCTGCGGAGGCGGTCGCGGCGTTCAGCGCGCCAGCGCCGCGCGAGTTATCCGCCGTTACGCGGTAGAGGGCATACCTCACGGTGAGATGGTCAGATCCGCTGGCATGGTGGTCGAGCTTTCCGAGCACGTTCGCGCTGTGCACCGGGTTCGGATAGATGCCAGTGCCGATTGAAGAACCGGGATAAGCGGTTGCCGCCAGTCGCGCGTTGATGACGGGCACATTCTCGGGGAGGATCGTCACGAGCCCGGTTTGATCGAGCAGACGACGCTCGACGTTGGTAAAGAAGAAGGTTCGGTTGCGCGCGATCGGACCACCAACGCTCCCACCGTACTGCTGCTGGTCCATCGGGAGCGTCGTGCCGGACAAGGCATTCGGCGCGTTGAAATTGTCGTCGCGGATGAAATCGTAGAGGGTGCCGCGTAGCGCGTTGGTCCCGCTCTTGGTGACGATATTGATGTAGCCGCCAAGTGCGCGGCCCAGTTCCGCCTGCCCCCCTGACGTGACGACCTGAAACTGTTCGACCGCATCGACGCCGTACGTGATTCCACTCAGCCCCGCTGCATCGTCGTTGGCAGACAACCCGTCGACGATGAAGTTGTTCGAGAGGTTGCGCTGGCTGCTGATCGAAATACCCTGGCCCGGCACGGCCGACGTTTCCGGAAAGAGCTGCGTGCTGCCGATGTTCGTCGGTGACACGCCGGGGACCAGCAGGGCGAGGTCGAGGAAGTTGCGTCCGTTGAGCGGCAGATTCTGGATCTCTTTCTGTGGCACGGTCGCAGCGATTTGGCTGCGCGCAGCTTCGAGGATCGTGTCTTCGCCGATCACGGTGATGCGTGATTCGATTCCAGCCAGGGCAAGGACCACCTGGATGTCGAACGCCGCGCCTAGAGTCGTCGCCAGCGTTCGCGTGTTCTCCGTGAAACCGTCAACGGAGACCTTCACTTCATACGTGCCGACCTTGAGGTACGGGAAGCGGAATCGTCCTTCCGAATTCGTCACCGTCTCGGCGGTGATATTCGTTTCAGTCTGACGCGCGCTGACTTGTGCGCCTGGAATAACGGCGCCCTGCACATCGGTCACGCGTCCGCTCACGCTGGCGAAATTGATCGTCTCTTGCGCGAGCGCGACGTGTGCCGGCGCGACGGCGCAACATGCCGTCGCCACGAGGCAACACACCCAATTCGTTCTCATAAACCCTTTCGGCGGGTCTAAAGACCCGCCGCTGCAACGCTGTGATCTCGGCGGGCCTAAGGCCCACCGCTACAGCAGGCAGAGGCGCGTCTTCAGACGCGCCTGACAACCCGCTTGAGGTCTGCAACTGATGAAGGCAGGACTTTATTCCCGCCTCGCAGGATCAGCGTGTCAGGAGAACGAAGGTTTTGGCGGCGGTGACAGAGGAGCGCGACGCACGTCAGGAGCCGGCGTCGTGCGCCCGCGCAGCGAAATGGTCGCGGACAGCGGCACCGCGATCCCAATGCCGCCAGGCATGACAGCGATTTCCGTCGTCAGCAGCGTGAGCGGATCGGCCGAACAACTGCACGCCAGGCGAGCGGTGTCGGTCGAAGAGTTGCTGTCCTGATGATGGTGGCCCTGATGCGACGAGTCCAGTGGCGTACCCATCGGCTGCTGCTGATGCATCAGGCAGTCAGACGCGGGCACACCTCCATGCGTATGCGGACGATCCACGCACATTCCAATCGTGCCAAGCGCCGACACGCTTACCTGAACGGCCAGTAGAGCGACCGCTACAACGTACCAGCGCAGGCGTCGACTTCGCATGGGAACGATGGGGCCTATCTTAGCGCGGGGTCAGACCCCTTGACAATTCGGCACTCAAGGGGTCTGACCCCAGACCTTCAGCGACACCGGCATGCCGAGAAACCCGCCATAACGCTCGACGGCCTGGCCAAGTTGCGTGCGTTCGATCCGGGTCAGCTTTCTCAAGGGAAATACGTCGAGAGAAACGCGCCCTGCCGTGCGTGTTACACGCCACGTACCGGCCACCTGGCCGGCGGCGATCAGCGCATGCTGGAACCTGACTCCTCCGTGCGAACGGGATGCTACGACCATGGGACCGTGTGGCACCGCGTGTCGATCGCGATACGAAACGAGGTACTCGTCGTAGATCGGCAAGAGGTCGACCCTCGGTCCACCTGGCGGCTGGCGTGGCCCGTCACCGATCTTCCAGTAGGTTGTACCGCCAAAGTCGACGGTCTTCGCGCGGTTGATCTCGAGCCCGCGTTTGACGTCGGCCGTCTTGAGCCCCGACCACCAGACGAAATCGCGGATGGTTGCCGGACCGTGACTGCGGAAATACCGCCTGGTCAGCTTGGAGAGCGCCTCGTCCCGGGGCAGGCGCGCGGCGCGCGGCGCGCGAATGGCGAGCTGCGCATACGTGAACTCCTTGCCGCGACGCGGACCGCTGCAGATAACGGCTTCGAGCTCCGCATGAATAGTCAGCATCGCAAGCGGTACGCCCTTGGCGGTGATTCCGGCGCGTACGAGATGTGCACCCAGCTCACTCCGCGTCAGTGGTCCCCCGTCGAGCGCGCGCTCGAAGACGGCCGCGGCTCGCGTGCGAAGGGCATCGTCCAATCCAAGCTTGCGGCAATAGTGCGAGAGGACCTGATGGACGTGCGGCGCCGTCAATTCCAGCATCCAGCGGATGTCCGCGGCGGAGACGAAATGCCAGGTCGGCCGCATGACATGTGTGCGCAGGATCCGCCCAGCGTCGAAGGAGCGGTCGAGTGCCGCTTCTGTTGTCGTTTCTGGCAGCCGAAGACCGAGCGCCCACTTGGCAGGACCAAACTCCTGCGCCTGCACCGCGCCAAGCCACGACACGACATCGGCCGGCCGCTGGTGGGCTGTTCGAGTAATGCACTGGTTGTGAAGTCGCAGGTAGGGAATCGAAAACGCGGCACTCACGCGTGTCAAAGGCGTCTTAGCGGGCGCCCGGTTTTTGGGAGTTGGATCTTGGGAGTTGGGAATTGAATGAGTCAACGACTCGTTTCGATTGCCCTGGTCCAGATTTCGGCTTGCTCGGGCGTCATCGCGCCGTGCGGCCGGAGGCGTGCGTCAGTGTAGCCGAGCTGATCGAGGTCGAACAAATACTGCTGCCGCGAGAGCAGCGTGCCGCGGCACACGCGATTATCGGGCTCGGGTTGTTGACACTGAAGCCGATTGGTCAGTTCGCTCATGACCACGTCGGGGATGTCCGCCCGGCGGTCGGGGTACGTGAACTGAAAGAGGATCAGGTAGCTCAGGAGCACCGGCCAGTTCTCGCCGAAACGCTCGAGAAGACGGTTCCAATCCAGTTGGGCGGCTTGCGCGTGGAGCAGATGCAAGACGGCTGCGCCGTCGTAGCGCTCACGCTCCTGGACAAAGGAACTGGACCACAGCAACTCTTCCGGCGGGCAGAGTGACACGGGGATACCAAGCACTTCTGCCGACACGGCATGGATGAACCAGCGATCGTCCACACGCACGATCCCATTGCCCGAGCTGAACACCACGTCGATGTATTGATCCTCGCGACGCACTTTGCCCAGCCAATGGGGAAAGGGCACGTCAACGTGATAGCCCGCTTCGGAAAATGCCGCGAGGACGCGTGGAACGTCCTCTCGCCGCAGCACCACGTCGAGATCCTTGGTCTCGCGATCGCGCCCGGTGTAGCGCGAGTGCGCGAATGCGCCGCCGACCAGAAACGGCGCGCCTGTCGCTTCGAGCAACCCAAGCGCATGGACATAAAAGGCGAGCAGCCGATCTCCAGCCATCGGGACGCGTCCGGTGTTCACTGATTCTGTGACGCAAGGATCACCCATCGACGACGACCTCCAGCATCAGGAACGGCGCCCGTCCCGGGAAGGTGCGATTCAGAAGCGGCAGTGAGACGTTGTAAACGGGGACATCGTTCTTGGTACGGCCTTCGTGGCGACCGCGATGCGCATGTCCGTGTATGACGAGGGAAACCGGGAAGCGGCTGATCGGTTCCTCGAGACGGCTCGAACCGACGAAGGGATAGATCTCGAGAGGCTCGCCTTCGACGGTCTGCCGAACGGGGGAGTAGTGCAACAACACAATCTGTCTCGACGAGCGCAGGCGCGCGAGAGACGCCTCCAATTTGAGCGCCTCGTTCACCGCCTCGTGGACGAATTGCTTGATCATTGGCTCGCCCCAGGGGCCCAGCGCGGCGGTCCCGAATCCACCTGCAAACCCCTTCACGCCCGCGATGCCGATGCCATGCACCTCGCATGCTTCTCCATCGAGTATCGTGATCCCGGAGTCGCTCAGGATGTGAGAGACCTCTTCCTGATGACCTGATTCGTAGTCGTGGTTGCCGAGGACCGCAACACCCGGTACGCGCAGCATCGACAATTCACGCGCGAGCACGCGCGCTTCTTCGGGCTGTCCTGTGTCGGTCAGATCGCCAGCGAGCAGGACCATATCCGCCGCTTCCGAGATCTGCGAGAAGAGCGGCTGGAACCTGCCGACCGACGTACGCGTGCAGTGCAGATCGCCGAGCGCCGCGATGCGCACTGGTTTGCGCTGCGTCGTCACTGTCGGTGCCTCGCCGTGCGGCTGAGCGTTCCGCGGCATGGTAGGCATCTCATCCTGCAAACAAGGTGCCTATACAGTCGCGCCGCGAAAGGCTGTGTTACGCTCGGAGTTCCCTTCGAAGGATTCCACATGACGACCTATACCTTGATCCACGTGGTGATCAGCTTGATCGCGATCGCCGCGGGCTTCGTTGTCCTTGCCGGCCTGCTGAAGAGCAGGAGACTCGATACATGGACGGCCTTATTTCTAGTTACGACCACCGCTACGAGCCTGACTGGGTTTGGCTTTCCCTTTGTGCGTCTGCTGCCATCGCACATCGTCGGAGCGATTTCGCTGGTGGTGCTCGCAGTGGCGGTCCTGGCCCGCTATAGCTACCACATGGCCGGCGGCTGGCGCGCGGCGTATGTCGTCACTGCGGTGAGTGCGCTCTATTTCAACGTCTTCGTACTGATCGTACAAACCTTCCAGAAAGTACCGGCGCTGGCGGCATTGGCGCCGACGCAGTCGGAGCCTCCCTTTGCGATCACTCAACTGATCGTACTCCTCGCCTTCCTCGCCCTTGGGTACTTGGCGGTGGTCAGGTTTCGCGAGAAGACGGGTGCTGTGGCTCAACAATTTCTGTGAGCCGCTCTTCGAGGTGTTTCAGGACGATCGCCTGACTGGGGAGGATCTTGCGCGAGGCGGCCGCGAGATCGAACCAGGCGGCGCGATCGACCTCGGGAAATGACCTGCGGTTGCCGGACTTGGGCGGCCATTCCATCTCGAAGAGATTGCTCTTCAGCGAGGCGGGATCGAAGTCGCTTTCCACCGCCCAGACGTGGACGACCTTTCCACCAGTCTGTCGCACCGGTGAGAGCGAGATGAACGGGCCAGAAGGGCGCGCGCCCGTTTCTTCTTCGACTTCACGGCGCGCTGCGGCGAGAACGTCTTCGTGCTCGTTGACCTCACCCTTCGGGATCGACCACGCGCCCTCGTCCCTCCGGGCCCACAACGGACCTCCGGGATGGACTAGCAGAACTTCGACCGAGTTCCCGCGTCGCCGGAACAGCAGGAGACCAGCGCTCTGTTTGCGAGGCATCACGTGCGCCGCGGCCATCGCCAGAGAGCGATCAGGCCAACCACACCCGCAAGGGCACTGAGTGCAAGCACGATACGGCCGGCAACTGCCTGAGCGGGGGGCTGGTGGGTGCCGGTCCACATCCAGCCCATGGCCGACAATCCAATCAAGACGAGAATGAACAGTGAAGCGGCGACCCGGATCGCGTTCACGAGCGTCGATTCTGGCCGTCTATCGGACGGGTGGCCATAGTTGTTTTGTAGGATTGGGACATTTCACGGGCGCCTTTTATACTTTCGGAGTGTCCGGCCTCTAGCCGGACGTGGGATCCGAGGAGCCCTCGCCATTTCATGAACGTAGCCCACGCTGCCACTATTCGTAACGACGCGTCCTTCATGGGGCGGCTGAACGGATCCCAACACGAGACCGCGCTGCGCCTGTTCATGATGATCGTGCTGGCCCATTGGGGCGAGCACTTGCTGCAAGCCTTCCAAATCTACGGGCTCGGGTGGCCGGTACCTGAAGCACGCGGGCTCGTTGGCTACTTCTTCCCGTGGCTGATTCAGTCGGAAACCCTGCACTACGGCTACGCTGTCGTGATGCTCATCGGGCTCTGGACGCTGCGCCCCGGGTTCACCGGCCTTCTCGATCGCCGCTGGTGGACGATTGCCCTCGCGATCCAGTTCTTCCACCACATCGAACATCTGCTCCTCATCATCCAGGCCACGACGGGTTACAACCTGGGCGGACGGCCAGTCCCGACCAGCCTCGTGCAGATGTGGGTGCCTCGCGTTGAGCTCCATTTCTTCTACAACACGATCGTCTTCATCCCGATGGTCGTCGCGATGTATTACCACATGTTTCCGTCGACTTCCGACGCCAGGGCTCAGAAGTGCACATGCAACTGGGAGCATGGAGTGACCGCGTCGGTGTGACACCCTCCGCGCCATCGGACGTCCTGCGGTGGCGATTCGTTGGACGGTTCCTGCGCTGGCGCTATGCGCGAACGACGCTGCAGCTCGTCCTGCTGCTGGCGGCGTCGGTTCTTGTACTCCACGGCCTCTTCGGTCCACAAGTCGCGCCTGCGAACCTCGCGACTGTTCTCTCATGGGTGCAGTACCGCGGCTGGCTCATCATCACGTTGCTCGTCGCCGGCAACTTCTTCTGTACCGGCTGCCCATTCGTGCTCGTACGCGACACCGGTCGCCGCATCCGGATGCCATCGCTGCGATGGCCGCGATGGCTGCGCGTGAAATGGATCGGCATCGCGCTGTTCATCGCGGTGCTTTTCATCTACGAACTCTACGATCTGTGGGCGCTGCCGCGCGCGACGGCGTGGATCGTGCTCGGCTATTTCGCGATCGCCCTCGCTGTCGATCTTCTATTCACCGGCGCGACATTTTGTAAGTACCTCTGTCCGATCGGTCAGTTCAGCTTCGTCGCTTCGACAATGTCGCCGCTCGAACTGCAGGTGAAGCAACCCGATACGTGCAGAACATGTCGCACCGTCGACTGCATCAAGGGACGGCGCGACGAAGCGGTCCCATCGCGTGTCCTGCGGCGCGGATGTGAATTGGCGCTCTTCCTCCCGGCCAAAACCGGAAACCTCGATTGCACCTTCTGCCTCGACTGCGTTCAGGCGTGCCCGCATGACAATATCGCGGTGGCGACGCGCGTGCCGGGGCTCGAGCTGATCGATTCACGCCGCCGGTCCGGCATTGGATGGTTGCCCCGTCGCCGTGACATAGCCGCCCTCGCCGTTGTCTTCGTGTTTGGCGGGTTGATCAACGCGCTGGGGATGACGGCTCCCGGTCGGATCGCCGAACAGACCCTGGCTCAGGTCATCGGTGCGCAATCCGAAGGCCCCGTGTTGGCGGCGTTGTTCGCGATTGTGCTCGTCATCATCCCGGCCGTGCTGATGGCGGCGGCAGCCACGCTCACAGTGTGGCTCACGGGCCAACGCCTGTCATCCGCGCTCGATGTTGCCAGCCGTTATTCGTATGCGCTCATCCCGCTTGGTTGCGGTGTGTGGCTCGCGCACTACGGGTTTCACTTGCTCACGGGTGTACTCACGGTCATTCCCGTGACGCAGTCTGCCGTCGCGGATCTCCTGGGGCGGGCGGCGCTCGGCACTCCACTGTGGCAATTGACGGGAGTGAGAGCCGGGCTTGTGTTCCCGTTCGAGGTCGGCGTGATCCTGACTGGCGCGTTGGGATCGCTGGTCGTCGCGTATCTGATTTCGGAACGCGATCATGGTCAACGGCGAGTCGCGGCAACCATCCCATGGGCGCTCGTGACCCTTACTGTGACCATCGCGGCGCTCTGGATTACGTCTCAGCCGATGGACATGCGGGCCGTCGCCTTTCCGGGATGAGAACGGCGCTCGTCATCGTCTCCGCGGCATGCGGGCTTCTGGTGTCGCGGACCGCGTGCGCTCACGACGGTCCTCCGTATCCAATCGTGTCCAATCAGGTGCTCGGAGCGTTTCGCGTCTCGGTCTGGACCGATCCGGATACCACTGACGATGACACGGCTGGTGGACAGTTCTGGGTCATGATCGATCCGGCGCGGACTGGTGATCGCTTGTCGTCAGATGTGCACGCGGATGTGACGATCCGGGCGCTCGATCGTCCGGGGCCGTCGCTGACGGCTCGAGCGGCGCCGGTGAGCGGAGACGCGTCTCGTCAATTCGTGGCTTTGAGAATGGATCACGAAGGACGATTTGCGGTGCGCGTCGACGTGGAAGGCGCGGCCGGGCGCGTGAGCGTGGATTCTGAAGTCCAGGCCACCTACGATCTTCGACCGTCGCCCCTCATGCTCCTGGTGTATCTGCTTCCGTTCGTCCTGACGGGCTTTCTCTGGACCACATTGCTCGTTCGACGTCGTCGCGCCGCCCACGCTCGCGCAACGCGCTGATTATCGAAGCCTGGCGAGAATCGCCTTCTGGTTGGCCAGGATCTGATCCAACTTCTTTTGATTGGCGACGATCTTGTCCAGCGTGGCCTGGTTGCGCTCGATGCGCTTCTGGTTGGCGAGAATCTTCTTCTGGTTCGCAATGATTTGTTTCTGCATGGCCAGGGTCGCGTCGCTTGGCATCGATGATCCTTTCGTGATGGTAGTCACGGTAGATGAGATGTGAGACTGTAACAGAGTTTTTTGGGCGAGGAGAACGCGGGGGAGGCGGAGGACGCGGAGTTTTCAACGCAGGGATCGCAGAGGAGCGGAGTTACGCAGAGGCCACGGGCCGTGTCGGCCCAATGGGCCGGCACATAGAACGAGCACGCCAGCGCACACAAGCGCCCGCGAATTGTAATGGCGCTTGTGATCGCTGGCGCGCTCGTCCTATGCCGTGCGACGCACGGCGGCCCGTGGCATTCTCTAGACTCTGGCTTGTTGTCTCTGCTCCCCTGCGCTCCCTGCGTTAACGCTTTTCTCCGCGCGCTCCGCTCCCTCTGCGTTCAGACGATAAGGATTCACCATGAACGAATTCATCGAGATCAGATTTCGACGGAAAGGCAAACCGTTCCCGTTGAAGCGCCAGGTGGATGGAGGAATCGAGTTCGACGAGCCGGATCCAATCGAGCGCACTGTGGGTGTCAACTTCGATGCCGCAAGTCCGGCAACGCGCGAGCGGATGAACAGCATTCGCCGGGTTCAGGGCTGGGACCCGGGGCAGTTCAAGTTGCACGTGGCCGTCGAAGATGGAGCGCTCATGCTGCGTGGCGTCAACGGGCACGCCCTGCCTGAAGGTCTCTACAAACTGAAGGTGGCGATCGAGGAGGCCCGGACGCCACGCAAGTTTGCCGTCGCCAACGTCAAGCATGATGGCCACGCCAAGGTGGACATCGATGTGGAGCTCGATGAGCGTGGTGTGCGAGTCGACCTGGATGAATGCGATGACG
>Ga0075418_10007802_pt1 | contig 12031 bp, 11 predicted proteins | sample SoiMetdeltSBSDD2_FD_81776 | JGI IMG/M metagenome (GOLD analysis project Ga0075418, IMG submission 81776) | Bulk soil microbial communities from a Populus tree surrounding site in Tennessee, USA - Soil MetaG P. deltoides SBSDD2 | ecosystem: Environmental > Terrestrial > Soil > Tree plantation...
CTTCGGCTTCTTCCCGGCGGCGGCGCGTCTCGTCCTCGCCCACCACGAGCAGCCCGACGGCCGCGGCTACCCGAACGGCTGGCGCGCCGAAGCGATCCCGCTCGGGAGCCGCATCCTGATGGCCACCGCGGCCTTCGACGCCATGACCTCGGACCGGCCCTACCGGCCCGGACTCGCCCCGGAAACCGCGGTGCAACAGCTCCTGGCACTGGCGGGAACCCAGTTCTTCACCGACGTGGTGGAAGCATTGATCGACCTCTATACGAGCGGTGAGCTGTTCGCTGCCTTCACACAGGCCGAGCTCGAGCACTTCGCGCGGGGCGAAAATGGTTCGCGCCTGCTCCAGGAGCATCTGCGCCGACTTGGTCATCTACAACCGGACGCGGCGACTCCGGAGACGGCGGCGGAGGGCGCTCGCGAAGACGACGGCGTGCCCATCCTCGAGCTGCCGCCGGCGTCGCGTCAGGATGTGCTGGAGGAAGAAATCCCGCTTCGTGACCCGGGCGAACATCTCCTGCAGGTGGCGGCGCTCACCGACGTGGGCTGCGCGCGAGAGCAGAACGAAGATGCCTTCGGCGTCTTCCCCGGCGCGGAAAGCTCCCGTGGCTGCCTGCTCGTGGTCGCCGACGGCATGGGCGGCGCGGCAGCGGGCGAGATTGCCAGCGGTCTCGCCGTGGATCTGGTGCGCGAGAACTTCTACCGCAGCGATGCACCGGGTGATGGCGGCGAAGTGCTGCAAGAGGCTCTGCGCTTGGCGAACGAGCTCATCCACTGGCGCGCCAACTCGGAAAGCGAGCTCGGCGGCATGGGGACGACCTGCACCGCCGCCGCCCTCGCGGGGATGACGCTCACCGTCGGTCACGTCGGCGACAGCCGGGCCTATTTGCTCCGGGAAGACAGCGTCGAGATCCTGACCCGCGACCACACGCTGGCGGCGGAGCTGCAGCTCGTCGCCGGCAGCGAGGCGCCCTTGGAAGCGCGCAACGTGCTCACCCGTTGCCTCGGCACCCGGGCCGAGGTGGAGATCGATGTCTCCCGCCGGGTGACCTTGCAGGCTGGTGACGTCCTCGTGCTCTGCACCGACGGCCTGCACAACCAGCTGCCGGCGCACGAGATCCGCGCCATCGCCCGGGGCGAGTCCCCGGCCATCGCCTGCACCCGTCTAGTGGAACGCGCCGTCGAACGCGGCGGCCCCGACAACATCTCCGTCATCGTCGCCCGCGTCCTCCAACACTAGTACCGCCAGCGCACAAAACTGCGGACAATTCCGCAATTGATTCGCGCTCTTCGCGGCGCTCGAGCTTGACCACGAGCTCGCTAGGGCATAGGCTTTTTCGTTAAATCGGCGCTCGATGACCCCACATGGCGCCTCAGCAGCGAACTCGCGAACGATTCCACCTCAGGTCGCTTGGCGGCGCGCTCGGGATGTCGCACACGGGTCGCATTGCATGGACCACCCTCGCGGTGTTGCTCCTTTTCGCTGCTTGCATCGAAGAAGCAACCGATCCCCTCGTGACGCCACGCACCGCCGCGGAGAAGACACGCACTGAAGACCGCGGCCCCGGTGACGGCGGCGGGCGACCCGCACCCCATGTCTACATCTGGAAAGACCTGGCGGCTCTGCAAACGTTACCCATGGCGGGAACTGCATGGTCGAACCTGGAAACCTATGCGCAGAACGCCCTCGTCCTCGGCGGCCCGAACCTCGGCACCTTCGAAGTGAGTCTGTTCGACAAGGACAGCGACGCGGATGTCCTCGCCCTGGCGAAGGCTCTGGTCGCCCTGCGCATCCCGGGGGGCTGGACCACCTGGACCTACCGCTGGCACGTGCAGCTCGCCATCCAGGAGATCATGGCGGAGTGGCCGAACCCGAGCGCCATCGACTGCACCAACGAACCTCTCGCGGTGGCGCGCAACCTGACGAGCTACATCATCGCCGCCGACTACGCGGGCTTGGACGAGCCGGTGGCCACCCAGTTCCGCCAGTGGCTCGGGACGATGCTCGACGAGCCTCTGAGCGAGCAGCCGGATTGCATCCGGAACGATCGCTCCCTGCACCAGATCATGCGGGAGCGCCCCAACAATTGGGGCACCATGGCCATGGCGGCGCTCGCCGCCGTCGCCACCTACCGCAACGACGCGACACTCCTTACCGAGGTCCGCCACGTCTTCGACGGCTGGCTCGGCGACCGCGCCGAATACGCCGGCTTCCTGTACGGCGACCTGTGCTGGCAGCCCAACCCAACGGCTCCGGTGGGGATCGCTCCGGTGCAATCCGTCATCGTAGCCGGAACGTGCACCTACCCGATGGACGGCGCTCTCCCCGAGGAGCTGCGCCGCAGCGAGCTCTGCGACCCGGGCACCTCCACGTGCAGCATCGATTGCAACCCCGGGATGGCAGGGACGCAGTGTCTCGTCACCGCCTGCCCCGGAAACACCTGCAGCATCGCCGGAGGTCGGATGCAGGTGAACGTGTATCTGCATGGGGCCATTGCCGGCGCCGCGGTCTGCGCCGAGATCCTGAGCCATCGCGGGTATCCCGACGTCTGGCAATGGGAAAACCAAGCACTCCGTCGCGCGGCGCAGTGGCTCCTGGAACGGCACAACGCCGACCCCGCCATGGGTTGGTGGTTCTCCGGCAACGACAGCTTCATCCCCTGGCTCCTCAACCGGGCGTATGGCACCAGTTTCCCCACCTCGCAAGACATCAACGTGGGCCGCAACATGGACTTCACCGACTGGACGCACCCGCCGCAGTGATCCTCCCGGTCGCCTCTGACGGCGCTTGAGCCCAACCCTCGGCCCCTTGTAGTCTGGGCGCCATTCCTCGAACCTGGGGAGAGCATGGCCGCCACGCAGCCGCAGAGCGGCACGCCGCCCGGCGGCCCGCCCGCCCACAGCCGCGCCTTCCGCCTCCGCCGTTTCGCCAACTGGTTTCCCCTCGGACTCACCTACGCCACGTATTACATGGGTCGCTACAACTTCAACGTGGTCAGGGCGACATGGGGAAGACGTTCGGGCTCGACAAGGCGCAGATGGGGATCATCGCCACGGCGGGCTTCTGGACCTACGCGCTCTCCGTCATCGTCAACGGCCCCCTTGCCGACCGCATCGGCGGCCGCCGCGCCATCCTCATCGGCGCCGTGGGCTCGCTGATTCTCAACCTGACCATCGGCCTTCTCTTCCTCAACGGCTGGACGACCAAGATCATCGTCGGTATGTCGCTCCTCTACGCGGTCAACATGTACTTCCAGAGCTTCGGGGCTCTTTCGGTGGTGAAGGTGAACGCCGCCTGGTTCCACGTACGGGAGCGCGGCGTCTTCGGCGGCATCTTCGGCTCCATGATCTCCGCCGGCTACTTCCTGGCGATCTCCATCGGCGGCTGGATCCTGGCGCACTTCCATTGGACCCTGGTCTTCCTGATCCCTGCCGGAGCCATGGGCCTCATGGGGCTGGTGGACTTTTTCCTCGTTCGCGATCGGCCGAGTCAGGCCGGCCACGCCGACTTCCCCACCGGCGACGCCTCCAGCGGCGACGACACCCCCATCGACTGGGGCTACCTGGTGCGGAAGGTCTTCAGCCACCCGGTGATCCTGACCATCGCCTGCGCCGAGTTCTGCACCGGCTTCGTCCGCCAGGGATTGCTGCTCTACTTCACCGAGTTCCTCGGCGAGGTCCACCACGTGCAGAAGGGCACGGGCACCTTCTGGTGGGCTGGTACGGGGATCACGCTGGGTGGCATCGCTGGCGGCCTCCTCTGCGGCTTCCTCTCCGACCGGCTCTTCCAATCGCGCCGGCCGCCCGTGGCGTTCATCTTCTACCTCGGACAGGTGGTGGCGCTCTCGGCTCTCGGCTTCGCGCCCTCGGCCGCCGCCGCTGCTTTTCTCGTCGGCCTCTCCTGCATGTTCATCTTCGGCGTCCACGGCATGCTCTCGGGCACGGCTTCCATGGACTTCGGCGGCCGCAAGGCTGCCGCTACCGCCGCCGGCATGCTCGACGGCATCCAGTACATCGCCAGCGGTCTCACCGGCTTCGGCCTGGGTTGGATCCTGAAGACCTACGGCTGGGACGGCACGCCGTTCACCGAGGGCTACGAGCCGCAGAATGCGCTGGTGTGGGTGCTGTGCATGATCCCCTTCTCCGTCGGCGGGGCGCTCTTCATGACCCGCCTCTGGCACGCCCATCCGTCGCGCCACGGCGGGCATTAACCGAATCTTAACGATCTCCTAACTTGCGGCTGACCTCGGCCGGCAGAGAATAGGGAGCTTTATAGCTGTGGGCGTCACCCACGTTCGAGATGAACCGCGCGCGCTTTCACGTCCCGAAGAGATGGGGTAGGGCGTAGTTGCCCTAGAGAAGGAGTGATGACGATGTCGGAAAAGTCGGAAGTCACGTTCGAGAGTCAAATGACCGTGGAGGAAGCGATCTCCTACTTCGAGGCGATCATCTCCAGCTTGAAGCGCGGTTCCGTGACCATCACCCAGGCGGGCAAGACGCTGACGCTCGAGCCCGGTCAGACGATGAAGGTGGAGGTCGAGGCGGAGCGCAAGAAGAGCAAGGAAGAGATCGCCATCAAGATGAAGTGGAAGACCCGGGTTCCGGAGCTCCTGATCTCCGGCAACACGCAGTCGTAGGCTCCACTTTCTCTCCAGGCACTGTCCTCGGAGGCTCTGCGCCTTGGAGGGCTGGACCTTGGACGTGGTGCGGAAAGCAGGGGCCGTGCCCCGAGGACGGCCTTGGCTTTCCTCGCCTTGGGCGATGAACCCGTGGGCGAACCAACAGAGGAGATCACGCGTGGTGCCGGAAAACAGCCCCATCCAGCTCGAGTCCGCAGCCGCTGACCGCGAGGTCAAGTCCGAGGTGATGTTCGAGAAAACGCTTCCCCTGAGTGAAGCGGTCGCCTACTTCGAAGCCATCATCCTGGGACTGAAGAATGGCAGCATCCACATGCGGCAGGGCGACACGGACCTGACGCTCAAGCCCACCACGAAGGTCGCGGTCGAGATCAGAGCGGGCCGCAGGAAGAAGAAGGAAGGCTTCTCGTTCGAGATCTCTTGGAGCCCGTCCGACTCGGAGAAGCTGACGATCTCCTAGCGGCACAGCCGACCGGTCGACCTCCCCGCTCCACCGCGAGCGTGACGGCGCCCCTGGTACGGGAAATGCGGACGCTTGTCGTTCGCGCCTGGCGAGACGGAACCTCGACCCTTCGCAGGAGTCCAGACGCACGGGGCGCCATCATGGCGCCCCATGATTGAGTCATCTCGCGCCTTCGGGAGGGCACGTAATGCGTTTTATTCTGCGACTGCTCCACAAGACCGAGGGCCAGGACCTGACGGAATACGGCCTCCTCGCCTGTTTCATCTCCATCGTCGCGGTCGTCACCGTTCGCAACATCGGCCCGCTGGTCGACGCCCTGTATCAAGTCGTCCAAGACGCCTTCAACTGAGTCCGAATTCGGTTCGTTCGCAGCCACGTTCTTTCTCGCTGCTCCCATAGCAGATTCGCCCTCATCGGCACGTCACGACCGCCGTGCCGCGTGCGCGTGCGCGCGCTCCTCGCCGTCGCTTGCGCCGGCATCGGCACCTGAGTAGACTTCCCAGAGATTTCCAGGACCCCTCGCGTCCCACGCTGTGGCAGCGGCCATCATCTTCGCCGGAATGGTCGGCGCCAGGACGAGGCAGAGCCGCTGCACGGCACTGCTGACGGGACCGGCTGGGTCAGGGCGTGCACGGAGCCGACGCCCGGACCGGCGTCGCGCGAAGTTGACCTCGAGATCGAGATTCGGGAGGCATCATGAGCGGGGTACGTTTGTTGGTGGGTACCCGGAAGGGAGCTTTCATCCTGACCTCGGACGGGAAGCGGGCGCGCTGGGAAGTGAGCGGCCCGCACTTTGCGGGCTGGGAGATCTACCACCTCAAGGGCTCGCCCGTGGATCCTGACCGTCTGTACGCATCGCAGACCAGCGGCTGGTTCGGCCAAGTCATCCAACGCTCCGATGATGGCGGCAAGACCTGGCACCAGCCCGGGACACCGCCCGGCGAGCCGACCACCACTCCCGACGGCATGCCCAAGGGAGAGAGCAACAAGTTCGTCTACGACACCTCGCCCGCAACCGGCAAGCCGCTCACGACGCACCAATGGTACGACGGCACGCAGCGCCCCTGGGAGTTCAAGCGCGTGTGGCACCTGGAGCCATCGCTGACCGAACCCGACACGGTGTACGCCGGCATCGAAGACGCCGCCATTTTCCGTACCACGGACGCCGGCAAGACGTGGCACGAGCTCGCCGGACTCCGCGGCCACGGCACCGGCCCGCAGTGGCAGCCGGGCGCCGGCGGGATGTGCTTGCATACCATTCTCCTCGACCCGAGCAATAGCGGCCGGCTGTATGCGGCCATCTCCGCCGCCGGCGCCTTCCGCAGCGACGACTCCGGCAAGACGTGGAAGCCCATCAACCGCGGCCTGCACTCGCGCTACATCCCCAACCCGACCGCGGAGGTCGGCCACTGCGTGCACCGCATCGCACTGCACCGCTCGCGCCCACAAGTGCTCTACATGCAGAAGCACTGGGACGTGATGCGTAGCGACGACGCCGGAGAGACCTGGCACGAGATCAGCGGCAACCTTCCCACCGACTTCGGGTTCGTGATCGACGTGCACGCCCATGAACCGGAAACCGTCTACGTCGTCCCCATCAAGAGCGATAGCGAGCACTATCCGCTGGAGGGGAAGCTGCGCGTGTATCGGAGCCGTGCGGGCGGGAACGAGTGGGAGGCGGTGACGAAGGGGCTGCCGCAGCGCGACTGCTATGTGAACGTCCTGCGCGATTCCATGGCAGTGGATGGGCTCGAGCCTTGTGGGGTGTACTTCGGTACCACCGGCGGGCAGGTGTATGCTTCGGCGGATGGCGGCGACAGTTGGTCGGCCGCCGTCCGGGATCTCCCGGCCGTCCTATCCGTCGAGGTGCAGACACTGCGATGATCCTCGTCGTGCTGCCGCCCCACTTGCGGACGCTGGCGCGCGTCGCCGCGGAGGTACAGCTCGAGATCGAGGGGCCCGTGACCCTGCGCGCGGTCCTCGACGCGCTGGAAACACGCTACCCGATGCTGCGCGGGACCATTCGTGATCACGCCACACAGGAGCGCCGGCCGTTTCTGCGCTTCTTCGCCTGCGACCAGGACCTCTCCCTCGAGCCGCCGGATACCTCGCTCCCCGACCCGGTCGCCACGGGAAGGGAGCCTTTCCTCATCATCGGCGCCATCGCCGGCGGCTAGAGACGCGACGCCCGATCCGCCGTGCGGAACGCGAGCTGCGGGCGAACACGTCATCTCCTGGGACCTGCGCGACGAGGACGGGCGCCGCGTCGGCGCCGGCTTCTTCTTCGCCCGGCTCGAAGTCGATCATCGGCTCGCCCTGACGCAGAAGCTGGTGACCCTGTGATGACGCGCCACCCTGGGTGACGAATCGCTGAGGCAAGGCTCCGATCCTACTCGCCTTCCTCGGGCCTGAGCCCGGAGATCTCCCGGGTCAACTCGGTCATTGTGTGGCGGAAGCCGAGGCGCTCGAACAGGTGCTGCGCTGGTTCGTTTCGGGCCGCCGTCCACAGCACGATGCGCGGCATGCCCCGGCTGGCGAGCCAACCGGCCGCGGCCTCGACGAGAGCGGCCGCCACGCCGGAACGGCGCGAGTTTTCGTCCACGCACACGTCGTGGATGAAGCCCGCTTCCTCGCGCAGTTCCTCCCATGACTGTGGTTCGATCGCAGCGTACACGTATCCGACGACGCGCCCCTCCAGCTCTGCCACGAGCACGACCGCGTCGCCCCGCTGGAGTTGGGTGTTGAGGAACCAGGCGTAGCCTTCCTCCGTGTCCCCGCGCGGCGCCATGAAGCGCAGCCGATCGAGTTCGTAGTGTGTCCGAAGGAGCTGCGCCCCGAGACGGCCGAGGGCGTCGAGGTCCCGCTCTGCGGCGCGGCGGATGAGCATTCCAGGTCGAGTCATGCAAACGAGGATAAGTCGGGGCTGATGATTCGGAAAGGGGGCAACAAGCCACAGGTCGGAGTCTTCTCGGTCCCATCTGCACTCATGATCCACACGTAGTAATGCTCGTCGTGCACCACGATATTCGACATGGCGGTCGGAAGTGATTCATTTCCTGGTCCTCGTGTTCTATTCACGACCTGGAGCTTGAACGCGATACCGCAGAGCTTCGGCGATATGCTGGACATCGACGTCGCTCGCGCCCTCGAGGTCGGCAATGGTGCGGGCCACGGCGAGCGCACGGTCGAAAACGCGGATGCTCATACTCCAGCGCGTCATCGCCTGGCGCAGAAACTGCATCGCCTCGCGTCGTGGCCGGATGAGCGTCCGCCGCAGCTCCGGCGTCACCTGGGGACAGCCCTGCGTCGCATTTTTGTCCTTTGACCCTCCGCGGTGCGGCGCCACCCGGGGCCGATCGGTTCAATGGTCATCAACTGGGAGAAGCAAAGGACTCAGATCACACTGGTTTCGTCCTGCCGTCGGCGGGACGACCCCTTTCCGATGGGCGAGACTCTGCGTGACCACGCGCGGTGCTCGCGGCCGCCCCCCGTGGATCACGAAACCCCTTGTCCTTGGATGTGTTGTGTGTATGATCTGCCGCCAGCGCCGACCCCGCATTGTGTGGCGGTTTGGGCTAGCTCTGAACCAAGCCCTAAGGGAGACGCTTCAGATATAGCCGCGGTGAGGTTGGGGCGGGAACGGGGGATCATTCATGGCGGCGACCGCGCAGCGTGTTTCCGGGAATGTCCAGCAGAAGGTCTTGATTGTCGACGACCACCCGATCGTCCGGGAGGGGATTGCTCAGATCATCAGCCGGGACGGGGGCCTGGAGGTCTGCGGGGAGGCCGACTGCCCGGAGAAAGCGCTGCAGTTGGTCGCTACCTCGAAGCCGGACGTAGCGATCGTCGACCTTGAGTTCTCCATCGGCAGCGGCTTGGGGCTCATCCGCGACCTCAAAGTGTTGCATCCTCGCCTACCCGTGCTGGTTCTCTCTATGCACGACGAGACCATCTACGCAGAGCGCGTCCTGCGCGTAGGGGCCTCCGGCTACATCATGAAGCACGAGGTCGCCGAGCACTTCGTCGAGGCGATCCGCAGCGTTCTGCGCGGCGGTATCTATCTGAGCGAGCGGATGGCGGCGCGGATGCTCCTGAGGCTGGCCGGCAAGGAGCCCGGCAGGTCGGCCTCCGCCATCGAGAGGCTGAGCGACCGCGAGCTGGAGGTTCTCCAGCTGATCGCTCAGGCTCTGACGACCCGTGAGGTCGCTGAGAGGCTCTACCTGAGCATTACGACCGTCGAGACGCATCTCGAACGCGTCAAACGGAAGCTCGGGCTCGAGTCGAGCCGGGAGCTGTTCCGATATGCCATCGTGTGGTCACTCGAAAGGTTCTGAGCCGCAAGAGGAGTTTCCCCAGGCAGCAGTCCGGGATTCTCCGAAGCCGGGGCGGGAGTCGACCCACGTACGCCAGTGGGTCCGTCCTAGGGGATGAAGGCTCGATGCGCTCCCCGATACAGCGTTTCGGCCTGGCCGTCTCGTCGGTGGCGCTCGCACAGCTCCTCACGCTCGTCCTGCCACCGATACGGGAAGGCGCTTCCTTCCTTCTCCTGCTGGCCGCCGTGGTGGCAGCTACGTGGTACGGCGGGCGGTGGCCGGGCCTCTTGGCGACGGCTCTCGCCGGTTTCTCGAGCGTTTGGTTCCTCCAGCCGGGCTCCGGTCCCCTGAAGCTTGGGCCGGACGACTGGGTGCGACTCGGGGTCTTCTTGTTCGTGACGCTGGCGATCATCTGTCTCGTTGGCGAACGGGGGCGGGCGGCGAAGGCACTGAGCCGCTCCCGGGACGATCTGGAGAAGCGCGTCGCGGAGCGCAACGGGCAACTCCTGCAGGCCAACGAGGCCCTGCGGGCAGGGGCGCTTGTGCGCGAGCGCGCCGAGGAGGCGCTGTCGCAGTTGGCGACGATCGAGGCGTGCATGGAGGACGGGGTGGTCACCACGGCGCTCGACGGAACCGTGGTGAGCTGCAACCCTGGCGCAGAAAGGCTCTACGGCTACACCGCCGCGGAGTTCGTGGGTCGGTCGATCTCCCTGCTCTTACCGCCCGACGCGTCCTCGCAGTTGCCGCGCCTCCTCGAGCGGATCTCGCATGGGGAAGCCATCGGCCAGCTCGAATCCGTGCACCGGCGGCGGGACGGGACCCAGGTTCAGCTGCTCCTGACCATCTCTCCGATCAAGAACGCCGCCGGAAGCGTCCATGGAGTCAGCGCGCTCGTCCACGACATCACCCGGCGCAAGGAGGCGGAGAAGAAGATCGCGCTCTACCAGCAGCAGCTGCGCAGCCTCGCGTCAGCGCTGTCCTTCGCCGAGCAGCAGGAGCGCCGACGAATCGCCACGGAGCTGCACGACCACCTGGCCCAGATGCTGATCCTCTCCAAGATGAAGATCAGCATGCTGCAAACCGCTTCCGCTTCCGCTTCCGAGGACGTTCGCAAGGCGATGGAGGCGATCCACCTCCTGCTCGACAAGTCGATCGAGTACACACGCACGCTGATTTGCGATCTGTGCCCGCCGATGCTCCACGAGATCGGGCTGGAGGCCGCTCTTGAATGGCTCGCAAAGCAGACCGAGGAGCAGCATGGCATCCGCGTACACTTCGAGGACGATGAGCAGCCGAAGCCGAGCGACGAGTCCGTCCGCATCCTGCTGTTCCAGGCGGTGCGCGAGCTACTGATGAACGTGATCAAGCACGCGAAGGCTTCCCAGGCGATCGTCGCGGTTCGCAGGTTGGAGGATCAGGTCGAGATCCGCGTCGAGGACGACGGCACCGGTTTCGACATGGAGAGCGTGGGGGTCCGAGTCGGACCGGAGCGAGGCTTCGGCCTGTTCAGCATCCGGGAGCGCCTGGACGTCGTGAGGGGCAGCTTCGAGATCCGGTCCAGCCCCGGCGGCGGGAGTCGGGCGACGCTTCGAGCGCCGCTCCGGCAGGGCGCAGGGAGAGCGCGGCGGAAGTGAGGCACTGCATCCCCACCCGGATTCTCTTGGTTGATGATCACCGAATGATGCGGGAAGGGCTGCGCAGCCTCCTCGATCTCCACGCGGACCTGCGAGTGGTGGGGGAGGCTGGCGACGGCGAGGCCGCAGTGAAAGCCGTGCGCGAGCTCCATCCGGACATCGTCGTCATGGATATCCAGATGCCGGGCTTGAACGGCATCGAGGCCACGCGCCGGATCACGGGCGAGTTCCCGGAGGTGAAGGTCATCGGGCTCTCCATGCTGTTCCTCAAGAGCGGCGAGGCCGGCATGGCAGCGGCGGGGGCCGTGGCCGTCCTCAACAAGAACTCGGCTTTCGAGGAACTCGCTGTCACCATCCGCGACGTGATCCGGGGCGGCTCGCCGCGCGGGCTCCAGTCCCCACGTCGGCCCCGGAAGTCTCCTGACCCCTAGCGTCCAGAAACGAATCATGCCTCTGGCGAAGTTCCCTGCTCCAGCTCTCGTAGTCGCTCAAGAAACGTCAGGCTGGATGCCCGGGCAAAAGGCGAATCGAAGACGCACGCATTCGTTTGGTCATGCGAGTCTTTTATTCGCTCTTGGGCGGATTGCGAAAATGGAGGGGGTCTCTGAGGTTTTGCAATTCGCGGTAATAATAGAGCGCAGTAGGCCGTTTCCCCTTGAATTTCAGCTTTCTTAGGAACTCGATCTCCTCCTCGGTCGCATCGCCACGGAGAGAAGGATCACGAAGGAATTTCCTGAGACCCGGCTCCTCGTGCACACGTGGTTCGGGTTCCCTTTCAACAAAGTCGAGCTTCTTGGGGTGACCCGGGGCCACTCGGCGGTTGAGGACGATTTCCATACCAAAAGTCGTAAGGTTGATGTCCCAGGATTCAATCAGCGGATCCAAGAAAGCGACGCAGTTTTCCGTCGACACATTGAACACATCCGTATCCAGGAACTCAAGAATGATGACCCGCATCTGTTCAAAGCTGCGGCCGCTGAGTCGCGC
>Ga0075418_10007803_pt1 | contig 12031 bp, 12 predicted proteins | sample SoiMetdeltSBSDD2_FD_81776 | JGI IMG/M metagenome (GOLD analysis project Ga0075418, IMG submission 81776) | Bulk soil microbial communities from a Populus tree surrounding site in Tennessee, USA - Soil MetaG P. deltoides SBSDD2 | ecosystem: Environmental > Terrestrial > Soil > Tree plantation...
CCCGTGACTCGCGGATGTCTCGGGCGTGCCATTCATGAGACAGGTTCTAGTCCTTTTGGCGTAGTCTGCGCTTCCCGTTGCCGCGTTAATAACTGAATCCTGAATCCCGAATCCGGGTTCTGTTATGTCGCTAGCCGTGGTTCACAGCCGGGCGCTTGCTGGGGCGGAGGCGCCGCCCGTCACCGTCGAGGCGTACCTCGCAAACGGGCTGCCGAGCTTCACCATCGTGGGCTTGCCCGAGGCGGAGGTGCAGGAGGCCAAGCACCGCGTGCGTGCGGCGCTCCAGAACGCACGCTTCGAGTTCCCCGCGCGCCGCATCACCGTCAATCTTGCCCCTGCGGACCTTCCCAAGGAGTCGGGGCGTTTCGACCTCCCGATCGCGCTCGGCGTGCTCGCGGCGGCGGAGCAGCTGCCCGTCGAGCGCCTCGCGGAGCACGAGTTCGCGGGAGAGCTCGCGCTGACCGGCGAGCTGCGACCGGTGCGCGGAGCGCTGGCAATGGCGCTCTCCGCCGCAGCCATGGGGCGTTGCTTCGTGCTGCCGGAAGCCAATGCGCGCGAGGCCTCGCTGGTGGAAGCGGCGCTCGTCTATCCCGCGACCTCTCTGCTGCAGGTCTGCGCGCATCTCACCGGTCAACGGCCGTTGACGCGCTGGATGGGCGCCCATGCGGTTAACGGCGCCGCCTATCCGGACCTGCAGGAAGTGAAAGGACAGGCGCACGCGAAGCGCGCACTCGAGATCGCGGCGGCGGGCGGCCACAGCGTGATCATGGTCGGTCCGCCGGGGACGGGCAAAACGATGCTTGCCGCGCGCCTGCCCGGGATACTTCCGCCGATGACGCAGCAGGAGGCGCTTGCTAGCGCGATGATGCAGTCGCTGGGCAGCGCCGGTTTCGACGCAGGCAACTGGAAGAAGCGGCCGTATCGCTCGCCGCATCACACGGCTTCGGCGGTGGCACTGGTCGGCGGCGGCGCTCATCCGCGCCCCGGCGAGATCTCGATGGCGATGCACGGCGTCCTCTTCATGGACGAGCTGCCCGAGTTCGACCGGCGCGTCCGCGAAGTGCTGCGCGAGCCGCTCGAGTCGGGCCGCATCAGCGTCTCGCGCGCCGCGCGGCAAGCCGAATTTCCGGCGGAGTTTCAACTCGTCGCGGCTATGAATCCGTGCAACTGCGGCTACCTGGGCCACTTCAGCGGCCGATGCCGGTGCACGCCGGACCAGGTGATCAAGTACCGCCGGAAGATCTCCGGGCCGCTGCTCGACCGGATCGACATTCAGATCGAGGTACCGGCCGTGCCGCCGGACGAGCTCTCGCGCACTCATAGTGGTGAGTCATCGGCGGCAGTTCGCGAGCGCGTCACCGCTGCCCGCTTGCGCATGCTCGCGCGCCAGGGAAAAGAGAACGCCCGGCTGCGCGCGCCCGACGTGGAAAAATTCTGTCTGCCGGATAGCCAGGGCGAGGCTTTGCTCAAACAGGCGATCGGCCGCCTTGCCCTTTCCGCGCGCGGGTATCACCGCATACTCATGGTGGCGCGAACGGTTGCCGATCTGGCCGGGATTGATAAAGTCTCGGCAGCTCACGTCGCCGAGGCGATTCAGTATCGCCGACTCGACCGGGGGCCCGCGTAGGGAAGTGGCAATCAAAATTGGGACAGACACAGTTTCCGAGTGATCGCGATCATGCCGAGGATTGCTCGCTCTGTTTTCCCCGGAATTCCACACCACCTCACGCAGCGTGGCAATCGGCGCGGAGATGTTTTCTTCAGTGACGGGGACCGTGCAGTTTATCTCGGATGGCTGGCGCACTATTGTGAGAGGTTTCGAGTCCAGGTACTCGCCTACTATCGCATCCTGCGGATGGCGCGGACCATTGCCGACCTCAGGTGGCCACGATCGTGCAGGCGCTGCGCATGGCGGAAGCGATTCAATATCGCCGCCTCGACCGCGTGCGGGGGTGAAGAAGGGAACCTACAGCATTGCGCTAGCACGTCGGGAGATGATTACCATGCGGTACCGAGGCCTTCGTGCCCGACAACTGGTCGCATGAAAAAGGCGCGCGTTCCCTTCAGGTTCTCTTCAGGCTCGATTATTTGGAGGCAGAATGAAACTCACTCCACATTTTTCGCTGGAAGAGTTTACGTTGTCCAGTACCGCACTCGCGTTGGGGATTGAGAACAAACCAACGGCGGTGCACCTCGAGCATCTGCGTATTCTCGCGACTCGGATGGAGGATGTGCGCGCTCTGTTCGACAAAGTAATCGAGATCACCAGCGGTTACCGCAACCCGCAGGTGAATGCCGCTGTCGGTGGCGTGCCAACCTCAGCGCACGCGCTCGGTTTTGCGGCGGACTTTCACGTCCACGGGTTTCACGACCTGGAAGCTGCGAAGCGCATTCGCGACAGCGGGCTGAAGTTTGATCAGCTCATCTACGAGAAAAATCGTTGTGTCCATCTCAGTGTCGACCCGAGAATGCGCCGGCAGGTACTTCGCCAGCCAGGCGGTCCGGGTTCACCAGTGCATCCAGATCTTGAGCCCTAGCACTGCACCGAACCACGAGAGCGCCATCTCAACGTCTCGTCCGGTGAATGGGACCCCGTTGTTCACGGTGACGCCGAATTTATACAAGCTCTCCCTTGACGGGATCGCCGTGCGGATGACCTGACCGCGCGCGTTCGCTCAGCTCTCGGCGGCGACGTCGAGCTCCATCGTGCCGATGCCGTCTATCGTTCCCTTAAGGTGATCGCCGGGAGCGAGCTTCGACACACCGGCCGGCGTGCCGGTCGTGATCAGCGTGCCGGGCTGCAGCGTCATCGCGGCCGACAGGAAGCGGATGAGTTCGCGCAGTCCGTTGATCATGTCCCCGGTGTGCGCGCGCATCACGGTCTTGCCGTTCTGCTCGACCACGATACCGACATCCTGCGGCTCGCGGATCTCGTCCCGGGTCACGATCCACGGGCCGAGGCCGCAGAACGTGTCGAAGCCCTTGCGGATATTCCGCGTGTTGTGGTGGCCCTTGCCCCACGGATCGCGGATGCTGATGTCCCAGCACATCGTGTAGCCATAGACGTAGTCGAGCGCCTGCTCCGCCGTGACCTTGCGCGCGGGGCGGCCGATGACGGCGCATAACTCGCACTCGAAATCCACGTGCTTGCCGATCTTCGGCAGGATCACGGTGCCGCCCGGGCCGACGATGGACGATGCGGGCTTCAGGAACAGCTCCGCCATCAGGTCGTCGCTCGTCATGGCCGAGCGATCGTACGAGCCGACCCGCTCCACCATCTCCGCCTGGTGCGCGCGGTAATTCGCCGCCGCCGCCCAGACCGCGGGCGGGTTGATGATGGGCGCGCGCAGCTTTGCCGATGCCAGCGCCACCGGCTTGCCCGTGCGGGCGGCCTTCAGGCCCTCGGCCGCGGCCGCCGGCTTGTTGGCCAGCACGTCTATGATCTCGGCCATGCTGGCGCCAGGGCGCGCCGCGCCGATCGCGGCGAGCGCGTCCCCGATCGGATAGATCGACCCTTCGTCGATCAAGCCCGCATCTCCGGCGTTAAATCGGCAGATCTTCATCGCATGTTCTCCGGTTACTCCTGCACATGCTACCAATTATCTCAAAAACCACTGCAGCCACGGAAACACACGGAAGCACACAGAAATTCCTGAACGATTACGGGACGGTTGCCGACCTGAGTTCCTGTCCGTGTCATTCCGTGTGATTCCGTGGTTATTCTGAGACTGGTTCCAGCATTCACTCCGGCTTGATCCCGGCCGCCTTGATCACCTTCGCCCATTTCCCGGTCTCGAGCTTGAGCAGCGCCGAAAATTCCTCCGGCGTGCTGCCGCGGATCTCGTAGGAGAGCGCGAGGAGCTTCTCCCGGATATCGGGCAGTGTCAGGAACCGGTTCGTTTCCTGGTTGAGCCGATCGACGATCGCACGCGGCGTGCCGGCGCGCGCCAACACGCCGAACCACTGCGACGATTCGTAGCCGGGCAGAACCGCCTCGGCTATCGTCGGAACATCGGGCAGCGCGGTGAGTCGCTTGTGGGTCGTAACACCGAGCGGGCGGGCCTTGCCGTTCCTGATGTATCCGCCGAGGGTCGTAAAGCTGGAGAACTGCACCGAAATCTCGCCGGTGAGGAGGGAGAGCGCCGCGGCGCTCGCGCCCTTGTACTGCACCTGGGGCATGTCCACCTTCGCCATGATGTTGAACAGCGCGCCGGCGAGGTGCGGTTGCGTGCCCTGTCCCGGAGAGCCCATTACCAGGCTGCCCGGCTTCGCCCGGGCGAGGGCGATCAGCTCGCGGACCGTCTTCGCCGGCACCGAGGGATGAACGACGAGGACGCTGCCCGATCCCACCATCACGCAGATCGGGGCAAAGTCGCGCAGGGCGTCGTACGGCATCTTCTCGTGCATGGCCGGGTTGATCGCAAGCGAAGCCTGCGTGAGGAGGAGCGTGTAGCCGTCGGGCGCCGAACGCGCGACGATCTCGGCGCCTATGATGCCGCTCGCGCCGGCGCGGTTCTCGACGATGACCTGCTGGCCGAGCGTCTCGCTCAACTTCGCCGCGAGCAGGCGGGCGAGCACGTCGCTGCCGCCGCCGGGGGACGACGCGGCGATCATCCTGACGGGCCGGGTCGGATAGGTTTGCGCGAGCGACGATTCGCCGGCGATGCCGGCAAGCATCGCCAGGATGGCAAGGACGTCCCTGCTAATTTTCCTAAGGAACCTCTGCACAAGTCCTTGATTTCGCGATAACGCCGGCGAGGTTCCTCTGGAGTCGGGGGTGCACGAGGGGGCGGAGCCCTCTTGTTCCGAGATTCCCTACGCGGCAGCGCGGTAGCCGCACAGCACGACTTCGAAGCGGTAGTGTCCCGGAAGAGTGGTCTTGAGGAGATACTCGCTTGCTTCCTGCTCGGTCGCGAACTTGCGCGCTTCGCCCGATGCGATCGAGCACAGACGGCCACTTTCCGCGATAGCGATGGCTTCGGTGGCGCCTTCGGCATGACCCCTGCTGGTGCCGGCGCTGCCTTCGAGCCTCAGTTCGTACCAGACCGCTGGGTCCATCACAACTTCCCTGGTTGAAATGGAATTCCCCGGATGCAAACTCTAGCACGGACCCCGGGCCGGTACAAGGCCGGCTGCGCCGCCTGCCGCGGGATTTCCGGAGAGCGCGCACTAGTGCCGCTCCCGGGTTTTTCGAATGTGCTCTCTGCCATGGGTTTACCCCAAGGAACGGCGCCAGGAAGAGAGTAGAGCATGCGGGAAGCGACGCTGGTTTGCCATAAAGCCTTCCGTCGTACGGCGCCTGGTCTACGGGGTCCTGCCGGGACGCTGCTGGTCCGTCATCGCAGCTGCTCGCCCTGAAGTCCCAGTTCCCTGAACACCCGCGTCCACTTTGCCAGCTCCGACCTGATGTGGGCCGCGAATTCGGCGGGCGTGCCGCCGACGGGCTCGAAGCCCTGCTTCACCAGCGATTCTCTTGCGTCGCCGCCCGCCAGTATCGTCACAGCCTCCTGGTGCAATTTCGCGACGATCGCACGCGGTGCGCCGGCGGGAAGGACGAACCCGAACCACTGGACGACCTCGTATCCCGGAAACCCGGACTCGGCGATCGTCGGAACCTCGGGAATCAGCGTGACGCGCTTCGCGCTCGTCACGGCGAGCGCGCGCAGCCTGCCGCTGCGCACCAGCGGCGATGCCGTCGAAACGCTGCCGAAGAGAATCTGCACCTGCCCCGCCACCACGTCGTTGACCGCGATGGAGCCTCCCTTGTAGGGCACGTGCAGCAGGTTGATCGCGGCAGCGCGGGCAAAGAGCAGGCCCGCCACGTGCGAGGCCGTTGCGATCCCGGGCGACGCATACGTAATCTGCCCGGGCTTTGCCCGTGCGAGCTGGATGAGCTCCTTGAGCGATTGCGCGGGCAGTGAGGGGTGCACGGTCAGGACGTTGGGACTCAGGACCAGCAGCAACACCGGCGCGAAGTCCTTTATCGGGTCGTAAGGCAGGTTCGGGGTGAGCGCCGGCGCGGTCGCGAAAGTGCTCGATGACGCGAACAGCACCGTGTAGCCGTCGGGCGCCGATTTCGCGGCAAGCTGCACTCCGATGACGCCGGTAGCGCCGGCGCGGTTGTCGACGATAACCTGCTGGCCCCAGCTCGCGCCGATTCTGTGTGCCAGCGTCCGGGCCGTGAAATCCGAGGCGCCGCCGGCTGGAAACGGCACGATGAGGCGTATCGACTTTACGGGGAATGGAGTACTGGTCTGGGCGACCGACGTGCCCGCGATCACGGTGGCGAGCGCTCCGAACAGCAGACGTGCGTGCATGACGATACTCCCGGACCCGGTGGCAGCAGACACAGATTGACCGCGCTTTCCGCGCGGGTCAACATGGAGTAGTCATTCTCCCTTGCGTGCTCCGTGATCTCTGTGGCCGATTTGTTCTTGAGATAGGTTCTGCATGAAAAGCAGCGTCACACCGATCGGAGCCGTGCGCATTCCCGGCAGCGATATTCATTACGCCGCGGGGATGAAGGCAGGCAAGTGGGTCTTTCTCACGGGCATCGAGGCGGTGGATTACCGCACCGGCCTCAATCCCGCGGTCCGGGGCGACCCGGCGCTGCCTCATCACGGCCTGCCGAAGCACCGGCGCGAGGGCGATTTCATCTGCGCCCGCCTGGGCGAGCTCCTGAAGGAGGCCGGCACGAGCTTCGCCAACACCGTGCGGCTCGACCAGTACTATCCGACGTGGAAGGCGGTGGATCCCTACCATCTGTCGCGCCACGCCGCGTTCGGCAGCTACATACCGCCGAGCACGTCCGTCATCATCGAAGAATTGCTCACGGGAGGCGCGGACATCACGGCCTCGGTGCTCGCGGTCATTCCGGGGGACGGGCGCGAGCCGAAACGCGTTCCCACGCCGCAGGTCACGTCCCCGGTATGGTCCGGATTCGTCCCCGCGGTGACCTCGGGCGACTTCGTGTTCATCGCCGGGCAGATGGCGCGCGCCGCAAGCGGAGAGCCGGATCCGCGGGCCCATGTGGCTTCGCACAGCCTGTGGGGCGGCTACGAGATCCGGCGCCAGACGGAATACCTGATCCGCGAGAAGCTCGGTCCTGCCCTGCAGGCGGCCGGCGCATCCCTGGCCGGCGCGGTGAAGGCGCAGGTGTATCTCCGTCACCTCGACGACACGCCGCATTTCCTCGACGTGTGGAACGCTCATTTCGGCACCCGGCAATGCGCGTTGACGATCGTGCCGACGAACGATTTCGGACTGGTGCCGGGGAATATCGAGATCAACCTGATGGCGCTGACCGATGGCGGCCGCACCCGCAAGGAAATCATCGACGGCTGCATCCCCGCTGCAATGACCTTCGGCGCCGCCGCGGTGCGGGCGGGAGACCTGCTCCTCCTCTCGGGGATGATGGCAACCGAGGGGATAGTGGCCGCGGCGCATCCGCGGCAGGGATTACGCTACTACGGCGTGACCGCGCGCGAGCAGATGCAGCACATCGTGGATGCGATCAAGGCGGTATGCGCCGCCGGCCGCGCCGGCATCGAAAACGTGGTGCGCGTCCACCAGTTCCATACCGATCTCGCCGATTTCTATCCGATGCACCGTCCGTGGCAGGAAGCGCTCGGCGCCGCCGCCGTTCCCTTCACCGCAGTGCGCGTTTCCGCGCCGCTGTCCGTCCCGGCCTGCAGCGTGATCGCCGACGCGTGGGTCTATGCTCCTTGACCGCGTCCCAGATACGGCGTCTTAGGTACTACGTCTCAGATACAGCGTCTCAGATAGGGCGTGCTTTAACATGCCAGGACACGCTTCATCTGGGACGTATTATCTGGGACGCATCATCTGAGACGGTTCATCTGAGACGCTTCTACGGCAAGTCGAACCTGACCGCGATCGCCGCGGCTGCGATGACGGCGTTGTCGTGGGTGCCTTCCCCGGGCACGTCCAGTCCGCCCTTGACCACGTTCACCTTCACCTCGCCGTGCGGCAGACTCGCCCTGACGGCCGCGGCGTCGACTTTCTCGGGCCGCTGCACGCCGATGGTGACTTCCACCTGCATCTTTTTCGTATCCAGGCCCAGCGTGCGCACCACGGCGAGCGACGAATGGTGCAGGGCGTCCTGAACGGCGCGCAGCGCGGCCTTCGTGTAGTCGTCGCCGTGCAGATCGTTGCCGGCTCCCAGCTCCAGGATGATGCGTTTCATGGACATGTCATGCCCTCTCGTTGGGAGCGCCTATCGCAGGTAGGCGCCCTGATGTAGGGGAGTATGAGGGGAGCATCCCCTCGTTCCGTTATATGTCGAGCCGGACTACGGCCGCGGCATTCGCAATCAGCGTGGACCCGGTTCCCGCATCGTTCGGAATCTCCAGTCCTCCCTCGACCACCTTCACCGTTCCGGTGCCGTGCGGCAGGACCGCCAGCACCTCCGCCTTGTTCACCAGCTCCGGCTTCGGAACGCCGATCAGCACGTCGACGACCATCGAGTCGGTCGGCTTTCCCAGCGCGTTGGCGACGGAGAGCCCGTTGTGCCAGAGCGCATCGCGCAGCGCCCGCACCGCCGCCTTGGTGTAATCCGGACCGCGTATGTCGGTCCCCATTCCGATCTCGACCATCACACGCTTCATCGCCATCGTCATGTCCTCCCGCAGTGGATTCCGCTGGTTCCAGTACCGAGCCGCATTAGTTTCGCAACATCCTATCATTGGGCAGAAAGTGTTTCGAAATGAAGGTGTCGCGCCACTAGTGTGCCATGCTTTGGGCGCCGGCGTTACGGGTTCCCTGCGCGTGCTAGCATGATTTTTCAGCAGACCATCGGACCCGCCATATGAACGCAGCTTGCCGTGTCGCCGCGCTTGTGTCTGCGCTGGTCACGAGCATACCGTTCGCCTCGGCGCAGCCGGAGTACCCTTCCAGGCCGGTGCGCATAGTCCATGGGTTTACCGCCGGCGGCATTTCCGACGTGCTCGCCCGGGCGATAGGCGCGAGGCTCACCACGAGCATGGGCCAGCAGGTCGTGGTCGACGTCCGGTCGGGCGCGGGCACGACGATCGCCTCCGATCACGTCGCCAAGTCGCCCCCGGACGGCTACACGCTGTTTCTGCAGGACATGACCACGCACGCGATCAACGCCAGCCTCTACCGGCGCCTCCCCTACGACTCGGTGCGCGACTTTACGCCGATAGGTCTCATCGCGACGAGCCCGCTCGTGCTGATCGTGCATCCGTCCCTGCCGGTCAAGTCGGTGAAGGACCTGGTTGCGCTCGCGAGGAAGCGCCCGGGCGAGATCGCGCACGGCTCCTCGGGCAACGGCACTATCGTGCATCTGGCCGCCGAGATGCTGAAATCCATGGCCGGCATCGAGATGGTGCATGTCCCGTACAAGGGCAGTCCGCAGCTCGTGACGGGGCTCCTGGGCGGGGAGATCGCGGTTTCGTTCGCCACGACGCCGCCGGTGCTGCCGAACGTCGAGGCGGGCAAGCTACGCGCGCTGGCGGTCACCACGCCGCAGCGGACGGACGCGGCGCCCGGCGTACCGACGATGAAGGAGGCGGGCCTGAAGGACTTCGAGCTCGTGCTCTACACCGGCGTCCTGGGCCCTCGCGGCGTGCCGGCCGCCATAGTCGATCGCGTTAACGCGGAGTTCGTAAAGGCGGTGCAGTTGCCGGAAATACAGAAAGTCTACGCCAGGGTCGGCGCCGCGCCGATGAGCAGTACGCCCGAGACGTTTGCCGCGCACATCAAGTCCGAGATGGCCAAGCTGGGGAAGCTCGTGCAGCTTTCCGGCGCGCGTATCGATTGACGTGGGCGCGCAGGTTACACGAAGAACTTCCGGTAGTGGTCGAAGATCTGCTCCGGCATCTCTTCCTGCATGTAGTGGCCGCACGGCAGCGGCTCGAACGCCGCGATGTTGGTGGCGTAGTGCTTCCAGATGTCGACGAACTCGCGCGCGCGCTCCGGAGGATGGCCGCGCGCGCCCCACAGGAGAAGCAGCGGCATGGCGATCTTCCTGTCCTTGTCCGCCGTGTCCATGGCGAAATCGCAGGTCGCGCAGGCGCGATAGTCGCGGCACGAGCCCGTGATCGTCTTCGGCGTGTAGCAGCGCACGTACTCCGCCAGCGCGCTGTCCGTGAGAAAGCCGAGCCCGGTCCCGCCGCGGATCACCATGCGGCTTTTCAGAAAGTATTCCGCCGGCACCGCGCCGATGAGGCGCTCGGGGAACGGCTCCGGCTGCGCCATGAATCCCCAGTGCCAGGTGCCGATCGCCCAGTTCTTTGTGGTGTGCGTCCACACGTAGTAGTTCGGCACTATGTCCATCAGGCACACCTTGAGGATGCGCTCGGGATGATCCATGCACATGCGGTGCGTCGTGCGCGCGCCGCGGTCGTGGCCTGCCACGTAGAACTCGCGGTAGCCCAGCTGGTCCATGATCTCCAGCAGGTCCTGCGCCATCGCCCGGAAGCTGTAGTTGACGTGATCGGGCCCGGGGTCGGGGAGCGAGCTGTCTCCGTAGCCCCGCAGGTCGGGCAGGATGACGTGGTAGTGTTGCGCGAGGCGCGCCGCGATCCGGTACCAGCAGGTGTGGTTCTGCGGGTTGCCGTGGACGAGGAGGAGCGGCGGGCCCGATCCGCCGTGGCGCAGGCGTATCACCGCGCCCGTCGTGCGCACGTCCAGGTGCGCGAAATCCGGGAAATGTGCGGCGACCTCGGCGCTGCCCCAGCGGGTCGGGTCGCGAGCGTAGTCCTCTGGAGAAGCGACGGCCATCACCTGCAGCCGCGATCGTGCCGGTTCCTTGCTCATGTCCACCCGGGGAACAGGATTGAATGTTCGGGATTATGCAACATGGAGTATCGATGGAAAATGCCCGCCGCAGGACCGCGCTTCTACTGACCGCATTGTGGTTGCTCCTGCCGGGCGAGGCTCTCGCGCAATCGTTTCCGACGAAGCCGATCCGCGTCATCATCGGGTTCGCGCCGGCTGGCGCCGCCGACATCTTCGCGCGCATCCTGGGACAGAAGCTGACCGAGGCCTGGGGTCAGACGGTGGTCGTCGACAATCGCCCGGGAGCGGGCAGCACGATCGGCTCGGAGATTGCCGCGAAAAGCGCGGCAGACGGTCATACGCTGCTTCTGATATCGGCGAGCTATGCGACCAGCGCCGGCCTGTACCGGAAAGTCATACGCTACCATCCGATCGACTCCTTCGCGCCGGTGGCTTTGATAGGCACCGGCGCCAACATACTGCTCGCGCATCCGTCGGTTCCCGTGAAGACCGCGAAGGAGCTGATCGCCGCGGCGCGGGCCGCACCGGGAAAATTCACCCTGGGCTCGGCGGGCACCGGCAGCATTACGCATCTCGCGGGAGAGCTTTTCGCGAGCATGGCCGGCGTGAAGTGGACGCACGTGCCCTACAAGGGCGGCGGCCCCAACATGATCGCGCTCCTCGGCGGCGAGATCCAGCTCACCATCGCCTCCGTCCCGGCCGCGATTCCCGGCGTGCAGGCAGGCCGCGTCCGTGCGCTGGGTGTGACTTCGGCGAAACGCATAGCGGCGATTGCCGACGTGCCGACGATCGCGGAGGCCGCGCTGCCCGGCTACGAGGCGATCAACTGGTGGGCCGTGCTCGCCCCGGCCGGCGTGCCGAAGCCTGTCGTGGCGAAGCTCAACACGCAGATCAACACGATCTCCGGGATGCCGGATTTCGTCGCCGCTCTGGCGCGTGAGGGCGCGGAGCCCGCCGCGGCTGCCTCCGAGGAGCTCAGGAAGTTCCTGCAGGTGGAGATCGCGAAGTGGACGAAAGTGATCGAAGCGGCCGGAGTAAAGGAACAATAGGGGGACGCGCACTATGGTATGCCGGCGCCCTCAGGAACCACCAAGTCTCGTGATTTATCACACGTCCTGATTCAACGCATCAAGTGTTGTGAATCGCGGATTCCAAGTCCCACGCGTTCTCCCGCAACGGCTGGCGATCGCGAGTACCGTCGCCATGCGATGTCCTGAAATTGATGGCACTAATGTGGTGCGCTACCGAA
>Ga0075418_10007804_pt1 | contig 12031 bp, 12 predicted proteins | sample SoiMetdeltSBSDD2_FD_81776 | JGI IMG/M metagenome (GOLD analysis project Ga0075418, IMG submission 81776) | Bulk soil microbial communities from a Populus tree surrounding site in Tennessee, USA - Soil MetaG P. deltoides SBSDD2 | ecosystem: Environmental > Terrestrial > Soil > Tree plantation...
GTCTGGCGCGATGGCGCCGGTTCCCGACACCGCGGCGCCATCATCGTTCCGGGTGGCGACGAGATTCCTGCGCGTGTCGTGTCCTTCGCGGGATCGGACCAAGGCCGCGCGTTTCTGGTGATGGCATTGCCCGCGGTGTGGCGCAAGGAAGCGCGCCATCGCGACAATCCGCGGCTCGCTCTGCTGATGCGATGCGTGTTCGTTCACGAGATGACGCACACGCGGCAGGCGGATGCATTCACGAAGCGGCTCGACGAGATCGAGGCGCAGTACGAGATCGAGATCGACGACGACATCGTGCAGACGCGATTCGCGGAGCGCGACGGATTTCGAAGCGCGTACCAGGCGGAGCGCGATCTTCTCTTCGCGATCGGCCGGGACGGCGATCGCGAAGTGGCAAAGGCGGCGGTGCGCATGGCCAGGGATCGCCGCGCGCGACAGTTCATCGACGACGACGCAATCTACGCCGAGCTCGAAGAGATCTTCCTGGGCATGGAGGGCGTCGCGAACTGGGCGGCGATGCGGGCCGCGATGCACGAAGGGCTCGCGCCGGCGGACGCGACCGCCTTCATTCGTCGCGACGGCAGACGGTGGTCGCAGGACGAAGGCCTGGCGCTGTTTCTCGCCATCGATGCGCTCCTGCCGCAGTGGCAGACGCGCGTGTTCGGCGCGAACCCGGCGCCGGTCTGGAGTCTGCTCGAGGAAGCAGGCGGAATTCGGTGAGGCCTTACCCGGTTGGGCTGATCATCAAGTGATTTGCCGAACCGAGACGAGGAACATTGTTTTGAATCTCCAAGGGCAGCACAGAAAGGAGATTCACCAATGAGAACGTCTGGTAATGTGAAGTGGTTCAACGATGCCAAGGGCTTCGGCTTCATCACGAGCGAGAATGGCGAGGATGTGTTCGTTCATTTCTCGGCCATTCAGGGTGGCGGCTTCCGCTCGCTTCCTGAAGGAGCTTCGGTCGAGTTCGACGTGGTCCAGGGCCCGAAGGGCCTGCAGGCCGCGAACGTCGTGGCCCGCTGAGCTCGAGTCGACTCGAGTCCATCGAACGAAAGGGCAGGAGCGATCCTGCCCTTTCCTGTTTTTCCGTCAGGAGGACGCGTGGCAAGACCGCAGATTACGTTTCAAAAGCGTCAAAGGGAGCAGGCGCGCCGTGAACGCCAGCAGCTCAAGGCGGAAAAACGGGCGCAGAGAAAAAACGAGAACAAGGACACGACCGAGGAACCGCAGCAGCACGACGAAGCGCCGTCGTGACGCCGCTCGCGGTCACGGGCTCAGCGCTTCGCCGACCCACAATTCATCGGGAGCAGCCTCGCTCATCCAGCACGTGATCCGGTCCGATCGGACGTTATCGCCGCCGAAGACCGAGTACGGACGCTGGCGCGTCTGCAGGTAGCCGCCGCGCGAGAGCTCCTCGTCCGACAGCAGATCCCACATCTTCACCGTCTTGCCCCTCTTGACATAGATGCGGTGCATGCCTTCCGCGATGGTGAGCGTCTCCAGCTTGTGAAGCACGCGATTCGCGCCTTCATTGAGCCGCCTTCCGCTGCGCAGCGACTGCAATCCCGCGGCGCGGAGATGATCGCGCAACTCGATCGCGGAAACGTTGCCGTTCTTCATCGGTCCTCCAATGATCAGACGGCGCTCGCTACTACTGCTTCGCCCATGCGGTGCGGCGGCAGAAGCCGCGCCCATTTTTCGGCCGACGCGAAATCGAGCACGAACTCGATGGCCCGTCCGTGCGCGCGCAATCGCAGCACGGCGCCGCTGGAGATTCCGCCGGTGAGCAGATCCGATGCGTATTCGACTTCTTCGATGTGATCGATGTCGAGCGTCGCATCGAGATCGGCGTTCTCGTAGTAGATCTGCGACTGCTCGAGCGTCAATGCCACCGGGATGTGATTGCGGCCGTCGACGAACTCCGCCTTCGAGCAGATTTTCGCTTCACGGTGACGGGACAGGATTCCTTTGAAGGCGTCGTTGGCGCGCTCACGTCGGTACCACCAGACCAATGCCACGAGAGCGGCAGTGGCCGCGAGAAGGAGAATGATTGTCATTTGATGGTGCCTCCGTGAATCCCACGGTACGCCACATCACCACCATTTGCATGACATTTCTCGCGGCGTCGGCGTACTCATGCGTGCTCTCGTTTTCGATAGACGTCCGTGTTGAGGTACTTGAGTCCCGAGTCGGCCATCAGCGTTACGACTTTCGCGCCTGCTCCCAGTTGCTTGCCGATCTCGATCGCGGCGAGAACATTCGCGCCTGATGACGTTCCCGCGAAGAGACCTTCTTCGCGCGCGAGCCGGCGGGCCATTCCTTTCGCGTCATCGGTGGGGATGGCGATGATGTCGTCGACGAGGCTGCGCTCGAAGAGCGGCGGCGTGTATCCGATGCCGACGCCTTCGATCTTGTGCGGCCCCGGCGGTCCGCCTAACAAGACGGCCGACTCGCCCGGCTCCACGACGACGATCTTCACCTTCGGATTGTGCCGCTTGAGCACCGTCGCCACGCCGCGTGACGACGCGCCGGTGCCGACGCAGTGCACGAATGCGGCGACCTCGCCGTTCGTCTGATTCCAGATCTCGTCGCCGAGGGCGTAGTAGCCGGTGATGCTGTCGTGATTGTTGAGCTGATCGGTCCAATACGTGTCCGGCGCTTCGCTCAGGCGCCGCGCCGCCTCGATCATGTCGAGGATCAGCTTCTTCGTCGTGCGTCCGCCTTCGCTCGGCACGAGCGTGAGCTCCGCGCCGAGTGCCGCCATCTGATCGAGCTTTTCCGGACTGAACGCATCGGAGCTCACGATGTGGATGCGATAACCCCTGGCCGCACACACGAGCGCGAGCGACGCACCCGTGCTCCCTCCGGTGTACTCGATGACCGTGTATCCGGGCTTGAGGCGCCCGTCGTTTTCCGCGCGCGAGATCACGGCGAGCGCCATGCGGTCCTTCACGCTGCCGGTGGGGTTCTCCCACTCCAGCTTCACGAAAATGTCCGCGCAGTCGGGAGGGACGACCTTGCGGAGTTGGACGAGAGAGGTGTTGCCGATGGATTCGAGGATGTGCATTTTAAGTTGCGAGTTGCGAGTTGCGAGTTGCGAGTTGCCAGTTGCCAGTTGCCAGTTGCCCGAGCGTTATCGCCCAGGCGACTCGGCCCGCGCAACTCGCAACTCGCAACTCGGAGCGAAGCGCACTCGCTACTCCGAGATTACATGTCGTCCGACGTCGTTACCTCGTGCACGACCCTACAGTCGTGCACCGCGACGTAACCGTCGCGATACCACGCGCAGCCGGGACACTTTTCGTAGCGGAAGAACCAGATCTCCGCGCCGCGCGCCTTCGCCTGCCTGAGCTTCGCGAAGTCGGGCTCGAAATACTTCTCGGCGCCGGCTTTCGCTTCGGGAGGAAGGCCCTCGAGGTTCATGCTCGCAATCAGCGTCTTCCACTCTGCGTCCAGGTCCTCGATTTTTCTCTGCAGCGAGTCTTTCGGAACGGACCAATTGCATTGGCCGCGCGCGTTCCATGCGGCGCGCGAAATCTGCGCAATCACCTTCTCGCCATTCGCCGTTTTCGCGAAGCCGCGGGTGAGGACGACGAGCACGTAGTGCGAGCCGTCGGGGGCGATGACGAGGCCGGCGTCGTGGGCGATCGCGGTGATCGATCCGGTCTTGTGCGCGACGCGCACGTCTTTCGGGAGTCCCGCAGGAATTCCGTCGTTGAGCTCCTGCGCGAGGAGGATGTCGATCATCTGCTTCGACGCCTCTGCGCTGACGGCGCGGCTTTCGTCGAGCGTGCGGAGGATGAGCATCAGGTCGTACGCGGTCGTGGTGTTGTTCATGCCCGCGTGGTACGCCTTGTCGTCCTCGACGCCGCGCAGGACCTGGATCCTCTCCGCGCCGATCTGTTTCATGAGCGCCATCACGCGCGGCGCGCCGATCAACTCGATGACGAGATTCGTCGCGAGATTCGAGCTGCGGACGATCATCCGCCGCACGAGCTCGCGGAGGGGGACGTCCTGACCGATGGATTTGTAGAGGTCCGGATCGGAGTCTTCGCCCGCGTCGAGCGCGTAATGCGAGCCGTCGAGGATGCTGACGAAGTCGTTGCGCACGCGCACCGGCTGATCGAGATGCAGCTCGCCGCGCGTCACGGCCTCGAAGATGCCGAGCATGACCGGAACCTTCATCGTGCTCGCCGCATGGAAGACCACGTGCTCGCTGCGAAGCAGCGTCGTGCCGTCGCGCGAGTCGTAGTAGGCGACGGCGATCGTCTGATTGGGATGTGCGGCGAGGATGCGGTCGACGCTCGCGGCAAGGTCGGGACGGCGCGACGTCGTGCAGCCGGCGAGCAGCAGGAGAAAAATCGCGAGACGCTTCATTCAAGAGAATTGTATGGAGTGCGGCGGCCACGCCGCCGCTTTTTCGATGCTGCACGTTTGCCGCACCGAGAAAGCGGTGGCATGGCCACCGCACTCCGAAACTACTTGCCGGCGACCTTCTCGAGAACCTCCAGCTCCTTCAGCTTCATCAACGTCGGGCTGGACTCGAGGATCTTCGCCGTGTTGGCCTGCATCCGCATTCGCGTGAGCCACGCATAGAAAATCAATCGCGCCCTGTATACCAATACCGTGTTTCTTCGGCCCACTCACTGTTGGGATATTGCGCGTGCAATGAATTGAATGCGCTGCGCGCGAGTTTCGTCGTGTGGTCATCCGGACATGCCCATCGCGTTCCGTTGATCGCCAGCGACAAGGCCTCTGCGACGCGGCGATCCTTCGGCCGGGCATTGACCCACGCGATCGTATTGCGCAGCAGCCAGCTCGCGCCGCTCCCGTGGGCACGCAGCTTCTGTCGTTCTTCCTCCGCGCGTTTGGCGTCGACGAACGGCGGAATCAGTGGGGTGTGCGGGTTTTCCGCGGGCGGATAGACGAATTCATAAAAGGCGAGTCCGTCGGGACACCACCAGTTCGTTTCCGGATAACGCGAGTGATGGACGTCGCTGACGTCGGGTCGCGGACTGATGAACGCGACGACGTACGGAGTCAGTGCAGGCGAATGCACGAGGAGATCGACGGCGGCGTAATGGCGGTCTTCGCCGCTCGCGTTGCGCCATGCCGTCAATCGCGGCTCGAGCGCGGGATAAATCTTCGCCAGCAATGGTGTAATCGCGGTCGCGACATCCTGCCGGTCGAGAAGAACGGCCCGCGTCCATGCCGCGACAATGAGCGGATTGCGAACCGATGCGGCGAGGCTCTCCTTTTGCGCCGCGGCCGCGAGCGTGTCGAGCGGCATGGCCAGGTTGACGAGGTCCGCGACGTCGGGAGCGATCAGCGGCTGTGTGAATTCCTCGTATTCGTCCGGGGTCTGCTCGACTTCGAGTCCGATGGGTACCGGCTCCGCGTGCGCGAGATAGTCGGCGATATTCGCCGAAGACGCGCGGCGTAATACGAGCAGATGATTGTGCGCGGACTCCGAAAGACGCTCGACACCGAGCGCGAGTGCGCGATCGAGCTCGGCGCGTGCGGTGTTGGCGTCGCCGCGCGCGAGGAGCAATCGGGCGCGGTGATAGGCAACGCTCGTGTACGCGGGCGAATCCTGGGAAATGTCTTTCGATGCTTCGAGAAGGTCATCTCCGGCTTTTGCATGCGTCAGCGCCGCGACGAGCCAGTGCGGTTTCTTCGTCGCGCGCCAGCGCTCGTTTGCATGCGCGAATCCATTCGCGTCCTGGAACGTGCGCACCCAGTCGGTGAGATCGTCGGTGGCGTTCAACTCCTTGTCGATGTCCTGATCGAGCAAGAGCGTGTAGTCGCCGAGGTCGGCGCGGGCGCGGCCGGCTCCGCTGCTCAGAGACTTCACGGTGTCGCGAAAGCGCTGCTGCGGATCGCTGCGGTACACGGCGAACGCGAGAAGATCGCGAGCCGCGCCGTGCAGCGCGCTCATCGACGAGTCGGCGACGATCGCGCGCAATTCGCGCTCCGCGTCGCTCAGCGGATCGCCTGCATGGTCAGGAGGAACGGTGGCCATGCGAATGAGCGCGCGCGCCGCGACGAGTCGCGCGGTCTGTCTCCACGGCGATTTCGGATCGCGCGCAATGGCCAGCAGCCGCGTACGCGCGTCGTCGTAGCGCATCGCGTAGAAATCCGCGGCGGCGATCTGATACTCGCGATCGAGGCGAACGATCTCCGGAAGCGAGGCGTCCGCGGGATCGGGACGTCCGCTGCCGTCGTCGCAATTCGCGAAGACGGCGTCCTGTGCATCGAGCCAGCTGCGCACGCCCGGATGCATCGCGCCGAGAACCTTCGCCCGATTGGCGAGCGTCGCGGCCGCGGTCGCGAACGCGTCGTCGGTACAGTTCACGTACCAGCCGTAAGACGCGGTTCGCCGCTCGGTCGCGAGCTCCTGCTGATCGCCGCGGATCAGCGCACGCACGCTCTTCCAGCGATCGAAGCCGGACGCCTCGACGTCTTCCTGCAATCGATGCCGCAGAAGAGCGGTGAATCCGGCGCGCTCCGCTTCACTGAGCGGTTTTCCGCTGAGATGGCGATACGCGATGACGAGATGCGATCGCGCATACGACGGCTGCAGCACGCCCAGTCGCCCTTCGACATAGAGATCGATCGGCGGATCGGGCCGCACTCGAAAAGAAAAGGCCGGCGTGGAGTCGAAGCTGCACGGCGTCGCGGTCGCTGCGCACAGAAGCGCGATCAAGGTGATGAGGCGTTTGTCCATGCGCCCTCCGTCCACGGATCGGGATTGAAGACGAACACGCGCGACGCACGCGGAATCGATGCGAGCGGCTCGTCGAGAGAAATACCTGCGCTGCTGCGGCATCGCCGCTCGCGGAACACGCGCGGGATCGCCGGCGCGTTGCGTCCCATGCGAAAGAGCATCGGCACGGCGTCATCGATCGGAAGATCGGAGAGCCAGCGGTCGTCCATGCACCACGATGCGAGGGCGGTGATCGACAGGGGCGCATCGATGCGCGCGCGCAGCGCGGCGAGGAGATCGCGATAGAACGCGCGCTCCGAGCGCGTGGCGTCGAAGTCGATCTGCAGCTCTTCGGCCTCGATGAAGAGTCGCGTGATCGCGGCGAGGGTTTCCTCGCGTTGCCGCATGTCGAGAGCAGGCCGTCGCGTCTCGATGCGGATCACCGCGATGCGACGGGTTCGATCGGCCAGTCGAAGCGGATTGCGTCGCGGCTCGACGATCACGCGATCGCGCGTGAGCGTGAGGATGCCCGCGTAGTACGCGACGGTGTGACCGCTGCCGAGGAAACGGAGATCTTCGCGGCGCTCCCACGCCCACGGGATGACTTCCACCGGCTCGCGATGCACGGGGCCGGCGAGCGCGAACATCGAGAGCAATGCGACGACGACTCGACGCATGCTCCAGAGTTTAGAGGCTCAGAGGGTGCGCCAGCCGAGATAGAAGAAGACGACGGCCAGCAGCCAGGAGATCGTCGTGCCAGCGACGGCGATGCGCATGCGGACGGAATACGAGGCGACTCGGGACGACATCACCCGAGGATTGTCCCGATCGGGCGTGAATGCAACCGGTTACACATCGTCAGGGAAACGTAAGATATGGACTGCGGCGGCCATGCCGCCGCTTTTTCGAACGGCGCACACGTGCCCCACCGAGAAAGCGGCGGCATGGCCGCCGCACTCCAAAAGGAGGACGCATGCGATTCCGCTGCTCGATCCTGCTCGTGTTGCTGCTCGTCACCGCCGCGGCTCACGCGCAGTTCTTCCCCTATCCGATCCAGAAGCGCACGCTCGGGAACGGCCTCGACGTGATCGTCATCGAGACGCCGGAGTTCAAGGATGTGCTCTCGTTCAACACGATGATCCTCGCGGGCTCGGGCCGCGAGAACGAGAAGGGACGCACCGGCCTCGCGCATCTCTTCGAGCACATCGTCTTCCGGCACAAGCACGACACGCCCGAAGCCTACGATCCGAACATCGAAAAGCTCGGCGCGTTCAACAATGCGTACACGTGGTACGACATCACGTACTACCACCCGCTGACGTTCACGTCGAACCTCGATCGCCTCGCGCAGCTCGAGGCCTCGCGCTTCCGCGAGCTGACCTACAGCGAGCGCGTGTTCCGCACCGAGGCGGGCGCGGTGTACGGCGAGTACCGCCGCAGCGCCTCCGATCCCGGTCTGCGCATCGAAGAAATCCTCGGCGATCTGATGTACGGACCCGCGCACGGCTACGGCCACTCGACGATCGGCTATCTCGACGACGTCAAGGACATGCCGAACGCGTACAAGTCGGCGCAGGCGTTTTACGATGCGTACTACCGGCCTAACAACGCGATCGTGATCGTTGCCGGCGATGTGAAGGCGGAGCAAGTCTTCGCGACGGTCGAGAAATCCTTCGGTTCGTGGAAGCCGAAGAAGACGCCGGCGCAGCCCGATCCGAAACCGTTCAACGGGCCGAAGAAGCAGCACGAGACGTGGCCGTCGGACATTCCGCCGCGCGTCGTCGTCGCGTACATGATTCCGCCGTACACGCCGGGCACCGCGGAGAGCGCGGTCATCGACGTGATGGCGGACCTGATGGGCGGCGAGACCGCGCCGCTCTATCGCAAGCTGCGCTACGAAGACCAGGTTGCATCGGAATTGTTCGTCGATCAGGGCTCGGCGCGCGGCTTCGATGCCCGCCCCCTCGGCGCATACGTCACGGTCGCGAAGGACAAATACGACGCGCAGGGACGTCCGCTGCTCGATCGCATCGACAGCGACGTCGCGACGGCATTCGAAGGACTCTCGTCGTTCTCTTCGCAGCCCGGCTCGGCGAGGCGGCTCGAGTCGATCCAATCGCAGTTGCGCTACGACATCCTCGCCGGACTCAACTCGCCCGCGAACATCGCCCAGGCATTCGCGGACTTCTATCGCTTCTCCCGCGACCCGCAGGCGATGGAGAACGTCGCGCAGGCGATCGCGAATCTGAAGCCCGCGGATGTGGACGCGTTCGCGAAGAAATACTTCACGCCGAAGAATCGCGTGTCGGTCACGCTGACTCCGCAGGGAGGTGCGAAGTGAAGCGCTTGTTCTTGCTTTTGCTCATCGTCGGATGCGCAACCGCGCCGGCGCCCGCTCCCGCTCCTGCTCCGGAGGTGCAGACCGCGCCGCCACCGCCACCCGCATATGCACCTGGCGAACCGAAAGTCGTCACGCTCGACAGCAAGGCGCCGCTCATCAACATCCGCGTGATGATCACGCATGGCTCGACCTCCGATCCCGCGGGCAAGGAAGGGCTCGCGAATCTCACGTCCGACGCGATCACCGACGGCGGATTCCGCAGCGGCGATGCCATCGTGACCAAGGAACAGCTCGCGGAGATGACCATGCCTTGGGGCTCGGGCGCGCGTCCGACGGTCTTCACGACCGCGCGCGCGACGACATTCTTCTTCACCGCGCCGCGCGAAGTGATTGGCCAATACATCACCGACGTGTTGCGTCCGACGATCACGCAGCCGGTGTTCGAGGCGAAGGAGATCGATCGCCTGAAGAACGAGGCGATGTCGCACATCACGTCGCTGCGCACCGAGGATCTGGAAACGCTGGGGCTCTCGGCGATCGACCAGTACGTGCTCGCCGGCACGTCGTACGAGCATGCGGTCGTCGGCACCGAGACGAGCATTCCGGCGATGACGCGCGACGATGTGGTGCGCTTCTATCGCGACTACTACCGTCCCGAGAACGCGATCGTCGGCATCTCGACGAGCGACGCGGCGATCGTTGCGCAGGTGCGCGACGCGGTGCGCGCGATGAATGCCGATGCGAAGACGCCGCCGCCCGCAGTCGCAGTGTCGAAGCCGGAGTCGTTCACCGGACGCCACGCCGTCGTGATCGAAGAGCCGAACGCGCCCGCGGCCTCGGTGCATCTCGGATTTCCGATCGGCGTCAATCGCAAGGACGCGGACTTCTGGCCGCTCTACGTCGCGAACGTGTGGCTCGGCACGCATCGCGACGGATTCGGCCAGCTCTATCAGAAGATCCGCGAGGAGCGCGGCTACAACTACGGCGACTACTCGTACATCGAGCACTGGAGCGGCCGGCCGTTCTCGCTCTTCCAGACCTTCAATCAGCCGCGCGAGCAGCAGTACTTCTCGATCTGGATCCGTCCGGTGAAGCACGAGCACGCGGTGCATCTGATGAAGGCGGCGACGTACGAGCTCGAGCAGATGATCCGCAACGGCCTGACCGCGGAGCAGGTCGAAGGCGCGAAGAAGAAAGCGCGCGTGCTGTATCTCAATCTCGCTGAGACCGTGCCGCGACTCGTCGGCGCGCGCGTCGACGACGCGTTCTTCGGCGCGCAAAGCGGATTCCTCGACGCCTACCTCGCCAACATCGATCGCGTCACGCCCGAACAGGTCAACGCCGCGATCCGGCGTCATCTCAGCACGGCGAACATCAAATACCTCGTCGTGACCAGCACCCCGCACGTGCAGAACACCGTCGCGCAGATTCGCAGCAACGGACCGGTGTGGGGCAAGACCTGGCAGGAGTACGAATTCACGCAGGCCAAGCTCGCCGATGGAACACCGGTGTGGCAGATCCCCGAAGCGAAAATGCCGGCGGTGCAGCTTGACGCGGCATGGGCGTACTACCCGCTCGATGTGCAGGATGTGAAGATCGGCAACGTGAAAGACCTGTTTGCGGTGGGGAAACTCTTGCGCTGAGGAATGGAGCGCCGGCGTCCGCGCCCGGGTGGCGGCGCGGGACGCCGCCACATCAGCCGCCGAAGACGGCGGCGCTCCGAACGCAGGTGGGGAAACTCTTGCGCTGAGGAATGGAGCGCCGGCGTCCGCGCCGGCTGATGCGGGAGCGTCCCGCGCTCCCGCCCGGGTGGCGGCGCGGGACGCGGCTCCGAACGCGGTCGGGAAACTGCTACGCTGAGGCGATGATGAGAACGCTGAAGATTGTCCTGACCATCCTTCTCGTCGCGAGCACCGCCTGTGTGAACGCGCCGCAGGAAACGCCCGTCGCCGATACCGCGAGCACCTCCGCGGACCGTCCCGTACGCATCGGGTTCTCGATGGACACGCTGAAAGAGGAGCGCTGGCAGCGCGACAAGGCGATCGTCGAACAGCGCGCGAAAGAGCTCGGCGCGGTGATCGATGTGCAGGTCGCGAACGGCGACGACGCCGTGCAGACCAAGCAGTGCGACAACATGCTGATCAAGGGCATCGACGTGCTGATCATCGCGCCGCACAACGGCGAGATCGCCGCGTCGATCGTCGAGGCTGCGCATCGCAAGGGCGTGCCGGTGATCGCGTACGACCGCCTGATCCGCAACTCCGACGTCGATCTCTACGTCTCGCATCAAGTCACGAAGATCGGACAACTGCAGGCCGCCTATGCCCTGAACCACGTGCCGAAAGGCAACTACGTGCTGATCGGCGGATCGCCCACCGACTACAACGCGATCCTGCTGCGCAACGGACAGATGGAGATCCTCAAGCCGGCCATCGACCGCGGCGACATCAAGATCATCTCCGAGCAGTACGCGAAAGAGTGGCGCGCGGACGAGGCGCTGCGCATCACCGAAGATGCGCTCACGCGGACGGGCAAGAAGATCGACGCGATCGTCGCGTCGAACGACGGCACCGCGGGCGGCGCGATCTCCGCGCTCGATGCGGCCGGTCTCGCCGGAAAGGTGCTCGTCACCGGACAGGATGCGCAGAAGGATGCGGTCCAGCGCGTCGCGCGCGGAACGCAGACGATGACCATCTACAAGCGCATCCAGCCGCTCGCCTTCAGCGCCGTCGATGCGGCGATGAAGCTCGCGCGCAAACAGCCGGTCCAGACCGGCGACAAAGTGAACAACGGGAAGATCGACGTGCCGGCCATCCTTCATCCGCCGATCGCCGTCGACAAGAACAATCTCGACGCCACGATCATCAAGGACGGCTACCACACGCGCGAAGACATCTATCCATGACGCTCCTGGAGATGCGCGGGATCACCAAGGTGTTTCCCGGGGTGCGTGCGCTCGATGGCGTGTCGTTCGATCTGCA
>Ga0075418_10007806_pt1 | contig 12028 bp, 12 predicted proteins | sample SoiMetdeltSBSDD2_FD_81776 | JGI IMG/M metagenome (GOLD analysis project Ga0075418, IMG submission 81776) | Bulk soil microbial communities from a Populus tree surrounding site in Tennessee, USA - Soil MetaG P. deltoides SBSDD2 | ecosystem: Environmental > Terrestrial > Soil > Tree plantation...
AGCGATGCTCGGCTGTTCTACCACCCCAACCCCGGCGGCAAGGTCGAAGACATGGTCGACCTCTCGGGTCTGGGCTATGCGAGCCTGCCCAACGCCTTCAAGTATCGGCAGTCGCTGGCAAGCAGTTGCGCCTGCAAACCCGAGCCTTGGTCTGACGCCGAGTTGGAGCGCCATCGCAGTTATGTTCGTACTGAGCATATTGGCGGTAAGGGTGGTCGCACGGCAACTGGTGCGTTGGCAGCGGAGCGGCGGCGCCCGGCCTCGCGTTACGACCCGCACGCTCCAGCGCAGCGCAACGGAAATGAGCCAGCTATTCCGTTCTCCTCACAACGCGGTTCTCCGGCCGGCCTTCGGCGCTAGCTGGCGCACCAGTCCCGTCATGCTGAGGGTCTGCTTCAGTTCTATGTTGCGCGCACGTACCGCGAATAGTACGGGATGTAGGATGCTTTGGCGTGCGCTGGGGAAACGTGCTGCAAAGTCTCAAATGGAGCAAAACCGATGAAGATGAAGTCGTCCGTCGCGCTGGCTGTTGCGCTGGCGCTTGCTGCAAGCGTGCCAATGACCACCGCCTCGGCGCAGGGCCCGATGTCCTCGATCAGGCAGTCGGCTCCGTCGAGTGACGTGGTGCCGGTGCGCCGTGGCGGCGCCCTTGCGCTTGGCATCATCGCCGGCGTCGGCACCGCGATCCTTCTCAGCGAAGCGGCCCGCGCGGAAGGCCATCGCCGCTATCGCCGCAACTCCTACTGCGGTGATCTGCTGTGGCGCTGCGAGGATGGGTCCCGTTGGGCCTGCCGCCGTTACGAGGCTCGCTGCTACTAATCCCCGCGTGATCGCGCGCGATTGCAAACCCTGTCGGCATGGTATTGCGGGCAGGGTTTGCGGCGTTGCTAGCCGGCCAGCCGGTCCATGGCTTGCGCGAGCTTGACGTCCAGTGCGGTCAAACCGCCGGCATCGTGTGTGGAGAGCGTCACGTCCACGCGGTTCCACACGTTGCACCATTCCGGGTGATGGTTCATCGTCTCTGCTACCAACGCGGCGCGGGTCATGAACCCGAACGCCTCGTTGAAATCCTTGAACTTGAAAGTCTTCTGAATAGCGTCCCGGCCGTCGACCAGGCGCCAGCCGGCCAGCGTCCCGGCCATCGCCTTGCGTTCCGCTTCATCGAGCTTGTGGGCCATGTGCTTCGTCCTCGCTACGACCTGCGCCAGGTTCAGGTGACGACCGCCCCGTCGACCCAGTCGCCCCTATCCTCGAACGGATACTCCGCCTCGATCGCATACGGGGGGCCGCCGGAACCCGGACGCGCCGACAGCAGCACGAAACGCGTCGCCATGAACGGCTGGGTACGGAGGCCACCATGTTCCTGCAGGAAGCGGGCGACGGCCTGATGGCGAACGCCGCGCATGCGCGCCAGCGTAACGTGGGGCTTGAAGCTGCGCGGGTCGGCTTCGAGACCCGCAGCGCGCGCGGCCCGCTCGTTGGCGCGGTAAAGCCCAGCTAGTGGCTCGCCGGCTTCTACGCCCGCCCACAGCACACGCGGCTCGCGTCCGCCGAAGCTGCCGACATCTTGGATCGAGACCGCAAACGGCTCGGCGCTGATCTCGGCCAGCAGGCCCGCAAACTCGTCGGCCGTCCGCTCATCGATGTCGCCCACGAAGCGCAGCGTGATGTGCATGTTCTCAGGCTCGACCCACTTGGCACCGTTGAGCGGAGCACGCAGCAGGGAGAGATGCGTGCGCGTCGCCGCCGGAATCTCCAGCGCGGTGAACAAACGCGGCATTCCACTCTAGCCCTTAGTTACCGCAGCCTGCCGTGTGCGCACGCGCTCCAGCAGCCGCTCGACCGTTGGCAGGATGTTGCGCGTGATCTCGGCCACGCCCTTGCTGTTGGGGTGAATGCCATCGCTCAGGTTGAAGCGCTGGTCGAGGGCGATGCCATCCAGGAAGAATGGGTAGAGGATCAGATCGTGCTTGCTGGCGAGGTCCTGATAGATGCCGTTGAAGGCCTGTGCGTAGGCCGGACCCATATTGGGCGGTGCCATCATGCCGGCCAGCAGCACGTCGGCGCCGCTTGCTTTGATGGTTGTAATCATCTTGTCTAGATTGGATTTGGCGCGGTTCGGGTCGAGCCCGCGCAGGGCGTCGTTGGCGCCGAGTTCCAGGATCACCGCGTCGACCTTGTCCGGGATCGACCAGCGCAGACGCTCAAGGCCCGCGGCCGTGGTGTCGCCCGACACTCCCGCGTTGATTATTTCCACGGCATGTCCGCGCGCCTTCAGGGCACGTTCGAGCTGTGCCGGAAAGGCCTCGGAAGCCTTGAGCTGGAAGCCTGCCACAAGGCTGTCACCGAATACGACGATGCGTAGCGGCGGACCGGCGGCAGCCGCCGGTCCCGCGGTTGCGGCCACAAGCAGCAGCCAATTGCACAGGAGGGTGGCAAGCACCATGTTTGCCTGGCGCCTGCTGGATGGCATTGTCAGCATCGGGTGTCTCGCTGGAACCGTCGCTTTTGAGCATTGACGTAGAAACTTGAAGAGCTTGAGGCAAGGCCTCGCGACCAGTCCTTGGCCGAAAACCTTGAAGGAGCCTTGCCGAAGTGGCCGAAGCGGTAATTTCCCTCGACAATGTCTCCTTGACCCTCGCCAGCCGGGCTGGCCCCGTTGAGATATTGCGCGGTGTCGACGCCGAGATCGCGGCCGGTGAGTCGGTGGCTATTGTTGGGCCGAGCGGCTCGGGCAAGACCTCGCTGCTGATGATCATGGCGGGACTGGAACGGGCCACATCCGGATCGGTCCGGGTGGCTGGCCACGATTTCGCCAATCTCAACGAGGACGCGCTCGCGCTCGTACGTGGGCGAAACATCGGCATCGTCTTCCAGTCGTTCCACCTGGTGCCGACCATGACGGCGCTGGAAAACATCGCCTTGCCGCTTGAGTTCGCCGGCCAGGCCGATGCGTTCGACGTTGCCCGCGGGCTGCTTGCGGAAGTCGGCATCGCGCATCGGGCAGATCACTTTCCAGCGCAGCTGTCGGGCGGCGAACAGCAGCGCGTGGCACTGGCGCGTGCGCTCAGTCCGCGGCCCCAGATCATTCTTGCCGACGAGCCGACCGGCAATCTCGACGGCAAGACCGGCGATCAGGTGGTGGAGCTGCTGTTCAGCCTGCAGCGGCGGCGGCAGGCGACGCTGGTGCTGGTCACGCATGATCGCGCGCTGGCAAGCCGCTGCCGGCGCACGGTACGCATGGCGGACGGCCGCGTCACCGGTGCGGAGCTTGCGGCATGACGGTGGCGCTTGCGCGCGTCGATCCGCGCCCCTTCATAGCCGGACTGCCATTGATCGTCAGGCTGGTGCTGCGCGAGCAACGCAACGGGCTAAGCGGCTTCTACATCTTCATCGCCTGCATTGCCTTGGGCGTGGCCGTCATCACCGGCGTCGGGGCGCTTGCCGATGCGCTGCGCACCAGCTTCGAGCGGCAGGGCGAGGCGCTGTTGGGCGGCGATGTCACATTGAGCCGACCGCACATGCCGGCCGAGGGCTCCGAGCGGGACTGGCTCTGGCAGCAGGGGCGCGTGAGTGAAGTGGCAAGCATGCGGGCCATGGCGCGTCGGCCGGATGGTGCCGAGCAGGCCTTGGTCGAGGTGAAGGGTGTTGACAACGCCTATCCATTGATCGGCTCGGTAGCGCTCGCGGACGGCGCGGACTTTACCGACGCAATTCGGCGCGGGCCGAGCGCCGCCATCGACCGCATCCTGCTCGACCGCCTGGGCCTGAAGATCGGTGACCGCATCGCGCTGGGCAAAATCCAGGTGCCGATCACCGCCACCGTGGTGGCCGAGCCCGACAAGATCACCGATCGGCTGACGGCTGGTCCGCGCGTGTTCGTCTCCCTTGACACGCTGCGCAGCACGGGCTTGATCGATCCCGGCAGCCTGGTCGGCTGGCGCTACGCGCTGAAACTGGACCAGGGCAAGGGTGAAACCGACCGCGGGCTTGTCAACTTCGCCAATAGCGTCAAGCGGGCGCTCCCCGAAGGCGGCTTCACGCTTCGCGATCGGCGCGATCCGTCTCCGCAAGTTTCGCGCACGCTCGATCGGTTGCGCCAGTTCCTGACGCTGGTCGGCCTGACCGCCCTGCTGGTTGGCGGCGTCGGCGTGGCAAATGCGGTTGCCACCTATATCGATCGCCGGCGCAAGGTGATCGCCGCCTTCAAGAGTCTCGGTGCGACCAGCGGCGTCATCTTCGGCGTGCATCTCGTGCAGGTGTTGGTCATCGCCACGATCGGCATCGGCATCGGCATATGCCTCGGATTTCTCATCCCGGTGGCACTCAGCTACATGCTGGGCGATGCATTGCCGATCAAGGCCGACCTGACGGTCAGCGCGCGCAGCGTGCTCACCGCTGCCGCCTACGGCTTGCTGGTGTCGCTGGTCTTCACGCTATGGCCGCTGGGGCGTGCCGAGCAGGTGCGTGCCGGCGTGCTCTTCCGCGACGAGGTGGCGCCTGAGCGGATCCTGCCGCGCCCCTATGTCGTGACGCTGATGGCGCTCGCAGGGCTGCTGCTGGCGGGATTTGCCATCTTCACGTCCGAAGCCCGGCTCCTCGCGTTCTACTACTGCCTGGGCGTTGTAGGCGTGTTTGCAGTGTTCCACGGCCTGGGCACCGCCATTACGTGGGCGGCACGCGGCGTACGCCGCCCGCGGTGGCCTGAGCTTGCCCTTGCCGTCGGCAATCTGGGAGCGCCCGGCGGCATCGCCCGCTCGGTGGTGCTGTCGCTCGGCGCTGGCCTGTCGCTGCTCGTCACCGTCGCCCTGGTCGATCGCTCGATCATCTATGAGCTGACCAGCAACCTGCCGGAAACCAGCCCGAACTACTTCGTGCTCGACATCAAGCGCCCCGAGATTGCCGATTTCCGCGCCCTCGTTCTGCGCGAGGCGCCGGCGGCGAAGATCAACGAAGCGCCCATGCTGCGCGGCCGCCTCGTCAAGCTCGGCGACCGCACGCCCGAGCAGGTCAAGGCGACGCCCGAGACGCAATGGGTGCTGAATGGGGATCGGGGCCTTTCGTATTCGCACACCGTGCCGGAGGGCTCCGTCGTGGTGGCCGGGCAGTGGTGGCCGCCCAACTATGACGGCGAGCCGCTGGTCTCCTTCGAGGCTGCCATCGCCAAGGGGTTGGGCCTGAAGATCGGGGATTCCGTGACCGTCAACGTGCTCGGTCGCAACGTCACGGCGCGCATCACCAACCTGCGCGAGGTAAAGTGGGAGACGCTGTCCCTCAACTTCATCCTGGTGTTCTCGCCGAACACGCTGATCGGTGCGCCGCACAACCTGCTCTGCACCATCACGCTGCCCAAGGACGCCCCGCTCAGTGCCGAGGCAAGGCTGGCTCAGCAGATCGGTCGCGAATTTCCGGCCACCACGGCGATCCGCGTCAAGGACGCCATCGATGCCTTCAGCGTCATCTTCAACCGCATCATGGTGGCGGTCCGGGCGGCGGGCAGCGTCACCTTAATAGCGGGAGCCCTGGTGCTGGCTGGTGCCTTGGCGACGGCCCAGCGTCGCCGCATCCAACAGGCGGTCATCCTGAAGACGCTGGGAGCGACGCGGCGGCGTATCCTGCTGTCGCACTTCGCGGAATACTTGGTTCTTGCTTTGTTAACGTCGTTCATCGCCCTCCTGATCGGCGGGCTGGCTGCTTGGGTCACGGTGTCCCAAGTTATGGAGGTCGACTTTGTGTTTTCGCTGCGGGCGGCGGCCGAAACCATGTTGCTGGCAACCGTCCTGGTGGCACTGTTCGGCGGCTTTGGCACCTGGCGTGTCCTGGCGGCTCCCGCGGTACCTTATCTGAGGTCGGAATAGTTACTGCCACTTGCCAAGCTACCGCATAATCCCCATTTTCATGCGCAAGTATACGCATGGCAGTTCGCTTGCAACTAAGGTAGAGCGTGGCCATAATCCGGCTCCCCGAGCCGGAAAGGTTCGCAAATCCGAAGGGAAGGATCACATGGCACAAATCGACAACAGGTATGCGCAGGTAGGCAGTGCGCGCACCGACGTCGTAGTGGACGAGGGCCTGCGCGCATATATGTTGCGCGTCTACAACTACATGGCGGGTGGAATTCTGCTGACCGGCCTGGTGGCCTATTTCGTGTTCACGCAGGCTGTCACTATGGACCCGGCCCTGGCGGCGAAGGCTGCTGGTGGGGCGGCCTATGCCCTGAAGCGGGGCATGTATTTGACGCCGTTCGGATTGGCGATCTTCGCCAGCCCGCTGAAGTGGGTGGTGATGCTGGCGCCGCTGGCGTTCGTGTTCTTCCTGTCGTTCCGGGTCTACAAGATGAGCCTCGGCGCCGCCCAGGCCACGTTCTGGCTGTTCGCCGCGGTGATGGGCCTGTCGCTGTCGTCGATCTTCCTGGTGTTTACCGGGCAGTCGATCACGCAGGTGTTCTTCGTCACAGCCATCGCCTTTGGCGGCCTCAGCCTGTGGGGTTATACCACCAAGAAGGACCTGTCCGGCTGGGGTTCGTTCCTGCTGATGGGCTTGATCGGCATCATCGCCGCCGGCTTGATCAACCTGTTCCTGCAGTCGGGCGCCCTGCAGTTCGCCATCTCGGTGATCGGCGTGCTGGTGTTCGCTGGCCTCACCGCCTACGACACGCAGCGCATCAAGGACGGCTACTTCGAGGTAATGAACGACGCAACGCTGGCCGGCAAGGCGGCCATCATGGGCGCCCTCAACCTCTACCTCGACTTCATCAACATGTTCACCATGCTGCTCCAGTTGTTCGGCAATCGTGAGTAAGCGGTAGCTTGTTGGATGCGAAGAGTGGAGGGCCTCGCTGCGGCGGGGCCCTTTGCTTTTGTGCTTCGGCTCGGGCAAGATTCGACAAACACCAAGACCGCTGGCTACCCGAGGGGCTTTGTTCATGATGCAAGCATTGGTGCGCTCGGCCCGCGCATCCGATATCCCGGCAATCACCGCCATCTACAGAGAATCCGTGCTGCATGGCACGGCGAGCTTTGAGCTTGACGCACCCGACGAGGCCGAGATGCGCCGGCGCTTCGAGGCCATCACCGGCGCCGGCTACCCCTATCTGGTCGCAGAGCTCGCCGGTCGCGTCGTCGGCTATGCCTATGCCAATGCCTACCGCACCCGCCCGGCCTATCGCTTCACGGTCGAGGATTCCATCTATCTGGCGCCCGACATGCAGGGCAAGGGCGTCGGCCGCGCCCTGCTCGATACACTGGTGGGGGCCTGTACCGAGCGAGGCTATCGCTTGATGCTGGCGGTGATCGGCGATTCTGCGCAGTACGCATCGATCCGGCTGCATCGCAGCGTCGGCTTCACCTTCAGCGGCACACTGCACTCTGTCGGCTACAAGTTCGGACGCTGGCTCGACAGCATGATCATGGAGCTGCCGCTCGGTGACGGCGACCGTACCACGCCCACCGAACCTACCAGCGGCTCACACCGCAGCTAAACGCACCTTGCGCTCGAGCACGCCCAGCACGCGGGCGAGGTCGTGGCCGCGTTTGAGGATGTGCCCGGTCGCCGCGATCACGCTGAAGGCGCCCTGGCGCGCTGCCAACTTCGGATTCTTCTCGATGCGGTACAGCGGCACCTCGCTGGTGCGGCGGAATACCGAGAACACCGCCTTCTCGCGTCCAAAATCAATGGCGTAGTCACGCCATTCACCGTCGGCAACCTTGCGGCCGTACAGGTTCAGGATCTGATTGAGCTCCAATCGCGTGAAGAAAGCCCCGGCGGTATAGGCAGAAGGTCCTTGCGCAGCAATGGTCTGCGCGCCCGCGCCGCGGCGCGGGCTGAACTGTATTGGTTCGACGTCGCTCAATGGCGCCTCCTGTCGTCGTGAGCCTGCAATAATTCTCCCATCCTTGCGCAATTTCAAGCTCCGACGTGTGCAATCGCGCGTCGCCGAATTGATCAAGCAAATCCTTGGCTTTGCCATTGCGGGCAGCGTCGGCGCCGCCCGCCATGGCGCCTAGACGGCACGTTCATGCGCAGGTTGCGCGCTGCAGCGAAGCTCGGATCCCAGCTGCCTCGTCCGCCCACGTCGACGGCTTTGGACAGGCTCGCCTATTTGCGCGCATCGATTGTGGTACGTGGCGCAATGCCGGTCGCATCCTTCAAGGTCGCGACGGCGTCGGCATCGAGCGACCAGCGCATGCCCGCACGCGGGTACTCGAGCGTCACCTGACCATGCAGTGCCTCGGCTGCCATGCGCTCGATCACCAGACTGCCAAAGCCGCTCTGCCGGGGCGGTTCGACAGCCGGTCCCCCGTCCTCGCGCCATGACATGTGAAAGCGCTTGCCGCCCGGCGCTGCCGCAACATGCCAGTTGATCGTCACCGAGCCGGTCGGACCGGACAGCGAGCCGTACTTGGCGGCATTCGTCGACAATTCGTGTAGCGCCATGCCGAGATATTGCGCGGCCAGCGGCGTCAGCATGACGTCGGGGCCGTCGACGCTGACGCGAGTGTTGCCGGGCATGGCGTAGTGGCCAAGCTGCGACTGCACGAGGCCTTGCACGGACGCGCCGCGCCACTCCTGCTGCACGAGCAGGTCGAGCGAGGAGGCGAGGCTCTTGAGCCGGCCACCGAAGTCGTTAGCGAAATGCGCGGGCGAGGTCGTAGCTCTCGCGGTCTGGGAGGCAATGGCCTGCACCACCGCCAGCAGGTTTTTCGAACGGTGCGACACCTCCGACATGAGGAAGCGGATGTGCGCCTCGCGCTCCTTGCGCTCGGTGATGTCCATGCTCACGCCATGCGCTCGGGCCGGCTTGTCACGGGTCGGCGAGGCTTGGCCGCGCACGTAGATCCAGCGCACCTCTCCGTCCGGGCGGACGATGCGGAACTCACCCTCGCAAACATCGCGGCTTGCAAACGCTTCGGCCCTTAGCGCGCGCGTTGCTGCCAGATCGTCGGGATGAATGAAGCGCTCGATGTCGGCCGTCGCCAGCGGCTCGGGCGTGCGCTCGACGCCGACCTGGGCGTACATCTCATCGGACCACGTGATGCGGTCGTGCTTGATGTCGACCTCAAAAATGCCCATACCGCCGGCCGCCAGCGCCATCTTGCGCTGATTGCTGGTCTGCATCAGCAGCGCCAGCGTATCGACCAGCTGCTGCTCGGTGCGCTTGCGCTCGGAAATGTCGCGCACGATGGCCGAAGCGCCCACGGCAGCGCCGGTCTTGGCAAGCACCGGCGTCACGACCACCGACACATGCACGGGCGTGCCATCACGACGCCGGCGCACGCCTTCGTAGCGCAAATGCTCGCCGGCGCGCACGCGGGCATAGAGCGCGGCGAACTCAGCGTCGGATTCTTCTGGATAGAGGATACGTGCGGATTGGCCGACGATGGCTTCGGCCGGATAGCCGAACAGGCGCTCGGCTGCCGGATTCCACGTTAGGATGATGCCGCCGAGCGTCATGCCGACTATGGCATCATCTGCGCCCGAGACGAGCGCGGCGAGCCGGGCATTGGCCTCGTCGGCCTGTTTGCGCTCCGTGATGTCGAGTGCGACACCGAGCACCGACCGCGCCCGACCGTCCGGGCCACGCCGAACGCGGCCGCGGCGATGCACCCACCGCACTTCGCCGTTCGGCCGGACGATGCGGAACTCCTGCTCGAAGAAGTCGTGCTGTTCCAATAGGGCGGCCAGGTAACCGTGCCGGAATTCGGCGCGATCGTCGGCATGCACGAAGCCCAGAACTTCGTCGGGATCGCCGGAAAACTCTTCGTGCGAGCGGCCGAACAGCCGGTACATGGTATCCGACCATGTCACCCGATTGCCGGCGATGTCGCGTTCCCATACGCCAAGACCTGTGGCGGACAGCGCCAGGGCCAGCCGCTCAAGGGCCAGGCCAAGTTCTTCCTTTGTGGGATCGCCATCCTGCACTTTGCCTGCGTCCATTGCTGCCTGCCGGGTCGTGCGTGCAGGATGATACCGAAATCGCCATGCCTGGCGGATGCAGCTCAAGGTGCCGGCGCCCGATGCGGCGAGCCCCTGGGTGCCGCGTCACAGGCAGCATGCCCGACCCGGATCGTCTCAGCTCAAGCTTTGTCGTAGATGCACAACAAGGCGTAAATGCCGAGCACGCTTGCGCCGCTGATGCCGAGCTCCGGCGGCGGTCCCGTCTCGGTGAGCGCGCGGGCCACCCGATCGGCATCGGCGCGGCGCACGCATTCGACGATCAGCGCTCCGGCGATCAGCTGGTCCTGGCCGCGGCTTTTCATCTCGGCGGTGTCGGCCTTGGTCTGCTGCGCTGACGCCGTCCACAGCTGCACGCGCGCGATGCCATCCTCGGCGGCGAGCTTGCCGACCAGCGCCCCGGCAGCAGCGGTCGGTGCCATCGCTGTATCGGCGCGTAGCACGACCACATGCGAGCCGATCAGCTGGCCAGCCATCGCCTTCAAGTCGCACACGGTCCGCACCATGCCGCGGAACGACTTCATCGCCTCGCTGGTCCACGGCGTGGGATTTTCGAGCCTCTCGAGGTAGGCCGGCGAGGTCAGCACGGCTGGACTGTCGACCTCATAGAAGGCCATGAAGCGCCGATCGCCGCCCGACGCCAATTCATAGCGCCGGCCGCAGCGAAACCCCGGCACGCCCACCCGCTCCTGCAGGTGCTCACCATTGTACCAGCGCTCGAAGTGCTCGAGGCCTGCCGCTGCGCAATCGTTCCAGACCGACAGGATGCCTGTCATTCCGCGGCCTCGCGGCGGCCGGCGCCATCGAGCAATCCGGCGGCCGCCAGGCCCGCGCGGATGCGCGCGACCTCGGCTGGCGTAATCTTGATCAGCGGCGGCCGCACGAACGCACGCGGAATGCGCCCCAGCAGTACCAGCGCCTCCTTCATGCGGTTGTGCATGTCGACGAATGGATCGGCATAGAACACACGCATCAGCGGCTCGATGCGATCGTTGAGCGCGCGCGCAGCCGCCAGGTCGTTGCGTTGCACGGCGGCGAACAGCTGCGACTGCAGTTCGGCAATGACGCTGCCGCTGCCCGAAAGCAGGCCATTGCAGCCCAGCACCAGCGAGGGCAACAGCCAGGCGCTGTGGGTGGAGAGCACGTTGACCGGCCGCGGCAGGCTTTGCAGTGTACGCACGTGCCACTCGTGGTGCTGGACGTTGCCGATCCAGTCCTTGATGGCGCGGATGGTCGGCACCTCCTCGCACATCTTGAGCAGCGTTGCCTTCGGATAGCCCTGCCCGGTGGCCAGCGGATACTGGAACACGATCAGCGGCAGGTCGGTGGCATCGGCGATGCGCTTGAAGTGGGCGATCGCCATCTGTGGCGATTGGCCGAGGGTGAACGGGGCGGGCGGGAACACCAGCAGCGCCGACGCGCCGCCCTCGGTTGCCATGCGCGCAAGCCGCGCCGCCTCCAGGCTACCGTCAGCCCAGATGCCGTTGACGATCGGCATGCGGTCGCCGATCTCGGTCTGGGCCACCTCGAGCACGCGCCGCTGCTCGTCGAACGTGCAGGACGCCACCTCGGTTGAGTGCGCGTTAAGGGTGATGGCCGAGATGCCGGGCGTCGCGGCCACATCGCGCAGGTGCTTGCGGAAGTTCGCCTCGTCGATGGCGAGATCGGCGTCGAACGGCAGCAGTACCGCTGGGATCACACCGTGCGGAATATAGTTCTTGTGCCGGGGCATTGCTCACCTCGCTGGCCAGAATCTTGCTTTTCCACTTTGACGTCGTGAGCCGGCCCGGGTCAAGACTCACGGCCGGCGTCACAGCTGTGCGCGGCGCGCATCCGCTGGCCGCACTGCTCGCGCGGCGTGCATCACATTTGCTGGTCACTGGCGACCGGGCATTGCAGTCCCCCGCATGGTGAACACGGCCGCAATTCTCCCCCTCCCGCTTGCGGGAACGGTCGGGTCAGGGGCAGCGGCAAGCTCCTGTCTCGAGCACCGGCCTGCTCGCTCCCCCTCCCCCACGATGAAGGCGGGCAAGGCAACGCACAGACGCGGCCCGCCGAGCACATAGGTTGCCCC
>Ga0075418_10007807_pt1 | contig 12026 bp, 9 predicted proteins | sample SoiMetdeltSBSDD2_FD_81776 | JGI IMG/M metagenome (GOLD analysis project Ga0075418, IMG submission 81776) | Bulk soil microbial communities from a Populus tree surrounding site in Tennessee, USA - Soil MetaG P. deltoides SBSDD2 | ecosystem: Environmental > Terrestrial > Soil > Tree plantation...
ACGATGCGGCCGCGCGACAACCACACTTCGTGGCCCGTGCCGATCTCGGTGGCAACGGCAACAAATCGCTTGGGCAGCGTCTCGATACTGACGTCCTTCATCCTGTCATTGAGCACGTTGCACAAGCGCTGGCCGGTGATCAGCCCAGAGCCTGAGAAGTTGAAATCGAGGAAGCCCAGTACCTTGCGCCGGGTCAGATCGCGCGCGAAGTTCTCGACGGCGTCGAGTTCGCCGGACACGTAGCAGCCGCCCACCACTGCTCCAATCGAGGTGCCGGCCACCACGTCGGGCAGGATGCCGGCTTCGTTCAGCGCTCGCAATACGCCGATGTGCGCCCAGCCGCGCGCGCATCCCGAACCAAGCGCCAAGCCGATTTTGCAGTTGTTCATGCCAGGCCCTCGTCGGCGCGCTGGTGTGCTGCGGCTGGCGACGCAAGAATTGGACCGCTCTTTGCAGCGGCCGTTGCATAAACCTTACCGGCCAGGGATTAAGTGAGCGCTACGGAGGCGTTAACGACACGCTGCGAGGCGTGCCGTGCGCGGTGCATGCGCACCTCGCGCGACGGCGACGCGGGCTGCTATGTCTTGCGGCGCTCGAGGCGCGTTTCGCCCGAAGCGACTGTGCCGAGCGCAACGGAGCGATAAAAGCAGGAGCGTTCGCCGGTGTGGCAGGCGCGACCGTCGCCTTCCACATTCGTCTTGAGCCACACGACGTCCTGATCGCAGTCGATGCGTGCCTCCATGACGCGCAGCAGGTTGCCGCTCTCCTCGCCCTTCTTCCAGAGTTTGTTGCGCGACCGGCTCCAGAAATGGCCAAGCTGCGTCTGCAACGTAAGGGCCAGTGCCTCGGCGTTCATCCACGCGAACATCAGCACCTCGCCCGAGGCGGCGTCCGTGACGATTGCCGGTATCAGCCCGTCGGCGTCGAATTTGGGCTGGAACTGGGTGCCGGCCTCGATCTCACTTGGCGTGCCGCGCGCGGCAAAGGGTGGAGAAGGGTTGGCGGCCATGGTTGTTGCTACCCGCGTTGTCATGGTCGGGCTGAGCCGGCCATCCATCCGATCGGCATGCTCTAACGTTCGTTGAGGGCTGTCGTGCTCGGGACAAGCCGAGGACGACAGCTGCCTCACGCGCGCGGTCCGTGCACCATCTGCAGGAAGCGGTCGCGGTAGCTTGCGTTCGATTCAAGCTCGCCGGTGAAGCGGGTGGTGATCGTCTTGACGCCCGGCTGACGCACGCCGCGCGTCGACATGCACTGATGCTCAGCCTCAATCAGCACGGCGACGCCGCGAGGGCGCAGTTCGACCTCGATAGCATCGGCGATCTGGGCGGTGAGCGTCTCCTGCGTCTGCAGGCGCTTGGCGAAGATCTCGACGACGCGGGCGATCTTGGAGATGCCGACGATGCGGCCGTTCGGCAGGTAGGCGACGTGCGCCACGCCGAGGAAGGGCGCCATGTGGTGTTCGCAGTGGCTCTCGACGCGGATGTCACGCAGCATCACGAGATCGTCATAGCCGCCCGCTTCCTCGAACTGGCGGTTCAGCGCGTCAGCCGGGTCCTGGCCGTAGCCGGAGAAATATTCGGTAAACGCGTCGGTGACGCGGCGCGGGGTGTCGCGCAGCCCCTCGCGGCTCGGGTCGTCGCCGGTCCAGGCGATCAAGGTGCGCACCGCAGCCTCAGCTTCCGCCCTGGACGGACGCTTCAGCGGGGTGATGCGCTTGAGCGGCGCAGCTTGCTTCTTGGTGGCGATGTCGTTCATGGATCCTGCGTGCTCTGGACGTGGTCGCAAGGCTCAGTCGTTGCAAGGGCGCGCGGCTGCCGGCAGTTTACGCAACCCTGTCCTGTGGGTGTGGCGGCGTTGAAATCCCCCACTGCGCACGCGATATGCCAAGCGGCCTGTTTTGGCTTTCGGCGGCGCCACGGTATCATGGCCATATAATATGGCGGACTGCCCTGGGCAAGGAACAGGCAAACAGCAGGGCAAGAGGATCAGCCGATCGCATGACGCAGCTCGACGACATCTACAGCACGCGCATCCTGGAACTGTCCGCCAACATCGGCCTGGTTGAGCGGCTGGCTGATCCAGATGGAACGGCGACCGCCCACTCCAAGTTGTGCGGGTCCACTGTAACGGTCGACCTCAAGTTGGCCGACGACCGGGTGTCGGCGTTCGGGCAGACCGTGAAGGCCTGCCTGCTGGGCCAGGCGGCGTCATCCATTATGAGCCACCACATCGTCGGCAGCACCGCCCGAGAGTTGCGCGAAGTCGGAGCCGTCATGCGGCGAATGCTGAAGGACGGCGGCGGCCCGCCGACGGGCAAATGGGCCGATCTGGCGGTTCTGGAGCCCGTCAAGGATGTAAAGGGCCGGCACGCCTCGACGCTGCTGGTGTTCGATGCGGTGGAGGCGGCCCTGGCGCTGGCGGAAAACAAACAGCGCTCGGCTACGGCCGAGCCGGCCCGCGCCTGAGATGTGCCGATGGCCCACCTTCTGGCACGGTTGACCCGCGAGATGGCCAAGGCGCCGGTGCATGCCTACCGCTGGACTTTGAAGCCGCTGGTCGGCTGGGAGTGCCGGCACCTTCCGACCTGCTCGGAATATGCACTCGAAGCCATCGACCGCAATGGTGCGTGGCGCGGCAGCTGGCTGGCGTTGTCGCGCCTCTGCCGCTGCCATCCGTGGGGTACGCACGGATATGATCCAGTGCCGGACGTCCGAGCGGCGCACCATGCGCTGGCACCCTGGCGTTACGGGCGCTGGCGTGCGCACCAACCGACCGATCCGTCGAGGACAGCCGGCCGCTGAGGCCCGGCTCAGCTGCCACCCAATCTGGCGAGCCGTTCATCGGCTTCGGGCGCGCCCAGCTCGCGGGCCCGCTCATACCACTTCTTGGCCTCGGCACGATCAGCCACGACGCCTCGCACCTGTAGACGCGACAGCTCGCCGGGATCGAAGGTTGCGGCCAGGCGCACGGCGGCCGGCGCGAAGCCCGCATCAGCCGCGCGCTGGAAGAACTGGCGCGCGACGGCGATATTGCCCTGCGACATGAAACGCTCGCCCTGGGCGACCAGCTTCTCGGCGCGCTCTTTTTCCTCGGGCGGCAGCTCGGGGGCGCGCTGGGGCAGCGGACGGACCGGCAGAGGCCGTGGCGCCAATACCGTGGTCGACGGCCGCTGGGCTTCGGCCGGCGCCATCATGGCCGACGGTCCGACCACAAACGCCGTCTGCGCTTCGGCCAGCAGCGTTCCGTCAATGTCGACCAGGCTGATGACCAGCTCGGTGCGGCCCGAGATGCCGGCCGGGATGATGGCCCTGAGCGTTGGCAGGCTTTGCAGGGGCACCGCCCAGGAGCCCGGCCCGATGGAATAGCCGTCCGACAGCGAAACGCTGGCGGGCAGGCCGCGCAAGCGTATGAAACTATTGGCGGGTATCGCTTCGGCAGGGCCGGCCTGGATCTGCACGGCGGTCTGCGAAGCGGCTTCGGCGACGATGGTCTGGGCGACCACGATGCGCGCCTCGGGTCGTTGCGTGCGGCCCTCGGCAGCGAATGCAACGGCCGCGGTCAGCGCTGCCAGTGCAGCAAATGCAAGGCCCTTTCCCCTGATGCCAGTTGCAGTCCGTTCGCGCGTGGCTGGTGGCCGCTGCCTTTGGACCGGCATGGTCATCGCTCCTCAGAGGTGGATCGCTCCGCGTTGAACCGTGAGTCGTGCCCGATTGCCAGCAGGACCGAAAGCAAGCGGCTTCGCCGCATGCTTTCACCCCACCCTGATGGCATGCGGGCACATCACTGCTTGCCCTGCGACTTGCTCCACTCCAGGAATTGCTGGAACAGGCGTTCCTGTTCACTGGCGTTGCCGGGGGCGGCACGCGCTGCCTGCTGGCGTACGAGCTGGGTGTCGACGGCGACCTCGCGCGAGCCCTGTGCCGCCATCTGCTTGAGCTTCTCCTCCGCTACCCAGTAGCGGCCCCAGCCCGGCACCTTGGCAGCCAAATTGATGCTCTTCCACTTCGGGTGATACGGGGGGGCGTGGAAGTTCTTGAAGCGGTCGAAGTAGTAGTCGATGAAGCGGGAGACCCGGCGGAAGCGGTCGCTCTCCCGCGGCCAGTTGTAGACGGCCAGCACCGCCTGAACACCCAGCGTCTCCACCTTCTCGCCGGGGTTGACGTAGCCCGGATAGTCCTCGGCCGTGAACACGGAGGGGACATAGAAGTCCTCGAACTTGTCGAAGGGCACGGGCAGGAATTTGAGGCCGTGCTCGTTCTTGTTTTTGGTGAACAAGTCGTTCGGCTTGCCGACCGTGTGGATGAGCGCGGCAATCTCGCCGGTCTTCATCTTTTCCAAGGCGATGGCGTTATTGATGTAAACCGGCTCGACCTTGACGCCGAGGCGCTGGAACAGGATCGGTCCGGTCACCGATGGACCAGCGCCAGGCGTGTGGAAGCTGACCTTCTTGCCCTCTAAGTCTTTGATAGACTTGATTTCTGGCCGCACCAGCAGGTGCAACTCGGAGATGTACATCTCCGAAATGAAATTCACGCGTTTGTCGATGTTGGGGATCTTCTCGACGTTGCGGAAATGCTCGAACACGTCAGCGTGCGTGATGGCGACGTCGATGCCCTTGAGGTAGAGCAGATCCTTGACGTTCTCGGTGGCGCCCGGCGTGACGATGGTGAGCACCCGCAGCTCGTCGCTGAAATTCAGGTTGCGCGAGATCTCTGCCCCAAAGCGCAGGAACGTGCCTTCGGGCAGGCCGCCAGCGAGGCCGACCGTCCAGTTGTTGACCTTGGCGACCGTGCTGCTTTCCCCGCTCGATGCCGCGGTCGGGGCGCGGGGTGCTTGCTGTGCTGTCGCCGTCGTTGCTGCCATGCAGATGGCCGCCGCCAGGAGCGCGGCTCTGCCGACCCAAGTGCTCATGCGTGATCCTCCCATTCAACGCCACCACCGATAAGAAGCCCACGCACCCAGAGGTGCATTAGGCACAAGCCACCCCTGCGAGCACCCTGCGGATGCTCGCCTGCAAACAACCACATCGTTAGCCGCGGCTACCGGTCAGAGCCCGGCGGCTGGGCTACCTGCTGCATTGGAAATAGATGGCCCCTGGAACAGATTGCGCGCCCCACACGCACCGCCGCATTCGCAAGGATATCGTCGCTGTCCTTGACCAACACATTTTAGGGCCAGATTGAGGAAATCTTCGGGCGAGCGGGCGAGGCACGCTCACTTTTTCAACTCTAGGTTCTATATCTTTAGTTCGAGCCCAACCGACGCAGGCGCGGCTCTGCCTCGGCCGCACCCAGTTGCTGGGCGCGCTCGTACCAGCGGCGGGCCGCCTTGGCATCCGCTTGAATGCCACCACGCACGCTCAGTTGTGCGAGCTCGGTTGCATCGAATGTGGCTGCCAGGGCCATGGCCGCCTGCGCCAGGCCAACATCGGCTGCTCTCTCAAACATCAATCGCGCCGCTGCAACATTGCCCTCGGCCAGATGCTCCTGACCTTTTTGCAGAAGACGCACGGCGCGATCTCGATCTTCTGGCGTCATCGACGGAGTTAGACGCAGGCCAGGACCGCTGATGGTGGGGCGCGCCTCATTGGCGAGCGCGGTTCCCGAGCGCACGACGTTGGCGTCCGCGGGGCGCGCGGGCGAGGCTGCCGCAGCCGCGGCAAGCGTGGTCCTTGCCTCGGCCAGGACCGCGCCCTCCACGGAGACCAGCGTGACGACGATGTCCGACCGCGCCGGACCATCGGGCGCCATCATCACACTCAGATTTTCAATGGCGCTGATGGGGACGGCCCAGGAGCCGGGAGCAATGGCGTGACCCTCGGACAAAGAGGCCATGGGCGGCAGGCCGCGGATGCGCAGGAAGCTGCTGCGCGGCAAGGCCGCTGGTGAACCAAGACGGATGCCAAGCGGTGTGCTGACGCCGGGCTCGGCGGACACGCGCGCCGAGATGCTCAGCGTCGGCTGCTGCGTCAGGGTCGGGTCGGTCGAGACCCACAGGAAGGCAAGCCCGACGCAGGCAATGGCAAGCCCCGTGCGGTGCAAAACGAGCTGGCCTCCTCCCTCTGGCACGGCCTTCAACCTCCCCACATGACCGGGCTGCGCGGCTTACCGTCGTTGCTGTGACCGGCTCCACTCCATGAACTGCTGAAACAGGCGCTCCTGCTCGGCCACATCGTTTGGCGCAGCCTTGGCTGCCTGGGTGCGCACGATCGAGGGATCGATGGCGACGGAGGTCACACCGGCGGGCTTCTGCGCCGCCGCCTTGGCCAGCCACTCTTCTGCAGCCGGGAAGCGCCTCCAGCCACGCAAGGTGGCGCTCAGGTTGGTCTCCTTCCACTTGACGTGGCGAGGCGCCTTCTGGAACTCGGGGAACTTGGTGAAAAACGCTTCGATGAACTGCGAGACCCGACGGTAGCGGTCTGTGTCACGGGCCCAATTGTAGACGGCGAGCACGGAGGGGATTGCAACGGTATCGACCGAGGTGCCCGCCGGGATCAGGTTCGGGTAGTCCTCGCTGGTGAGCTTGGCCGGTAGATAATCCTGCTCCAGCGCTTCCGTATACGGCACAGGAAGCAGCGTCATGCCGGGCTCGAGCTTGAACTTGCCGAAGGCACCGGTCGGCTTGCCGGCAATCAGGATGGTGGCCGCGATCTCGCCGGACTTCACCATCTGGTAGCCGTCGGCCTGGCCGACATTGACTTCGATCGTCTTGACCCCGAGCAGCTCGAAGATGAGGCGCGTCGAGAATTGCGTGCCGCTGCCCACGTCGCTGAAGTTGACCTTCTTGCCTCTGAGGTCCTGCACCCGGCTGATGCCGGCGCCGGCCAGGATGTGCATCTCCTCGTTGTAAAGGCGAGCGATGTAGGCGAGCCGTTGATCGATGTTATTGCCGAATTCGCCGGTCTTCCTCAGGTAGCTCATGATGTTGGCCTGCGTGATGCACAGATCGACGCCGCGCAGGTGCAACGTATCAATGACGTTCTGGTAGCCGCCCTTGCCGATCACAGGCAGCACGCGCAGGTCGTTGCCGTCGTCGAGCACGGCCGACATGTCGTAGGCCAGGTAGAGGTAGGTGCCGTTCGGATTGCCCGATATGACGGTGACCGTGTTTTGGTTGAGCTGCTCGGTAAGGGCAGCATGGCGCGCGGTCGGAGTGAGCGGGAGCGGGGCCTTCTTGGCCGCCTGCGCCGGCCCGCCAACTTTGCCCGGCACCAACTGCTGGGCGGACGCGCTGCCGACAAACGCTACGAATGCCGCGAACACTATCGCGGCGAACCACGGCGTCTCCTTCACGTTTTCTCTCCCCTCGAAACCACCTAGGTCACGGCGGTCGTCGGGCATGCGGCACCGGACCCCCCATGGGCACCACAATTTCCGCACGCTTAGAAAACTAGCACAGAGCAGCCAGTCTGCAAGCCTCCAACGGATGGTTTGTATAGTGCATATGAGGCAAAACGCGGGTAGCGCGCAAAATGCTGCGCCGTATCGCCCTAGGGCCTCTGCTTGACACCCCTGCCATCGCCCATACAAAAGGCGCCGCCGGGCGCCCCAATGGGCCCCAGGCGCCCACCTTACCTGCTTGGTTGGCAGCGAGTGAGAGGAGATGGCCATGAGCGAAGTTGCGCTGACTTTTCCCGACGGCAGCAAGCGATCCTTCAAAAAGGGGCTCACCGGGAGCGAACTGGCGGCCGGTATTTCAAAGTCCCTGGCGAAAAAGGCCGTGGCTATTGCGCTGGACGGAAAACTGGCGGATCTGGCCGACCCCATCGCGGCCGATGCCAACGTCAAGATCATCACCCGCACCGATCCGGAAGCGCTGGAGCTGATCCGGCACGACGCCGCACACGTGATGGCGGAGGCGGTGCAGGCCCTGTGGCCCGGTACCCAGGTGACCATCGGCCCTGTGATTGAGAACGGCTTCTACTACGACTTCGCCAAGCAGGAGCCGTTCCATCCCGACGATCTGGCCAAGATCGAAGCCAAGATGCACGAGATCATCAAGCGGGATGCACCGTTCACCAAGGAGCTGTGGAGCCGCGACAAGGCCAAGAAATTCTTCCGCGACAAGGGCGAGATGTTCAAGGTCGAGCTGGTGGATGCCATTCCGCCGGGAGAGGATCTGAAGATCTACAAACAGGGCGAGTGGCTCGATCTGTGTCGCGGTCCGCACATGACCTCGACCGGGCAGATCGGCAAGGCGTTCAAACTCACCAAGTTTGCCGGCGCCTACTGGCGCGGCGATCACACCAAGCCGCAGCTGCAGCGCATCTACGGCACCGCCTGGGCGAGCGAGCAGGAGCTTGCCGCCTACCTCCGCATGATCGAGGAGGCGGAGAAGCGCGACCACAGGAAGCTCGGGCGTGAAATGGACCTCTTCCACTTCCAGGAGGAGGGGCCGGGCGTTGTGTTCTGGCACCCGAAGGGCTGGGAGCTGTTCCAGGGCCTCATCAACTACATGCGCCGCCGGCAGAACGCGGTCGGCTACCGCGAGGTGAACGGGCCGCAGCTACTCGACAAGTCGTTGTGGGAGACCTCCGGCCACTGGGAGTGGTTCCGCGAGAATATGTTCGCGGCGCAGTCGGCTGGCGACGAGGCCGAGGACCAACGCGTGTTCGCCGTCAAGCCGATGAACTGCCCCGGACATGTGCAGATCTTCAAGCACGGGCTCAGGTCATACCGCGAGCTGCCCTACCGGGTGGCCGAGTTCGGCATCGTGCATCGCTACGAGCCGTCGGGCGCCCTGCACGGGCTGATGCGCGTGCGGGGCTTCACCCAGGACGATGCGCACGTGTTCTGCACGGAGGAGCAGCTCGAGGCCGAGTGCTTCAAGATGAACGACCTCATCCTTTCGATCTACAACGACTTCGGCTTCGACCAGATCGTCGTGAAGTTGTCGACCCGGCCGCAGAAGCGGGTTGGATCGGATGCGGCATGGGACCGGGCCGAGGCGACCATGTCGGACGTGTTGCGGCAGATTGCCGAGCGGTCGGGCAACATGATCAAGACCGGCATCAATCCAGGTGAGGGTGCCTTCTACGGGCCGAAGTTCGAGTACGTGCTGCGCGACGCGATCGGCCGCGACTGGCAGTGCGGCACCATCCAGGTCGACTTCAACCTGCCGGAGCGGTTCGGCGCCTTCTACATCGATGCGGACGGCGAGAAGAAGACGCCGGTGATGATCCACCGCGCCATCTTCGGATCGATGGAGCGCTTTACCGGCATTTTGCTCGAGAGCACCGCCGGACATTTGCCGCTGTGGCTCGCCCCGGTGCAGGCGAAGGTTTGCACCATCGTCTCGGATGCCGACGCGTACGCCGAGGAGGCGGTCGCTCAGCTGAAGCGGGCGGGGCTGCGCGCCGAGATCGACCTCAGGAACGAGAAGATCAACTACAAGGTGCGCGAGCACTCCCTTGCCAAGGTGCCGGTGCTGCTGGTGGTCGGCAAGCGCGAGGCCGAGGAGGGCACGGTGTCGGTGCGGCGCATGGGCGTGCAAGAGCAAAAAGTGATGCCGCTCAAGGACGCGATGGCTATGTTGGTCGAAGAGGCGACGCCGCCCGATCTAAGACACGGCCGCCTGGCGGGTGCGGCCTAGATTGCACACTGCGGACGCGGGATCCCGGATATGCGCCGGCGCATATCCGGGATGAGCCAGCGGCAGATAGCGCGGGTCAGCGGTCGGCGAGGGCCAGCTTGGCGCCGAGCGCACCGAAGGCGGCGGCGAAGCTGCGGCGCATCCACGTCAATACGCCTGGACGGGAGATCACGTGGTCGCGGATGGCGGCCGCAAACAGCCCGTAGCCAACGAACACCACGAACGTCATCAGCATAAACACGGCGCTGAGTTCGAGCATGCGCGACAGTGGGTGCAACTCGTCGGCGCTGACGAATTGGGGCAGGAAGGCGAGGAAGAAGATCGACAGCTTCGGATTGAGAATGTTGATCAGGATGGCGGTGATGGTCGTCTGGGCTGCCGTCCTCGCCGTCGTCTCTTTCTCCACGCGCAGGATGCCATGCTCGCGCAGCGTGCTCCAGGCCATGTAGAGCAGATAGGCGACGCCCAAATACTTGAGGACCTGAAAGGCCAGAGCGCTGGTGTGCAGCAGCGCGGCCAATCCCATGATGGCAGCCGCCATGTGCGGGACGATGCCGATTGTGCAGCCGAACGCTGCGACGATGCTGGCGCGCAAGCCGCGCGACAGGCCGGTGGCCAGCGTGAACAGCACACCGGTGCCGGGCGAGATGACAACGATGAACGAGGTGATGAGGAATTCCAGGCTCATGACGGCGCTCCCTTGTCGGCCATCGCTACGGCGCGCAACGATGCCCTCGCCGTTTGCGGCACGCAAGGTGAATTGCGCCCGTTCAGGATGCCGCGCAGGTCTCGAGTTTCAGGTCGGCGAACCAGGCGGCGCCGGTGCCGGCGAAAGCCAAGCCGATCAGGATGGTGTGGGCATCGTCAGGAATGACGATCCGGACGGCGTAGGTTTTCCAATGCGCGCAGCGCACCGGCGGCTCGGTGATGGCGAGCGCCGACGCCGGCATGGTCCACGGCATGTCGAGCGCTTGCTTGCGCCGCACCTCGATGTAGAGGTAGGCGCCGGTGCCGGGGACTTTGCCCTCCGCGCATACGGCGGCGCTGAAATGCAGCCGCTTGCCGCGCCAGGCTTCGGCCACGAAGGTCTGCTCCAGCCGACCTTCGCCCCAGTTCCACGGTGCAGAGGGCCGCGCCATGCGCAGGCTGCGTCCGCCGGCGGGCGAAGGGCCATCCGACAGCACGAGGCTGTGTGCATGCAGGCGTGGCGGTGCGCACCAATCCCACCCGTCGGGCATCGCGCCGCTGCCGGCAAGGTCGAGGTTGACCGGGGCCGATGCCGGCTCACGCGCCGGGGAGCGGCTGCGCCGACCCGCTGCATTGGCACGCGCAGCCGTGGTGGTGTCGACGAAGGCCAGTAGGTCGTAGAGGCGACGTGGGTCATCGGGCTCGAAAAATTTTTGCGCGGAGTCGGCGGAATAGACCGAGCCGATCGAGCGTGACAGGGGCGCCGATGCCAACCAGTCGGCGACAAAACCTGTGCCCGGTGCGGTCGCCAGGTTGAGCAGAAAGGCCGGCGTGTTTGCTGCGGCGAGGACTTGGTCGAGGCTGCCCTCGGGGGCGGGCTCGGCGGTATGATCGACGAGGCCCACGCCTCTCTGGATAGCCTGGAAGGAGCCGCGGTTGAAAGCGAAACCGACCACGACCTGCTCGCGGCCGAACAGCTCGTGCAGACGGCTGCCCATGGTGGGAATGACGGTCTTGTCGTCGGTGACGTAGGCGGTCCGTCTGGCGTGGCCGTTGTGGGCCCACAGCACGGCCTTGCTGTCGGGCCCCTCCAGCTCGAGAAGCGCACGCACGTTTTCGGCCATGGCGACATCGCGCGACACGGGTGCGGTCGCACCTGACAGGGACAAGCGCAGGCGCGCGCTCTGGTGCAGCACCACGGCGTTCATGCGAGCCAGCTGCCAGTCCATCTCGCTGCTTGCGGCCACCCAGGCCAGTCCCTCGCGCCCGAACGTGTCGAGGATGCGCTCGATGGCGGCGAGCGCCGCGTCGCGGGTGGCGTCGGAGAGCAGATGGAAACGGTCGGCCGAGATGTCATCGCAGAGCGGCCACAGCGGGCCCTTGCTGGCGGCAGCGAGGTCCGGCGCCACGCGCTGCAGGTAATCGAGAACGTTGAGCGCGGCTTCGGTCGGAAACTGCATGTCGAAGCCGTAGAACTTGACCTTGCGCGCGTGCGTGCGGTTCCAGGCGTGCATCCATTCAATGAGCGCTAGTACCTCCTCGGTGTCCCAGGTCCAGAAGCGCTGGCTGGCCAGCGCCTCGGCGGGATTGCCGGCGCCGGTGAGCACGTGGTCGTTGATGCGCAGGCACTCGGGGTAGCTTGCCTCGATTGCGAACACCGTGAAGCCGAGCTCGGCGACGCAGAACTCGAGCGCGCGGTGCTTGAGCTGGAAAAACTCGCGCGTGCCGTGCGTGGCCTCGCCGAG
>Ga0075418_10007808_pt1 | contig 12025 bp, 11 predicted proteins | sample SoiMetdeltSBSDD2_FD_81776 | JGI IMG/M metagenome (GOLD analysis project Ga0075418, IMG submission 81776) | Bulk soil microbial communities from a Populus tree surrounding site in Tennessee, USA - Soil MetaG P. deltoides SBSDD2 | ecosystem: Environmental > Terrestrial > Soil > Tree plantation...
CAAGCCGCATCTTAATCCATCGTGCGCGGCGGTGGGACGACCGAGCAATACTTGCCACCGCGCCGGCAGCCAGTTGCGGCCAGCATGGGCGGGAGATCATGATGGCCCCCATGAATTCCCAGGCTGATTCCGCCGGCGATTCGCTTGCCGCGCCGGCGCTGGTCATTGCTCGGTTCGGCCTTTTCTTCGGGCCGCTCATGGCGGTCGCAGCCTGGCTCGCGCTGCGGTTCGCCAGCCACCTCGAGCCGGCCGCGCAGGCGACCGCTGCCGTGGGCGTGCTGATGGCCGTGTGGTGGATGACGGAGGCGATCCCGCTGGCGGCGACGTCGCTGCTTCCGCTGGTTTTGTTTCCGCTCCTGGGGGCGACCAAGGACATCAAGGCCGCCGCGGCGCCGTATGCCGACGAATCGATCTTCTTGTATCTGGGCGGTTTTCTGCTCGCTTTGGCGGTGGAGAAGTGGGGATTGCACCGGCGGCTGGCGCTGGGAACGCTCGTGGCCTTCGGCACGCGGCCGGCCATGCTTGTCGGCGGTGTCATGCTCGCCACCGCGCTCGTCAGCATGTGGATCAGCAACACGGCTACGACGCTAATGATGCTACCGATCGGCTTGAGCGTCATTCATTTGCTGACCGACAAGTTTGCCGCGCAGGACTCCGCACCGGAGCGCCAACGGGACGCCGCTCAACTGGCCGCTGCGATCCTGCTGGGCATCGCCTATGCCGCCAGCATCGGCGGCATGACGACGCTCATCGGCACACCGCCGAACGCAGTCTTCAAGGGCTTCATGGAGGAGAGAGGGATTCCGATTGGCTTCGGGCGCTGGATGCTGCTGGCCTGTCCGGTGGGTTTTGTGTACCTGCTGCTCGCATGGCTGGTGATGACTCGTTTTCTCTTTCCGCTGAAGTCGGCCGAGATCCCGGGCGGGCGCGCGCTGCTGCGAAAGGAACTGGCCAGTCTGGGCCCGCTATCGCGCGGCGAGTGGATTGTGCTGGGCGTATTTGCCGCTGCGATTGTAATGTGGGTGTCGCTCGAGCCGCTGTATCAGTTCGGGTGGCTTCAAACGGGGCCCAAGAAAGAAAAATGGCTCAGCGACGCGGTCATCGCCATGGCGGCGGCAATGATACTGTTCGTGATTCCGGTAGAGTGGAAGACCGGCCGCTTTGTGCTCGATTGGCAAACGGCGTCGCGCGTGCCGTGGGGCGTGCTGCTCCTGTTCGGCGGCGGCCTGAGCCTGGCCAGAGCCATGACCGACACGAAGCTCGACGTTTGGATCGGCCAGCAAGTCGAAGGGCTGGGCTATCTGCCGCTGCCGGTGCTGGTTGTAGTGGTCGTCACCGGCGTGGTCTTGTTCTCGGAGCTGGCCAGCAATCTGGCGACTGCCACGACGCTGTTGCCGGTGATGTTTGCGGCGGCACAGCAGCTCCAGCTCGATCCGCTCGTACTTTGCGTGCCCGTGATCCTGGCGGCCAGTTGCGGTTTCATGCTTCCCGTTGCGACACCCCCCAATGCCATCGTGTTTGGCACCGGCCACATCACCATGCGGCAAATGATGCGGGCCGGGCTGTGGCTCGACCTGATCGGCATTGTGCTGATTCCGCTGGCCACACTTACGCTCGGGCGGCTGGTGCTGGGGATCGCACGATAAGGTCCGTCAATGGTGTCGCATGCCCGTGGCGGTGGTAAGATGCGCCATTCTTTCGCGGCTTTCGCCACCACAAAATTTGAGGAGCCTGACATGCAGACGACAGTGACATGGCTAGGTGCAGCGCTACTGCTAGTTTCCCTGGCGGCAGCCGGCCGCGGCGAGGAAGAAAAGGTGGTCCTGGACAAGGTGCCCAAGGCAGTCCGAGAAGGGGTCAAGGCCCGTTTCCCCGACGCCAAGGCGACCGACGCCGCCAAGGAAACGGAGGACGGCAAGGTCGTCTACGAAGTGACGATCAAGAACAAAGAACAGACCATTGACGTGACGCTGACGCCCGAAGGGGAGATCATCAAGATCGAAAAGGAAATCGGCAAGAAGGATTTGCCCCAGGCCGTCTCGAAGGTCCTCGAGGAGAAATATCCCAAAGCGACTTACAAGATCGTCGAGGAGATCAACAAGGTGGAGAAGAAGAAGGAGACGCTGGAGTTCTACGAGGTGCTCCTCGAGAAGGCAGACAAGCATCGCCTCGAGGTGCAGATCACGGCTGAGGGAAAGATTGTCAACGAAGAGAACAAGGATGGGGAGAAGGATGGGGAGTGATGTCGCAGCAGTTCTCGGCGATCGGAAAGAAAGTGGGACACGGAAAACACGGATGACACGGATTGGAGTCGAGTAATATTGCCACCCATCCGTGTCCAAATCCTCTATAGACGGCAGACCACACCAATCTCCCGGAGCTTCCATGAAAACTGCCCAAGAAAAATTCCTGCGTCGCGATCCGGCTGAAGTCGAACCCTGGCGGGAAACGTGCGGCCAGATCCGCCCGCTGATCGAAGAGAGCGACGGTGCTGCGGCCGAGGTCCATCATGTCGAAATCGACAATGCCAAACTCCACTACCACGCCCAGACCGACGAGGTGTACTACATCATCGATGGTCAGGGGAAAATGATCCTCGACGACGACGAGATCGAAGTGCACAAAGGAGTCGTCGTCTACGTCCCCCGCGGCGTTCGCCACAAGGCGGTCGGCAAGCTGACCGTGCTCACCGTCTGTATGCCGCGGGGCGTGCTGCACGACGTGCACGAGGTGGAGTGAGCGGCGGCGTGATTGCCGCGAGTCAGCACCTCCGGAGCCCGACCGTGACTCCCTTTCAGAAGCTGTTCTCTCAGCACGTCGGCGCCGCCTTCGCCCGGCAATTGGCATTTGCGGACTTTCTCGGGGACCGCAACTGGAGCCTCACACTGAGCACTGGGAAAGTCTGCTTTGGCGACGACCTGGAGTATCCCATTCAGCTCCTGGGCTCGGAAGCGCACAACAACAACACCTGGCTTTGGGCGTGGGCCAATCGGCACATTAGTCCGGCGCCGCAGTCCATGGCCGCGGCCACTGCGCTCAGGCGCATGGGGCAGGACCAAGGCATGGACGTGTTTTCCGAGCCAAGCTTTCCCCTGTCCGCAGCCGATGGCCATTCGATCGCGCTCGTGGCCTCGGGGATCAACGGCCGCTGCTGCTATTACCGCGGACCATATGAGGGAGGAGCGGCATTCTTCCTCGTCACCGACGTTCCGGAAACGCTCCTGGCGCCGGTCCCTCCGGAGCGGGCCATTTCGGTCATCACGGAAGTCGTCTCGCAATTCGACGTCGATCATCGCCTGATGGCCAAGACGTTTCTCGCATCACAGGATTTCACTGTTAGCGAGCAGAACCAGTCTCTAGTGGCCAGCCGCCCAGAGGGACAGATGACCTTGTCGTTTGACGAGCAGGGACGACTGACCAACATCGGCGGCACGATCGAGCCACGGACTGTTGCCGACAAGAAAAAGCAGTGGTGGGAAATCTGGAAGTAGGGAGATGTCTCGAATGCTTCGCCGTCACGTGGGCGAAATGAAAATGTCTCCCTCACTGCCGCCGAGCAAGGCAGGCGCCAGCGGCGCTCTCCGCTTGCTGCCGCGGACGATCCGCGGCGGATTCTCCGGCGTCGTCAGGCTGAAGCGGTGACGCTGTTCGTCATAGCGGAGCTCGTACAACTCGACGCCAATGGCCAGTTTGGATTTTCCCGTATAGGTCAGCTCCCCTTGGGCGGTCTTCTCGACCGCCAGACTGCCGGCGACGTCGGCCACTTGCAGCGCCCCGGCATCCCATTCAATGGCATTCTCCTGCTCGTCCGAGGCGATGACGCTGATGGAGCGCGTGCGAACCACGCCGGCCACGAGAAAGTAAGTGTTGCCCGGGACCACGAACGGGTGCGACCCATCGAGCTGGCACTCCTTGATGGCTGAGCCCAGCGCCAGCGGATCGACGTGATCCCGCGTCGCATTCTTGAATTGAAAACGGATGGAGGAAACGCGCTTGCTTTTATATCCGGCCTTGAGCGACTGGACGATTGCGGACGCTCCAAAAGCGGTCAGCAGGTTCTCCATCAATCCCAGACCGATCTCCGTTGAGACGGAGCCGGAGATGATGCCCTTCAAGTCGGCGAGGGCCTCATCGGTGACGACAGCCGGCAACGTCGGCTTTGGCTCCAGCAGATACATCATGCTGCCGGGAGTGGAGACACGCGATCCCTGAGCCACATACAGGTCGCCGCACTGGACTTCCTTCCGTGGAATGGACAGCAAGTTGAGGCCATATTTATCCAGAAACGTTCGCACCAGGGGATCTGCGGTCTTGCGAGTACACATGGCGTGCGTCTCCCTTCGTTGCTCACGGCTAGATCGATTGAGTTCATGGTAGCCCGTGCAACCCCCACAGTCGCACGGTTTTGTCCTGGGATGCCGATGCGAGAATCTGACCATCCGGCGAGAGCATGATTGCCGTAATCGGGGCGGTGTGCCCCGCCAGCTTGTTAATGAGTTTGCCGCTGGAAACTTGCCACAAGCGCAGTGTGTGATCGGCGGACGCAGTAATCAGCACTGTGCCATCTCGTGTAAAGCGAGCTGCACAAGCGGATTGAAACGTGCGCCACAGTTTGCCCTTGGAGACCCGCCAAATCCGCACGGTTTGATCCATTGATCCCGAAGCGAGCAGTTCTCCATCGGGAGAAAATGCGATCGTGACGACCGCCTGCATGTGGCCTCCCAACGTATGGACCAGTCTGCCGCTGGAGGGTTGCCACAGCCGGATCGTATGGTCGCTTGATGAGGAGGCGATCAAAGCACCGCTCGGTGAAAACACGGCTTTATTGACCGGGCCAGTATGCCCCTCCAGCTTCCGTAGAAGTTTTCCGTCCGCAACGTTCCACAGTCGCACAGTTTGATCCAGCGATGGAGCGGCGAGCGTAGCGCCGTCAGGCGAGAAGTGCAATTCGCCAACCTGGTTGTCATGTCGCAATGTGTGCAGTAATAGTCCGCTGGGAATCTTCCACAGTCGCACGGTGTTGTCGAGAGATGCCGACGCCAGCGTGGCGCCGTCACGGGAAAACACCACGCAGCCCACATAGTTCGCATGCCCCTCGAGCGTATTCAGCAGTTTGCCCTGGTCCACATCCCACAAGCGTGCGGTATTGTCGCTCCCCCAGAAACCTCCACCCGATCCAGAAGCCAAAAGCCGCCCGTCCGGTGAGATATCCAGATACATGATCCGCTGCGTGTGTCCTTTAAGCGTCCGCAGCAACTCTCCGTCGGAAACGCGCCATAGCCGGATGTCGTTGTCGGCAGACCAGTATTCATCGCCTGCCCCCGAGGCCAGCGTTCGTCCGTCCGGTGAAAAAGCCAGACAGTTCACGCTCGCTCCGTGTCCTGCCATCGTGCGGACGCCAGGCAGATTGACGGAAGGTCGGTCGGACTTGGGAGGGCGTTGGGCAGGCGCGGTTGTTTGGACCAATTTCGCGGGTACCCTGACTCGAATCTTCGTTGGTAGTTTGTGGCTGGGATTTTTTGGCGGCGGCGAAGGAGCGGCCACAGCCGGCGCGGGAGGTGGCGCCACCTGCGGCGGCGCCAATGCCACTTTGGAAGTGACCTGGGTTAAGTCAAACAAAACTCCATCCGCCGAGCGCATGTAGAGCACCGGGGTCCCCCATTCGACGTCATTGGGCTGCGCGAGGATGCCCTTGCGGGCCTCGGCGACTGCGGCATCGACCGGAAATCCTTCCGCCAGCGCCGTATAGAACTCCTCGGCAAAAATGATTGCCGCCTCGTCCGTGATTTCAAACTGCATGGCCACGACTGCGGGGATACCCTGCTGAATCAGTTTGGAGGCTACGCCGGCATAGACATCTTCTTTCGAGTTGCGGGCGCCTTCGCACGCATTGAGTACGGCCAAACGAAGCGAAGTATGGTCGTGCAGGAACGCACCGATCCGGCCGGCATCCTCACGTCGCGCGCGGCCCTGCTTGTCCTCCAGCACGAGCGTGCCTTCGCCACGATTGCCCATGGCCACGAACTCTCCGTGGCCCATGAAATGAAACACATGGTATCGTTCCTTTTTCAGCGCACTTTTGAGCTCCGCGAGCGTGGGCGCCTTCAGGAATGTCAAGCTGACCTTCCCATCCGCAATCAGCGGGGCGAGTGCCTGATGTAGCGAGGCCGTCTCCTGTTCGACATTGAGCTCTTTATAGTCTGGATCATCCTTTGGGCTGGAAATCATTACCAGGATCCGCAGCGGCGGGGGAGTTGCCAGCGGCTGAACCGTCTCCGGCATTTCGATGTAGCGCACGACTGGCGTTTGATTCGATTGCGCCAGGAATCGGTTGAGAGACTTGTCGAGGAGGAACTCCCATGGCAAGTCAGCAAGCTCCGCGACGTTTTGCAGTCGCAACTTGATCCGCAGACCGCATCCCTCCTGGCTGCGAACAGCATGCAGGCTGCTGCGGTAACATGCCAACAGCTCGCTGCCAAAGACGGCATCGAACAAATTTCCCCCCAATTCTTTGGCGGCTTCGATTTGCGATGCTCGTCCGCTGCGAGTGCCGCGGCGCACGTGGCCCAGCTTTGTAACCAGCGAATCCAGTTTGTCTGGCGAGAAGGGGACCGAGAAGACGCTGGAAGCTTGACCTGCGGGAGAGCTCAGAACGTGGGCCTTGTACTGCTCCTCAAACCTTTCGATGTGGAGCTCAAAATCGCGATATCGCATTCGCTCCATCGTGACAGTCCCCTCTGCCCGTCTCTGTTCTGGGACTGAATAACCCCGGGTTGCCGGCGAAAGAGCCATCGCCGCCGTTCCCGGAGTCTGGCCATGAATGAATCGATATGTTAGCAGATGAAATCGCGCCGGACAGGGCTGCACGTCAAGGCAGGCCAGATGGCCCAATCACGGCAGTGTCACCGCTGCTGCCTTACCCCGTCATCAGCACGCCGCCGTCGATATTCAGCGCCTGGCCGACGACGGCCGCGGCGGCCTCGCTGGCCAGGTAAACGGCCAGCGGCGCGATCTCTTCCGGCTCCAGCCGCCGGCCCAGCGGCGTCAGGCCAGATTCCTGGTCCGCAAACGAAACGCCCCGCCGCTGTGCGTCGTACTCGATGCGGCGGTCGTTCATCATTGTATGTACTGGACCAGGGCAAATCGCATTGACGGTGACCCCGTGTGCGGCGACTTCCAGCGCCAGCGTCCGCGTCAGTCCCAGCACTCCGTGCTTGCTGGCGGCATAGGCCGCGCCGTGCAGGCTGCCGATCTTGCCGTTGATGGACGCGATGGTAATGATCCGCCCCCAGCGGCGAGCCAGCATTTCCGGCAACACAGCTTTGCACAGGAGATACGGCGCCGTGAGATTCACGGCCAGCGACAGGTCCCAGAAATCGTCATCGAACTCGACGAGCGGGCGCGGATTCGCGCTGCTACCCACCCCCGCATTGTTCACGAGGATTTCCACCGGGCCTAGCGCCTGCTGGACGTCGGCCACCAGCTTTCGCGGCACTTGCCGGTCCGACAGATCGGCGGGAAAGGCCACGGCATTGCCGCCGGCGCTGCGAATCCTGCCCACAACTTCATCGAGTTCGGCCATGGTGCGCGCCGTCAGTCCCAGGCGAGCCCCGGCGGCCGCAAAGGCCAAGGCGATAGCCCGGCCAATGCCGCGGCCAGCGCCGGTGATAAGTGCGACACGATTGGTCAGTGGAGGATTCATGAGGGGCGATGGGCCAGAGTAGTTCGGCGGCCGGTGCCTGGCAGGCGACGCTCGCGGCCTATTTCTCCTTCCGCTTGAGCCTGGAATCGTTTTCCTTGAGAAACCGCTTCAAGTCCTCGGAAAAGTCGAGCAAGCGGTTCCACTGCTCGACGTACAAGGTGACGGGCATCCGCTGCAGGCCATACACTGAGACGGCCCCCTTCTCGCTGACCTTGCAGTATAGGCCGCGCTTAGGTGCATCGAGTTCGTTGAGCAGCTTCGTGGCTTCGTCGACTGAGAGTTCCCCCGCTTGAAGTTTGGTGAGGATTTCTTCCTTGTTCACGGGCGCGGCTCCGACTGAGTTGGCGGCAATTTGCGAGGCGGGTAGTGAGAACAATGTATCCCAATTCTTCCCGACCGGGAAAGACGTCCTGGTCGCACAAGGTCTTCCTGGAAAGCCGAGAGAGAGTCATTATGTTGGCAGACCGTGCTCGCACAGCGCGCGAATCTCCCCAGTGGGGAAAGGCACACGATCATGGCCGACTTCAAAGTTTCCACCCTCGAGCCCGATCTGGATTTCGACAATCTGCCGTACTGGGACGTCGTCATTATCGGCGCCGGCCCGGCCGGTCTGGCCGCCAGCCTGACGACCGCTCACCGGGCGCTGACGACGCTGGTCATTGAGGCCAAAGACCGCCCGGGAGGACAGCCGCAATTCCTTTACGCGGATAAGCGAATCGTCGATATCCCGGGGTTTCCCGACGGCGTTACGGGCGAGGAGTTGTCGCAGCGGACATTTCGCCAGGCACAAGATGCGCTGGTTCAGTTCCGCTTCAACGAAGAGCTGGTGACGGTCGAGGACACGGACCAAATCGAGACGGAGGACCGGCTCAAGCGGGTCGTGACGAGCAAGGCGAGCTACTTGTGCCGCAAGGTGATCATCGCCTGCGGACTGTTGCACTACCCGCGGCGACTGCCCGTGCTCGACGAGCTGGGGTCCAAGAACGTCCATTACAAGATTCCCAAGATCGGAGATTATGAGGGATGCCGCGTGGCCGTCGTCGGTGGCGGGGACTCGGCACTTGATGCGGCACTGATGGTGCAGGCTCGCGGCGGGCTGGTGGACCTGATCGTTCGCGAGGCGACTCCGATCGGCAAGCCAGACAGCCTGGTGAGGATTCGCGAGGCTGGCGGGAACATTCACACTTCGACCGAAATCGCCGCCGCCCGTTTTGCCGGCGACGCCATCGAGCTGTCGCTGACCAGCGGCGAGCGGCTGAGCTGCTCGCTGGCAATCGTGCAGATCGGTTTCTTGTCGGCGAAGGAAACGTTCGAGCGGCTGGCGGTGGTCCTCAACGACGACGGCAGCATTGCCGTCGATCCGTACTTCGAGACCAGCCGGCAGGGGATTTTTGCAGTGGGGGACGTGCATGGCGACATCAAGCTGATTGCTGTCGCCTGGGCTGAGGGAATTCAGGCGGCAATCCACGCGTTCAAGGAGATCACGAGCCCCTACTGGCTCAACGAGAAGCGGCTGAAGGACCACAAGATCGCGCTAATTGGCGAAAAGATCGCGCGGGCCGCGTCGCGGCCGCGGCCGACTTAGGAGTCGCTGGCGATGCCGCACGTGCTGATCATTGGCGGAGGTTTTGCCGGGCTGAATGCTGCCAAGGGGCTGGGGAGCGCTGCGGGCATCGAGGTGACGCTCGTCGATCGCACCAATCATCACCTGTTCCAGCCGCTCTTGTACCAGGTGGCGATGGCGGGACTAAGTCCCGCGGACATCGCGGCGCCAATCCGCAGCATGTTGTCGCGGCATCGGAACGTCCGCGTGCTGCAAGGGGAGGTGCATGGGGTGGACCTTGAGCGGAACGTGGTTAACACCGACTTTGGCGAATTGGGTTTCGATTATCTGATTGTGGCCTGCGGGGCGCGGCACAGCTATTTCGGTCACGATGAATGGGAGGAGCACGCGCCGGGGCTGAAGACCCTGGAGCAGGCCACGGAAATTCGACGGCGCGTACTCTCCGCCTATGAGGAGGCCGAATGCTGCACGTCGGCGGAGGAGCGGAAGCGGCTGCTGACGTTCGTCGTGGTGGGGGGCGGGCCGACCGGCGTGGAACTGGCCGGAGCCATCGGAGAGATGAGCCGTTTCACACTGGCCAGGGATTTTCGCACGATCGACGCGGCCAGCGCCCGAATCATCCTGCTGGAATCCGGGCCGCGAATCCTGCCCAGCTTTAGCGAGCATCAAGCGAGCCGTGCCACGCGCGACCTTGAGCAACTGGGAGTGCAGGTCTGGACCAACAGTGCCGTAACGAACGTGAGCGCCGCGGGCGTGGAAATCGGCAGCGAGCGGATCAGGGCGGCAACCGTGCTGTGGGCCGCGGGAGTGAAAGCGTCTCCGCTGGGCGAGAAGGCGGGACTGAAGGTTGACCGGCAGGGGCGCGTGCTCGTCGAACCCGACTTGAGCGTGCCTGGGCACAAAAACGTGTTTGTGGCAGGAGATTTGGCGTGCTTCCTGCATCAGACGGGAAAGCCGCTCCCCGGGACTGCGCCCGTCGCCATGCAGGAGGGCCGCTATCTGGCGCGACTGATCCGCGGCGAACTATCCGGCAAGCCGCGCCGGCCGTTCCACTTCGTGGATAAAGGGCAGATGGCGACCATTGGCCGCAGCCGGGCGATCGTCGAACTGGGCCGCCTGAAGATGGCCGGCTTTCCGGCCTGGCTGCTGTGGCTCGTCGTCCACATCTACTACCTGACTGGTTTCAAGAACCGGCTGTTGGTGGTGCTCCAGTGGGCCTGGTCCTATCTCACCTTCCGCCGCGGGGCGCGTCTGATCGTGAGCAAGCAATGGCAGTTTTTTCATCGGTAGCCAGGCCGAGAAATCGATGCGTGGTCAGCTCCGCCCCACACCGTCCTGCTGCGAAGGGTTCCTCGCATCTTGCGTCGCTGCGCCGGCGAACGTAATGTCAGGTCCTGCAAAACAGGCCGCTGTGCGGCAAGGAGCATTTCCATGTCGCTGCTTCGAATTGTCCTCTTCTGCGGCTCGTGGTTCATCGTTTTCAGTCTGGCGGCTGCCGAGGAAATCAACATGAGCGACATCCCCTTGCCCAACGACTTGCTCGCCCCGCAGGCCAGCCTGCAGGCCGCCTCCGTCGTCTGCTTTCTGGAAGGTCCAGCAGTGGATGCTGAAGGGAACCTCTTCTTCAGCGACATCAACGGCAATCGCATCCTGAAGATGGATCCGCAGGGGAGCGTGTCCACTTTCCGGGCCGACAGCGGGCGCACCAACGGCAACACGTTCGACGCCAAGGGGCGGCTGATCAGTTGCGAGGGGGCCGAGAACGGCCCCGGCGGGCGGCGGCGCGTCGTCCGCACCGACATGAAGACCGGAGAGGTCGCAGTGCTCACCGAGCGCTATGAAGGAAAGCGCTACAACAGTCCCAACGACGTGGTGGTCGATCCGCGCGGCCGCATCTGGTTCACGGATCCGCTGTACGCCCTGGACCGCAGCATCATGGAACACCCGCATGAGGCGGTCTATCGCATCGACGAGGGGGGCAAGGTGCAGCGCGTGATCACGCAGCCGGCGATCGGACGGCCTAACGGGGTGGCGATCTCGCCCAACGGCAAGACCCTGTACGTCGTCGATAGCGACTACAGCCGGCCCAGTGGCAATCGCAAGATCTGGGCCTTCGACATTGCCGATGACGGCGCGGTCAGCAATCAGCGGCAGGTTTACGACTTCGGCCGCGGCCGCGGCGGCGACGGCATGCGCCTCGATGCGCAGGGGAACTTGTGGATTGCTGCCGGAATATCCAAGCCGCGCACGGCCAACGAATCGGCCGACGTGCCGACGGGCGTGTATGTGATCTCGGCCGAGGGAAAGCTGCTCGGACGCATTCCGATTCCCGAGGACGTGATTACGAATCTGGCATTTGGCGGCCCGGAGAAGAAGATGCTTTACGTCACGGCCGGCAAGACGGTGTTCAAGATTCAAACCGCCGTGGCGGGATACTCCCTGTATCCGTAACGCAGACTCGCGGCAAGGCTTACCGCCCAAACATCGCCGCTCCCAGTCCGCCGCACAGCATGATCCCCAGCAGGATCGCCAGGACGATGGCAACCGCGACCGCAATCTTGACGTACGACGTCGGCGCCGTCCCCGTGCAGCGGCCGGTCTGACCGTTGACGAGAAAGCGGTAGACCTGCCCCTTGTAGCGGTACGCCATGATGTAGAGCGGCAGCAGCACCGGCTCACCCGTCAGGTTCTCCACGCGAACGTTGACCTTCAGATTGCGGCAATTGCCGGGTACATACTGGCGACAGTCGCGGCCGATC
>Ga0075418_10007812_pt1 | contig 12022 bp, 11 predicted proteins | sample SoiMetdeltSBSDD2_FD_81776 | JGI IMG/M metagenome (GOLD analysis project Ga0075418, IMG submission 81776) | Bulk soil microbial communities from a Populus tree surrounding site in Tennessee, USA - Soil MetaG P. deltoides SBSDD2 | ecosystem: Environmental > Terrestrial > Soil > Tree plantation...
CCTTGTCACCGTGAGCCTCCTTGGCCGCCGCCCAATCCGCCTCGAACAGCTCGTTCTCGACCCGCCGCAACGCCGTCGCCAGCTCCGTGCCACCCACCGCGTCGAGCTGGCCATCCAGAACCCACATCCCCCGCCACGTCTCCGACAGATGGACGTGGCGGGACTCGTGGTCCTTCGCCGCTCGATCTTCGACGCCGTCCTCATCCACAAGGGACTCCCAGTAGCGGACCGCCGTCTGGAACTCGTCGAACCCCAGAGACTTGGCATGACCCACCAACTCCACTTCGGCGTCACCGAACCCGCAGGACACCGCCTTGCGGGGCGACCCCGCCAGATCAGCCAGCGTCTTGGCGTGGCGCTCGGTGATCTCACCCGCCGCGAGCGCCTCGCGGGTGACGGGCATGTGCCGCAACCGCCGCGCCAGCAGACACCGAGCCCGCATCCCAGCGATCGACGCCTTGCACCTGCGGGCCAGCCACGCCGCCGCCGTCTTTGACCCATCCGCGCGCCACGAGCCACGCAAATCGAACGCCGACGTTACCTCCGCCCGACTAGCAGCCAGCCGAGCCTCGGCCCGATGCCAGCGCACCAGAACATCGCCCAGCTCCTCGTCAGACAACGAAGCAGGATCGAGCTCGGCCAACACGTCGGCCGCTCGTTCGAGGCTCTCGATCCCTCCCACGAGCAAACTTTACCACAATCCGTGACCTCGATTTGCACGAATAGTGGTCACGACCCAATTGGTTATTCACCACCCAGTGGAAGGGACCAAGGCGGGTGGGTGGCAGTCAAGGGGCCCGAAGGGCCCGAGCGAAGCGAGGCTTGTCCTTGACGGCCACCCACCCGCCCCACAATGGATTCAGGAGGCCGGCTCCCGCCGGCCTCCTGGTTGCCATGAAGGGGTGGCCGGTCAGTCCTCGCGCTGCCAGGGTGCGGCCTGGTCGGCGGTCGCGAGGTCGACGAGAACGGTGCTCTCGCCTGTGGCGGGGTCGATCGACTGGACCGCCGAGTTGCCCGGGCCGCTGCAGGCGCCCTGCTCCTCCATGACGAGCGCCCGGTTCCCGTTCCAGCCGAGGACCATCGACTGAGACTCCTCGGGCGAACCGGAGCCCAGCTGGGTCCCGTCGGTGTTGAACACCACGCCATCCGAGGTCCGGACGAAGTACGCAGTTTGCACCTCGCACTCGCCACTCCACTGCGCCGCGATCCAGTCACCGTCGGGCGACAGCCGGGCCCGGAGCCAGCTACCGGCCACGGGCTGGTCGGTGCCGGGCATGACGCCGTCCGGGTAGAGCGCTCCGACGAGCGACCGCCGGCTCCCGTCGGCGGTGACCAGGACGAGCTCTCGCCCGAAGATGTCGTCCTCGGATTCCCGGCAGGTCTCCACCACACCGGCGGCTGACCGGTCGAGCTCGGCACAGTCCTGGCCTGGTTCGAGGCCGAAGGCCGAGTATCGACCTCCCGCCACGTCGGGACGGAGCATGACAGCGTCGCCGTACGGCTGGGCGACAAGGCCGGTGAAGCTCACGTTCGTCCAACTGGCAGCCTCGGGTACGGCTCCGGTGCCGAGGAGATGGCCCTCACCGTCGTACAGGCGAAGCTCCGCATCGTGGATCACAGCGAACCCGTTCGCCGGCGTTGGACCTTGCGTTGCCACCGAAAGGCCCGTCCCACCGGGGGCGGGCTCTGGGGAGCCGGGACCACCTGCTTCGACCGCCGGTCGCGGCGACCGCAGACCGAGCGCAGCCACCCCGGCGATGGCCAGGATCGCCGCCGCCACGGCGACCGGGCCCATCCACCGGCGCCGCCTCGTCGTCGGGTGGGCTCGCAGCTCGACCCGGGTCGGGCTGACGTCTCCGCGCCGCACGCCGTCGAGATCGTGCCGAGGCTCGACCGACGCGGCCTTCTCCATCAGATGCTGGGTCAACAGTTCCTCCAAGTCGCTCATGTCAGTGCCTTCCGCATCTGGTCCAGCGCCCGGCCGATCCAGGGGCCGACGGACCCTGGTGCGCAGCCCAACGCCTCGGCGATCTCGGCCGTGGTGAACTGCGCGTAGTACCGGAGCACGACGGCCGCCCGATGGTTGAAGGGCAGCCCTTCGAGGATGTCGTTGAGCATGTCGTCGGTGCTGGGTCCCTGGTCCTGGTCCCGCACGGCGAGACGGTGGAGCCAGAGGTCGTGGCGAACCCGGCGCCGGCAGACGTCCCGGCAGCCGTTGAGCACCGCTCGGTTCAGGTAAGGACCTGGATCCTCGATGTCGCCCCATCGTCGATAGACCGCGACGAACGCGTCGTGGACGACGTCGTTCGCCGTATCGGTCGATCCGACGATCAGGTACGCCCGTCTGACCTGTTGGTCGAGCTCGGCGGCGTAGAACGCCCCGAACTCCTGGTCGTGTGTCGAAGTTGCCGCCACGTCCGTCCCTGCCGCTGGACTCACGCAGACTCCACGCCCGAGGCCCGCGTTCTGATACAGCCGATCTACCAACCGTCGGCTAGCGAGCCGCTAGCAGCACCCTGCGACCGTGGTCCGAGTGGTCCGAGTGGTCCGAGTGGTCCGAGTGGTCCGAGTGGTCCGAGTGGTCCGAGTGGTCCGAGCGGTCCGAGCGGTCCGAGTCGTTCGAACGCCTCCCACGCCGGCCGGGTCAGTGATCGCGGCCGTCGGGGAGCCCGGCGACGTCCGAGCGCAGTCGGTCGGTGCTCCGCTGCAGGAAGTCGAGGATGACGGCAAGCTCGTCGACCGTGTAGTCGGCGTACAGCCGGGAGAGCGAGTCGCGGCGGGTCGCGAAGTAGGGCGCGAACCGGGCCACACCCACCTCGGTGGCCTCGACGATCACCCGGCGGCGATCGGCCGGATCCGAACGGCGGCGGACGAACCGCCGGGTCTCCAGCCGGTCGAGCAGGGCGGTGACCGAGGCCGTGGCCAGGCCGGTCCGCTGGGCGATCTGGCCGGCGGACAGAGGGCCACTCCGCTCGAGGATGCTCATCACCTTGTGGTCGGTCGGGTTGAGACCGAGCTGATCAGCGACCGCGGCATGGAACAGGACGGTGGCGTCGCTGTGGGCCCGTCCCGCCTCGGTCAGGGCGTCGAGGAGCGCTCGCCGGCTCATCCGGCCTCGAGGACCACGGCTTGACACTGCACCTCCCTCAGCGTAGATATCTCGATCTATCGAGATACTAGGCGTAGTGAAGGGAACGATGGGGTGACGACACAACACGGTCCGGACGAGAGCGCGGTCCGTGCCCTCTACCAGCAGTTGATGGACGCCTGGGGCGCGGGCAGCGGCGAGCTCTTCGCCGCCCCGTTCGCGCCCGACGGCCACCTCGTCGCCTTCGACGGCACCCATTTCCGTGGCCAGGAGCAGATCGCCGCCTTCCAGCAGCAGCTCTTCGACAAGTGGATGAAGGGCTCACGCCTGGTCGGCGAGGTCGGGGAGGTCGGCTTCCTCACCCCCGACGTCGCCGTCATGCACGCGGTGGGCAACACCATCGCACGGGGCAAGAACCGGCCGGCCCGCGAGCGGGCCTCGATCCAGACGCTGGTTGCGGTGCGCGGTGACGAGGGGTGGCGTCTCGCCGCGTTCCAGAACACCCGCATCCGGCCGATGGGCCGCAACCCCTTCACGTTCCTGCTGTGGACCACCTTCGACCGGCTCTGGCGGCTGCTGCGGCTGAGCACCGACCCGGTCCCGGCCGCCGACCCCGCGATCGGCGCCTCCCGATGAGCGCCACACCTCCTCCGCCCCTGACCCGCGCCCTCGGCACTGCCGAGCGGTCCGTTCGTGCCCTGCTCGAGCGACAGCTCGGCAGCGCCGGGCTCTCGTTCCCCGAGTGGACCGTCCTGGCGGTGCTCGACGGCGGCGGCCCGCTCCCCGCCCGCCGGCTCGTCCAGGCCCAGCTCGGTGGCAAGGTGGTCCCCGACGCTGTGGCGGCCGAAGCCACCGTCGAGCGTCTCTGCTCCTCCGGTCTCCTCACGGCCGGTGCAGCGGCCGAGACCGCCGTCGCGGCCAGCGACGACACACCCGACGGACCGGCCCTCGCTGCGACGGCCGCGGGCGAGGCTGCGTACCGGCCCGTCCGCCAAGCCGTGGACCGCATCACCAACGAGCTGTTCCGCGACCTCCCGCCAGCCGACGTGGAGGCGACCCGCCGCACGCTCACCGAGGTCACCCGCCGGGCCGAGGCGCTGTTGGCCCAACCGCCCACTCCCCCTGAGTGACGAGTCAGCTCGATGTCGGGAACGTTCAAGACCCCCCGCCGCTCCGGCGCTCATCCTGGAGTCAGAACCACGGAGAGGAGCGCGAGATGAAGGTAGGCATCGGATTGCCGGCCGCAGTCCCCGGGGTCGACGCGACGACGATCGGGACCTGGGCCGCCGAGGCGGAGGGCGCGGGGTTCGCCTCCGTCGGAGTGATCGACCGGCTGGTCTACGACAACCTGGAGCCGCTCACCGCCCTGGCCGCCGCCGCGGCGCGCACCGAACGGGTCGAGCTGCTCACCACGGTCCTCAACGTCGGCTGGCGAGCGAACCCGGTGCTCCTCGCCAAGCAGCTGGCGTCGGTGGACCTGCTCTCGGGCGGACGGCTGACGGCCGGGCTGGGGCTGGGGGGCTGGCCCGAGGACTTCGCCGCCAGCCACGTCCCGACCTCGGGCGCCGGCGCCCGACTCCGCGCCACGTTGACCACCATGCGCCGGGTGTGGGCCGGGGAGCTGAGCGGCCAGGGCGGCCCCATGACCCGCCTGCCCGCGGGACGACCCGGGCTGCTGTTCGGCGGCCTGGTGCCGGCCGCGCACCAGCGCGCGGCGACCGAGGGGCAGGGCTGGGTGGCGCCGCTGATGGGGCGCCAGCTCCTGGCGGACGGGACGGCAGCGGTGCGTCAGGCCTGGGCCGACGCCGGTCGTGGCGGCGAGCCCCGGATCGTCACCGGGCGCTACTTCAGCCTCGGCTCGAGCGCCGGCGCCGTCGCCGACGAGTACCTCCGCCACTACTACGGCGAGGCCGGCTTCCCCATTGCCCGGGCCGACACGCTCACCAGCACCGAGCAGATCGAGGACGAGCTCGATCACCTCATCGAGGCCGGCGTCAGCGACCTCGTCCTCTACCCGTCATCCGCCGACCTCGACCAGGTCGCCCTCCTCGCCGCAGCCCTCGACCGGCACGCGTCGAGACTGGTAGCTGCCCGGTAGCGGCGTAGGCAACGACCGACCCATCACACAAGGAGCCCACATGGGAAGGCTGGTAGTCACCGAATACCTCTCACTCGACGGCGTGATGGAGGCCCCGGGCGGCGGTGAGGACTACGTCCACGCCGGGTGGACGTTCCGCGTCGAGCGCGGCCCGGACGGCGTCGCGTTCAAGCTCGACGAGACCCGCCGGTCGGGTGCGCTGCTCTTCGGGCGTGTCACCTACGAGGGCATGGCCGCCGTCTGGCCGCACATGACCGGCGAGGTCGCCGACCTGTTCAACAGCCTCCCGAAGTTCGTCGTCAGCTCCACGCTCGACGAAGCGACCTGGAACAACACCGAGGTCCTGCGGAGCGATCTGGTCGAGGAGATGGAGCGGCTGAAGCAGCGCTTCGACGACGACATCGTCGTGCACGGCAGCGCTCAGCTCGTCCAGGGGCTGCTGCTCCACGACCTGGTCGACGAGCTCCGGCTGATGGTGTTCCCGGTCATGCTGGGAGCGGGCAAGCGCCTCGTGGAGCACACCGACGCGCTGAAGCGCTTCCGCCTCCGCTCGTCGTCGGTGGTCGGCGAGGGCATCGCCATCCTCACCTACACCCCGGTCTACGACTACGTGGTCGCCCGGGACATGCCGGCGGACGTCGACACCGTCTGGCGGGCGTGGACCCGGCCCGAGGACTACGCCGCCTGGTTCGGCGCCGTGCCGGGCACGGTCGAGCTGGACGTCCGTCCGGGCGGCGCGTGGCGGCTCGAGCTCAGCTCGGGCGACGAGGGGCCGCCCGAGACCATGTCGGGGTCCTACCTCGAGGTCGTGCCCGGGGAGCGGCTCGTGATGTCGACGGCCTTCGCCGCTGGGGACACGGTCATGGAGATGACCTTCTCCCCCACCGGGTCCGGCAGCCGCGTCGAGATCCGCCAGCTCTGCGACAGCCGCGCCGCGTGCGACGGCGGGCGGGAAGGGAGCGAGATACTGCTGGACGCGTGTGCGAAGTACGTCGCCGACCTCGGAGACGGGCCACGACGTGAGCTGGAGTCGCGACCGGTGACCACCGACCGTCGATGGCTGCAGCCCGGCGACGAGGGATTCGACGCTCGGCGAGCGGGCTTCAACATCGCCCTGGAGCACCATCCCGCCACGATCGTCGAAGCTGCCGACCCGGCTGAGGTCCAGGCTGCCGTCCAGCACGCTGCCAGCGCAGGACACCCGGTGGCGGTGATGAACACCGGCCACGGCCCGTCCGTCCCCGCTGACGGTGCGGTGCTGATCCGCACCGGTCGCCTGGACCGGGTGGCTGTCGACCCCGACCGACGCACGGCGCGCATCGAGGGCGGAGCGACCTGGGGGGCGGTGATCGATGCCGCAGCGCCCCACGGCCTGGCCCCGCTGAACGGGTCGAGCCCTCATGTCGGCACGGTCGGCTACACGCTCGGTGGCGGGGTGGGTCCACTGAGCCGGCGATTCGGCTTCGCCGCGGACCATGTGCGCTGGCTGGACGTGGTCACGGCCGACGGACGGCTCCGGCATGTGACCGCCGAGTCCGACCCCGACCTGTTCTGGGCCCTGCGAGGCGCCGGTGCCAACTTCGGCGTCGTCACCGCGATGGAGGTCGACCTGTTCCCGGTCGCGACCTTGCTGGGCGGGGAGCTCGGCTTCGGGGGTGGAGCATCCGAGGACGTGCTGCACGCCTACGCCGCCTGGGCGGCCGAGGTACCCGAAGCGATGTCGTCCTCCGTCCTGCTGCTCACCTACCCGGATGACCCGGCGGTGCCCGACGACCTGCGGGGCCGGCACATCACGCACGTTCGGATCGCCTACAGCGGCGCTGACCTCGCCGAGGGCTGGCGCTGGGTGGCGACGTTGCGAGGCCTCGGCTCTCCGGTGCTGGACACGGTGCGGGTCATGCCGTACGCGGAGGTCGGCACGATCCACCACGAGCCGGTCGACGAGCCGGTGCCCGCCTTCGACCGGAACATCCTCCTCCGGGACTTCGACCAGGATGCAGCGGCCGTGCTGGCCAAGCACGCCGGCCCGACGGCCGGGGCTCCGTACCTCGTCGAGGTGCGGGCGTGGGGCGGCGCATTGTCGCGCCCGGCCGCGGTGGCCAACGCGGTCACCGGCCGCGACGCGGCGTACTCGCTGGTGGCGATCAGCGAGCCGGAGATCGAGGACCGCGAGCGGCGCGACCAGCTCCTGGTGGCGATGGAGCGGTGGGCGACCGGGACGACCTACATCAACTTCAACGGTGTGGAGGACAGCTCGGTCGAGGCGGTGCGCCGGGCCTACACCCCGGACGACCTCGCCCGGCTCCAGCAGGTCAAGGCGGTCTACGACCCGGACAACCTGTTCCGGATCAACTTCAACATCCCACCGAACGACCGCTGACCCGTCACGTCGTGCGGCGGGCGATCTGGAGCACGCCGCCCCAGTGGCGCCGGAGCCGACCATCGGGACGTGCCGCGAGGCGGCGGCGGATCTCCCCGTAGAGCCGGTCACGTTGCCAGTCCTGCATGGCGATGTGGCCCGAGAAGGTGTTCAGGAGGTCGATGTAGCCCTCGGCGTCGTAGACGATCTCCCAGTCGTACTGCTGGATGTCGACGACCTCGAAGAGCCCGGTGGCCCCGATCTCCTCGCGGTCGTCGGCGAGCTCCCGGGGCCGGCGGAAGGTGGCACCGGGTGGCGGCGACTCCCCGATGTCGTCGTACACCTCCTGCAGCTCCGCGAAGAACGGATCGCCGTCGTCGGGGAAGACGTGGCCCGCACCCCACAGCGCGAGGTACCCCCTCGGCTCGAGCAGCTCCGCGGCCTTGCGGTAGCGCACGGTCGGGTCGATCCAGCGCCAGGCGGTCGCGGCGAACACCATGGCGAACCGCTCGTCACCCGGATCCCAGTCCTCGAAGCGCGTCTCGACGATGTCGACGTCGAACCCGGCCAGCTGCACGCGCGCCACCGCCACCAGCGCCGCCCCCGGTTCGATGCAGGTGATGCGAAACCCGCGTCGGGCCAGCGGAAGGGTCGCCTTGCCCGTGGCGCTGCCCACCTCCAGGAGAGACGCGGCCGGCGGCAGCCGGGTGACGTCGAGTAGGTGGTCGTAGAGCTCGTCCGGGTACTCCGGGCGGGCCCGCTGGTACAGCGCTCCTGCCTGGTTGAACGTCGCCCCCAGGCGCTCGCGATCGTCCTCGACGGCCATCCCTCCAGACTGCCCGAGATCACGGCGCCGAGGCACCGCGGGCCGGGCCCCAGGGGGACGGGCCGATACCCGCCGGTGTGGGAGCCTGATCGGGATGCAGAGCGATGCCAGCGACGTCGACCAGTACCTCGACGAGCTTCCCGAGGACCGCCGCCAGGCCCTGACCGCGGTGCGCAAGGTCGTCCTCGACCACCTTCCGGCCGGCTTCGAGGAGGTGATGCAGTACGGGATGATCAGCTACGTGGTGCCGCTCGATCGCTTCCCGTCGACCTACAACGGCCAGCCGCTGGCGGTGGCGTCGCTCGCCAGCCAGAAGCGGCACATGGCGCTCTACCTGATGGGCATCTACGGCGACGAGGACAACCAGACCTGGCTGCGGCAGCAGTGGGCGACCACCGGCAAGAAGCTCGACATGGGCAAGAGCTGCCTACGGTTCCGCTCGCTCGATGATCTGGCACTCGCTGTCGTCGGCGAAGCCATCGCCCGCACCTCCGTCGCCGACCTGATCGACCAGCACGACCGGGCGCACTCCTAGCGCCAGCTAGCCGCCGCTCGGGCGACGAGCCGCCGAGCGCCCTTTCACCCCTGTCGCTGCGAATGCCACGGGGGTACCCTCAGTGAGCAGCGATACACCGTGCGCAGTCGCGAGGGTCGCACGGACTGCGTCGGCTCAGGCCGTCGACCGAACCGAGGGTGGCCATGTCTGGTTCGAGGTCGCAGGCTCGCAGGTCGCACGCTCGCCGCTGGCGAGCGTCACTGATGGTCGCGGCACTGGTCGCTCCCATCGCGCTGTACGGCTGCGGCGGCGACGGCGGGAACGGCGGTGTCGCGACGCTGACCTGGTACACCAACCCCGACAACGGCGGCCAGGCCACCCTCGCCCGGCAGTGCTCGGAAGCATCGGGCGGCGCCTACAAGATCGAGACACAGGTGCTGCCCAACGAGGCGGACGCGCAACGCGAGCAGCTCGTGCGGCGGCTGGCCGCCCAGGACTCGTCGATCGACCTGATGAGCCTCGATCCGCCGTTCGTGGCCGAGTTCGCCAACGCCGGTTACCTGCTGCCGATCACCGACGAGGCGGATGTCGCGACCTTCACCGAGGGCGTCCTCGACGGGCCGCTGGAGACTGCGTACTGGGACGGCCAGCTGGTCGCCCCGCCCTTCTGGGCGAACACGCAGCTCCTGTGGTACCGCAAGTCGGTGGCGGAGGCGGCTGGCGTCGACCCCACGGCGCCCGGCTTCACGTGGGACCAGATGATCGCGACGGCCGAGGACCAGGGCAAGCGGATCGGCGTGCAGGGCCGGCGCTACGAGGGCTACATGGTGTGGATCAACGCTCTGGTCGTCTCCGGTGGCGGGACGATCCTCGAGCACGCCGACAGGGGCGCCGACGCGACACCGTCGATGGCATCGCCCGCGGGCGACGCCGCCGCGGACATCGTCGGCCGGCTCGGCCGGTCGTCGGCGGCCCCGGCCGACATCGCAACGGCGGGCGAGGAGGAGGCCCGCTCGGTCTTCCAGAGCGACAACGGCTCCTTCATGGTGAACTGGCCCTACGTCTACAACGCGGCGCAGGAGTCGGTGGCGGCAGGCGCCATCGACCAGTCGGTCCTGGACGACATCGGCTGGGCTCCGTACCCGCAGGTGAGCACCGACGAGCCGAGCGCACCGCCTCTCGGCGGCATCGACCTGGCGATCGGCAACTTCACCAAGAACCCCCACGAGGCCGTCGATGCCGCCAAGTGCATCACCTCGGTCGAGAGCAACATCCAATACATGCTCGAAGCGGGCAACCCTGCTGCCCGCTCGGCCGCGTATGACGATCCCGACGTCATCGCGGCCTACCCGATGGCGACCTTGATCCGCGACTCGATCGCGCACGCCGGACCACGGCCGATCACGCCCTACTACGGCGACGTGTCCACCTCGGTGCAGCGCACGTGGCACCCGGCCCGCAACGTCACCTCCCCTGACACGCCCGAGGCGGCCGACGAGTACATGTCCGAGGTGCTGCACGGGGAGCGCCTCCTGTGACCGCGGCCTGGACCCGGACCCACCCACCGCCCGCGCCGAGGGGGAGCTGCGCATGACGGTCGTCTCCGAGACCGCTCCGGCGCCGGCACCTACGCCGACGCGGGCCGAGCGCTCGGAGCGCACCCAGTACGAACGGCGGCTCGGCCTCACGCTCTCCGCACCCGCGTTCATCGTCATGATCATCGTGACGGCGTACCCGCTGGCCTACGCCGTGGTGATGTCGCTGTTCCGCTACCGGCTCACCGACCCCGAGGGGCGGAAGTTCGTCGGGCTCAAGAACTACCTCACCGTGCTCACCGACCCGATCTGGTGGAGCGCCGTCAGTACCACGCTGGTCATCACGCTGTTCAGCGTGGCCGTCGAACTGGTGCTCGGCTTCGGGTTCGCGTGGGTGATGTACCGGATCATCCGGGGCCGCTCCGTGATCCGGACGGGGATCCTCATCCCCTACGGGATCGTCACCGTCGTGTCGGCGTACATCTGGCGGTACGCCTTCCAGCTCGACTCGGGGTTCGTGAACCAGTGGCTCGGCCTGGGCGACTTCAACTGGTTCGGCGAGCGATGGTCGTCCCTCTTCGTGATCACTCTGTCGGAGATCTGGAAGACGACGCCGTTCATCTCGCTGCTGCTGCTCGCGGGCCTCGTCCAGGTCCCGGGGGAGCTGCTGGAGGCGGCGACGGTCGACGGCGCCACGCCCTGGCAGCGGTTGTGGAGGGTGACCCTGCCGAACATGAAGGCCGCGATCATGGTCGCTCTGCTGTTCCGGACGTTGGACGCGTGGCGGATCTTCGACAACCCGTTCATCATGACCGCCGGCGCCAACGACACCGAGACCCTGTCCTTCCTCGCGTATCGCCAGAACGTGACCCTTGTGAACCTGGGGGCGGGATCGGCCGTGAGCGTGCTGCTCTTCTTCACGGTCGTGCTCATCGCGTTCGTCTTCGTCAAGGGCTTCAAGACCGACCTGTCACAGGTCCGGGGGGAGTAGGCGTGAAGGGTCGCAAGTCGGACAGATGGTGGACCGTCTGGGGCGTGCTGATCCTGTTGTGGGCGCTGTTCCCGCTGTTGTGGATGGTGTCGCTGTCGTTCAAGGACCCGGAGACGTTCCGCGCGGGCAAGCCCCAGTTCTTCCCCGAGCAATGGACGTGGAAGAACTACGACACAGTCTTCTCGGACTCGCTGTTCACCTCCGCGCTGCGCAACTCGGCCGGGATCGCAGCGATCGCCACGGCGCTGTCGGTGGTCGTCGCGATGTTCGCGGCCTATGCCATCGCCCGCCTCGACTTCCCCGGCAAGCGGGTCCTGCTCTCGATCGCCCTGGCCATCGCCATGTTCCCGCAGGCCGCGCTAGTGGGGCCACTGTTCAACATGTGGCGTGGCCTCGGCATCTACGACACCTGGATCGGGCTGATCATCCCTTACCTCACCTTCGCCCTCCCCCTGTCGATCTGGACGATGTCGGCCTTCTTCCGGCAGATCCCGTGGGAGATGGAACAGGCCGCCCAGGTCGACGGGGCGACGGCGTGGCAGGCGTTCCGCAAGGTGATCGTCCCGCTCGCGGCGCCAGGGGTGTTCACCACCGCGATCCTCACCTTCTTCTTCTGCTGGAACGAGTTC
>Ga0075418_10007813_pt1 | contig 12022 bp, 9 predicted proteins | sample SoiMetdeltSBSDD2_FD_81776 | JGI IMG/M metagenome (GOLD analysis project Ga0075418, IMG submission 81776) | Bulk soil microbial communities from a Populus tree surrounding site in Tennessee, USA - Soil MetaG P. deltoides SBSDD2 | ecosystem: Environmental > Terrestrial > Soil > Tree plantation...
GATTGCGGCGCGTCCTGCGGACCGACCTCGGGTGCCATGGCGGTGGCCGCGGCGGCTGCGGCGACGGCACCCGGGGCCGCGGCCATCGACGTCATACCTTCGTCGACCGTGCCGCGCACCGCTTTGACACCGCCACCGATCGCGGCCGTCAACTCGGGCTGTCCGGTGGTGGTGACGGGCACGCGGAAGTGCTCGGACAGTGTGGTGGTGATGATCGGGATGCGGGCGCCGCCGCCGACGGAGGCTACGGCGACGAGTTCGGCCGTCGGAATTCCGCTGCGCTCCACCGTCTCCTGGACCACGCTGACGAAATCGGCAAGCGGGGCGCGGATCGCTTCGTCGAGCTCGTTGCGGGTCAGCCGAACATCGCTGCGGTGCCCGGGCAGTTCGGCCACCAGTGAGGTGACTGATGCGGTGGACAGCCGCTCCTTGGCCCCACGGCACTGGGCCCGCAGCCGGCTCAGTGAGCCGATCGCCGAGGTGCCGGACAAGTCGATGGTGCCCGCCGCCGACAGGTCGTCGATGACGTGGGTCAACAGCGCCTGGTCGATGAGGTCGCCGGACAGGTCGGTGTGGCGGACGGTCGGGCCGATCGGCGCGAATCCATTGGTGGCGTCGACGAGCGTGATGCTGGTGCCGGTGCCGCCGAAGTCGCACAGCGCGATGACGCCGCGAGTCGGCACGCCGGGGTCGTCCTGCAATGCGGTGAGCGCCGCGCTTGCGTCGGAGATGAGCGGCGCCTCCTGAAGCGCCGGCACCGACGCCAGCGCGTTGCGCAGCGCGTCGACGGCGGCTGGACGCCAGTGGGCGGGGTAGGTGATCGCGACGGGTCCGGCCGGCGGCCGACCGACGGTGTAGAGCATGGCCCGCAGGGCGTCTGCGAGCACCTTGTCGGCCATGTGCGAGGAGCCGTCGGCGGCGACGATGCCAACGGGGTCGCCGACGCGGTCCACGAAGTCGGTGATGATCAGGCCGCGCTCGGTGAGGTTCGGGTTTTCGCTGGGCACGCCCACCTCGGGCGGCCGGTGCGGGTAGAGCGTCACTACCGGCGACCGCGTCACCGCGGTCCGGCCTACTACGACGGCCGCCAGGTTGGAGGCACCAACCGAGAGCCCTACCCCGTCAGACATGTCACTCCGTCTCGATGAAAACCCTATCCGGTATTCAATCTTGTCTGACTGTGTTCGCGTTACTAGCGAATGGTCCCCACACCGGGAATCAGTGGCAAATCCAAAGCCGTCACCCAGCCTGGCGAAAGGTCGTTGACGGCGGGCACCGCGTTGAGCGCGCGCAGCCCGGTCGCCAGGCACCCCGCGGCGGCCGCGTCCCGTCCCGAGCCGTCGGTGAAGCGGAACGCGGTCTCCTGGAAGATGCTCGGCGTGCCTTCGATGTCGACGCGATACACGTCGTTCTCGGTGCCCGACGGCCAGTCCGGTGCGGCGTCATTGCCGATCCGGTTGACATGTTCGAGCTGAATGCGGGTCTCGCCCTGGTACATGCCGTTGATCGTGAACCGCACGGCCGCAACGTTTCCGGGCGAAATGATGCCCTTGGCAGACTTGCGCTCGGTGGGCGTCACCCACTTGTCCCACGTCGTGGTGATCTCGTCGAGCATGATGCCCGCCGCATGTGCGATCATCGGAACCGTTGCGCCCCAGGCGAATACCAGCACATCGGGGTTTTCCAGCAGCGGGCGGTACTCGGGAGGCTTGCCGATGCCCATCTCGAACTCGTAGTCGCCCTCGTAGTTGGTGTAGTCAAGCAGTTCAGATGCGCGCACCTTGCGGACCTCCGAGCACAGACCCATCAGCGTCATCGGGAACAGGTCGTTGGCGAAGCCCGGGTCGATGCCGGTGGTGAAACACGACGATCCGCCCAGCTCGCAGGCCACGGTGATGGGCTCGATCCAGTTCGGCGGGTTGAGGCGCATGGTGGGCCACACCCACGGCGTCATGGCCGTCGAACACACGTCGATGCCGGCCCGCAGGAACCGGGTGATCAGCGCGATGTTGTCGTCGGCGTGCGCCGCGGTGGGACCGTAATGCACCAGCGCGTCGGGTTTCAGCGCGATGAGGGCGTCGACATCGTCGGTGGCGGCCAGACCGAGGTTCTGTCCCAGAGCGCAGATTTCGCCGACGTCGCGGCCCACCTTGTCGGGGTTGCTCACGCCGACACCGACGAGTTCGAACAGTGGATGCTTGACGATCTCGGCTATCACCATCTTGCCGACGAATCCGGTACCCCAGACGACGACGCGCTTCTCGGCGGAATCCTTCACGGCCTTCACCCTAGGCGGGCTCGATTTGACCGCGTCAACATTTGAGGCTCTGCCACATTTGATGACGCTCTCGAGAATCATGCAGTGAACCTGGGCCGCCAGTGACGCCGACCATAGCGGGAATGATCCGGCCGCGACTTGCCTTTACGAAGGCATGACTTCATCACTGACTGGGCGGAAAGCACTCGTGACCGGCGGATCGCGCGGTATCGGAGCGGAGATCGTGCGACGGCTGGCCGCCGACGGCGCCGCGGTGGCGTTCACATATGGGTCCTCGACAGCGGAGGCCGAAAAGCTGGCGGCCGAGGTCGCAGAATCGGGTCGCACCGCGGTGGCGATTCAGGCGGACAGCGGTGACCCCGAGCAGGTCGCCAGGTCGGTCGACGAAACCGTCGCCGAGTTGGGCGGCCTGGACATCCTGGTCAACAACGCGGGCGTGGCGTACGTCGATAACGCCGAGTCGTTCCCGCTCGAGCAGTTCGACCGGTTGGTTGCCGTCAATGTTCGGGCCGTATTCGTCGCCATCCAGCGGGCTATTCCTCACCTTGGCGAAGGTGGCCGCGTCATCAATATCGGCAGCATCAACGCCGACCGCGTGCCCGCGCCCGGCCTGTCGGTGTACGCGATGACCAAGGGCGCCGTCGCAAGCCTCACCCGAGGGCTGGCCCGTGAGCTCGGGCCTCGCGGCATCACCGTCAACAATATTCAGCCCGGCCCGATCGCCACCGACATGAACCCCGAAGAGGGCGAATTCGCTGATTGGGCACGGCCGATGACGTCGCTCGGCCGTTACGGTCAGACCAGCGACATCGCCAGTGCGGTCAGCTATCTAGCGGGACCAGAAGCGTCATTTGTGACCGGGACCAACTGGAACATCGACGGTGGCTTTGCGGTCTGACGTCACAAGTTGATCGGATCGCGTGGATGCACCGTCTTCGTGGTGTCCTTGAGCGTGGCTTTGAATTGCATTGCCCGATAAGGCCATCCGACGGCGGTGTTCCACTGTGACACCACCAGCCCGACGCCGCCCTGGATGTCGAACCGCGAGCCTGGCAGCACGTAGCCGCCGTACAGTTGCGCGACCCGGTTCTTGGAATGGTTCTCGTCGGTCCACGACGACCCGACCACGGGGATCTGGAGTTCGGTGGTGTGCATGTTGGCGACCGGTGAGTCCACGACCCGGTAGCCGGGTGCATACCTCGATGCCAGGAATCCGCCGAGCACCCATTTGCCTTGTGCCATACGGCGAAATGTCAGCTCTCCCCACTTCTCCCCTGTGGGCGTGATCGGTGTGGCGACCTGTCCCCATTTCCAGCGCCCTGCGGCGTGTCCCCAGCTCACATATCGCGACGGCTGTCCGATGTGCTCGGGCAGGACGCGCATCAGAATGATGCCCTTGTCGCGTTGAAATCCCGTCGCCACCACGTACACCCAGCCGTCGTCGGGCTCGTAGTCCCAGGACCAGCACTGCGCGTAGCCACCATGCAGGTCTGCGGGAAACCTGGCGTCCTCGCCCAGGGGCGACCAGGATATGCCGCTGTCGTCGGACCTCCAGATCTCGGTCCAGATGACGTTGCCAAAACCTCGATTGACGATGGCGTGCAAGTAAATTGAACCGTCGACACGCAGCAGATCCGACGGAAGGACGGTGCTGATGCCGCCACGGGTCCAGCCGGTGGCGGCGTCATCGTGGACGTAGCGCCACAGCTGGCGAGCATAGTTGGGGTCGTCTCCCCCGGCCCGTTCGTAGATGATTTCGTGTTCGGCGTCGCCGGTGCCGATCAGCACGACCGGCGACCGCCAATCGCCCTGCCCGACCTTGCGACCGGAGAAGGTATCGCCGAACACCGACACCAACTTGCCGTTGGGCGCGACTACCGATGCTCCCAGATCGGTGCATCTGACACCCCAGCGGTCGGTGCGCCGAGGTCCGGTTATGTCGGCGACCTTGCCGTTGCGTAGCGGGACTATTGGCAGATGCGCAGTCCGGCCGGCTCGCAGTACAGCGGATACTGCTCGACCGGAACCTGCAACGGCCCCTTGTAGGACATCCTGAACGGAATCGTGATGATTCCCGGCTGCAGTCCGCAGACATCGGTGTGAGCGATGTTGCGGGTGCCCGTCATCGTCAGGTCATCGAACTTCAGGGTTTCGGTGGTAAGTGCCCAGCTGCCGTCGGGGCACTGCAGGCCCTGCGGTTGGGTGGTGGTCCACTCCCAGACGCCACCGGTGAGCCTCGCATCGCCGCCGGTCAGCCCTCGCGACGGAATCATGTGCAGCCGGCACGCGACGGGCAGATTCAGCGGCTCCCGTAGGTCGCCGACGACCGGCACGCACGACGGCCAGATTTGATAGGTGCCGCTGTCCCCCTGCTCCGGCGTGTATTCATAGACGCCCTCCAAGAGCTGGTCAGCCTGGGCCGGACCGGCGAACCCCAGCGAGGCGCAGACGAGGACGGCGGCTGCGGCGAGCCCGCGGATGATTCTCACGCCGCTGAGTATCGCAGTGTTCGTTTGACAAAGTCACGGGTTCAGGGCGGCGCGGGGTTTCGAATGCCCCGCCCAGGGGGTAAAGGGCCGAGGGCGACCGTTCCGGGGTGATAGCGATGACGAGATCAGCGGTGTTGGCCGCTGTCGGCGTCGCCGTGGCGGTTGTCGCTGCTCTCACCGCCTGCTCGACGGGCGATCGGGTCGATCTCGGCGGCGACTCATCCGGCAACCTCGTCGCGGCGATCGCAGGCGAGCCCGACCAACTCGACCCCCAGAAGACCAGCGCGTACTTTTCCTTCGAGGTCCTGGAGAACGTCTTCGACACGCTCGTCGAACCCGACGCGAACCTCGAGATGCGTCCCGCGCTGGCCGAATCCTGGACGGTGAGCCCCGACCAACTGGTGTGGACATTCCATCTGCGCCGCAGTGTCACATTCCACGACGGCAGCCCGTTCACTGCCGACGACGTCGTGTACTCGTATCGGCGCATCATCGACCAGGAGCTGGCCAACGCCGACAAACTCAGCGCCGTAACGGGTATCACGGCGGCCGATCCGTCGACGGTCGTCATCACGCTGAAACAGCCAACACCGAACCTGCTCACCAACCTCGGCGGGTTCAAGGGACTGGCAATCGTTCAGCGACGCAATGTCGAGAGTGGCGAGATCGCTACGCATCCCGTCGGCACGGGGCCATTTGCATTCCAGAGCCAGAAGAGCGGGGACTCCATCATCTTGAAGGCCAACCCGACGTATTGGGCTGGGGCGCCCAAGGTTTCGGGTGTGACGTTCCGGTTCATCTCCGAACCGTCGACGGCGCTGTCGGCGCTGCAGGCAGGCGAGATCGACTGGACGGATTCCATTCCCACCCAACGCGTCGCGCAACTCAAGGACGACGACTCCATCACCCTCGCGACCACCGCGAGCAACGACTACTGGTACCTCGCGCTCAACGAGGCACGGCCACCGTGGAACGACCTCCGCGTTCGCCAAGCGATCGCTTACGCGATCGACCGGGATGCGATCGTGCAGGCGACAAGCTACGGCACCGCGGTGGCCAATCAGCTTGCGATCCCCCAGGGCAACCCGTGGTACACCCCGTACGACGCCTACCGCCATGACGTCGACAAGGCGAAAAGCCTGTTGGCCGACGCCGGAGCAGCACCCAAGAGCCTCGACATGCTGGTCACCAACGAATACCCGGAAACAGTGACCGCGGCGCAGATCATCGCGGATAACCTTGCGCCGCTTGGCATCACCGTGAACATCCGCACTGTCGACTTCGCCACCTGGCTCGACGAACAGAACAACGGCCACTTCGACATGCTGATGATGGGCTGGCTCGGCAACATCGACCCCGACGACTTTTACTACGCCCAGCACCACACCAACGGCAGCAGCAACGCCCAGAAGTTCTCCAACCCGGAGGTCGACCGGTTGCTCGACGCAGGGCGAGTCGAAATCAACCGGAATGCGCGTGCCGGCGAATACGCCAAGGCGGCGACGATCATCGCCGATCAGGTCAGCTACATCTACCTGTACAACCCGTCGGTGATCCAGGCCTGGACGACGAGACTGTCGGGCTACGAGGCACGCCGCGACGGGGCGATCCGGTTCCGCACCGCGACGCTGGCATCGGGTGGTGCGGCGTGACGGCCGTATTCACCCACCCGATCACGCGCTTCATCGCGCGTCGGCTGCTCTATTCCCTGGTCGTGCTTTTCGGCGTGCTTGTCGTGGTGTTCGCGCTCGTTCATCTGGTCCCCGGCGACCCGGTCCGCATCGCGCTCGGCACGCGCTACACCCCCGAGGCCTACAACGCGCTGCGATCGGCGAGCGGTCTGGACCGGCCGCTCGTCGAGCAGTTCTTCGGCTACATCGGCTCGGCGCTCACCGGCGACCTGGGTGTCAGCTTCCGCAACGGCGACCCCGTCACGGTCACGCTGCTCGAGCGCCTGCCTGCGACCGTGTCACTTGGCTTGGTGGGCATCCTGATTGCTCTGTTGATCGCACTGCCGGCCGGTATCTGGTCGGCGTTGCACGAGGGCCGCGTCTCGGATGCGATTGTGCGTATCACGAGCCAGTTCGGCGTGTCCATTCCCGATTTCTGGTTGGGGATCCTGCTGATCGCGCTGTTCGCCAGCACGCTCGGCTGGCTGCCGACGTCGGGCTACCGTCCGTTGCTCGACGATCCGGCGGGCTGGCTGCGCCACATCGTATTGCCCGGCCTGACAGTGGGTTTGGTGGCTGCGGCCATCATGACACGATACGTCCGGTCCGCGGTCCTGGAGGTTGCGTCGATGGGCTATGTACGCACCGCCCGGTCGAAAGGCTTACCGCCGCAAGTGGTGACATTCCGCCACACCGTCCGCAACGCGCTCGTGCCGGTGTTGACGATCACCGGAATCCAGCTGGCGACGATCCTCGGCGGGGTGATCGTCGTGGAGGTCGTGTTCGCCTGGCCGGGCCTCGGCAGGCTGGTATACAACGCGGTGGCCGCCCGCGACTACCCCGTCATTCAGGGCGCCGTGCTGTTGATCGCCGCCCTGTTCCTGTTGATCAACCTCATCGTGGATGTGCTGTACGCGGTGGTCGACCCGAGGATCAGGCTGGCATGACAATCGCCACCGTCGAAACCACAAGGGTCGCCTCGTGGCGGCTGTTGCTGCGCAATCCCATGACCGTTGTCAGCGCGGCAGTGTTGGGTGTTGTCATCGTCGTTGCGGTGGCGGCCAATTGGATCGCACCGTTCGGTGTCAACGATGTCGACGTGCCGAATGCGTTGCAGCCACCGAGCGGTGAACACTGGTTCGGCACCGACGAACTCGGCCGCGACGTGCTGTCGCGCGTCTTGGTGGCGACCCAGGCGTCGATGCGGGTTGCCGTCGTGAGCGTGGCATTCGCCGTCGTCGTCGGCGTGACGGTCGGCGTGATCGCCGGCTACCGCGGCGGCTGGGTCGACACCGTCTTCATGCGAGTCGTCGACGTGATGTTCGCGTTCCCCGTGCTGTTGCTCGCCCTGGCTGTCGTCGCGATCCTCGGGCCCGGCACGACCACAACGATTCTGGCGATCGGCATCGTCTACACGCCGATCTTCGCGCGGGTGGCCCGCGCGAGCACGCTCAGCGTGCGCGTCGAACCGTTCGTCCAGATGTCACGCGCCATGGGCACGGGAAATCTCTATATCCTTGCCCGCCACATCATTCCGAACATCGCTGGGCCGCTGATCGTGCAGACATCGCTGTCGTTGGCGTTCGCGATTCTGTCCGAGGCGGCGCTGTCGTTCCTGGGGCTTGGCATCCAGCCCCCTCAACCGTCGCTGGGCCGGATGATTTTCGACTCGCAGGGGTTCGTGACGATGGCGTGGTGGATGGCGGTGTTCCCCGGTGCGGCGATCGTCGTCATCGTGCTGGCCTTCAACCTGGTCGGCGACGGGCTGCGGGACGTGTTGGATCCCAAGCAGCGCACCATGATCGAGGCCAGGAGCAAGCAGTGACCGACCCCGTTCTCAGCGTGCGCGACCTGCGGGTGCGCATCGGCCGTCGCGAGATCGTGCACGGTGTCGCCTTCGACCTGCAACGTGAGCAGACCCTGGGCATCGTCGGTGAATCCGGGTCGGGGAAGACGATGACGGCACTGGCCGCGACAGGCTTGCTCGATACACCCGGCGCGGTCGTAAGCGGCAGCAGCAGGCTGGCCGGCGAGACCGAGCTCGTCGGCGGGTCGGCTCGGCTGCTGCGCAGTGTGCACGGCAGCAAGATCGGTTTCGTGTTCCAGGACCCGGGCACGTCGCTGAACCCGTTGCTCACGCTGGAGCGCCAGATCACGGAATCGCTTGAGACGCACCGGAAGATGACACGAGGTCAGGCGACCACGCGGGCGCTCGAGCTGCTGGAGGCGGTCGGACTGCCGGACCCGCAGACGCGCCTGCACGCCTATCCTCACCAGTTGTCTGGCGGGCAGCGGCAGAGGGTGATGGTCGCGATCGCGCTGGCCTGCGATCCCGAACTGCTGATCGCCGACGAGCCGACCACGTCGCTGGATGTGACAACCCAGGCGCAGATCATCGACCTCGTTCGTGAGCTGCAACAGGATTTCGGCACCGCGGTGGTGTGGATCAGCCACGACCTCGGCGTCATCGGGCAGGTGGCCGATGACGTGACAGTGTTGCGCGACGGGCAAATCGTCGAGCAGGGACCGATCCTCGACATCTTCGACGAGCCGCAGAACGACTACACCCGCGAACTGCTGCACGCACGGCCGCTCGTCGGGCGGGCCGAGCCTGCACCGGCGCCGAACGACGCACCGGTGCTGCTGCGCGTCGACGGGCTCGACGTGCGGTTCGCGGTGACCACGCCGGTCGGCAGGTCGACAGTGCATGCGGTGAAGCGGCTTTCGTTCGAGGTTCAGCGAGGCACGACACTGGGTTTGGTCGGCGAGTCGGGTTCGGGCAAGTCGACGGTCGCCGGGGCGTTGACCGGCCTCGTCGAACCCGATACAGGCACCGCGCAGTTGGACGGCGTCGAGATCTTCGGCGTACGGGGTGCCGCAGCCAAGGAGCTGCGGAAGAAGATCGGCTTGGTGTTTCAGGATCCGTACTCGTCGCTGAACCCACGCGCCCGAGTGCAGACGGCGATCGATGAACCGTTACGAGTCCATCGACTTGCCAAGGGAAAGCGCGCCCGTCGGGCCCGGGCGGCGGAGCTGCTCGAACTCGTCGGCCTGCCACCATCGTTCGCTTCCCGCTACCCGCATGAACTGTCCGGTGGGCAGCGACAGCGGGTGAGCATCGCCCGCGCGCTTGCCGCCGAGCCCGAGCTGCTGATCCTCGACGAAGCGACTGCGTCGCTGGATGTCTCGGTGCAAGCCCATGTCCTCGAATTGCTCGCAGACTTGCAGCGCGAGCTGGGGCTGACGTATCTGTTCATCGGCCACGATTTGGCGGTCATCCAGCAGATGAGCCACGACGTCTTGGTCATGCGCGACGGCGAGGCGGTCGAGTATCGGCCCGCCGCGGAGTTGTTCGCCGAACCCGAGCACGAGTACACCCGCGCACTGCTGGCGGCAGTCCCGCCAGCGCGACCGCGCGCCGCCGTCTAACCCCGCGAGGCCTCGTGAGAAGGTCTTGCCATGACACAACTGGATGGCAAGGTCGCGTTGGTCACCGGCGCCTCGGCGGGACTCGGCGCCGCGACGGCACAGCTCTTCGCCGAACGCGGTGCTTCGGTGTTCGGCATCGCACGCGACGCCGACCGGATGGCGACGGTGTTCGGGAAGGTGCCGGGCGGCAAGTACTCATCGGTGGACATCTCCGATCCCGCCGCCTGCAAGCAGGCCGTCGAAGACTGCGTCGCGGAATTCGGCCGCCTCGACATCCTGGCCAATATCGCGGGGTTCCATCAGATGCGGCACACGCCGACGATGACCGACGACGATTGGGATCGCGACCTCGCGGTCAACCTCAACGGGCCGTTCTACCTGTGTCGCGCGGCGCTTCCGCACCTGTTGGAATCCGGCGGCAACATCGTCAATGTCTCCTCGATTGCCGGCGTCGAGGGTGAGGTGTACTCGGCCGGCTACTGCGCGGCCAAGCACGGGCTGATCGGGCTGACCCGCGCGCTGGCCGTCGAGTTCACGAAGGAGAAGCTGCGCGTCAACGCGGTGTGCCCGGGCGGCATGCCGACCGCGCAATCGACAGAGTTTCAGGCACCCGACAACGCCGACTGGAACCTGATCCTGCGCATCGCATCGCCACGCGGATTCATGGAGACCGTCGACGTGGCCAAGGCGATCGCGTTCCTGGCGAGCGATGACGCCGCGGCGATTCATGGTGCGGTCTACCGCGTCGACAACGGCAAAGGCGCGGGCTGACGTCAGCCACCACTCGCGAAACTGCGGACAGATCGCGATCTCGTGAAAATTCGCGATCTCCCCGCAGTTTCGAGGTGCCGGCCAGCGGTGTCGCTTGCGCGGTCAGCGTGAATTGGCCCGTCGGAGGTGATGATTCGGGTGATCGACGAACCGTCGGTGTCGAATCGGGTGGCCGACGTACCGAGGCGGAACGTCGCCCCGAGTCCCGACACACCGTCGGTGTCGAGCGCGAATTGCTGCGGGTCGCCGGCGCCGTCGCACGTGTTGTGGATCGCGCCGGCGAAATCGCCTGTGTCCCTAGCAAAAAGCCAGATTCGTTCTGACCGTGGCGTACTGGTAGGGCACGGCCAGCGGCGCCGGCGTCAGCCCGAACGGCTCCGGACTGCCGACTCAGCGCCCAGCGCGTCCGCCAGGCAGGCGAGGTAGAGCGCGAGCCAGTGCCGGCGGTCGGATGTGGGCCAGCCGGTGTGCTTCGAGATCCGCCCGAGGCGGTAGACGAGGGTGTTGCGGTGGATGGTGAGTGCGGCCGCGGCGTCCACCAGGACGAACCCGCTCTCCACCCAAGCGATCACCGTGGCCCGGGTCGAGTCCCAGTCGCCCAAGGACCTCAGGTCGCCCAGGGTCTCGGTGGTGATCCGGGCCCGGGCAGCGGGGGGCACAGACAAGATGAGCTGCTCTGCCCGGAGGTCGGCGATGTCGTGGGGCGAGGGCTGTCCGTTGGAGGAGCCGACGCGAAGCGCCATCAGCGCCTCGGAGTAGGACGTCGCGATCCCACGCTCGTCCGGGGCGAGTCCGCCCACTCCCATCCGACAGGTTGCGCCGACGAGGTCGTGGATGCGCCCCGTCAGATCGAGGAGATCGTCTCGCCCCAGCCGCGGTCGCCCGTTGTGCTGGCTTCGCAGCACGACGTACCTCGAGGACGACAGTCCGCAGGACAAGTCCTGCGGACTGTGGAAGACCTCGCGGACAAGCCGCAGCGGCGAGGAGCTCGGACTGCCCAGACCCGCCGGCACCAAGACTTCGATCACGATTGCCTGCCTGGGCAGGCCCAGGTCGAAGCCGAAGTCGCGGGCGCGGGTCGGCAGGTCGACGGGGACGTCGGCGTCGTAGGTCAGCAGATCGCGCAGCAGGGACTCGAGCACTCTCTCGCGGGTCATCCGGGTGCGCAGCAGCACGGCTTCCTCGAGCAGGATCTCCGTCTGCCGCTTGACGACCAGTCCGAACCTGCGGGCCTGGGCCGGAGTGCCGGTGATCCCGACCGTCCCGACCGCGGCGCCCTCGTGCACGATCGGCAACGTCATCCCGGGGCGCACGCCGACGAGCCGACGCGCCTCCTCGGCCGTGTGCGCGGCGGCACTCTGCGTCTTGACCACCTCGACCGATGC
>Ga0075418_10007814_pt1 | contig 12020 bp, 14 predicted proteins | sample SoiMetdeltSBSDD2_FD_81776 | JGI IMG/M metagenome (GOLD analysis project Ga0075418, IMG submission 81776) | Bulk soil microbial communities from a Populus tree surrounding site in Tennessee, USA - Soil MetaG P. deltoides SBSDD2 | ecosystem: Environmental > Terrestrial > Soil > Tree plantation...
CGCGTGGGCTCGCCACCGAGAGCTCCGGCCGCCTGCCGACCGATCTCGGCATCAAGGATACCGTCGTGGTCTGGCCGAACGAGACGATATGGCTGGCGGTGGATTTTTCACTTCCGACCGATGCGGCGTTCCGCGGGCCGCAGCGCTACATGTTCCACTGCCACAACCTCGAGCACGAGGACGGGATGATGATGAGGAATTTTTCCGTCGTCTAAACTTGCAGCTGTTGTGTCGGAGGCCGACGCGAAGCGGCCGGGGTGGTCAAGTCACATGGTCAAGTCACATGGATGGCCGGGCTTGCGTGGACGCGCGCCGCGGGGTCAAGACTGCGAGCACGATCGCAACAATGAAAAGCGCCGGCACGTCACCGACAAGATGGCCGCGCTCCGCCGGATCGATGATCGCCTGAACCGCCATGATGCCCCCATGAACGACGCTCGACCAGACAGTGAACCAGATCAGGCTCAAGTGAGCTTCAGGCTCACGCGACGCCCGGATCAGGAAGACGCCGAGGGTGGCATAGATACCGACGATCATTTGCTCGTACTCGTGCTGACCGGGCGTCCACGCCCATCCCGAGGGCCAGAACAACATCAGGGGATAGAGCAGCAGCGCGATGATGCCGAACGCTACAAGCGCGACCTGAAGGTACATGCGACGCATCACGACGTCTCCACCTTGACCAATTTCGTGCGCCCGGTTGCGCCGGCCTTGATTACGACCGCGGCCTTTCGACATCGAAAGCGCTCAGCCACCAAAGTGATGAGCTCCTCATTGGCCTTGCCATCCACCGGTGGTGCTTTCAGCCTGGCGACCCAGGTGCCATCGGCCATCTGCACGATCGACGATACCCTGGCGCGCGGCTTCACTCGCACTTGCAAGGTTATTGCCGCCATCACGGCCGGCGCAGGAAATGTGCAACGAACAAGCCTGCCCACACCATCGTGCAGATCGCGAACGCCAGCAGGCCCGCAACGAGCGGCCCCGTGGCCAGGTATGGCGGCGCGGCTCTGTTTGCTTCCACCACCAGCCAGTGGACGTAGCAGAGAAAGACGATCACGAAAGCTCCGAACATTGTCGACCGGCGCGTCATGAACGCGAGCGTGGAAGCCCGGCGCTCCGGTGCCAGCCAGTATTCCTTGTGCGGAAGCCGCACCAAGGACAGAGGGACCCGCTGCATGAGCCAGCCCGGCAGCGCCAGCAGGAACGGCAGGCCGACCGTGAGTCCCACCATCAGGCCGAGGTACGCGCCGCGGGGCATGGAGCTGTTTGCCGAGCCGTCGGCAACGAAGTGCGATGCCACGTGTTCGGGCAAAGCGGTGCCGGACAGCAGCAGAAAGACGACCGCCGCCACTTCGAGGATCAGCAGTGCGCTGAATTTCACGGTCGTTCCCGCGGCAATGACTGGAGGTCGATTCATCACGGTAATGCGCGGCGCGCTCAAGCGTCAATGCCGTGATTGACCGAAGCTCAGCGACCCGGGGATACTCGCAGGACCCCGGAGAAAGGAAGTTCCATATGGCGAGCAATGGACAAACCCGTATCTTCGCCGGCGCCGGACACGGCGAAGGCAACACGCGGGGCAAGTATCGCGGCGGGCTGTACCGCTTGAGCCCCGGCGATGGCGGCTGGCAGGCGGTGACGAACGGCCTGCCGGAAGGCGTCGAAGTCCGCACGATCGCCGTTCACCCGCGCGACAGGGACGTGATCTTCGCCGGCACGCAGGACGGTCCGTACCGCAGCACGGATGGCGGCAATCGCTGGGAGCGGCTCAACTTTCCCGACCGCAACGTCGTGATCTGGACGCTCGCGATACACCCGACGCGCTCGAACGTGGTCTACGCCGGCGCCGCGCCGGTGGCGCTCTATCGCAGCGAGGACGGCGGCGACAACTGGCGCAGGGTGCCGCGGGCGGTATCGCCCGCCCACTGCGAGCGTGCCGGCTTCGATACGCGCACCATACGCATCACGTTCGACCCGGGTGCGCCCGACGACGTCTACGCGGCGCTGGAAGTGAGCGGCGTGATCCGCAGCCGCGACGCGGGCGAAACCTGGAGCGACATGTCGGCCTCCCTCATCAAGCTCGCCGAGCAGCCGCACCTGCAGAGCAGCGTCGGCGGCCGCCATTGCGGGCACTGCGAGGGCATGCTCGACTCGCACGCGCTCGCGATCAGCGCGGCGGCGCCCGGCACCGCGTTTCTGGCCATACGCATGGGTCTTTTCCGCAGCGACGACCGCGGCGCTACGTGGTACGACACCGATATCGGCCGCTTTTCGTCGCCGCTCAAGTACTGCCGCGACGTGATCGTCTCGCCGCACGACCCGCGGGTCATGTACGCCGCGCTGTCGCAGGCCGCGTTCAGCACCGCGGGCTCGCTCTACCGCAGCGACGACGTGGCGCAGACCTGGCGGCGCATCGATCACGGGGTGCAGGCCGAGTCCACGGTCATGGCGGTGGCCGTGCATGCCGCGGATCCGGCGCGCGTCTATTGCGTCACGCGCAGCGGGCAGGTCATCGGCACCGAGGACTCGGGAAAATCGTGGACCGACTACCGCCTGCCCGACGGCGTGCACGACGTCTATACCGTCGCCTGCATCTGAGACGGCTACCAGCTACCGCCTACCAGCCACCCGCCACCAGCCGCGAGCTACGGGCTGCGAGCCGTAGGTCAGCAGTGCGACGCAGGCGACCGGTCACCGGTCACTGGTCACTGGTCACTGGTCATGCAGTTCGGCTGAGGACCGGCAGGAGCGGCTCCTTCCTGTCCGGCGGCAGGTCGACGTCGAAGGAGTTGACGAGCAACGCGAGGGCGCTGTAGTTGCCCATGACGAGGCCGAGCTCGATCGCGCCCCGCTGTCCCAGCTGCTCCACCGCCGTCTGGAACGCGCCGCGGCTCACGCGCCGCGTCCGAAAGAATTCCTGGCCGAAACGGATCACTGCGGCTTCGTCGTCAGGGACTTTCGGCAGGTCCTTGCGGTCTCTCAGCGCATCCACCGTCGCGTCGGCTATGCCGGCGGCACGCGCCGATGCCGCGTGCGCGTTCCAGATGTACTGGCAGTCGAGCTCGCGCGCGGTGACGATCATGGCGAGCTCCTGGAGTTTTTTCGGAAGCGTGGACTCGCCGCGCAGGTGCCTGTTCACCGCGGTCCAGAGCTGATGCGCCTTCGGGACATGGATCATGACGGAGCCGGGACCGACCCGGGGGACGGCCCCCAGGCCCTGCACCATCTCGTCGAAGGCGGCACGCTGGTTTTCGGGAACGCTCTCCCGGGTTGCTAGGGGCAGTCTCGCCATGGGATCTCCGTTTACGTTGTTGATCTGGACTGCAGAAAGTATCATCCGGCGCCGATCTTCGCTCCCCGGCCCGCAATACGGGGGCCGCACCGAACTGTCCAAATAGTGGTTCATTGCTGCCCGCGGGGGGCTGTGTAATAGTCTCATCCGGAGGGGAATCCGCGGGGCGGATTCCCGGGTTTTGTCGAGTCCATAAGGAGGACGCATGTACGATCTCGTGATCCGCAACGGAACGGTAGTCGACGGAACCGGACTGCCGCAGTATCGAGCAGACGTCGCGGTAAGCGGCGATCGAATCGCGGCCATCGGCCGCATTGCCGAGCGCGGCAAGGAAGAGATAGACGCGACCGGCCAGGTCGTCACGCCCGGCTTCATCGACGGGCACACGCACATGGACGCGCAGGTGTTCTGGGATCCCCTGGGCAGCTGCTCCTGCTGGCACGGCGTGACGACAGTCGTCATGGGGAACTGCGGCTTCACGCTCGCGCCCGGCAAGAACGTGCAGCGCGACATGATCATCAACAATATCGAGCGCGCGGAGGACATCAACCGCAACGCGATGGAGGCCGCGATCCGCTGGGAGTGGTCCACGTTCCGCGAGTACATGAACATCGTCGACAAGCTGCCGAAGACGATCAACTACGCCGCGAACATCGGGCACTCCGCGCTGCGCACCTACGTCATGGGCGAGCGCGCGTTCGAGCAGCAGGCCAACTCCGACGACATGGGCGCAATGGAGCACGAGCTGATGGACGCGCTCGACGCCGGCGCGATCGGCTTCACCAGCTCCCGCTCCACCGCCCACCGTCTGCCCCGGCCGGACGACCGCTACGTCGCTTCGTACCATGCGTCCTGGGACGAAATGTCCCGGCTCGTGTGCCTGATGGGATCGACCGGACGCGGCATATTCGAGTATTCGCGCGAGCGGGATTGCCGGTCGCCGGATCCGGCCGTGCGCAAGGCCGCCAATGACCGGCTGATGGACCTTGCAGTGAAGAGCGGCGTTCCCATCACCTTCGGCATGCCAGCCGGCATTGCGGGCGCGGAGGATCACATCAAGCTGCTGGACGACACGGCGCGCGCCGGCGGCCGCATGTTCGGCCAGACGCATACGCGCGGCGTTTCGCACGTGCTTTCGTTCAAGTCGCAGCTGCAGTTCGACGTTTTCGAGGAGTGGGCGAAGGTGCGCGCCCTGCCGCTCGATGAGCAGCGCAAGGCATTCAAGGATCCGCAGCGGCGCAAGCGTCTCGTCGAAGCGACGAAGGGCAGCGCCTACAAGACCGGGGGCGGCGAGCCGCGCAAGCCGAGCTACGACAACATGTACGTCGTGAAGAGCCCCGTGTCGGGCAATCCGACCGTCGCCCAGATGGCGGCGCAGCGCAACGTCGATCCGGTCGAGCTCATGATGGATCTCGCGCTGGAAACCGACTTCAACCAGCTCTTCATGCAGTTCGACGCAAACACGGTGCCGAAGAGCGAAGCAGAGGCGCTGAAGACCCTGAAGCATCCGCGCACGGTCATGACGTTCTCGGATTCGGGCGCGCACGTGAGCCTCATCATGGACTCGTCCATCCACACGCATCTTCTCGCCTACTGGATGCGCGAGCGCGGCGCATTCACGATCGAGGAAGCCGTGAGGATGATCACCCTTACGCCGGCGGTCGCCTGGGGATTCACCGATCGCGGCCTGCTGCGCCAGGGCTGCATCGCCGATCTCAACGTCTTCAATCCCGAGACGATTGCGCCACAGATGCCGACCGTCGAGCACGACCTGCCGACCGGGGCGTGCCGGTTGAAGCAGAAGTCGTCCGGCATCCTGGCCACGGTCATTGGCGGCAAGGTGGCGTTCAGGAACGGCGAGCACACGGGCTCGAAGCAAGGGAAACTGCTGAGGTCGACCGCCGCGGGAATTCGGTAGCAACCGGGGTATGACCCCGCGCGGCTTCCGCCGCGCGGGCTTTTTTTCGCACTCAACGCTGGTTCTCGCGTAAGAAAAGGGCAACACGATGCCGAAAGTTATCCCGGTCCCCGATGAGTCGAGCAAGCCGTTCTGGGACGCGGTCAACGCCAAACGCCTGGTGCTCCAGCACTGCGGCGCCTGCAGCAAGCTGCAGTATCCCCCGCAAAAGACCTGCCAGGTCTGCGGATCGGACGCCAAGCTCACGTGGAAAGAAGTGAGTGGCAAGGGCCACATCGCCACGTACATCGTGATCGAGGATGGCCGGTTGAACCGGCGCATGGCCGACATGCCTTACAACCTGGCGCTGGTCACCCTCGACGAGGATCCGACCATCAACTTCTACTCCAACCTGCCCGGCACCCCGCCCTACAAGGTCCCGGTGGGGGCTGCCGTCGAAGTCACGTTCGAGGAAGTGGCGCCGGGCCAGTTGATCCACGAGTGGCGGGTGATCTAAAGAGCAAGGATGAACGTGGAAGGATGAAGGATGACCTGTCCTGAATTCCTTTCCTCTATCTGTGTTCATCTGCGTTCATCTGCGGTTGCATTGAAAGGGTAAGCGAATGGCTGAGCAGAGCGAATACAAGTGGCGTAGAGACAAGGACGGCCTGGGCGTCTGGGAGCATCGCGGCAAGGTCGCGGTGGCCGGCTACGGGCATTCCCCGATCGACCGGCGCTGGGACGGCGTCTCGATGGACAAGACGCTGGGCGCCTATTGCATCCTGGCCTGTCAGAAAGCGATGGACGACGCCGGCGTCACGAAGGACCAGATCGACGGCGTGATCTGCTGCGACAGCCATATCGCCGGCCCCAGCGGCGGTTCCGCCTCGAAGTGGGCGCCGCGGCCCTACTTCGCCCCGCCCTACGACTCGGAGTGGGGGCTCACGCTGGTGAACGCGGAATGGCTCGTCAAGACGATGGGGCTCAAGAACGTCAAGTTCGCCCCCACGAAAGTGCCCACGATCGGCGAAATGGTCGGCATGGCGTCGCAGGCGGTGGGCGACGGCGTATGCAGCACGTGTCTCGTGATCTATCCCTGCGGCAACCTGGAGGGGCGGTACCGCCGCGGCGGGGAAAATGCGGACGATTACGCGAAAGGCGCGCGCCAGTGGGTGGCGCCGTGGGGCAATCACGGTGGAAACGACTTCATCAACACCTTCCCCCACAACCAGTACTGCCAGAAGTACGGCTTCCATCACGACGATCTCGCGCCCTTCGTGATCAACCAGCACAAGAACGGCATGTTGACGCCCTGGGGCTTCAACGCCACCCATGGCGTCGAACCGATCACCGTCGAGGACTACAAGAGCTCGCGCTATATCCTGAATCCGCTGCGGATCTGGGACTGCGACCGCCCGGTGCAGGCGTCCACCGCGTATCTCTTCACCACGGCCGATCGCGCGAAGGATATGCGCCAGAAGCCGGTCTACGTGTTGAATCACTCGCAGCACAACTTCAAGCAGCCGAGCACGCAGGCGGACCTGAACGTGATGGAGATGTGGACCGATCGCGCGGCGAAGCGGATGTACGAAGGCGCTGGCATGGGCCCGAAGGACGTCGATATCTTCAATCCCTACGACGGCTACGCCGTCATGACCCAGTTCTACCTGGAGGCCTTCCAGTGGCATGGGGTCAAGCGCGGCGAGGCGATGGCGTTCTACGCCGGCGATATCAGCGTCAAGGGGCCCCATCCGTTCAGCTCCGGCGGCGGCAACCTGGGCAACGGCCGCACGCGCAGCGCCATGTACACCGACAGCATCGAGCAGCTCCGCGGCACCGCCGGCAAGCGCCAGGTGACGGTGCGGGCCGAGACCGCGCTGGCGGCGTTCACCACGCCGCCGAACGGCGGCTGGATCATGCTCGGCAAGCACCCGAGCTAGTAATGGCAAAGCTGATTAGTTTTGACATAGACGGCACGCTCGAGACCGGCGACCCGCCGGGCTACATCACCATGGCGCGGGTGCGGGAAGCGCTGGAGCTGGGATACATCATCGGGAGCTGCTCCGACCGGACGGTCAGCCAGCAGCAGCGCATGTGGATGGAGCACGCTATCCCGGTCGCCTTCACCGTGCTGAAGCACCAGCTCGACCGGGTCAGGGCCGAGTTCAGCGCGGAGGTGTACTACCATATCGGCGACACGAACATGGACCGCCATTACGCCGAGCGCAATGGCTTTGCGTACCTCTTTCCCGATACTTCCATAGATCACCTCTGGATGCCGTAGAATCCGGCGTCCTCATCCCGCCCCCTCCTCGAGACAGTGACCGATCTTCAAGCTGCAAGCAGCACCAGCCATTTCATCGAAGCGAACGGCGTCAAGCTCCACTACCTGGATTACGGCACGGCCGGACGGCGGCCGATGCTGTGCCTCCACGGCGGGGCGGCGCACGCGCACTGGTTCGATTTCGTCGCGCCGGGTCTGACCCCGGACCATCACGTCCTGTCGCTGGACCTGCGCGGACACGGCGACAGCGCGTGGGCCGAGCAGCACACCTATGCGTGGAAGACCTACGCCGCGGACGTCAACGCGCTCGTCGAAAAGCTCGATCTGCGCGATTTCGTGCTGATCGGCCATTCGATGGGCGGGATGGTGTCGCTCGTCTATGCGTCTACCTATCCGGGGCGGGTGGGCCGGCTCGTCGTCGTGGACAGCATCATGCTGATGCCCATGGAGCGCGTCACGAGAATGCGGGCGTACGGCGAGAAGCCCGCGAGCAGCTACGCCACGCAGGAGGACCTCATCGCGCGCTATCGTCTCGAGGGCGCGGAACAGCAGATGGCCGCGCCGGAGGTCCTCCGCCGCATGGCCGTGCACAGCGGAAAACAGGACGCCGACGGGAAGTGGCGGCACAAAGCCGACCGCCGCGTATATGCGAACTTCTCGCAAATCGCGGGCGTGCCGCTATGGGAAAGGGTAAAGATACCTGCCCTGGTCGTGAGAGGCGGCGCGGACAGCAAGCGGTTCACGTCCGACACGGTAGCCGAAGTTCGGGCGAAGGCGCCGCAAGTACAGGTGACAGCGGTTCCGGAGTCGGATCATCACGTCACGCTCGACAATCCGCAGGGATTCATAGCCGCCGTGCGCAACTTCCTGGCGGCGTGATGAATCCCCGCCAGGGGTCAGGCGTCAGGGGTCAGGGGGAGACGCTTTACGTCTGACGCTCTACGTCTGACGGCTCAGTAAATCGTCTGCTTCACCCGCTCTGGATAGGCCTTGTCGTGCTCGGCTGCATCTACCTTGCCGTTGGTGATCTCCGCCAGGATCTGGCCGGTCGAGGGTACCGTCGCGCGCGGCACCTGCGTCTCGGGCGCCCAGAGTTTCGAGCGCACCAGCGCCTTGGCGCACTGGAAGTAGACCCGGTCCGCCGTCACCTCCAGGAGCACCTTCGGCACCCGCTCGTTGATCGCGAACGACGCCGCGAGCTCCTCCTCGACGAGGATCCGCGCGCGGCCGTTGATGCGCAGCGTCTCGTTCACGCCGGGTATGAGGAACAGCAACGACACCCGCGGGTCCTCGACCAGGTTGCGCAGCGAGTCGAGCCGGTTGTTCCCGCGCCGGTCCGGAACCAGCACGCGCTTGCGATCGAGCACCCGCACGAATCCGGCCGGGTCGCCGCGCGGCGAGCAGTCGAGACCGCCGGCCCCCGAAGTAGCCATGACGACGAACGGCGCCTTCTCTATGAAGGTCCGGTAGTGGTCGGAGATGTGGTCGATTTCCTTCACCAGGGACGCGCCCGCCGGCTTGTCGTACAGCGCCTCCAGCTCTTCGATGGTCGTGATCTGCCGCTCGCGTGCTGCTATGTCCATGCCGACACCCTCCGACGGGAAATCCCTGAGTTATTGTAAGTTTACCGGCTAATCGACCGGGCACTGGCCTAAGCTCACATCTTCTCCGTTAGAGCCTGGGTTTTTGGGGGAAAAACAGCCCTCCAGGGCCCCGAACCGCCGTATTTTCGTCAACTTGCTTAGCCAAATCAACGCATTGCCGGGGTCAGACCCCAGCTACTCCATCCGGATGTTCGCTGCCTTGATTACTTTCGCGTAGCGGTCCACTTCGTTCTTGAAAAACGCGGCGAATTCCTGCGGCGTGCTGCCGACCGGCTCGGCCCCTTCCCGCGCCATGAATTCGCGCGCGTCCGGCCACTTGATCGCGGCTGCGATCTCCGAGCTCAGCTTGTTGACGATGGCCGCGGGCGTTCCCGCCGGCGCGAAGATAGCGTACCAGTTGCTCATCTCGAAGTCCGGATAGAAAGTCATGAGCGGCGGCGCGCCCGGCACCAGCGCGGACGGCTTGCGCGCGGTGACGGCAAGCGCCTTGATCCGGCCGGCGCGAATATGCGGCAGCGACGTCAGGGCGCCGGCGAAACTGAAGTCCACTTCACCGCTCATGAGCGCGACCGTAGCCGGGCCGGAGCCCTTGTACGCGATATGCGTCGCCTGAAATCCGGCCAGCTGTTTCAGCATCTCGAAGGCCAGGTGGTTCGCGCTGCCGACGCCGCCCGACGCGGCGTTCATCTTCCCGCCCTGTTTCTTCGCCAGCGCGATGAATTCCTTCACCGACGTCACCGGTACGCTGGAGTGCACGACCAGAACCTGAAACGTCGACGAGATCTGACCCACCGGCGCCAGATCCTTCAACAGGTCGAAGGAAAGATCCTTGCGCAGGGTCGGCGCGCCGGCGAGCGTGGAAGCCGCGGCCAGCAGCGTGTAGCCGTCGGGGGGCGACTTCACCACGTACTCCGTGCCGATCATGCTGGCGGCGCCGGTCCGGTTCTCGACCACGACCGACTGCCCCATGCTCTCCTGGAACTTCCGCTGCAGCAGGCGTGCCTGCGGATCGGTGCCGCCGCCCGGCGCGACCGGCACGATGATGCGTATCGTCTTGACGGGGTAGTTCTGCGCGTGCGCAGCCGCCGGCAGGACCAGCGCGGCGACAACGGTCAGCGTCACACAGGACGAGATTCTCATTCGAGCACGCCCTTCTTCGGTCACCACGAGTTCCGCAGTTCCCGAAGCTTCAGGAATACCGTGCGCTGGTCGGGCTTGTCGGGAAGATCGGGAAACGCCTCACGCAGCTTTGCGATCACGCTCGAGCTCGTCAACCGGAAGAAGGTATTGATCTCTCGCTCGACGGCGAGCGTCGAGACGAACGCCTTGTCGAGATCCTGGCCCTTCAGCCGATCGAGCATCTCCTGCGCCCGCTTGTTGTCGGGCTCGCGGTTCAAGGTGAAGCGCAGGTTGTTCTCGATGTAGTCGTGCCCCGGGTAGATCAGGGTGTTCTCGGGAAGCTTTGCAAGCTGCCCGGAGAACGTCTGGTAGAGCTCCGAGGGGTGACCACCGTTGTGGCAGTTGCCCGCGCCGGCGTTGAACAATGTGTCGCCGCAGAAGAGAGCCGGCTGGTCGGTGTGCGACAGCAGGCACACGTGGCTCATGGTGTGCCCCGGCGTGTCGAGCGCTTCGAGCTCCACCGTCTTGCCCACCTTGATGACGTCGCCCGCGCTCAAGCCGCGGGACATGTCGGGAATTCTCTCCCGGGCGTTCTTGTGGGCCAGGATTTTTGCGCCGGTCTTCTGCACCAGAGCGCCGTTACCGCCGGTGTGGTCTCGATGCTCGTGCGTGTTCAGTATCTGGGTGATCTTCCAGCCGGCCGCCTTCGCCGCGTTCGCGCACTTCTCGTGATCCAGGGGATCGACGGCCAGCGCCTCGCCGGTTTCGGCGCAGGCGATCAAGTAGTTGAAGTTTCGATAGTTGTTGGCGGTCCAGATCTGCTTGACGATCATGGCATTGTCCTTTGCGGCGGGGAAACTCATGCAATGATAGCTCCAGATGAACCTCCTCCGACTACTCCGCATACATCGACGGCAACTACCCGAATCTTCGCGGCAGAATCGGACAGCACGACCGCCGCCTGATCGGCATGAACCCCTGTCCCGGGGGACGCTTTTTAACCCGTCCCGCGCCGATAGCCACCGCGCGTCGTATGATAGGCGTGCAGGCAAACAACAAACCAAGGAGAGCCCCATGGCAAGCACGCAGACAGGACGGGAAACCCCGGAATCGGTAGCGGCGGCAAGGCTGCGCAAAGCGATGGCAGACCGCGCGGCGGCGCGCCAAAAGACGGAAGGTAGTGTATCGGTGGCTGTGGAAGCGTTGCGCAAGGCGATTATCGCCTGCGATGGCAAAGCGCTACAGAACCTGACTCTGCCCACCTTGAGCTATGGCCACTCGAGCGGCAAGCTGGAAACCCAGAATGAATTCATCGACGCGATCGTGTCGGGCAAGTCGGGATTTTCCGCCATCGATCTCACGGGGCAGACCGTCAAGATGGTGGAGAACGTCGCTCTGGTGCGACATGTCTTCACCGGCACCCGCAAGAAAGGCGGCGACCAGGTGAAGTTATACATCCTCACGATCTGGATGCGGCGGGGGGCTCAGTGGAAGCTGCTGGCGCGGCAGGCAACCAAGTGGGATAAGGCGTGACCAGTGATCGGTGACCAGACGCAGCTATGACGTATCACCTGTCACGTATCACCCGTTCGCGCCAGCGCCGGTAACCGCCTCGCGGGCGCGGGCGGCGGCTTCCCTGGCCATGGTGGCGCACAGGCCGGTGTAGGCGGTCGGATCGAGCAGGCCAGCTATGGCTTTGGCGTCGAGGTGCTCGGTCACGCGCCGGTCCGCCGCCAGTAGCGCCGGAAACGGCTTGCCTTCGACGATGGTGGCCTGCGCGGCATCGTAGACGACATCGTGCGCGTGCTGCCGGCCGATCGC
>Ga0075418_10007818_pt1 | contig 12016 bp, 11 predicted proteins | sample SoiMetdeltSBSDD2_FD_81776 | JGI IMG/M metagenome (GOLD analysis project Ga0075418, IMG submission 81776) | Bulk soil microbial communities from a Populus tree surrounding site in Tennessee, USA - Soil MetaG P. deltoides SBSDD2 | ecosystem: Environmental > Terrestrial > Soil > Tree plantation...
AGAGCAACGGTCGATTCAAGCATTGCCCCGCGGGTCTTAGATCCCGAATCTCTCGGTTCAGTTCCGACTGCTGGCAAAGGCTTGTCGGTTCAGCCACGCGGTCGCTAATGCGGACTTGATGCGCGATGCGGAACCGAACTGCCGTCGATATGGCCGCTTGTATACATGGGAATCGGCGCAGCGAGGATGTCAGTCCCTAGGAGATGGATGGCGGTTGCCGACCGACGACGAATGGCGTCAGATGGCGAAGCACTATGGTGGACTTGGGAACGATTCGCCTGACAAGGGTAAAGCGGCGTACACGGCACTCCTGAGCGGAGGGACGTCAGGCTTCAATGCGGTGCTGGGTGGCAATCGCTCCATTGATGGACAGTACGAGCGGCTGGAGGAACACGGATTGTACTGGACGGTATCCGAAAACGATCCGATCACCGCCCCGTTCTATAACTTCGGCAAAGGCAGTCAAGCACTCTATCGTCAGCCGCAGGGCCAGAAGCAGATGGCAGTGTCCGTGCGTTGCGTCAGGCAGTGAACGACCGGTTGGGAATTGAGTTTTGCTCCAAATTTCCGCAGCTAAACCCGCCGGAACGCCGTTGCGGGCTCGACGCTGGCCGCCCTTTTCGCCGGGAGCAGACTCGCGAGTGCTGCATGCGACGCACCGTGTTCCGATACCCGAGTTTACCGCCGAGGATAGTCGTCGGGATTACTCCCCGAAAGTCGCCAAAGTGATTTGGAAATCGGGACCGAGAATTCAGAAGACGCTGCGGCGTTTGATCGTTCGTAACGATCTCCCCTGATCCGCCCCTTCGCTCTTTGCGCGTCCGCTTGAGATCACCCCGATGTGCGCGTCAAAGAAATTCGGTAACGGAATCGCCAAGCTCAGCGTGTGAAGCGTCGAGTCGGCAAAGTCGCATGATGACCGCTGAGAGTGCGGGCAGTATCCTTCTCGTGAGGCTCCTATGAAGCTTCTGATCGTCGAGGACGACGATGAATCCCGCGATGTGCTGAAAGCCCTCTTGGAGCTCGACGGTCATGACGTCACTGCCGCATGGAACGGTATCAAGGGCTGGCAGGCATTCCAATCCGGGGAGTTTTCGGTCGTCCTCTCGGACTGGCTCATGCCCGAGATGGATGGGCTCGAGTTGTGCCGTCGGATTCGAGCGAGCGATCGACCGAGCTATTCGTACATCATTCTTGTGACTGCACTGCACGGAAAGTCTTCCTATCTCCAAGGTATGGATGCCGGCGCCGATGATTTCGTTTCAAAGCCTTTGGATCCGGATGAACTCAAGGCCCGATTGATCGTCGCGGAACGTATCATCGGCGTTCAGAATCGAGTGAAACATCTCGAAGGTATTCTGCCTACCTGCATGTACTGCAAACAGATCCGCGACGAGCAGAACCAGTGGATAGGCATCGAGTCTTACATCAGCAAACGTAGTCGAGCGTCGTTCAGTCATGGTGTCTGCCCGTCCTGCTACGACAAGTTCGTCCAGCCAGAACTGGATCGCATCCGGCCCACTTGATCGCACGATGCACGTGAGTTGCCCATCGGACCCGCAGGTACAGAGACACCGCGAAACGCGGTAGCGCCCTCCATCGATCCGTTGTACTCGAACAGCGACCGAGTCGAATCGATCGTCCAACCGGCCGTAAAGATCGTACGGCCGTCGCTGTCAGGGGTCACGCTGAACATGTCCTTCGCGGCAGCGTCTGTGACCAGCCTGCCATCGAAGACGGCGATGGCGAATCGAGCGAGGTCGTTCGCCGTCGAGATGATACCGCTGGCTGGCGTCTTGAAACGCGTATCCACGACAAGCGATGGACGCAGCCCGTAAATGGGCCCGCGACGGAAGCTTGGACTGAAGGTGTCAGAGGTATACGCCGGATCCGAGGAAACCTGGCCACCTGGCACGCCGTATCCAAGCGCGGCAACGCTGGACGCGAGCAGCGCGCAGGCGATTGTTACCTTGACCATTCGACAACCTCTGGGAACCTTTTCCGTTCGACGGCTTATGTGACCCGAAGGTTCAGTCAGTGCGCGATGGGTAGCGCGCCGCCCGATCTACGTCCGTCTCAGGTGGCGGGCGTATTCCCCGAGCCTGGCGATCCAGAGAGTGAGCGGTGGACGAACACCGCGCCCTCGTGGGGGCCGCACAGTGATCTCGGCTATTCCATGAACATACGAAGCAAGAATCTCTGGATGTAGGCGCAAGGGTATTTCTACCGGCACTGTAGTCGATCAGAAGTCCCTGCGCCGTTACGTGGGACCTATCCTGTTTGCGGCCCCCTCTCGCCCGTATAATGACGCCACACTTGGCCCTCACCCCCGGCATTCGCCTCGGCGTCTACGAAGTGATCGCCAGCATCGGGGAAGGGGGAATGGGGCAGGTATTTCGCGCTCGCGATACGAAACTGGATCGCGACGTCGCCATCAAGGCGCTGCCTGAGGCGTTCGCCCACGATGCTGATCGGCTCGCGCGCTTCCAGCGTGAAGCCAAGACCCTCGCCTCGCTGAACCACCCAAACATCGCCGCCATCTACGGCTTCGAAGAGAGCGGGGGCATGACTGCCCTCGTGATGGAACTGGTCGAGGGAGACGATCTCTCGCAGCGCATGGCTCGAGGTGCGATCCCTCTCGATGAGGCGCTCTCGATCGCGAAGCAGATTGCCGAGGCGCTCGAAGCGGCGCACGAGCAGGGCATCATTCACCGCGATCTGAAGCCCACGACATCAAGGTGCGCCCGGAGGGCACGGTCAAGGTGCTGGACTTCGGTTTGGCGAAAGCGATGGAGCCGGCCGGCACGACAGCGCCGAGCGTGTCGCAGTCTCCGACGATTACCACACCCGCGATGACGCAGGCGGGAATGATCCTCGGGACCGCCGCCTACATGAGTCCCGAGCAGGCCCGCGGTAAGCCGCTGGACAAGCGCGCGGATATCTGGGCGTTTGGTGTGGTGCTGTACGAAATGCTGACGGGCAGGCGCCTCTTCGCGGCCGATTCGGTCCCTGAAACGCTGGGGCTGATCTTCTCGCACCAGCCGGACCTGGCGCTGCTGCCAGCCGCGACGCCCGCGCGTGTCCGCGCGCTGATCGCGCGATGCCTCGTCAGGGATCCCCGTCACCGTCTGCGCGACACCGGCGACGCGCGGCTGGATCTGGCTGATGCTCAAAGCGCCACCCCCGAAAACAACCCGCCGCCCGGCGTGGCGCCGAAAGGACGCGAGCGGCTGGCATGGGCCTTGGCCATGTTGATGGCGCTCGTCGCCGGCCTGTTGGGTGTGCGGACTCTTCGCCCGGCTCCCGTTACTTCCGAGACGCACCTTACGATCATCACGCCTCCAACGAGGGACGCGACGCTCGCGATTTCGCCCGATGGGCTGAAGGTTGTCTTCGTGGCAGGATCCGCTGGCCAGTCTCAGTTGTGGCTGCGGTTACTCGATTCGCCGACGGCGCGGCCGTTGGCGGGGACCGAGGGCGCATCATCTCCGTTCTGGTCGCCAAACAGTCGTTCGATCGGGTTTTTCGCTGACGCCGTGTTCAAGCGCATGAATCTCGATGACGGATCCATTCAGGCACTCATGTCCGCGGCTTCGGGTCTGGGGGGCGCGTGGAACGACGACGACACAATAATCTTGTCGACGAACCCGGGCACCTCCATTCTGCGGGTCCCCGCTGGAGGTGGTGAACCGACCGCTGTGACGCGATTCGATTCACCGCAGCAGAGAAGTCATTCGTCGCCTCAGTTCCTGCCCGATCAGCGTCACTTCCTCTTCTTCGTCGCGGGCACCTCAGAAGCACGTGGTGTCTATATCGGTCAGCTCGATTCACTGGACACCAAACGACTGTTCGACGCGGAAACGCCAGCTGTGTATACCTCCAACGGACAGTTGCTGTTTGTCCGTGGCGAGAAACTGCTGGCACAACGCTTTGATCCGGAACGGCTCGAAGCGAGGGGAGACGCGGTCCCGATAGCCGAACACATGAACGCCGGGACAGTGTTGTCTGCATCCGCTGCCGGGCCTATCGTCTATCGCACGCCTTCCCCTGATAGCGGACGGACAGCGGCAACTCGTATGGATCGATCGGTCTGGCAGGGTCACCGACACGGTGGTCTATCCCAACATCTCGTCGCCAGGTCCGGCACTGTCTCACGATGGCCGCCGCGTTGCACTGTTCCGCTATGCCAACGGCAATATGGACATCTGGTCGTATGAGACCGTCCGTCGTCGCTGGGACAGGCTCACCTTTGACGCGGGAGATGACATCTTTCCCCTGTGGTCTCCCGACGACGGCAGTATCGTGTTCGGCTCACGGCGTGGCGGTATGAATCTTTACCAGAAGCTCCTCAGTGGCCCACCTGGAAGTGAGGAACTACTGCTCTCGACGTCAGAAGCGACCTTCCCGATGGACTGGTCACGCGATGGACGTTTCCTGCTCTACGACAGCGTGGATTCCAAAGGGGATGTCGACATCTGGGCGCTGCCTCTCGAAGGACGAAAGGCGTACACGGTTGTTCAAACGCAGTTCAACGAGCGTCTCGGGCAGTTCTCCCCAGACGGAAGGTGGATCGCCTACCAGTCCGACAAGACCGGCCGCTTCGAGATTTACGTGCAGCCATTTCCAGGTACCGGAGGTGACTTTCCCGTATCAACCACTGGTGGCACGCAGGTGAGATGGAATCCCCGCGGGACCGAATTGTTCTATGTTGCGGCGGATGACCGATTGATGGCGGTGCCGATCCGTGTTCCTTCAAACGCGACGACGTTCGAAGTTGGCGAGCCGCTTTGGTTGTCTGGCACGAACATGGGCGGCACGATCCCGGGTACGAACAGACACGCCTACATGGTTGCGCCGGACGGCCAGTCTTTCGTGATCAACTCGGTTCCGGAAGAAGCCAGTACCTCGCCCATCACGGTCATCCAGAATTGGAAGCCGAGAACGAGTAAGTAGCGCCCGATCCCACAGCCCAGAGCGCAGAACCGAGAGCCCAAGCCCACAGCCTGTTTCCTGTCCGGCAGCGCGAACCTGCAGTGCCTGACCCGTGGTGGGTACACAAATTTCCGGCGCGACGTCGACTAGTCGCCAAGGGTATTTCTACCGGCACTGTAGTCGATCAGAAGTCGCTGCGCCGTTTTCGAGAAGTAATCCTGGTCCGGTCCAGTCCTGTATAGTCGGCTCCACCGTTCCTGAGCCATCCCGGTCTGTGGACTCCTCGCTGAAGGCACGTTGCCTACAGGAGGTAGGGCAGGTGTCGGCGCGGCGTCTTCAATTTTGCCTGGCAACGGGACCAAAGGCCGGCGGTGGTATCCGGTGGTGCGTCGCCGACTCGTAGGCGGTGCCTATTTTGATCAGGGTCGGCTCCTCCCCCTGCCCAGCGAAGAACGTGATCGCGATCGGCATGGGATGCGGCAGCTTGGTCTTTGGTGTGCTCGGCGCGAGTTCCGAGATGTAGTCCGTCTTCGCCGTGTTCAGCGAGTACCGCGGCTCGTAGACGATGTCCGACATGCCGGCCGGGACCACGATGCGCGGAATCTGGAAGAAGGGCGTGATGCTTTCGAGACTGATCTGGCCGACGTTCGGCCCCTGAATCTTCGGTGTCGGCACCGTGTTCTCGGGATGCACGAAGGCGTGGACACCATTCTCGGACATCACGCGCTGCAGGGCCAGACGCGCGATGTAGCTACGCGCCACTTGATCGGCCTTGCCCGGCGCATGGTGATTCTTGAGCGCCAGCCAGTTCTCCGCCCCGGCGCGCGATGCATCGTCGCGAAACCGGGCGTTGGCGACCCAGTCGGCCCAGCTCCTGATCCTCGCGTCGCCGCGATCCTCGAGGTAGCGGTCGATGTCGAACATCACATCGTTGCACCGCCAGGGCTCCATCGCACGCGGGTAGCACGGCTCGGCACCGTAGCTGACGATGTTGGTCATGTTGATCCGATCGGTGAGTGGGGCCTTCCGCTTGCTCAGCTTTTTCAGGTAGTCGTATGACGTGACATCGTGGCCTGGCACAGCGAACAATAGTTTTCCGGTGTCATCGCGGCGCGTGAAGATCTCAGGCATCATCCGCGGCAACAGCTCGGACAGCGCGTCGGCAAACGTGTACGTGAGGTTCGGCACATCAGGATCATCGGGATAGTCGGGCGTGATCGTCTCCACGAGCTCAGCACCAAGTCTGTCCCGCAGCACCGTTTTGATTTCGCCGTCTATCTGGTCCGAAATGGCCTCATGGTTCAGCGTCTGCTTCACCATGTACTCACGCAGGATGGCGATACGCAATCCCTGCAGCGGCTTCGGCGTTCTCCCGAGCGCCGCGTCGTCCAGTGCAAAACTGGCGTATGGCTGCGCGGGAACGAGCCCCCTCGGGATGGCCGTGAACGGATCACGGGAATCGTAGTAGCCGGAGGAGGCATCCCTGACAGCGTCGAGCACCTTGGCCGCATCGCCGAGTGTTCGGGCGTGGATGCCCGCCCGATCGACAAACCACTGGTTCCCGATCCCGCCGTTGTCGGGCATGACTCCCTTCGTTGTCAGCAACGCCGCAATACCATTACGAGACGCCGGGCCCTGGCACGATGCGATGGTCTGCTCGCAGAAGCCAATCGTTGCCAAGTTTGCCGATATCGCCACCCCCGAACCGCTGCTCGAACCGCGAGTGACGCGCACGGTGTCGTACGGATTGCAGGCCTGTCCGGACCACGCGCTAATGGCCTGCCCTCCCGGCACCAGATTCGTCCGGCTCTCGGCCGGCCCGCCGGGGTTCCCCGGGCCGGCGTTAAACTCGTGCGCCACCGACTTCGCATAGATGATTGCGCCCTTCGCACGCAGCCGCGCCACCAGGGTGGCGTCGAACGGCGGCACATCCATCGCGAAGGCGACGTCGCTGTTTGCCGTGGTCCGCATGTCTTTGGTGTCGAGCGGATCCTTGAAGGCCGTGACCACGCAGTACATCGGCAACGCCGCAAGATCAGGATTTCGTCCGTATTGAGCATCGAGCTCGGCGGCGCGCTCCAACGCATCGGGCTGCTGGCGAAACGCCTCGCAGGCGGCCGGAGCGCCGGTGGGTAACGGTCCGGACGAGGGATGCGCATCGAACGCGCCTTTGCACGTGACCGAACGCTCCCCGCGGATGTTGAGTGTTTCGAGCGCGTTTAGTTGTCCGGCGTCGGAAATGCCCACGCGCATGCCCATCTGCGCCGCCACGCTCGGGTCGGAGACCGTCGCCTCCATGCGCCCGTAGTCGAAGGGCTTCCCGCGGTACTGATCAAGGTCAGGAAAGATTGTCGACGCCTTCGTCGTCCGTGTCGGAAACGTCAGCGGTGCACCGGCGCGCACGTAGCCAGTGGCGGGTGCAATGTCGGCACCATCTGGGGTCACGACACTCGTGCACACGCCGTTGTAGGCACGAGCGCGATCGATGTACGCCTGCACGATGCCCCGGCAGGTGGTCTGACCTGACCGGATCGCGGCATGAATGCCGTCGATGGTTGCTTCTTCGATCGCGAAGGCTGTAGACGACGTGGGAGCTGGTCCAAGAGACGCCGACGATCCAGGCGACGGTGCCCCGCCCACGCATGCCAGACCGCCCGCCACGGCTGCCGTCGCAATGAACCCCCGAAGGAACATCAGTCGGTTCCGTATCCTCAAGGCCGTGACCTCCATGCCGGTCGGCATTGTCCTGGACAGGCCGACGGCGGTCAACACACGTCGTGCGCTCCACCATCAATGCGTCGCGCGTCATGGAGTGGCGCTGGCAACATAAGGACTAAACGCCTCGCGTTCGCGCGACTCCGCGTCATTCACCTGCCTCAACGCCACGCGTCGATGGAGACGGTTGCCCGCAGCGAGCCGCTGAGCAACTTCCACGCGCCCTGCGTCTCGCCGCCGGCGACAACGACGTTGATCTCCGATGGCTCGAAGATCCTGATGACATCATCGGGTTGAGCCTTGAGACGCGAGGCGTACGGCTCGACGCCGGCAACCGCGCGCGGCCGCATCAGGTACTGAATCCACTGATTGTCCCAGTACTCGCGCGCCGTCATCAGCGCGTTCTCGGCACACCAGGTGATCAGCTTCTCCTTGGTGTCGAAACCGAGATCGATGAAGCCACGCGCAACGATTGGATCCATCACGAACAGCGGCTGACTGTACTGCTCGACCGCGGCAAGCGAGCGGCGCATCTTCTCCTGCCACGTCGCTCGCGGCCCGTAACCGGCATGTGTGTACCATCCGCCGAAGAAGATCGTGGCGATGCTGTCGGTCGGCTTGAATCCCTTCTGCACGTGGAGCGGCTGCCATGGACTGCGCTCCTCCGCCTCGGGGAGGACCGCCGTATATGCGTACCAGTTGCCGAGCGAGCCCATGTAGGTATCGCCGGGAACAGAGCCGCCCTGGAGATTCTGAGACAACAAGCCGTAGGCGCGGCCGATGGTCGCGTTGGCATGGTTGTACGGACCCATCGCGCCGATCCCCGAGTTCATGTTGATCTCGTTGCGGATGGGGCCGTTGACGACCGTTATCGTTGCAAACGAATTCGTGCTGCTGGACCTCGCCGAGATGCCGCTCGAGGCGATCGCGAGAACGACCGGGAAGTACTCGGGTCGCGCACCCGCCATGACGGCGTTGACGGCCACCTTCTCCACGGTGAATTCCCAGGACTCGCGGAACGCCGTCGGACGGAGTCGTCCGACGATCTTGTCCGGCGGATGGCTCGTCCCTTTGAGCATCGCCTCGACGCGCGCCTCCGTCGGCAGCACGATCGGAAGCGAGTCGGTCCAGTGGTTCTCATCGAACAACTGCCGGAGGTTGTCCTCAGTATCAGCCTCCAGCAGCCGCGGCGTCGTCCGCTCGAACGACAAGCCCTGGAGATCCGCTTCGTCGGGTGGAACGGTGAGGCCGTCGAGCACCTCCTGCATGAAGGGCCGGCCGGAAATGGGATCGCGTCCCTCGATGTAGGCGCGAAGATCGGCGGGCGAACGATCCACAACCGGCTGCGGCACATATGCCTGTCGCAGGCTTGACATGCCCATGGACAATGCCGTCGCTTTGCAGAGCCGTGCGAACACGTGCGTGTGCACGGCGATGGAAGGGATGCCGTCCTGCTCCAGTGCCGCCGCGAGCCCGACGACCGTCGGGCTGCAGGTGCTTCAAAGACCGACGCCTAGAATGGCGGCGTGGCCGTCGGCGGCGATCGTCGCCCGCATCTGCTCATCGTCGGACCACGTTTCCTTAGGCCTGATGGTGCGGACATCCACTGCCGGCAGATGCTCTCCGAACCACTGCCGCAGTTGATCCATGAACACGTCTGAATTGTCGAACAGACAATCGACCAGATAGAGGGTCGCGCCATCCAGCGCCGACAGCCGCGGCGCCAGGCGCTTGCCGACGACCTTGGGGGGATAACCGCGAGGATCGTGAACCGTTATCTGTTCACCCATGCATCGTTTCCCGGGGCCGCCTGAAGGCGGGCACTACGACTTTGAGACCGTCAACGCCACGCGTCGATTGGGACAGTTGCGCGCAACGCACCGCTGATCATTTTCCACGCGCCCTGCGTCTCGCCGCCGGCGACGACGATATTGATGTCCGATGGCTCGTAGATCTTGATGACGTCATCAGGATCGGCCTTGAGGCGTGACGCGTACGGCTCGATGCCAGCCACAGCCTTCGGCCGCAGCAGCTGAATCGATTGATTGTCCCAGTACTCGCGCGCGGTCAGCAACGCATTCTCGGCACACCAGTCGATCAGTTTCTCTTTCGTATCGAAGCCGAGATTGACGAATCCGCGTGCGACGATCGGATCCATCACGAACAATGGCGGGCTGTACTGCTCCACCGCCGCAAGGGCGTGTCGCATTTTCTCTTTCCAGGTGGCGCGCGGACCGTAGCCGGCGTGCGTGTACCAGCCGCCGAAGAAAACACTCGCGATACTGTCGGTTGGTTTGAAGCCCTTCTGAACGTGTAGCGGTTGCCATGGGCTGCGTTCTTCCGCCTCGGGGAGTACCGCCGTGTAGGCATACCAGTTCCCCGAGGAACCCATGTAGGTTTCGCCGGGGACCGACCCACCTTGGAGATTCTGCGACAGGAGACCGTAGGCGCGACCGATCGTCGCGTTGGCGTGGTTATAGGGACCCATCGCACCGATCCCCGAGTTCATCTTGATCTCGTTGCGGATGGGGCCGTTGACGATCGTGATCGCCGCGAATGATGTCGTGCTGCTCGATCGCGCGGTGATACCACTGGCAGCCAACGCGAGGATGACTGAAAAATACTCGGGCCGCGCACCCGCCATCACGGCGTTGACCGCTACTTTCTCGACGGTGAATTCCCACGATTCACGGAACACCGTCGGGCGAAGCCGGCCGACGATCGTGTCGCGCGGATGGCTCGTTCCCTTGAGCATCGCTTCGACACGCTCCTCCGTCGGCAGCACAATGGGAAGGCAGTCGGTCCAGCGACTCTCGTCGAACAGCCGATGGAGGTTGTCTTCTGTGTCGGCCTCCAACAAACGAGGTGTCGTTCGCTCGAACGAGAGCCCCTGGATATCCGCCTGGTCTAACGCTCCCGTGAGGCCGTCGAGCACCTCCTGCATGAAGGGCCGGCCCGAGATCGGGTCGGTGCCATCGATGTAAGCGCGCAGATCGGCGGCCGACCGGTCGACGACTGGATGTGGCGTATACGCCTGGCGCAGAGTCGGCATGCCCATGGACAGGGCTGTCGCTTTGCAGAGCCTTGCGAATTGTCGGGTGTGAACAGCGACGGACGGTACGCCACCTTCTTCTAGCGCCGCGGCCAGCCCGACGACCGTCGGGCTACAGGTGCTTCAAAGACCGATGCCGAGAATCGCGGCATCGCCGTCGGTCGCGATCTTCGTGCGCATTTCCGGATCGTCGGCCCACGTCTCCTTCGGCTTGATCGTGCGGACATTGACGGCAGGCAGGTGCTCGTCGAACCACTGGCGCAGCTGTTCGACGAATACCTCCGAGTTGTCGAACAGGCAGTCGACGAGGTAAATCGTCTTGCCGTCCAGCATCGAAAGCCGCGGTGCCAGACGCTTGCCGACGACTTTCGGCGGATAGCCGCGAGGATCGTGCACCGTGATCCGTTGCGTCATAGGGTCCTCAGTCGTAGTGTCCGGCTTTAGCCGGACCGGCAGACGTAGTGTCCGGCTTAAGCCGGACTGACACGTTCAAGCGATCCACACTCCGTCTCTCACATACTGATCGGCGGACACCGCTGCCGTCGCCCCATCGCCTGCAGCCGACGCCGCCCGCCCCGGCGATCCGGATCGGACGGTTCCTGCCGCGAACAAACCAGCCACGGAGCTGCGCATCGTGTCATCGACCCGGATCCGTCCTGAGGCGTCCAGCGCGACGACATTCTTCGCCCATGTCGCCGCGGGAGCTAGCCCGACGTAAATGAACAGACCGGCCAGCTCGAGATCTTCGACTTTGCCGTCACCGACAGTCCGCGTTCGAACGCCAGTCAGTCCCCCGTTGCCGAGCACTTCTTCGACAATCGCGCCAAAACGCACTTCGATCTTCGAGTTTTCCCTCACGCGTTCGCGATACGCAGCCTGCGCAGAGAATGCGCTGCCGCGATGCAGGATGATCACGCGCGAGACGTGTTGCACCAGCGTCAGCGCTTCCTGCAACGCGGAGTCTCCGCCGCCGACGACACCGACAACGCGGCCGCGCAGGAGAGGAGCATCGCAGCTCGCGCAGTGACTCACTCCCTTGCCGCGCAACCGTTCCTCGCCCGGAATCCCGAGCGTCTTCAGCGTCGTCCCGGTCGCGATTACGACGACCCGTGCGCGTAGTTCGCCAGTACCCGTCGTAAGGCGCCACGTCCCCTCGTCCGCGTGCAGAGCGGTCGCTTCAGTAGCGGCGAACTCCGCGCCGGCTGCCACGGCCTGCTCCTGGATGATGGGACACAAGTCGTAGCCCGGAACGCCGTCGGGAAAACCTGGATAACCGTCGATGCGTTCAATGCTCAGGAGGTGGCCGCCGAGAGCTGA
>Ga0075418_10007819_pt1 | contig 12016 bp, 11 predicted proteins | sample SoiMetdeltSBSDD2_FD_81776 | JGI IMG/M metagenome (GOLD analysis project Ga0075418, IMG submission 81776) | Bulk soil microbial communities from a Populus tree surrounding site in Tennessee, USA - Soil MetaG P. deltoides SBSDD2 | ecosystem: Environmental > Terrestrial > Soil > Tree plantation...
CCGCGTCGAGCGCGATCTGCTTCGATACGAAGCGACGATCACAGATCCCAGGACCTACACTCGCCCCTACACGATTTCGATTCCGTACACGTCTCCTGAGGGATACCAGGTCTTGCCGTACGAGTGCCACGAGGGCAACCTCGCCGTCCTCCAGGGGCTCGGCGGTGAACGCGCGGAAGACAAGGCGCTCGAAGAAGACGCCAGGCGTGGAATCGTGCGGCCGCGACGACCCATCCAGGGCGCTCTGACCGTGGGTGGTCAGCCGATTCCTGCCGGTGACCAACCGCAACCTTGACCACCTTCGATCTCGATGGTTATCTCGCGCGGATTGTCTGGGACGGTCCGCGCGAGTCGACATTCGCCACGCTCGCCGGGGTCCTGCGCGCGCACATGACCCATATCCCGTTCGAGAACCTCGATGTGCTGCTCGGGCGTGGCATTCGAATCGATCCCGATAGTGTCTACGCCAAACTCGTGACCGCACACCGCGGTGGCTACTGTTTCGAGCACGGGATCCTGCTTCAGTCAGCGTTGATACGTCTTGGATTCGAGCCAGCGGTCCACACCGCGCGTGTCGTTCTCATCCGGCCGCGCAGCGAGGCGCCGTTGACGCACATGTTCCTGACCGCGCAGGTCGACGGCCATCGCTACGTGCTGGATCCGGGCTTTGGCGGCCTTGCCCCGCTCGTTCCGGTGCCGCTCGTGGCGGCACACGTGTCTGACGGCCGTGACGCGCATCGCTTCGTCAACCGTGGTCACGATTGGGTGATGGAAACCGAGGTAAACGGGGCCTGGATTCCAATGTGGTCCTCGACAGTGGAGCCCGCGGAGCCCGTTGACTTCGTGATGGGCAATCATTTTGTGTCCACGTTCCCACTGTCGCCCTTTGTTACCACGCTGATGCTGCGCGCGATTACGCCAAAGGGACGAGTGTCCGTGGCGAACAGGGCAATGACCAGGCGTTACGACGGTCGCGAGGAGAAGCAGGTGATCGAGAGCCGCGCCGAGCTGCGCACGATCTTGAAAGACGACTTCGGATTCGATCTGCCGGAAGTCGAGCGGCTGCGCGTGCCGGCGGTCTCCGAGTGGAATTGAGAAACAATCAGAGAGGGACAACATGAAACGGATCGCGTGGGCACTCGTGCTGGGTCTGATCGTCTGGGGGACGTCGTCACATCCCGTCGCGCAACTCCTGAACAAGGAAGCGCCTGTCATCGTTGGCCACTATCACCTGAACGTCACGAGCGTCGATGCGCACAAGAAGTTCTGGGTCGACACGCTGGGCGGCACGATGACGAAGATCGGGAACGTCGACGTCGTCAGATTCCCGGACATCTTCCTCTTCCTGCACGTGCAGAAGCCGACGGGACCTACCCTTGGCACTGCGCTCGATCACATCGGGTTCGCAGTGCCGGATGTGCCGGCGTTAACGACCAAGGTCGTGGCGAATGGATACGAGCTGACGACTGGCAGAGAGCCCAAGCCAGGAGAGAAAGTCGCTTTGCCGACGGCCGGCAACTATGGCCGCTTTTCGTACTTGCTCGGCCCCGACGGCGCGAAGGTGGAGCTCGTCACCAACATGGCGCCGAACGCACCGCCCATCACCCATCACCACGTGCACTACATCAACAAGCAGTACGTCGAGATGCAGCAGTGGTACATCAAGGCGCTCAACGCCACGGCCCGCACCGGGCCGAACACGTTCACCGACTTCTTCGCCGGGGCCGACCTTCCAGGCGTTGGTTACATGCTCAACTTCTTCCGTTGGGAAGGTGACCAGAGCCTGACCCACATGCCGACGGCCGGCCGCGTCTACGATCACGTTGGATTCGAAGTCCGCGGTCTCGAGCAGTTTTGCAAACAACTTGAAGCGAAAGGCATCAAGCTGACCAGGCCCTATCGCAAGGATCCGGCGATGAACAACATGCCCACGGCTGCCATGATCGATCCGTGGGGCGTGTCGATCGAGCTCACCGAGGGGCTGCGCGACGTGCAGTTCTGAAAGCCGACGGCTGCTTTTGAGCACATCGCCCCGCGGTCTCGGCGGACCGTCGCAACCAACTCCTTGTATCTAGCGGCTTTGCAGCCGGTCGCCGGCGGGCATCGTTCTTGGACTATCTCCAGACCCGGAGGGAGTCCACACCATGCGAAGATTCTCACTTTTGGCCGCATCTGCAATTGCGATTGTGGCCTTGGGTACGACGACGTCGGCACAGGGGCGCGGGGCTGGCAAGGCGCCAACGACAAAAGCGCCAAGCGCCGGAACGTCAACGCCAAAGGGCGGCGGATCATCCGCGCACGGCCCATCGAGCACCAAGACGACAGGCGGCGGGGCGACCAAGACGACAAAGACGACTGGTTCCGCTTCGGCATCGCATGGTGGCTCGAAGAAGTCGACAACCACCACGGCTTCAACGTCGACGGGTACGTCCACCGGTTCAGGCTCGGGCACGACGACGGGCACCGGCACCACGACGGGCACCACCACCACGACGGCGACGACGGTCGAACCCAACGCCATCTCGATCAAGATCTCGAAGAACCCCAGTCAGCTTTCGCAGGTTAAGGGCATGCTGCCTGCGAACATGACGATCGAGGAAGCGAGCGCCGGATTCCGCAACCAGGGTCAGTTCATCGCAGCCTTGAATGCATCGAAGAATCAGGGCATCGACTTCGTACAGCTGAAAGACGCGATGACGATCGACGGCCTCAGCCTGGGTCAGGCCGCGAAGCAGGTCCGCAATGCTCCTCCGGTTGCGCCGACGACGGGCACGACTGGTACGGGCACGACCGGCACCGGCACGACGGGGACGGGCACGACCGGCACGGGCACGACCGGCACGGGCACGACGGGCACGGGCACGACCGGCACCGGCACGACGGGCACCGGCACGACCGGCACCGGCACGACGGGCACCGGCACAACCTCCGGTAGCGGTACGACCAGCGGTTCGACGACTGGCAGCACGAGCCAGGCGGCGAAGTAGGGAGGCGGCCGTGCGACATCGCTCCCTCCCCTCAGCGATCGCCCTACTCGTAGCCATTGGACTCGCAATTCCTGACCTGGCGCAGGCCCAGGGAAACGGAAACGGGCGCCCCAAGGCGCCGAAAGGGTCCTCACCAACAACGACGACGCCGACATCTCCGTCGACGTCGTCGTCCGTTGACGCGACGGCGGCTGCAACCGCACCGTTCGCGGTCAGCACGTATCGTCAGTTCGGCGCCTGGCTCGATGACGCCAGTGCGGCGGCGAAAGGCGAGGGCTACACCAGCATCGGCGTCGGCCATTGGCGCATGCTCGGTTCGAGTCAGACCAACATCCCGATGCTGGGAGTTGGACTGGGCGTGACCGATCGCATCCAGGTCGGCGCAAGCGTGCCGTTCTATCGCGCCAGCTATGAGGGTGGATCGGCGTCTGGGATGGACGACGTTTACCTCAGCGCGAAGTACACGCTGGTCGATCCCACGCTGACGTTGAGTGAGTTCGGTCTCGCAATCAGTCCCACAATGGAAGTACTCAGCTCGGGCAATCCTGACGGCCGGATTCATTTCGCCGTTCCCGTCAGCGTCGAATTGCGACGGCAGCCCTTTCGCGTGTACGGCTCGGCAGGCTGGTTTACCCGCGGCTCCTTCTTCTCTGGCGCTGCGCTCGAGTGGAGTGCGCCCGCACGTATGGTCCTGACCGGAGCACTGACGCAGTCCTACTCGCTCAAGGATGATGCCGTTCTCGATTCGATGGGCATCGGCCGACAGCGGATGGATGTGTCGCTTGGCGTCGCTTATCCGCTCGGCACCATGGCCGCGACGTTCGTCAATGTCGGTCGCAGCCTCACCAGCATGGAAGAGGGTGGAACGAGCCTGGCCTTGAGCGGTGGTATCTCGCTGAGATTCAACACTCTCGCCAACCCGTAGGCTTCGAACTCCCAACTCTCAATTCCCAATTCCCAACTTCCAATTTGGACCTCCGCGTTTGGGAGTTGGGAGTTGGAGATTGGCAGTTGAAGCATTCACGTCCTCATCGTCTTGGAATAAGCTTCCGTGTCATGAAGCTGTCCGAATTCAGCGTTGCTATTGGTGTGGTTGTCGTCATGACGATGACGGTCGCGGCGCAGGCGCCGCGCGGGAAGGATCTGGAGAAGCCTCTCGTTATCGCGAAGCAGGGAAGTTTCTTCGTGGGCGGCGAGAAGAAGGCGCTTCCTGCGCCGCCCGCCGGACGAGGAGGCGGACCCGCCGGCGAGATCACCGTGAACCAGATGTACGTGCAGTACCAGGTGCCACCCAACGGCGATAGGCACGTGCCAGTGGTGATGGTTCACGGCTGTTGCCTCAGTAGCAAGACGTGGGAGACGACGCCCGATGGCCGTATGGGATGGGATGAGTACTTCGTGCGACGAGAGCGTCCCGTCTACCTGGCTGATCAAGCCTCTCGCGCGCGCTCGGGCTTCGATGCATCGGCGATAAACGCCGTGAAGGCCGGCACGGCTCCAACCAGCCAATTGCCGACGGTCTTGCAGGCCAGCAACCAGATTGCGTGGACGGTGTTTCGCTTCGGCCCCGTTTACGGCACGGCGTTTCCTGACGGTCAGTTTCCGGTCGAAGCGGCCGACGAGCTGTACAAGCAGATGATTCCCGATCTGAATTCGCTCCTGCCGTCACCGAACCCGACGTGGACCAACATGGCGGCGCTGGCGGTGCGCCTGAACGGGGCGATCCTGATGGGGCACTCCGAGTCCGGCTTCTTCCCGCAACAGGCAGCGCTCATCGATCCGAAGGGAATTCGTGGACTGATTTCGATCGAGATGCCGTGCGCGGATTTGAGCGCGGAGCAGATCGCCGCGCTTGCAAAGATTCCAACCCTGGTGATGTTCGGCGATCACCTTGGTGACGTCAAAGGCGGGCCGGCAAACTGGGCCGACTCGTTCGCGACGTGCGAACGCTACGTGGAACGGATCAAGGCGGCGGGCGGCGACGCCGAGATGATGTATCTCCCCAAGATGGGGATCAAAGGAAACAGTCACATGTTGATGCAGGACCGCAACAACCTGCAGCTCGCCGATCTGGTCATCGCGTGGATCGACAAGCACGTCGAGGCGCGACGCACGGGGAGTACTCGTTAGCCTATGTTGACCGCCACTCAGAAACGTACCGCCGAAGCGATCGTCAATGTCTTTGAGACCAGCGAGGTCCGCGGCAACTACGGGAGCGTGACCCTGATCGCGGGCGACACGGGACACTTGACGTTCGGCCGCTCCCAAACCACGCTGGGGTCGGGCAACCTGTACGACCTGGTGCAGCAGTACTCCGACAACGTCGGGGCGCGCTTTGCCGCAGCGTTGGCGCCGTACCTCACGCGGTTTTCGATAAAGATCTCACGCTCGATACCGACATCTACCTGCACAACGTGTTGCGTGCCACGTCCGACGACCCGGTCATGCGTGACACGCAGGACGTGTTCTTCGATGCGCGCTACTGGAAACCGGCGGCTCGGGCCGCCGAACGGGTCGGGATTGCCACACCGCTCGGCATGGCCGTGGTCTACGACAGCACGGTGCACGGGTCGTGGGAAATGATCCGCGATCGGACGAATGCGGCGTGCGGGACGGTCGCGGCCGCTGGCGAACAGAAGTGGATCAGCCAGTACGTCACCGAGCGCCGGGCCTGGCTGGCCGGTGCACGCGCGGATCTGCGCCCGACTGTGTATCGCATGGACGCGTTCCGTCGCCTGATTGAGCTGGATGCCTGGAGCCTTTCACTTCCGCTCGTCGTTCGCGATGCAGAGATTTCGCTGGCGTCGCTGGCGGCAAACCCGCGCGGATGTTACGACGGTCCGGCTCCCGGCTCGCGAGTGTTGGCGGTGGAGTCACCGCTGGAACGCGGCCTCGACGTGAGGCTCCTGCAGCTCGGGCTGTCGCGGCGCGGTGTCGACGTCCGCGCCGATGGCATCTTCGGTCAGGGCTGTGCCAAATGCGTGCGGGATTTCCAGACGGGTCAGGGCCAGCCGGCGACGGGAAGCGCGGATATCTCGATGATCGCGGCGCAGATCGCGGCCGTGTAAGCCGCGATGTTTTCCGAGAGCTGGCTTCAGCGTTTTCGAGACCTCCTTGCCGCCGACGCCGAGATGAAGGTTGTCGGCGACTGGTTCACGCTCTCGATGTCGCTCACGAGCGGCGATGATCGGTGCATCGTCCGGTTCGAGCGAGGGCAGCTGGTGCAGTGGTTCGTGGCGCCGAAGCTCGGTGTCCCGTGCTCGTTCGGGTTTCGCGCCAGCCCCGACATCTGGCGCCGGTATATGAGCCAACCACCCGAGCCTCTCTACCATGACGTCTTCGCGATGCTGATGCGCGTCCCCGGGTTCGTGCTCGAGGGCGACTCGCTCGTCGCGATGCAGCACGCGCGCGCCCTTCATCGCGTGATGAAGGTCATGCGACTGGTGGGTGCCGCATGAATCTGGAGCCGATTGTCGGCCGCTACCTTCAGCTCCGATACAACGACCAGGAGCATCGGATCTTTTTCGAGGAGGCAGGCGAGGGTGTACCGCTGCTCTGCCTGCACACCGCAGGCGCGGACAGCCGGCAATACCGGCATCTGCTGAACGATGCCGCCGTGACGTCACGGTTTCGCGTCATCGCGTTCGACCTCCCGTACCACGGCCGATCGACTCCGCCCACCGGATGGTGGTTGCAGAAGTATCGACTGACGACGGCGGAGTATCTGGGTTTGACACGGGCAGTCTGGCAGGCGCTGTCGCTCGATCGTCCGGTCGTCCTTGGATGCTCGATGGGAGGCGCGATCGTGCTCAAGCTGGCGGCTGAATATCAGCACGAGCTTCGCGGCATCGTCGGTCTCGAAAGCACCGCGTACGCGCCCGGCCGCTACAACGAGTATCTGCATCATCCCGCGATTCACGGCGGAGAGATGACGGCGTCGTACACCTACGGACTATGCGCGCCGCAAAGCCCTGAGGCGAATGCGCGCGAGAACTGGTGGATGTACAGCCAGGCCGGCCCCGGCGTGTACGCAGGGGACGTGCATTACTACAGCCTCGACTGGGATGGCCGCGAGGACATCACTCGCATCGACACGCGTCTGTGCAAAGTGTCGCTGCTCACGGGCGAATATGACTACTCATGCACGCCTGATATGACGCGGGCCGTTGCCGCCGCGATTCCAGGCTCGCGAGCCACCGTGATGAAAGGCATCGGGCACTTCCCGATGATCGAGAACTACCCGCTCTTTCGCGACTACCTGCTCGCCGAGCTTTCCGCCATCGTCCCGGCGACTTCATGATGCCGAGGCCGCGCGCGCGCGGAGCGCAGACGCTCATCAGGGCGGCGCTGGCGGTCGTCCTGTTCGCCCTCATCAGCCATACACTCGCGGACCCCGATCTGTGGGGGCACGTATGGTTTGGCGGTGAAACCCTCTCGGCATGGAGCATTCCGCGGAGCCATGCGAATTCCTTCACCGCCGATCGACCGTGGATCAATCACGGTTGGCTCGCCGATTGTGTGATTTACGTTGCGTACGCAATCGGCGGCGGACCGGGTCTGGTCGTCCTCAAAATGGCAGTGGTCCTGCTCATGCTCACGATCGTGTGGAACGCATTGAACCGCGAGCAGGTCGATGCGACGTCACGCGATCTGCTGATCGCGCTGGTCATCATCGGAACCTTTCAACAGGCGCACCACGTGCGCCCGCAGGTCTTTTCTGTGGCGCTGTTTGCGTTCATGCTCGCCATCCTCATCAGGGATGGGCCGGTTTCACGTCTGTTGCTGATTCCACCTGTCTTTGCCCTCTGGGTCAATCTGCACGGCGGATGGATCGTCGGAGGTGGCGTGCTGACGATGTGGTCCTTGCTCACTTTGCCTACATCGGTCTCGACGGGCGAGAAAGGCGCGTTGTTCCTGGTCGGCGCACTTGCGCTCGTTGGTACGCTCGCGAACCCGTATGGCTGGGGGATGTGGGAGTTTCTCAGAACGACCGTCGGTTTCGGCCGGGCGGAGATCACAGACTGGCAGCCGCTGTATCGACTGGGAACCGCGTACGTGGCGGTGTGGGTACTGCTCGTCGTGCCTGCCGCCGTGGGAATACTGCATGCCTGGCGCGGTCGACCAGAGTGGCGTCGCCTCGTGGTTGTCATGGCGCTGGCGGTGGCGTCGTTGCAAGTCAGCAGGCTCCTGGCGTTCTTCGCCATTGCTGTCGTGATGCTGCTCGGTCGGGACATTGCTCGATCTCTGAGCGCACGTCGAACCGCGTCGACAGCCGCTGGGACGCCGCAGAGACGACCCGCAGCGGTGTTGGCCGTCGTCGTCGCGGCGGTCCTGATCATGGGTGGGGCGGTCGCGTTGGCGAGCAACGTGAGTTGTGTCCGCATGGGTGAGGAGTCGCCGGAACCTGACATCGTCGCGCTGGTGAAGCAACGGCAGTTGCAGGGGCGGCTAGCTGTGTGGTTCGACTGGGGAGAGTACGCGACGTGGTATTTCGCGCCGGGGTTGCGTGTCTCGATCGACGGCTGGCGGGAAACCGCTTATAGCGATGAGGTCATGCAGAAGCACCTCAACTTCTACTACCTGCCAGCGTCGCGCGAAGCGTTCCTGACCGAGATGCGCCCCGATCACATCTGGCTGCTCGCCGACTTGCCGGTGGTGTCGAGCCTGCTCGAGGACGGATGGCAGCCTCTTTATCGCGGACCTCGGTCGGTGTGGCTGAGTCGCCCTGATGGAGCGTCCGATCCCGATTTGGGCGTGAGCGCGAACGTCGATCGGACGTCAGGAACTCCGGCCCCCGCACTCGTTGAGCGTCTGGTTGCGAGGCGCTGCTTTCCTGGCCCTTGAGAAAGCGGAGATGACGGAGGCAACGGCAAACCGCGTCATGCCGTTTCCTCCGTCCACCTCCGATAGCTCCACGGCATAGAATGCACATCGATGCCATCGTCCACGCCCGCGCGCGCGGCCCTCGCGGCGATTGTTATTTCGGCCCTCAGCGGCGTTGTCGACGCCGCGACGGAGCCTGCGATCGACCAGCTTCGATTGATCGCGCCGGCCGCGCCCGGCGGCGGCTGGGATCAGACCGCGCGTGTCATGCAGCAGGTGCTTCAACGGGCAGGCATCGCGCGAAGCGCGCCGGTTGAGAACATCCCCGGCGCAGCGGGGACGATCGGTCTGGCGCGATTCGTTGGTTCAGAACAAGGACGCGGCGACGCAATCCTGGTCTCTGGGCTCATCATGCTCGGCGGCATCGTCATGCACCGCTCGCCGGTCACGTTGCGCGACGTAACCCCCATCGCGCGGCTGACGGGTGAATACGAGGCGATCGTAGTTCCGGCGAACTCACCGTTTCGCACGCTGAGCGACATGATCCGCGCCCTCAAAGAGCGGCCCGAGTCGCTGTCATGGGGTGGCGGATCGGCAGGCGGCAGCGATCAGATCCTGGCGGGGCTCGTCGCAGAAGCGGTCGGCGTGTCACCGGGTCGCATCAACTACGTGGCGTTCTCAGGGGGTGGTGAGTCGCTCTCGGCCATTCTGGGTGGACAGGTTTCGCTCGGCATCAACGGCCTGGCGGAGCTCGAGCCGCAGATCCAGGCGGGAACAGTGCGTGCGTTGGCGATCTCGAGTGCCGAGCGTCTGCCTGGTCTCGATGTGCCGACGCTGCGCGAACAGGGAGTGGACGTCGAGTTCGAGAACTGGCGATCCGTGGTCGCACCCCCTGGCATTGCGCCGCGCGATCGTCTGCGCCTCGAGTCGGTGATCGCAGCAATGGTAGCGACGCCCGAGTGGCGGGCGGCGCTCGATCGCTATCGATGGATCGATCGCTATCTTCCAGGCGATGCGTTTGCCGGGTTCGTCGATCGCGAAGAGGCGCGGGTCAGGACGACGCTGCAACAGTTGGACGCAGGGCAGCGGGGCGGCGGCGCGCTGGCATCGGCCAGCGCCTACCCGAGCTTCGTGCTTTCCGGGCTCGCGTTGTGTGCCGTCGCTGCGCTCGTCTCTGGCCGCTCGATGAGTCGAACGAAGGGCTCGAGGATCTCTCGCCCGAAACTCTCTGGTACGGTCTGGTGGATCGGCCTCGCGCTCGTCATCAATCTCGCTATGGCGGAGACCATCGGATTCGTCGCGGCATCGACCGCCATGTTCTGGCTCACCGCCAGGGCATTCGACGATCGACATCCGATTCGTGACGGGCTATTTGCGATCGCCACGGCGATTACGGCCTACCTTGTATTTGGACGCCTCCTCCAGCTTCCGCTGCCTGCGGGCGCGCTGGAGCACCTGATATAAGCGGTGCTCGAAACCTTACAAGCGCTGGGCAGCGGTTTCGTGAGCGCGTTCGCGCTCCGTCATCTGGCCTGGGCACTTGTCGGGACTACGCTGGGCACCGCCATCGGTGTACTGCCTGGCATTGGTCCGGCTCTCACCGTCGCAGTGCTGCTGCCCGTCACCTTCAGCCTCGACCCGATCAGCGCCTTCATCATGTTCGGCGGGATCTACTCGGGAGCGATGTATGGCGGGTCGACCACGAGCATCCTGCTGAACACGCCGGGTGAGACCGGGTCGATTGCCACCGCCATCGACGGATACATGATGGCCCGCCAGGGCCGCGGCGCTGCCGCACTCACGACGGCCGCGATCGGATCGTTTGTCGCTGGCACGCTGGCGACGGTGGCGCTCACCTTCTTCGCGCCGCCACTGGCCAGCGCCGCACTGCGCTTTGGTCCCGCGGAGTACTTCGCATTGACCGTGGTCGCCTTCACGACCGTGTCGCTCCTGCTTGGTCCGTCGCGAGTAAAGGGACTCTTCAGTCTCTTTCTGGGACTGTCGGTTGGCCTGGTCGGTATCGATCAGCTCACCGGCGACGCGCGCTTTTCTTTTGGTCTCCCGCAACTGCTCGATGGCATCGACGTCGTCATCCTCGTCATCGGTCTGTTTGCCGTCGGAGAAACGATCTTCCAGGCGTGGCAATACGGACGCAGCGAACCGGAAGCCGTCGTGCTGCACGACTTCACTGGCATGAATCGGGACGAGTGGAGGCGGTCGTGGGGAAGTTGGCTGCGTGGGGCCGCGATTGGCTTTCCTCTCGGCGTTCTCCCGTGCGGCGGGACGGTGATTCCCACCTTCGTGTCCTACGCGACGGAAAAGCGGTTGAGTCGCGAACCTGAGCGTTTCGGGCAGGGTGCGATCGAGGGTGTCGCCGGGCCAGAGGCGGCCAACAATGCGGCCGCTGCGGGGGTGCTGGTCCCACTGCTGACGCTCGGGCTTCCTTCGTCAGCGACGGCCGCAGTCCTGTTGACGGCCTTTCAGCAGTACGGACTTCAGCCGGGTCCATTGCTTTTCACGTCACGACCCGACTTGGTATGGACACTCATCGCGAGTCTGTACATCGGCAACGTCATGCTGCTGGTGCTCAACCTTCCGCTCGTTGGCGTCTGGGCGCGCGTGATGCTGATGCCACGCCGGTTGCTCTTCGCGGGCATCCTCGTCCTGGCGTCGCTCGGCGCCTACAGCTTGAATGGCTCGCTGGTCGATCTGGTGATCCTCTATCTCGTCGGAGCGGTCGGGTGCGTCATGCGGATCTACGACGTGCCCCTGGTACCCGCCGTGCTTGGACTCGTGCTTGGTCCGCTCTCCGAGTTGCAGTTCCGCCGGGCCATGGCGATCAGCGAGGGAGATCTCTCCGTCTTTGTGACGCGTCCGATCTCCGCGGTGCTGTTGCTCGCGGCCGCGACGTTGTTGTTCGGCTCGAGATTGGTAACGAAGAGGCTTAGCACGGACGACGACGTACGTAGTGTCCGGCTTTAGCCGGACCAAGGATCGATGACTCAAAGACCTGACTACGATGTTGCGGTCGTCGGCGGTGGTAATGCCGCCCTCTGCGCGGCAATTGCGGCACGGCGCAGCGGCGCTCGCGTGGTCGTGCTCGAACGGGCGCCATACGAGCTTCGGGGCGGCAATAGCCGGCATACGCGCAACTTCCGTTGCCTTCACGCGACGCCAGGTCAGTACCTGACTGGCACGTACAGCGA
>Ga0075418_10007820_pt1 | contig 12014 bp, 5 predicted proteins | sample SoiMetdeltSBSDD2_FD_81776 | JGI IMG/M metagenome (GOLD analysis project Ga0075418, IMG submission 81776) | Bulk soil microbial communities from a Populus tree surrounding site in Tennessee, USA - Soil MetaG P. deltoides SBSDD2 | ecosystem: Environmental > Terrestrial > Soil > Tree plantation...
AAAACGTTCAGCGTCACCGGCTGGCGCGTCGGGACGATTATCTCGCCGCCCGACGTCACCGACGCCATCCGCAAAGTCCATGACTTTCTCACGGTCGGCGCTGCTGCACCACTTCAGGAGGCAATCGCCGTCGGCATGGAGACGCTCGGTTCGGATTACTACGACGGACTGGCACATGACTACAAGCGCCGTCGCGACATCTTGTGCGCCGGCCTGCTCAAAGCGGGCTTCAAGTGCCGTCCGCCCGAAGGCGCCTACTATGTGATGGCCGATTTCTCATCGCTCTCGGGCCTGCCGGACGATCAGTTTGCCAAGTGGCTGACCGCCGAGCACGGCGTCGCTCCTGTGCCGGGCTCGAGCTTCTACTCGAAGGCCGAGCTGGGTCGGACGCAAGTGCGATTTGCGTTTTGTAAGACCGAGGAGATGCTGGAGCAGGCGGTGGAGCGGCTCCAGCGCCTCAGAGACTAGCGTAGCGCGTCGTCGGCCTCGCGCCTTCCCTCGAGCAGCGCATCCACTTGCTCGCCGATTGCGCGGGCGGCGCCCAGGTCGGCCGTTAGTCCCGCGAGCGTGACGGCGCCGCCCTGCAAGCGCAGCAGGTCGAAGCGAATGGTCTCGAGCGCCCCGAGCGCCTCCCGCAGCTCGCCTGCTTGACCGTTATTCCGCAGGCTCTGCACTTGCTCCTCGAGCGCGCGCACGACCGCCGGCAGATTGCCCAGTTTCTGCCGTACGTCCGCGGGTAGACCAGCGAACAGGTCGAGCGCCGCCAAACCGAGAGCGACCTCTGTCGGCCGGTCCACCACGGGGAGCAGCAGCTCCGCCCCGGTGCGCCCCCGGAGGCCGAGGCTCGCGAGCGTAAAGAACCACCTGCCGACTCGACCTTTCCAAAACCCGAAGCGACGCGCTTCGGCATGGTCCAGCCGGCTCCGACTCGCCGCGAGCGCGCCGAGCCCTGCTGCCACCGCTGCCGCGCTTGACAGACCGAACAAACCGAACGCAACGAGCACCGCCGGATAGGGAAGCAGGAACGCTGCGGCGCCGCTCAGCGCTGCCAGCCCGAGCGCAGCGTACATCTTCGTGCGCATCAACCGCTCCCACCACGTGACCCCCCGCACCCCGGCCGCAAACTCCTGTTCCTCCCGCCGCCGGGCAAGCTCGAGTCCGAGACCGTGCACCAGATCCTCGTGACGGTAGCCGGCTTTCAGAAGACGACGCACGCTGCGGAGCGCGAGCGCGACCGGAGAGGCGGCGGCGACGGCGACGAGGAGGGCGGCAATTCCCGCGAGTCCACCCCGGAAGACCGTAGGGGGGTTGCCGGCGAAGACGCTGTTGAGCAGGAGGTTGAGGCCCATAGGGACAAGCACGGCGGCTGCAACGAATGGGGCGATGTACTGCGCTCGGGCCTGTGCGCGACTCTCTGCGAGAAAAGCCCGGATTGGCACCGGCAAGTCGCGCCGGCCCTCGACCATTTCAGCGAGGGCGGCGGCCAGCTCTTCGCCCGTCTGATAGCGCTGCGCGGGTTCTTTCACGAGGCAGCGTGCGATGGTCGCCACAAGTTGCGGCGGCGCCCCGGGAGCGTCGAGCGGGGGCGGAGGCTGGCTGATTTGTTGGGCGATGAGCGCGGTCGTGCTTCCGCCGAACGGCAGGCGGCCCGAGAGCGCGTAATAACCGACCACGCCGAGCGAATAGAGATCGCTGCGTCCATCGACCGGTTCGCCCAATGCTTGTTCGGGGCTCATGCACTCGGGCGTGCCGACTAACCTGCCTTCGCCCGAGTCGCCTTCCCGAGGCGCTGCCACCACACGCGCGATTCCGAAATCGGCGACCAGCGCGCGGCCGCTGCCTCGCTCGAGCAGGATGTTGTCCGGCTTGATGTCCCTGTGCACGACGGCCTGCCGGTGCGCATAGGCGAGCGCCCACGCCACCTCGCGGAGAATCCGCGCCGCGTCAGCGGGCTTCAAGCGGCCGTCCCGCCGCACCCGGTTCCCCAGTGTCTCTCCATCGATGTACGACATGACGAAGAACACGTGTGCACCGATTTCTTCAACGGTGTGAATGGGAATGATGTGGGGATGGGACAGTTGCGCGGCCATCCGAGCCTCGCGTACGAAGCGGTGGCGGCGCTCTGCTGCGTCGGCGAGCTGGGGAGGCAACAGCTTGATCGCGACGACGCGCTCGAGCCGCAAGTCGCGCGCCGAGTACACGATCCCCATGCCGCCCCGCCCGAGCTCCCGCTCCAACGAATACCGGCCGGCCAGCGCGGCCTGAAAATCGAGGAACAGTCGATCCGGCGCCGCGCCAGCCTTCAGCGCGTCCTTCAGCCGTTGCTGCGCCAGATCGCGCTCGGCCTAGTCCGCCGCTTCGCCCACCGGCTCGGGCGGCGCCTCGCGGCCCACCACAAAGCGCTTGAGCCGCTCGCTCGCCTTGTGGACCACGAGATACACGCAGGGGATGACGATCAGCGTCAGCATCGTGGACATGGTGAGCCCGCCCACGACGCTGATGGCGAGCGGCCGCATCATTTCGGTTCCTTCGCCCAATCCGATTGCCAGTGGCAGCATGCCGAGCACCGTGGTCGCCGACGTCATGAGAATCGGGCGCAGCCGGATCGCGCCGGCCTCGACCACGGCCTCCTCCATCGACAACCCGCGCTCGCGACGCCCCAGCTCGACGTACTCCACGAGCAGGATGGCGTTGCTGACGACGATGCCCCCCAGCAGCACGACGCCCAGCAGCACCGGCGCGCTGAGCGGCGTTCCCGTGAGCCACAACAACAGACCGACGCCGGTGAGCGCCAGCGGCACCGACCCGATGATGATGAGCGGATCGCGAATGCTATCGTACTGCACGGCCATCACCACGAAGACCAGGAAAATTCCCAGGGCGATGACGATCACGAGATTGCGCGCGTTCTCGCGGATCGCTTCCTCTTCCCCGCCGTAGACCAGCGCGAAGCCTTCCGGCACGCTCAGGTCCGCCAGCTTTGCGCGCACCGCCGCGTTCACCTCGCCGACCGTCGTCACGGCGTCGTTGACGTCGCCGCTGATGCGCAGCTGCCGGCTCTGGTTGATCCGCAGGATGCTCGTCGGGCCGCGTCCGAGGCGCACGTCGGCCACGTCGCGGAGGTAGATGGGCTGGGCGCGTCCCGTCCCCGGGAACAGCAGGATGGCGCCGAGATCTTCAGGGCTCTTGAACTGCTCGCGCGGCAGCCGCACGCGGACGTCGTATTCGTTCGTGCCGTCCGCGAATCGCGTGGGAATCGCGCCGTCGAGCGCCGTGCGCACCGCCTGGCCCACTTCCGCGACGTTGAGCCCGAGGTCGCCGGCGCGCTGGCGGTCGAGCGCGACGATGAGCTGCGGGCTCGCTTCTTCCGTCGAGGGCTGCAGCGCCTCGAGTCCGGGGATCCCCTGCAGGCGGCGGATCACATCGTTGCCGAGCTGCTGCAAGGTGCCGAGATCCTCGCCTTGAATGCTGATTGCGACGTCGGAGCCGGAGATGTTGGTTCGGAGCCCACGGATCCGCGGTGGGCGCGCGAAGATGCGCCCGCCCGGAATCGCGAGCGAATCGATGCGCCGCTGCAGATCCGAGACCCACTGTGTCGCCGATATGTCCCGCTCGGTGGCCGGCGACAGTTGGATATCGAGCGAACCGCGGCCACCCCGCTCCACCGAACCGCCGCCCATGAATCCGCCGCCCGCCGTGGTGAAAATGTGGCGCACGTGCGGCATCTGACGCACCAGCGCCTCCAGCCGATAGGCAATTTCGTTCGTGCGCTGGGGCGGAGTTCCCGGGGGCATGTTGATGTTCACGCTGACGTTGCCGTCATCGATGGTGGGGAGGAACTCGCTCCCGAGTCCGCGCGTGAGGAAGAAGACCAGGATCAGCGAGCCGTAGGCGACACCGATCACGAGCCCGCGGTGGCGCACCGCCCGTCCTGCGACGCGCCGGTACCACGCAGTGAGCCGCTCGACCCACCGATTGAACGCCACCAGTGGGCGCGTCCGGTTGATACCGCTGGTGCGATGCACTTTCGACAGCTGCGCCGCGAGCATCGGGACCAGGGTCATCGCGACCGCGAGCGACGCCGCGATCGCGAACGAGATCGTCAGCACCAGCTCGCGGAAAATGAGCGCCGCCAGACCAGAGATGAGCAGGAACGGCACCACCGCCGCCAGGTGCGTCGTCGTGGAGGCGATGACTGCCGACGTGACCTCATGCGATCCCTCGTGCGCCGCGGCATCCGCCGACTTCCCCATTTCTTTGTGGCGGAAAATGTTCTCGAGAATCACGATCGAGTTGTCGACCAGCATGCCGACGCCCAGGGCCAGGCCACCAAGGCTCATGATGTTGAGGCTCAGGTCGGCGATTCCCATGATGACGAACGTCGCGAGCACGGCCAGGGGAATCGACAGGCCGATCACGAGCGTCTTTCGAATACTCCCCAGGAAGAACAGGACAAGCACCATCGAGAGCAGAGCGCCAAGCACCGCTGCTTCACGCACGCCTGCCACCGCGTTCTCGATGAAGAACGACTGATTGAACAACACCTCGTACGTCACGTCTTCGGGGATGAACCGGCTGGCGGCGAGCTGCTCCAACCGCTGTCCCAACGCCTCGGCGACGTTGACCGTGTTCGCATCGGGCTGCTTGCGCACCGAAATCCGGACCGCCGGCACGCCGTCCAGGCGCCCGTACACGCGCTGCTCGCGGCTCGTGTCGGAGACGGTGGCGACCTCCGAAATGGGGAGGCGCCGGCCGGCGCCGACGGGCAGAAGCACGGAGCGAATGTCGTCGACATTTCTGAATTTCCCGGTCGTCTTCCCGATGATCTCGTAGCGCGGGCCCGTAAGGTTACCCGCCGCCACATCCTGATTCTGATCGCGCAGCGCGCCGAGCACGTCGGTGACCGCAAGCCCGTAGGAGCGCAGGCGCTCCTGATCGAGCGTGACGCGCACCTCCCGGATCAACCCGCCGGAAACGTCGATCGCCCCCACGCCCTCAACGGTGAGGAGCTGTGGGCGCAGCCGCAGATCGGCCCAGCTGCGAATGTCCACCAGGCTGCGCGTCGGCGAGCTGAAGGCGACTTCGTAGATCGGACTTTGCGAGGGATCGAACTTGAAGAGCGTGGCCGGATCCGCATCGCGTGGCAGACGCGCCCGCGCGCGGTCGAGATTCTTCGACGCATCCTGCAGCGCGAAGTTGATGTCGGTGCCGTAGCGGAAGTGGAGATCCACGCCCGAGCGACCTTCCGACGTCTCGCTCTCCAACCGCACCACGTTCTCCGTCGTCGCGAGCGACGTTTCGAGAACCTTCGTGACCTGCTCTTCGAGCACTTCCGGCGCGACACCTGAGTAGGTGACGTTGGCGCGAACCTGCGGATAGACGATTTGCGGCAGGAGGTCAATCGAGAGCCGGTCGAGATAGAACACGCCGAGCACGATGACGACGGTCGACAACGCCACGGTCCCGACCGGCCGGTGAATGGCGCCGCTGGCAAGGCTCATGAAGCCTCCGCCCGCACGCGAACGCCGGGGCGAAGGTTGGTGTGACCCGACGTCACCACCCGCTCGCCCACCTTCAGTCCTCGCTGCACCTCAACCATCCCCTCAACGGTCATCCCGACGGTCACGGGGCGCCGCACCAATGAATCGGCCTCGACGACGTAGACGAATTGCCCCTCTTCGCCGACGCCGACCGCCGCGGCGGGCACGACGAGCGCGCCTTGGCGGCGGTCCAGCCGGAATGTGACGCGCGCCAGGAACCCCGGACGCGCGGCGACGCCGTCTGGAAAGCGCCCCAAAGCAACCTCGACGGGAACCAAGCGGCTTTGCGCGTCGGCGCTGGGAAACACGCGACGCACGCGCCCTTCGATCGGCGAACTGGGGTACGCGTCGAGGACGACAGACACCTGCGCCCCGGGCTTCACGTGCACCACATCGAGCTCTGAGATCGGCACCCGCACGACCAGCAGGCTCACATCGGCGAGATCGAAGAGACGTTGATTGGTCGACACGGCGCTGCCGGCCTCGATGGCCTTACTCGTCACGATCCCCGGGGATGGCGCAGTAATCCTGGTAAATGCCAGCCGGGTGCGCCATACCTCAGCATCGCTCTTTGCCACATCGTACGCGGAGCGGGATTGCTGAAACTCGGCGTCTGTGATGATTTGGGTCTTCGCGAGCTGCTCATTGCGCTCGAACGTGGTTTGCGCATTGGCGAGCAGAGCCTGCGCCCGCTGGAACTGGGCGCGAGTTTCGCGCGCATCCAGTTCGGCCAGGAGCTGCCCTTCGGTAACCCGGTCTCCTTCCTGGACGCGCACAGCGAGGACCGTTCCAGCAAGCAACGCATTGACCCCGATGGTGCGAACCGGCTCGACCGGCCCCGCGACCACGACCGAACGGGAGAGGTCTCGGGGAGCGACCTGCGCGACGGCCACCGGGATGGCACGGACTGCGCCGGCACGCTGGGCACCACTCGCTTCCCCGCCTCGCCCGCAGGCCGCCAGCGCGCCAGGTAAGAGGAACAGCAGTCGGCTGTGGAAAGGATGCATGGATACCTACTTACGCGCTTTAACGGTCCCGCGTTGGCTGTCCGAGAACATTAAGTAAGAGTCCCCGAAGCGTTTGCGCTACCGGTCGCGGGTCCATGAACCGTCAGCTGCCCAGCTCCTGCTCCACGACGCGATACGCCTCGACCTGGACGCCGATATCGCGCGCCAACTCGCGGGCGAGCCCCAGGTCGGTCGTAAGGCTGTGAACCGTTCCCGTACCGGCGTGGAGGCGCAACAGGTTTAGCCGGATAGTCTCGAGCGCCGCGACTGCGTCTTGCAACCGTTGTTGCACGAGATCGCGCTCGGCGCTTAGCTCGCTCACGATGCGGTCGTGCCGGGCCGCGATCGTGGGCTCGCTCCCGCCCCGCTGCGAGACATCCGATAAGGCCTCCTGCAACTCGTCGAGCCTGGTGCGCATTGTTTGCGCGTCCCGTTCGAGCCGGTGCACCACGTCCGGCAAGTCGCGCAGCTGATTCCTCGTCGCCTTGGGCAGCGAATCATACAGCTGTTCCGCTGCCATCCCGAGGGCAAGCTCGGTCGGCCGATGGGTGAGCGATGCCGGGAGCGCTTTCCTACTTGTGAACAGCCGCGCAATACCGAACAGCCACCTGCCGAGGCGTCCTGTCCACACTCGTCCCCAAAACTCGGCGTCCACGTCCCGGCGCCGCTGCAGCATGATGAGCGCGCCGACCCCAGTGCCGACGCCGGCCAACAACGACCATCCAAAGAGTTGCGCTGTCACGAACAAGCCAGCGTCCGACAAGCCCCCCGTGACCAAGATGGGCAACGTGATGGCGGCGGTGGTGAGCGTGGGAACGCTGATCCAGCGCAGGATCCGCTCGATCAACGACGGACCGCCACCATGGCCCAGACCATACGCCCGCTCTTCACGGCTGCGCTCGATCTCCGCCTTGAAAGCGACTCCGATGTCTGGATGCCCGAACCCGGCGTTCAGCAGGCGCCGGGCGCGATTGATCAGCACGCCGAGCGGGACGAGCGTATAGCCCGCTACGAGCGTCGCAAAACCCATCGCGACCGACCCCGTCCAGAAACCGACGAGAGGCGTGGCGAGCAGCATCGCGAACGGGTAGAGCAAGACGCCGCTGCCATCGAGCCGGGCGTCGTGTTTTACGAACGCGCGCAGCGCCACCGGGAGCTCTCGCCGCTGCTCGAGTGCGTGACTGAGTTGTTCCGCCAATACCGACGGGCCGTTTGGCCGTTCCTCGGGTTCTTTCGCCAGGCAGCGATCGATGGCTTGAGACATGCGCCGCGGCACCAGCGGCGCCACGGATGCGAGCGGTGGCACCGGCTCCGTCACTTGCTTCGCCAATACTTCGGTCGCTTTCTCGGCTTCGAATGGAAGCGTGCCTGAAAGGGCGAAATACCCAACGAGGCCGAGCGAGTACAGATCGCTGCGCGCGTCGACCGTTTCGCCAAGCGCCTGCTCCGGACTCATGAACTCCGGTGTCCCGATGATTTCCCCGGTGTTCAGTCCGGCCGCGCCCGCGACGACACCTGCGATGCCGAAATCGGCGACCAGTACGCGCCCGGTGTTTTCGAGCAGGATGTTGTCGGGCTTTACGTCGCGGTGGATCACACCCTGCGTGTGCGCGTAGGCCAACGCCCACGCCACGTCGCGCAGCAGCCGCGAGCCATCGGATGGTCCCAGCGGACCACGCCGCCGCACCCGCTCGGTCAGCGTCTCTCCTTCGATGTACGCCATCGCGAAGAATACGAACTCGCCGATCTCTTCGACCGCGTGAATCGGGATGATGTTGGGGTGGGACAGCTTGGCAGCCGTGCGCGCTTCCCGCAGGAAGCGCTCGCGCAACCTGGGATCGGACGCTTTGGACGGTGGTAAGAGCTTGATCGCGACTGGCCGGTCCAGCCGTACTTCGCGCGCCAGGTAGACGACACCCATGCCGCCGCGTGCCAGCTCACGCTCGAGCGAGTATCTACCGCGATCGCGGATTGGAAGTCGACAAACAGCCGATCAGGGGCGGGATGCGTCATGGCATCCCTAAACTAATGCTCCCCGATTTCAGGAGGGTGTTTCCAACCGGTCGAGCACCGTGACGATGGGGGGCGGGGGCGATTGAGTGGTGCGCCGATCAGCAAGATAGAAGAGCGACTGTCCCAGCGGACCGCGCCAAAACCGGAGACTTCGCTCGCCGATAGGGTCGGTGCGCTGTTCCGTTCTGGCGCGAGCGACGATGCTCGCCACCACAGCTGTCGCTGCGGCGCCAAGGGTGATGGTCGGATGCGCGAGCACCGGCAGGACGCCCGACACCGAGACGATCGCGGCGAGAACGGCTGCGCGTGCCAGCCACGTGATGATTCGCTCGAAGCTGGTTGGGCCCGGACCGTATACGAACGCCAACTCTTCGCGCCGCCGGCCCTGCCGCGCGGCAAGTGCGGCGACGAGATCTTCTCGGCGGTGACCGGAGACCAGCAGACGTCGCACTCGCACCAGCTGAACCACGAGTGGAAGAGCAAGAGCGAGAGCGAGAGCTGCCGTGGCAATCCATCGGGTGAAGGCGTCCGCTGGAGACGACCAGACCAGGACCGTCGCGGGCAGCAGGCCCACACCGATCAGAGCGGCGTGGATCAGCGCGGGTGCCTCGAGGTGCGTGCCGCGCACAAGGAAGGCACGCACAGCCAGGGGGGCGGCCGGCGCGCTCACCGCCGCGGTGACCGCCTGCACGAACGCGGCCGCGTCGGGAAAACGCGCCCAAGGTTCCTTTGCCAGGCAACGATCGACCAGCTGCGCGAGCCGTGGCGGCACACGCGGAGCGACGGACCTCAGCGGTGGCGCGGGGGCATTGATATGCAGCGACAGCAGCGCCTCGTCGCGTGCGGCGGCGAACGGGAGGTGACCTGACAACGCGTAGTACGCCACAACGCCCAGTGAGTAGATGTCGCTTCGCGCGTCCACGTTTTCGCCGCTTGCTTGTTCGGGACTCATGAACCCGGCCGTCCCGATGACGTCCCCCCTGGGTGCCGCCGGGCGACCCAACGTCCCGCGCACGGGTGGACTCGCGTGCGCGATGCCGAAGTCGGAGAGGAGAGCTCGCCCAGTGACCGCGTCCAGAAGGATGTTGTCAGGCTTTACGTCGCGGTGCACCAACCCGCGGGCGTGGGCATAGTCGAGCGCCGCTCCGATGTCACAGATCACCCGCCCTGCGACATCGGCTGGCAACGGTCCCGCGGACGTGATGCGTTCGAACAGCGTTTCACCCGGGACGTACGCCATAGCGAAAAACACAAAACCGTCGATTTCGTCCACGGTGAAAATTGGGACGATGTTCGGATGGGTCAGGCTCGCGATCGTGCGCGCCTCGCTGAGAAACTGGTTGCGGCGCTCGACGTCCGCGGCGAGCTCGGGGTCGAGAACCTTGACCGCGACGCGCCGGTCCAGCCGCCGCTCGCGCGCGAGATACACCAGCCCCATCCCGCCGCGCCCCAGCGGCGCCTCGATGTCGTAGAGACCGGCAAGTGCTTCACGCAAGGCGTGCATCGGGCCTCCATACCCGAATGCGAGGGCCAAAGTTTCGTGCGAAAATGACCAACGAGTTGTGATCCCTGCTGGACACGTTCGCTATTCTGACCGCAGATTGTGCCGCCTATGACTAGCCCCGCTACCGACGCCGTCGCGCACCAGCCATACATACCGGCCTCGCAGTCACCGGCCGAGCTGACGCCCCGGGCGATCGTCCTAGGTGTTATCCTAGGCCTCATCTTCGGCGCTTCGAACGTCTACCTCGCGCTGAAGATCGGGCTCACCGTCAGCGCGTCGATTCCGATCGCGGTGCTGTCGATCACGATCTTTCGCTGGCTGGGTCGCTCGACCATCCTCGAAAACAACATCGTCCAAACGACGGGCTCAGCCGCGGACTCGGTGTCGGCTGGCGTCGTATTCACGATCCCCGCGATTCTGCTGATGGGCTACGATCTCGACATCTCGCGTGTGACGATCCTCGCGATCGCGGGCGGGTTGATGGGCGTGCTCATGATGATCCCGCTGCGCCGCGCGCTCATCGTCAAGGAACACGGCAACCTGCCGTACCCCGAGGGCACGGCCTGCGCCGAAGTGTTGATCGCCGGCGAGCGCGGCGGCGTTCACGCCAAAACGGTATTCCAGGCCTTTGGCATCGCCTTCGTCTACAAGTTCCTCATGACGGCGCTGAAGGTCTGGAACGAGACGCCTGGCAGGGTGCTGCGCGGCTACCAGAACGCCGAAGTGCGCGTGGAAGTGAGCCCTGAGCTGCTGGGGGTCGGCTACATCATCGGCCCACGCATCGCGGGTTATCTGTTCGCCGGTGGCTGTCTCGCCTATGTCGTGCTCATGCCCGCCATCAAGCTCTTCGGCAGCTCGATGACGGAGCCGATGTTCGGCACCACCAAGCTGATTCGAGACATGAACGCCGGTGAGATCCGCGCCGCGTTCGTCTTTTACATCGGCGCCGGCGCTGTCGCGAGCGCCGGCATCATTGCGTTGGTCCGTTCACTCCCCACGATCATCGGCGCCTTCCGGGCCGGCTTCGCCGACATGCGCGCGAGCCGCGTGGGGCAGGCCATTTCCGCAAAGCTGCGCACCGATGACGATCTGCCGATCAGCCTCACCGTATTCGGCTCCCTCGCCCTCGCGATCATTCTGGCGTTTCTGCCGCAGATCGGAGTCAACCTGCTGGGTGGTCTGTTGATCATCATGTTCGGCTTCTTTTTTACGACCGTGTCGTCCCGCATCTGCGGCCAGATCGGCAGCTCAGCAAATCCGATCTCCGGTATGACCATCGCATCACTCATCGCGATCTCGGTGATCTTCCTGCTTCTGGGCTGGAACCAGATCGACGACCGGGTGCGCGCCATATCCGTCGCGTGCGTGATCGCCGTGGCGGTCGCGAATGGCGGGAATACCTCGCAAGACCTGAAAACCGGATTTCTCGTGGGCGCGACGCCCAAGCGCCAGCAGATCGCGATTCTGATCGGGGCGATCGGCTCCGCACTCGCCGTCGGATGGACGCTCACCTTCCTTAATGACGCATACCGCTACCAGGTCCCCGAGAGCCGGCCGGGGTTTGTCGCGCCGGCGAGCGGCTCGAGCCCCGACGGCAACGTCGTCGTGCTGGATCAAACCATGTCGAACTTCGGCGTCGGCGGCACGGATTCGATCGACGCGAGCAGCTACCAACTCGTCCGGGTCTACGTCGAAACGCAGGGCGTTCCGCCCGGGAAGTATCTCGTGGACCCCGCGTCACATGAGATTCGTTACGTCGTCGATCCGGGGATCGGCGGCCGTATTCGTGAGTACCGCGGTCATGAGCTCAAGCGGCTCGACTCACCCAAAGCCACGCTGATGGCCTTGATCACCGACGGGATCCTGACCCACAGATTACCATGGGCGCTCGTGCTGATCGGCGTCTTTCTGACGATTGCCATCGAGCTGATGGGAGTACAGTCGCTGCCG
>Ga0075418_10007822_pt1 | contig 12013 bp, 13 predicted proteins | sample SoiMetdeltSBSDD2_FD_81776 | JGI IMG/M metagenome (GOLD analysis project Ga0075418, IMG submission 81776) | Bulk soil microbial communities from a Populus tree surrounding site in Tennessee, USA - Soil MetaG P. deltoides SBSDD2 | ecosystem: Environmental > Terrestrial > Soil > Tree plantation...
AGAACGACTGGCGGAGGGTCCCGGCGCTGCCGGAGCGGAAGGCGCCCTCGATCCGGCTCAGGCGCGAGTGGAGCGCGGGGGTCGGCTCGTCCCCCGGGGCGGGACCCGCGAGGACCATCAGGAGCAACGCCGCGACGAGCGCGACGGTCAGCGTCACGGCGCGCAGCCAGCCCCCTCCCATGACCGTCGGATGGTAGACCTCGTCCTTCTTCACGTCAATCCTATTTGCACGACCGGTGCCGGGTCATCTTGCTGAAAGTACTCGACTTGCGCTACGGGACCCGTCACCTGCCGGGGACGCGGTGTCGCAACGGATGAACAGCGGGTCCGCTATACTGCGGGCATCCCGAGGACTGGAATGACCTCCGTCGAAAGCCGCTTCTCCGCCGGCGCCCGTGGCATGCGCTTCTCCGCCATCCGCAGGATGAGCGCGCTCATCGAGCGCCCGGGTGTCATCTCCTTCGCCCCGGGCCAGCCGAGCCCCGAGACGTTTCCCGTCGAGGCCTTCCAGGAGATCGTACGGGAGATCGTCGCCCGCGACAGCGCGGCGGCCTTCCAGTACATCCTGACGCGCGGCGTGGGAGCGCTGGTGGCCGCGGTGGGCGAGTACGCGCGCGCCAAGGGCATGCCCGCCACGGCGGCCGAGACGCTCCTCACCGAGGGCAGCCAGCAGGGCCTCGACCTGGTGACGCGGGTGCTCGTGGACCCCGGCGACGTGGTCCTGGTGGAGCTGCCCTCGTACATCGGCGCCATCGCGGCCTTCCGCGCGGCGCAGGCGCGCATGGTGGGCGTGAGGCTCGAGGACGACGGCCTGGACCTCGACGACCTGCGCCGCCGCCATCGGGAGGCGGTGGCCGCCGGCCACGCGGTGAAGTTCCTGTACGTGGTGGCGAGCTTCCAGAACCCCTCGGGCATCAGCCATTCGCTGGAGAAGAGGCGCGGCCTCCTCGACGTCGCGGCGGAGCTGGACCTGCTGATCGTCGAGGACGACCCCTACGGCGACCTCTACTTCGAGGCGCAGCCGCTGCCGACGATCAAATCCCTGGACCGCGACGGCCGCGTCGTCTACATGTCGTCCTTCTCGAAGATCCTGGCCCCGGGCCTGCGCACCGCGTTCCTCCTGGGGCCCGAGGACCTCCTGGCCAAGGTCGAGATCCTCAAGCAGTCCGCCAACCTGTGCGGCAGCGGGCTGGATCAGCGGATCATCCTGGCCTGCCTGCAGCGCGGGCTGATCGACGAGCAGAAGGCGCGCATCCGGCCCTACTACCGCGCCAAGCGCGACGCGATGCTCGCCGCCCTCGAGACCGAGATGCCGCCCGGGACGCGGTGGACGCGGCCCGAGGGCGGCCTGTTCGTCTGGCTCACGCTGCCCGAGGGACTGGATGCCGAGGCCCTCGTCGAGGCCGCGGTGGACGGAGGTGTCGCCTACGTCCCCGGCTCCCCCTTCTTCGTGGACGGTACCGGCGCCCGGACCATGCGCCTGACGTTCGCCAAGGAGACCGCCCTGACCATCGCCGAGGGCGTGCGACGCCTGGGCAAGGTCGTCAAAGCCGATAGAGCATCCAGTACACGATGACGCCGGTGACGGACACGTAGCCCCAGATGGGGAGCGTGATCCGCGCGATCCGGCGGTGCCGGTCGAAGCGGGCCTGAAGCGCCCGCACCAGCGTGACCAGCGCGAGGGGCACCACCGTGGCGGCCAGGATCGTGTGGCTGATGAGGATCGCGAAGTAGACGGTCCGCACCGCGCCCTGGCCGCGGAAGCGCACCGAGCCCACCTGCGCGTGGTAGACGAGGTACGACGCGAGGAAGAGGCTCGAGCAGACGAGGGCGGCCACCATGGCGCGCTTGTGGGCCTCGCGCCGGCCGGTTCGGATGAGGATCCAGCCGAGGGCCAGGAGCACGGCGCTCAGGGCGTTGAGGGCCGCGTTCAAGGTGGGCAGGTCGCGCAGGGTCAAGGAAGGCCCGACTACGGCGCCGCGGTCAGCGGTCGGCGCGGGGGATCGGCGCCAGCGGCCGCGCCCCGCCGGCACGCAGGCGCGCTCCCAGCCGCGCGGCCAGCCGGCGGGCGTCGTGGCGGAGGCGGCCCCGATAGACCCCCAGCAGGAACCCGCCCATGACGAGGTAGGGCGCCGCCACCATCAGCAGGATCGCCTGGTTGAACTGGGCGCCGATGCCGCGTCCCTCGGGCGAGCCGGTGAGGGCCGTCTTGCACATGACGCACTGCGCGGTGGCGGGGCTGGCGACCAGCGCGACGAAGCCGGCCAGGAGCGCCGCCGCCAGGGTCTTCTTCACGGGTGATGCGCGGGCGGGGCGGCGGGCACCGCGGCCGGCTCGGAGCGGCGCGCCTTGACGCTGAGGCTCTCCGGCGTGATGAACGCGAACAGGATGGCCGAGGTGACGAGCAGCCCGGCGGCCACGATGAAGGCCAGGTTGCGCTGCTCGTAGCGCAGGTGCATGAAGTTGCCGCCGATCATGGTGGCCTTCACCAGCATGAAGACGAGCAGGAACAGCACCAGGAAGAGGCGGGGGAAGTGGAACTTCTCCGCGCCGAGCATGGCCACGGTGATCACCAGCAGGATGCCCCAGGTCACCCAGTAGATCCGGTAGGGCCCGTGGGCCTTGGCCGCCTCGGTCATCGCGCGGCTCCTTTCTCCATTACACCAGGTAGAAGAGCGTGAAGATGAAGACCCACACCAGGTCCACGAAGTGCCAGTACAGCCCGGCCATCTCCACCCCCTGCGCGGGTGTCTTGCCCATGGCCGTGCGGATGGCGGTGATGGTGAGGACCACCAGCCCGGACAGGACGTGCGACCCGTGGAACCCGGTCAGGATGAAGAAGGCCTGGCCGAACTGCGGCGCGCCCCAGGGGTTGGACGCCAGGCGGGCCCCGTTGTGGATGAGGTGCGACCACTCGTAGGCCTGGCAGCCGAGGAAGGCCGCGCCGCCGACGATGGTGAGGATCAGGAAGCGCAACGCGGTCTTGCGGTCGCCGAGCTTGGAGGCACCCACCGCGGTGCCCATCGTCGCGCTCGAGGTGATCAGGATGAAGGTCATGAGCGCGATGAACGGGATGCTGAAGACCTGCGTGCGGTCGGGCCAGGGGGTGAGGCTGGCCATGCGCAGGAAGCCGTAGCCGGAGAGCAGGCCCGAGAAGAGCAGCCCGTCGGTGACGATGAAGATCCACATCATCGTCTTCTGCCAGGAGGCGCCGAAGGGGGAGACGCCGCCCCCCCAGCCGGCCGGCAGCGCCTCCACGTGGGTCCCGTCGTGCATCACTTGCCCCCTTGAGCCATCAGAGCACGAAAAGAAGGACGAGCAGGTAGAGCCAAAGGGCCCCGAGGAAGTGCCAGTAGGTCGCGAAGAGGCGCAGGCCGTCCTCGCCCGGCGTATAGGCCATGCGCCGGACCTGGACGAGCACCGCCGCGAGCCACACCAACCCGCCCAGCAGGTGCAGGCCGTGCAGGCCGGTCAGCATGTAGAAGAACGAGTTGTGCGGATTGGAGGCGAGGAACACGCCCCGCGCGGCCAGGGTGCGCCAGGCCAGCACCTGCCCCGCGAGGAACAGCGCCCCCAGCGCGCCGGTGGCCCCCACCCACGGCAAGAGCGCGCGCAGGTCCCACTCGCGCAGCCGCTTCCGCGCGGCCTGGAGCGTCACACTGCTGGCCAGCAGGACCGCCGTGTTGAGCCAGAGGATCCCCGGGGCCCGCAGCGGCCGCCAGTCCATCGAGGCGCGGCGGATGAGATACGCGCTCGTGAACCCGATGAACAGCATGCTGATGGTGCCGAGGAAGGCCAGCAGGCCGAAGCGCGCGGTGTCGCCGATGATCCCCGGCGCGCCGTCCCCCCGGCCGCCGTCGCCGGGCGCCACGTCGCCCGGACCGCGGCCCAGCGTCCCTCCCGTCCCCGGCTTCTGCTGAAGGACGCCGGTCGACATCCGTCAGTGCCCCGGCACGGCCGCCGATGCGGGCTCGTGCTGCATGACGTGATCGCGGGCCGCTCCCGGCGGGCTGTACTCGTACGGCCACCGGTGCACCTCGGGGATCTCGCCCGGCCAATTCCCGTGGCCCGGCGGCGACGGGGTCGTCCACTCGAGACCGTTGGCGTTCCAGGGGTTCTCGGTGGCCTTCTTCCCCGCGAACGCGCTCCAGAAGAAGTTGACGAAGAAGATGATCTGCGACGCCCCCAGGATGAGCGCGCTCACGGTGATGAACTCGTTCATCCCCTGGAGGTGCTTCAGGAACGGGTACTGGTAGGGATCGTAGATCCGGCGCATATGGCCCGCGATGCCAATGTAGTGCATGGGGAAGAACGTCCCGTAGTACGCGATGAACGTGAGCCAGAAGTGGAGCTTCCCGAGCGGCTCGCTCATCATGCGGCCGAACATCTTGGGGAACCACATGGCGGTGGCCCCAAAGACCCCGAAGAGCGCCGCCCCCGCCATGATCAGGTGGAAGTGCGCGGCCACGAACATCGTGTCGTGGAGGTGGATGTCCGGTCCCGCCTGGGCCAGCCACACGCCGGAGAGGCCGCCGCTGATGAACAGCGAGACCACACCCAGGGCCCAGAGCATGGGCGTCGTGAACTGGATGCGCGACTTGTAGAGCGTGGACAGCCAGTTGAACACCTTCACCGCCGAGGGGACGGCGATCAGGATGGTGCCCACCGCGAAGGCCATCCCGAGGTAGGGGTTCATCCCGCTGAGGAACATGTGGTGGCCCCAGACGATGAAGCTCAGGAAGGCGATGGCGCCCATGGCGCCGACCATCGTCCGGTACCCGAAGATCGGCTTGCGGCAGAAGACGGAGATGAGGTCGGAGGTGAAGCCCAGCGCGGGCAGCATCAGGATGTAGACCTCGGGATGGCCGAGGAACCAGAAGAGGTGCTGCCAGAGTAGCGGCGACCCGCCCTGGTGGAGCGGCGCGCCTTCCGGTGTCAGGAGCGGCTGGCTCGATAAAACCAGTCCCGCGGGCAGGAAGAAGCTCGTCCCGAAGTGGCGGTCGAAGAGCAGCATCAGGCAGCCGGCCACGAGCGCGGGGAAGGCCAAAAGCCCCAGGATGGCCACCAGCATCATCGACCACATCGTGAGGGGCATCCGCATGAGCGACATGCCCTTGGTGCGCAGGTTCAGGATCGTGGTCAGGAAGTTGAGGCCGCCCATCGTGAACGAGGCGATGAAGAAGACCATGCCCACGATCCACAGCGTCTGTCCCATCCCCGATCCCGGGATCGCCCCCTGCAGCGCCGAGAGCGGCGGGTACGAGGTCCAGCCCGCGGCGGCGGCGCCGGCCGAGACGAAGAACGACGAGAGGATGACCACGCAGCCGGGCAGGAATGTCCAGTACGACAAGGCGTTCAGGAACGGGAACGCCATGTCCCGGGCGCCGATCTGGAGGGGGATGAGGAGGTTCCCGAAGCCGCTCACCGGCGCCGTGGACATCACGAAGAAGACCATGATGGTCCCGTGCATGGTGAACAGCATCGAGTAGAACTCGGGATTCATCACGTAGGGCTGCCCGTCGCCGCCCTGGAAACCCATGGGCAGCATCCGGCCCACGAAACCCCAGTCCACCTCCGGCCAGGCCAGCTGCACGCGGATGAGCATGGCCAGGAGGCCGGCGATGAGGGCCATGGCCATGGCGGTGACGTAGTACTGGACGCCGATGACCTTGTGGTCCTTGCTGAAGACGTAGCGCCAGATGAAGGCCTGGGGCGCGTGGGCGTGCGCCTCGGCAGCGTGCGCCTCTCCGGCGTGGGCCATTCGCAAACCTCCTATTCCAGGGCCGCCTTGAGGGACGTCTCGAACTGGTCCTGCGCCACCACGTGCACCTGCCCGCGCATGCGGTAGTGGCCCAGGCCGCAGTGCTCGGCGCACGCGATGTCGAAGTCCCCGGAGTGCTTGGGCACGAACCAGGTGTCCACGGTCATGCCCGGCACCGCGTCCTGCTTCACGCGGAAGTTGGGCAGGAAGAAGCTGTGGATCACGTCCAGTGACCGCAGGCGGATCCTCACCGGCTTATCCTGCGCCAGGTAGAGCTGGTTCAGGAGCATCATGTCGTCGGCGGCGGCGGGATCGGCCTTGTCCAGCCCGATGGGGTTCTCCTGCGAGGCCAGCTTCGCGTCCGTGCGCCCGAACAGGCCGTCGTGGCCCGGATAGCGGACGTTCCAGGCGAACTGCTGTCCCGTCACCTCGATCACCATGGCGTCGGGCGGCGCCGCGCTCTGGATCTTGGCCCACAGGTCGAGGGCGTGGACCATGAAGCCCACCATGATCGCGGCGGTCACGAGCGTCCACGTCCACTCCAGGCGGGTGTTGTCGTGCCAGTAGGCTGCGCGCGCGCCCTCGTGGTCCTGGTAGCGGTAGGAGAACCAGGCCAGCGTCAGGTTGGTCGCGATGAAGACGAGGCCGGTGACGACCAGCGAGAGGAAGATCGAGTGGTCGATGGCCACCCGGTCCGACATGAGCGGCGGCATCCACGGCTTGAAGAAGTAGACGGTGGACCCCACCACGAGGACCGTGGTCGCGAGCGCGAACATCAAGCCTTGCAGCCTGCCCACGTCACCTCCTGAGCCGAGAGTGCTGAAGCCGCGGCGAAGTTACTGAGCAGCCACGATCGCACGGGACAGTACCAAAGGAGCGCGGCGGAGGTCAACCGAATCTACTCGATCCCGAACCCCACCAGATCCACCGGCACGATCTGGTTGAAACACTGGCCGAACACGCCGTAGCTCGATCCGTCCTGCCCGTCGTCTTCCCAGACCACCGTGAAATGGCCCGCGAAGGATGCGCGGCTCATTCTATTGGGGCATCGAGGACCAGGCTATCGCCGTCATGCGCCGGGCCTCAAGAGCGCCCCGTCTATTCGAGCCCGAACTCCATCAGCTCCACCGGGACGATCGGACCGAAGCGCTGGGCGAAGATGCCGTAGCTCGAGCCGTCCTTTATGAAGCTCTGCCAGACCACGACGAAGCGGCCGGAGGCGTCAGCGGCCACCGACGGATCCACTTCGGCGCTCGATGTCTGCGTGTTGACGCGGAATTCCGGGCCGAGGGGCTCGCCCGCGCTGCCGTAGCGCTTGCCGAAGACGCCCTCCAAGTTGCCGTCCTGATATTCGCTCTCCCAGGTCACGACGAAGTTCCCTGCGGAATCCGAGGCCACGGACGGGGATCTCTTGTCGCCGACCTGATTGGTGTTGACCCGGAACTCGGGACCGAGAGGCTCGCCTGTGTCGGCAAAGCGTTGGGCGGCGATATTCCATGGAGCCGGCGTCGGCCCGGTGTCCCACGCCACGACGAAGTTGCCCGAAGAGTCCGAGGCCACAGACGGGCGCTGCTGGTAGCCAAACTCCAGGGTGTTGACCCGGAACTCTGGGCCAAGCGGCGCACCCGTGCTGGCGTACCGCTGGGCGAATACGTCCGGGGGCGTGCTGGCATATCCTCCACTGCGCGTCCACGCGACGACGAAGTTGCCTGCGGAGTCCGCCGCGACTGCGGAGCGGAAAGTGAAGTTCGCCGAGTAGGTGTTGACCCGGAATTCAGGACCGAGCGGTGCACCGGTGCTGGAGTAACGCTGGCCGAAGATGCCGTGACTGGTCTTGAATACGGGCTTCCTGCTCTCCCAGACGACGACGAAATTGCCCAGGGAGTCCGAGGCCACGGAAGGATCCACTTGGGCGTCCGGAGTGTACGTGTTGACCCGGAACTCGGGACCGACGGGCGCGCCGGCGCTGTCGTAGCGCTGGCCGAAGATGCCGAAGCTCGCGCCGTCCTGGCCGTCGCTGCTCCAGACGACGACGAAGCTGCCCGAGGGGTCCGAGACCACCGACGGACGTTCCTGGAAGCTTGTTGTATGGGTATTGACACGGAACTCAGGGCCGAGGGGCAGGCCGCTGCTGGCGTAGCGCTGGCCGAAGACGCCGGAGCTCGAGCCGTCCTGCGTGTAGCTCGTCCAGACGACGACGAAGTTGCCCGAAGGGTCCGCGGCCACCGACGGAAACCGCTGGGAATTCGTCGTATAGGTGTTGACACGGAACTCGGCGCCGAGAGGATCGCCCTGTGGCCAGGCGGTTGAAGCGAACGCGATCGCAACCAACGGAACCAGGTAGCCCGTGCGCATGGGGTCGGTAACCTCATTCACCATAGTGGAACGTCTCGGCGGAAGTCAAGATTCCATCGATCACTTGCGCTCGACTCGTTCCGGAACGAGTTGACGCTACGATACGTCCCTATGTCCCCGCGCTGGAGGCGGCGGCTCATCATCGCGGCCGTGATCGTGGCCGCGATCGTCCTCATCCGCGCCACGCTGCTGCGGAAGGATCCCGTCCCCGTCACCGTTTTCCGCGTGGCTCCCGGCCGGGTCGAGGAGACGGTCACCAATAGCAAGGCCGGCACGGTGAAGACGCGGCGCCGGGCAGCACTGAGCCCGGAGCTGGGCGGGCGGATCGAGGACCTGCCCGTCCGGAAGGGCGACCGGGTCCGCAAAGGGCAGCTCCTGGTGCGCCTGGCGGGCGCGGACTACGCGGCCCAGGTCAGGGTGGCCCAACGGACGATCGAAGTCTCACGCGGCAGCGAGCGCGAAGCCTGCCAGAGGGCCGATCAGGCCGAACGGGACCTGACACGGATGGTCGCGCTGGCTCGGGAGAGCCTCGTTTCCCAGGACCTGAAAGAGCAGGCGCAGACGACGCGCGACGCGGCGGTCGCGGCCTGTCAGGCGGCACGGTCCCGGGTCGAGCAGGGACAGGCCAGCCTCGACTTCGCGCGGGCCACGCGCGGCAAGACCGAGCTGCGCGCGCCGTTCGACGGCGTGGTGGCCGACCTGCGCGGTGAGGTGGGGGAGTGGATCACGCCCTCGCCGCCCGGCGTTCCGATCCCGGCCCTGGTCGAGCTGCTGGACCCCGACGCGATCTACGTCAGCGCGCCCCTCGACGAGGTGGACGTGGGCCGGGTGCGGACGGGCCAGGTGGTGCGCGTGACGATCGATGCCTACCCCGGGCGGCCGATCGCCGGCCACCTGACCCGCATCGCCCCCTACGTCATCGATATCCAGCAGCAGAGCCGCACGTTCGAGGTCGAGGTGGACCTGGAGGACGCCGCCTTCGCGCGGACGCTGCTGCCGGGCAGCTCGGCCGACGTCGAGGTCATCCTCGACGCCCGCGACGGCGTCCTGCGCGTCCCGAGCTACGCCCTCATCGACGGCAAGAAAGCCCTCGTCCTGCGGGACGAAAAGCTGGTGGGGGTTCCCGTCGAGGTGGGGCTCAAGAACTGGGGTTTTGCCGAGGTGAAGCGCGGCCTTTCCGCCGGCGACCTCGTCGTCGTTTCGCTGGACCGAGCGGACGTGAAGGAGGGGGCCCGGGCGCGGGTGGCCGAGGAGGCCGCCAAGTGATCGAGCTGCGCGGCATCACCCGCGTCTTCGAGGTCGGCGGGCGTCCGGTGAACGCCCTGCGCGGGATCGACCTCCTCGTGCCCGACGGAGAGTACCTGTCGGTCATGGGCCCGTCGGGATCGGGAAAATCGACGCTCCTCAACCTGCTGGGTTGCCTGGACCGGCCCACGTCCGGCTCGTACCGCCTGGACGGGCAAGACGTGAACGATTTGAACGATCTTGATATGTCGCGCCTGCGCCGCCACAAGATCGGCTTCGTCTTCCAGGCCTTCCACATGGTGCCGCGCCTGACCGCCCGGGGGAACGTCGAGCTGCCCATGGTGTTCGCGGGCGTGCCGCCGGAGGAGCGGGCGCGGCGGTCCGAGGCGGCGCTGGTGTCTGTCGGCCTGCGCGAGCGGATGGACCACCGGCCGGACCAGCTCTCGGGCGGCGAGCGCCAGCGCGCCGCGATCGCCCGGGCGGTGGTCATGGGGCCCACGCTCCTGCTCGCCGACGAGCCCACCGGCAACCTCGACTCGGTCTCCGGCGGCGAGGTCGTGGCCTTGCTCGAGGCCATGAACGCTGGCGGGCTGACGCTCGTGGTGGTGACGCACGACTCCGTGCTCGGCCGACGGGCGCGCCGCCAGATCCGCATGGCGGACGGCGCCATCGTCGAGGAGCGGCGGGCCGAAGCCGGAGACCAGGCACCCGCCCGGGCCGCGCGATGAGGCCCGGCGACCTCTTCGGCTTCGCCGGCGCCGCCCTGCGTGGCCACCGGCTACGCTCGACGCTGTCGCTGCTCGGCGTGGCCATCGGCGTGGCCTCGGTCATCCTCCTGACCAGCCTGGGCGAGGGCGCGCGGCTCTACGTCCAGGGCGAGTTCCTGGCCCTGGGCAGCAACCTCCTCATCGTCATTCCCGGCAAGAACGAGACGACCGGGGGCCTCAACCTGCCGCTGCCCGCGCCGCGCGATTTGACCCTGGACGACGCCGACGCGCTGCGCCGCCGCCTGCGCGGCGCCCGCCACGTCGCGCCGCTGGCGCTGGGCGAGGCCATCGCCAAGGCCGGCGACCTCACACGCACCGTCGGCGTGGGGGGCACCACGGCCGAGTTCATGCCGCTGCGCAAGATCCACCTGCGCATGGGCCGTTACCTGCCGGAGGGGGACGACGCGCGGGGCGAGCGCGTGTGCGTGATCGGGGCGAAGCTGCAGGACGAGCTGTTCCTCGGACGCAACCCGCTCGGCGACTCCCTGCGCCTGGGCGAGGCGCGCTTCAAGGTCATCGGCGTGATGTCGCCCCGCGGTGTGTCGCTGGGCACCGACCTCGACGAGGTCGTGCACGTGCCGGTGAGCCAGGCCATGAGCTTGTTCGACGTGCGCGGGCTCTCCCAGGTCATGGTGGAGCTGGCCTCCCACGAGGAGATCGAGGGCGCCAAGGCCCGGGCCATCGCGCTCCTGAAGGAGCGGCACGACGGCTTCGAGGACGTCACGATCACGACGCAGGACGCGGTCCTGACGTCGTTCAACCGCATCCTGGCCCTCCTGACCGCGTCGCTCGCCGGCATCGCCGCGATCTCCCTGTCCGTGGCGGGCATCGGGATCATGAACGTGATGATCGTCTCCGTCAGCGAGCGCACGCGCGAGATCGGCCTGCTGAAGGCGGTGGGCGTCACCGCGCCCCAGGTCCTCCTGGCCTTCCTGGTGGAGGCGGCATTGCTCTCGTCGGCGGGAGGCCTCGTCGGGGTGGCGGTCGGTGTCGGAGGAACGCGCCTCGTGCAGGCGATCTACCCGAGCTTTCCAATGGCGCCGCCCTCCTGGGCCGTCCCGGCCGCGGTAATCGTCTCGACGTCCGTGGGCCTGGTCTTCGGCGCCCTGCCGGCGCGGCGGGCGGCGCGCCTGGACCCGGTAGCCGCGCTGGCGGGACGATGAGCCTCCGCGACCTGGCCCGTCTCGCGGGGGGCGCCGTCCTGGCCCACCGGCTGCGCTCGGCGCTGACGATGGTCGGGATCCTGATCGGGATCGCCTCCGTCATCCTCCTCACCTCGATCGGCGAGGGCGCCCGCGCCGACATCCTCTCCGAGTTCACGCAGTTCGGCACGCGCATCCTGGGCGTCCGTCCCGGCAAGTCCACTACCGCGGCCATGGGCCCGATCGTCACCACCGTGCGCAAGCTGACCCTCGACGACGCCCGCGCCCTGGAGAGGCTGATGGGCGTCGAGAAGGTGACCCCGCTGACGGCGGGCGTGGCGCGGGTGGAGGCCGGCGAGAGGGCGCGCAGCGTCTTCGTGGTGGGCGTCACGGAGACGGTGCTGGAGGTGTTCAAGCTCGAGGTGCGCCAGGGCCGCTTCCTTCCCCCGGGCGATCCCCGCCGCGCGGCGCCTCTGGCCGTGCTCGGTCCCACGTTGAAGCGCGAGCTGTTCGGCGAGGCAAACGCGCTCGGCGAGCGCGTGCGGATCGGCGGCCAGCGCTTCCTGGTCATCGGGGTCATGGCCCCCAAGGGCAACATCCTGGGCCTGGACCTGGACGACCGCGTGTACGTGCCCGTCGCCAGCGCCCAGCGCCTCTTCAACAAGGACGCGCTGGTGGAGATCGACCTCATCTTCTCGGAGCGCGTCCCCGTGGAGACCGTGCGCGCCCTCGTGACACGGACC
>Ga0075418_10007823_pt1 | contig 12013 bp, 13 predicted proteins | sample SoiMetdeltSBSDD2_FD_81776 | JGI IMG/M metagenome (GOLD analysis project Ga0075418, IMG submission 81776) | Bulk soil microbial communities from a Populus tree surrounding site in Tennessee, USA - Soil MetaG P. deltoides SBSDD2 | ecosystem: Environmental > Terrestrial > Soil > Tree plantation...
CTTCAGGAGAAATGAGCGCACGCCGGCGGAGGATGGTCCGTCGGCCTGCGGAGAGTTCGGTCTACCTACATCAGCCACGCAATCGTTCAAGGCAGCCGCGATTTCAGGTGGCGGACCGTGACCGCGGCCGCTTCTTCGTATCGATCCGCCGTCGCGTGTCCGTCGCCGGTCCGTGCTTGCATCAGAGAACGGTCCCGACCCTAAGGCGCGGTCTGCGGTAGGTCCCGAGGAGGCGAAAGCGGTCAGCGTTGGTCACTTCGGAATCGTGGGCTATCGGCCGGTAATCGGCGGAGTGTACCCGACGTGCGAGACGACGGAAAGAACCAAAGTCGACTTCGTGATTCGCGGGCATGTTGGGGGTCGCGTGCACGGATGCCGAGCGACCACGCCCGGACTACGCGCGGGGACTTGTCACGCCTGCGCAACGGCTGGGCGCCGGAATGGCAAGCCGGGTGGCCGGCCGCTACTCTGACGGGGGGCGGCAACGAGCGGCCCCGCGCACCGCTTCCTTCGGGCCGTCCATGAAAACGCTCGCCTCCGTCGCATCCCTCCTTCTCGCCGTCGCCTGCCCGCTGGCCGCCGCCCCAGCCCTCAAGCGAGAGCGCCCGGCGAACTTACTGGTCAACGCTGGCTTCGAGGACGGCCCCGCCTTCAAGGTGCACAAGCCGCTGGACGCCGGTTCGACCGAGATCACCGGCTGGACCGTGACCCGCGGCCAAATCGACGTGGTCGAGGAGCACGACGGCACCTGGAAGGCGGCGGACGGCAGGCGGTCGCTCGACCTGCACGGGTCGCCCGGCCACGGCGGGGTGAAACAGGCGTTCGCCACCCGCCCGGGCCGGAAGTACCGGCTGACATTTCACATGTCAGGCAACCCGGGCGTTGGCCACGAGAAGGTCCAGCTCGCCGTCGAGGCGGCCGGCCAGACGAAGGAGTTCGAGGTCTCGATGGAGGGCCGGACGAACGAGGACCTGAAGTGGGAAAAGAAGGCGTGGGAGTTCACGGCGGCGGACAAGGTGACCATACTGGAACTGCGCACGGCCATGCCTCCCACGACCAACGGATTCGGCGGCCCGGCCATCGACGAGGTGACGGTGTTCGAAGTCGATTGACCGCGAGTCAAACCCACCGACCGGCGGACGTGCTAGACAGACCGTCCCGGCACTCGCATGGCTGGACGGTGCCGACCGGGACGCGCGGTGTGCGTTAGGTGCCGAGCAGGCGAAAACGATCGGCGTTCTTCATCGATCGGACCGTACAGGCCGGCGGCGCGCCGTGCAACAGCCTCGAGTCATTGTCGGCAGCCGCTCCAATTCGAGTCAGGCGGATCATCGGACTGGGAGATTGAGGGCTGTGGCTCCGGCGCCGAGACTGCCTCGTCTTGGCACGGGCAAGCACTGAAAGTTCGGGTTCTCCGGATTGATTGTGCCCACGCTGCAACTAGACTGAACTGTTTGAGCAGAAAAGAGCGCGGCAGGCAAGCTCCCCGAAGCCTGTGCCAGAAGGGTCGCCCCCATGACTTCGCCCAGTGGCAAGAGCCACGACGCCTCCGCGTTGTTGGCTAAGCACGTCCTCGCACCTCCGCAGTGGATCCCAGGGTCTAGTGACCGGAAGTCCGTCGAGCGGCACGGATGGGCATTCTATCCGGTGCAATTGGCCCTCCTTGTTGCCGTCTATTTCGGCGCGGCAAAGCTTGGCCTGACAATGGCGTTCGTGGCCGAACAGGTGACAGCAGTGTGGCCACCGGCGGGCATCGCGCTGGCCGCTCTCCTCTTGTTCGGCTATCGGCTCTGGCCAGGCATCGCAATCGGGGCCTTTCTGGCGAACGTGACCGCCAACACGCCTCTCGCCACAGCGATGGGCATCGCTCTGGGCAATACCCTGGAAGCACTGGCGGGCGCCTGGATGCTCCGCCGCCTGATCCAGTTCGACTCTGCACTCGGACGGGTCAAAGAGGTTCTCGGCCTCGTGGTTCTGGTGGCGGGGCTGAGCACGATGGTCAGCGCTACCATCGGCGTGACAAGCCTATGTATGGGGGGCGTGAAGCCCTGGATGGCCTACCGGGAAATGTGGAGCGTGTGGTGGCTGGGGGATGCCATGGGTGACCTCGTGGTTGCCCCCCTGCTCCTTACCTGGGCCGGATGGTACCGCATTCGGTGGCGTCCGCAGCGCGTCGCCGAACTCGGGGTTCTGCTGCTGGCGTTGATTGGTGTGAGCTTGTCCGTTTTTGCCGGTCCGTTTGCCCTCGTGTCCCACCCCGCGCTGGCCTACGCCTTGTTCCCCTTCATGATCTGGGCGGCACTCCGCTTCCGCCAGCCTGCCGCGAGCCTGGCGACTGCTGTGGCCTCGTCGATCGCGATCTGGGGCACGGTGCATGGTTTCGGCACGTTTCACGCCCCGACCGCCGACGAGAGCTTGATCTTGCTGCAGCTTTTCATGGGCGTCGTGGCCACCACCACTTTGGTCCTGGCCGCCGTCACGACCGAGCGCGCGGGCGTGGAAGAGTCGCTCCAGCAGAGTTACGACCTCGTGCGCGCCGTCGTCGAAGGGACTACTGATGCCGTTTTCGTCAAGGACCGGCATGGGCGTTACCTGATGATCAACGCCTCGGGAGCCGGTTTCCTGGGGACGACGGTCGCCGAGGTGATCGGCAAGGACGACACGCAGCTGTTTTCACCCCAGTCGGCTCGGGCGATCATGGAGGGAGACCGCCGGATCATGGCGACCGGCGAAATTCAGACCTTCGAGGACGTCGGCACCGCTGCCGGGGTCACGCGAACCTATCTCTCCACCAAAGGGCCGTACCGGGACGCGCACGGAACCATTGTCGGCGTGCTGGGTATCGCCCGCGACATCACCGAACGAAAGCGACGCGAGCGGCGGCTGACTACCGAGCATGGCGTCACCAGCGCCCTGGCGGAATCGGCCACTCTCGAGGATGCCGCGCCCAAGGTTCTGAAGACCGTCGGCGAAACCCTGGGCTGCGACCTGGGCGTGCTTTGGGAAGTGGGCCTTGCTCCAGTGGTACTCCGTTGCGTGGCCGTGTGGCGTCCACCCGGCATCGCGGTAACGGACTTTGAACAGCACGGCCGGCAGCTCGCCTTCGCCCGCGGGGAGGGCCTCCCAGGCCGGGCCTGGGACTCCGACCAGCCGGTCTGGGTCCCGGACGCGCCGTTCCCCCGCTCCGTGGCGGCGCAGAGGGCCGGGCCGTGCAGCGCAGTCGCCTTCCCCCTGCGAAGCAACGGCGATGTCCTCGGCGTCGTCGAGTTCTTCAGCCCCGAGCTCCGGCAGCCGGAGGAAGCCGTGCTTGCCATGATGGCCAGCATCGGCGTCCAGGTCGGGCAGTTCATCGAGCGCCGGAAGGCAGAGATGGCATTGCACGCGCGCGACAGGGAGTTCCAACTTGCGCGCGCGATTCAGCAGGGACTGCTCCCCAAAGCCCCGCCCATCCTGGCCGGCTTCGCGATCGCGGGCGCTACGCATCCCACCCAGGAAACTGGCGGGGACTACTACGACTTCATCCCCATGTCGGACGGATACTGGGGGATTGTCGTCGGCGATGCTAGCGGCCACGGCATCGGGGCGGCGCTGCTCATATCGGAAACCCGCGCCTACCTGCGCGCGCTCGCACTCACTCATACGGACCCCGGCAGCGTCCTCCGCCTCCTCAACTATCGACTTGCGGAGGATATGAGCACCGATCACTTCGTCACCGTTCTCTTCGCCCGGCTCTGTCCCGTCACACGCTCCCTGGTCTACAGCAACGCCGGACACTGGCCGGGCTACGTGCTCGACGCGCACGGAGAAGTGAAGCTCGTTCTCAACAGCACGAATCTGCCGCTAGGTCTGGACGCCGCTGGTGACTTTTCCAACGGACCTACGATGACCCTGGATCCCGGCGACCTCGTCTTCCTGCTTTCCGACGGAATTGTCGAAGCAGTTTCCGCAGATGGCTCGCCTTTCAACATTGGCCGCGCGCTCGAGGTGGTTCGGGCACACCGCGACCACCCACCAGGCGAACTCATTGCCGCCCTCTTGCACCAGGTCCGCGAATGGTCTCAGAGCGCACAGGCAGACGACATGACGGCCGTCGTCATCAAGGTAAGAGGGTAGGATCGCTTGGGGCGGGCTCCTGAGACGGGAGTACGGCTCGCACTGGCAACCCGCTCGAATAGTCTGGCACGCCACACCACCAAGTCCGCGCGGGTGATCTCCACTCCAGACTGGTCTGCCATTTTCGACTCCAACTCTTCAGCGCCCCGGTGGCGGAGTCTAGAGCCGGTAAGTCCGACCGTCGTCCAACTTCGCGACTATGGACGCCGCACCGTTCGATCAGGGCGTGCGTTAATCGAATCGCCATGGCCGACCTCCAGGCTTCGCAGATTAGGCGTGCCACGAGAACGTTGCCCTGATCTGAGTATCCCCCATTTCGCCCAAACGCCAACCAGGACTTTCGTAACACGCCCGATGTCGGGCTCGACGACGGGATCAGCCGAATGGTGATTGGCGGGCAGGCGGTCGGCACGCTGGGCGGCACCGATTCGTTCGGGATCGTCGCGCAGACGGTCGGCGCGGTGACCGTCGCCGGGACGCCGTTCGCCACAACGGCCGGAAGCGGGAACGACCAGTTCGCGATCGCCATGACCGGCGACGTGACAGTCCACGAGGTCGCCTTTGGCGGCGGTCGGCGGGTTTTTCGGAGGACGGGAGCAAATAGGGGACGCAACTTGATCCGACAGAATGTCTCTAGAGGCGTCAGCATTCTCGCAGGAGTCCGGGATTCTCCCAACATCAACCGGCGACCGACCGGACCGACAGCGCGGCCTAGACTTCGGGCCTAGATTTGTGCCTTCGGGCGGCGCCCCCTTCACACCCGGACTACCCCGCAATGTCCAGGACCATCACCGACAGCGGGGAGTTTCAAGCGTGAGAGCGGCGCCGTGGATGCCGGTTCGAGAAATGCTGCGAACGGTCTAATACCAGAAACACGGTCGCCCGTCTGTAGCCAAACTGTAGCCAACGCAGCGAATGTCGGCGGATAACAACGGACGGTATGATCGAAAAGTGCCTCAATTCCAAGGCGCCTTGGACAGTTGCGTACACTGCCGGAACGCAAGGAACGGATTTCTAATCCGCCGGTCGCGTGTTCGAATCACGCCGGGGCTACTGGAGTGCTTTCGTATTCTTCGTGCTTTTCCGCTTTTCCCGTCTTTTTCCGGGCTTCTGAGGGGCCTATGTCTCGGGCTGTCCGCGCCTGTCCGCTCCTGCGCGCGTCGGTTGGCGCGTCGGTGCGCGTCGCCCGGTCGAAGTGTTCATCCTGCACCCCGAGGTAATGACCGAGGGCAACCCGTTCCGTGTGGCCGGCCCATGCATGCGCGACGTGGGCCGGGAACCGGTTGTGCAGGTCGATCGTGAACGACGCCCGCAGGTTCTGGAACGTCCGCTCCCACGGCACCAGGCCGGCCCGTTCGATTATGCGCCGCATTTGCGTCCGAAGATTCCCAGAACGTCCGTGGGCGAGGTTCGGGCACACGGCCGACTTACCGGTCGGGGCAGCGTGGGATAGTGCGTCCAGGTGAGGCAGCAGCTCGGGGAGGATAGGCACCACACGCACGCCACTGGACGCGGAATGCTCGAGCTTCGGGGAGTGCAGGACGATCCGCTTGTCGGACCAGTTCACGTCTCCCCAGGTCAACCCGGTTAGCTCACTTGGGATCCGCAGTCCGGCGAACCGGGCCAGGGCGATCACGGCCCGCCATTCGGCATCCGGTGCCGCTTCGATCACCCTGGCCACCTCGTCCACGGTCACGTAGTGAAGGCGGCCGGGGTTGGCCATGCTTCCGGGACGGATACCGTCGAATGGGTTCAGCGGGATAACCCCGTCCTTCACCGCGCGGACGTAGAGCTGCTTCATCCTCTTGAGCGTGCGGGCCGCGGTCGCCTGCGCATACTTGCCCCGCAACCAGTCCGCGAACCGCTCCGCGTCGCCAGCGGAAACGTCCACCAGGCGCCGGGCCGGGCCGAAGAATTCGCCCGCACGGTCGCGGACCTGGTTCATGGCGGACACTGACCGCGGCTTGACCGTACTCCCCTTCCCTGCCACGAATTCATCCCAGTAATCGGCCAGCGTCACCGAGGACGAGCGTAATCGGCCACCCGCAAGCCCGACCGCCACGAGCTTCTGGTGTACGTCTTCGCCGATCTTCCCCAACCAGCTGGCCGTTTCGGCGTCGATGGACATGCCGGCCCGCGTCGCGACAACGATGGCCTCGACGTGGCGCTTGATTTCCGATGCGGTCCGTTTGGGGATGTAGCCGAGGTGGATTGTCTTGCGCTTCTGGTCCGTTCCGACGAACAAAAGCCGGCGGTACCCGTACTTGTCCGTGGTCAGGGAGGCCATGGGGGGGATCCTACGCGGCCAGGGCAGAGTCCCGAACCGTCAGCCATTCCGACCGGGTGAGTAGTTCGCCCCTGTGGTCGCGACGGTTAAGCCAGACGGACAGTTCGCGGCGGTCCCAGCGGAGGGCCCGACCGCCGGCGGGATGGACCGGCGCCGGTATGAGGCCGGCCCGGTCCATCCGCGTGACGGTCTTCACGGACACGCCCAACATGCGGGCGACGTCACCCAGGCCAATTAGCCTCGTCTCTTGCATGTCCTGCACTTTCCTGTCAGGTCAGGTAGCGACTTCACCGGACAGTACGCCTCAGACCAGCTCGCCGTTCCGGGCCAGGTGGACCTGTTCGTAGTACTTCCGCCGCGTCCGCACCTGCGCCATGAAGGACGGCCGGGCCTTGCGGCCGGCATCGGTCAGGCTGTACGTCTTGCCCGTCAGTTCGAGGTATCGCTTGTTGACGAGCTTTGCCAACCACTTGCGGACCCATTCTCGGGACTGATCCAGGTTGAAACCCGGGTCCCGGATTACGAGCGGGCCCGCGGAGAGGATCGCGTCGAGAATGCCCCATTCGGCAAGCGTCAGGATCGGCGGAGGTGTGTTCATCCGTTTCATGCTCGATCAAGTCTCCTTTGGGCGAGGTGCGAGTCAGAAAGGGCAGCTGGTCAAGTCGGCGGGGCGGTTGTTCATCAAGCGGATAGGGAGCGGATCGTTCAGGCCAAGTTCCTCCAGGCTGGGAATCTCCAGGTCCTCCCAGCGCCTCGCGTCCATGTCCTTTAGCAACTGGGCCTCACGGCGATAGGCTTCGTCGTGCTGCCACGCAACGATGAAATCGACGTCAAGGTGGCCGTTCGCGATATCGCAATCGGCCGCGTCTGCAACCTCGGCGTCGATCGTGTCCTTGAACTTGCGCATGGCCTCGGCACCGTCCCCAGCCGCGACCATGAACGCGAATCTCCGTCCGTCCTGATGCCGAGCATACAGGGTGAACACGCCACGTTCGCCGGGGAGGATTTCGACAAAGCTGACGTCGCCGTCGGTCGGCACGCACAGCCGGATATGGCGTCGCGGGGCGGATGCTGGCTGCTCGTCCAGGTGACCGCACTCGATGGCCCAACGGACGGCCGCAACGTGCTTGCAATATCCGCGGGGGGTATAGCCCTTACACTCGCAAATGTGGTCCTGGCGGTTGCGCGCGATGAACACGCTGCAGTAATGGTCACCTTCAAGGTCCTTTGCCACGGCTTCCGCACTGCGATAGAGCATGAATGCGCGGCCTTTCATGCCGGTCGGAGATTCCTCGAGGCTGTACTTGTCCTGCTGGCGCCAGCCACTTTTGCGGGTAGACCACTCGCTGAAGATGAACAGCCGTGGCATCAAGTCCTGATCGCCGGCTTGCCACACGAACGTCATTTCGCGGGCGGCCGGCTGGCCGTCCTTGACACACGGGAACGCGACTTTTTCACACGTCGGACGGGGGAAAGCGAGTACATTACCCATGGTGGAGTCTCCTTTCAGGCTCTGCCCAGGCCGGGGGCTGGTTGCACAGTCGCCCGGCCATTTCGTCGCTACCGACGCGGTAGCCGACATGGTGAGATTGTACCTTTTGGTAGCGCCCCGTCAAGCGCTAAAGTTGCCAAAAGGTAACAACTTATAGTACGTGCACACTTGCCCACATTTGGCAAACTAATGAAGGCGGCGCGCGAGAAGGCGGGAGTCAGTCAGCGAGAGCTGGCCAGGTTGTCCGGCATCCTCCCCGCGAACGTCTCCAGGTATGAGGCGGACCTGCGGGAACCCAGCTGGTCCGCAGTCCAGAAGATCGCAGCCGCGCTGGGAATCGACGTCCGGGGCTTGGCGGACCCCGACTTGGCACCGGTCAAGAAGAGGAAGGGGCGCCGGTGACCGGTGGCCGATCGGCCACCACGTCCAGGTTCGGGATGCCGAGGGGTTCAGCCCGCCGGTGGACGTTTCGGCGCTTGTCGTATCGCTCTTCGGGATGGCGGGCCAACACTATTGGCTCGGATCGCAAGAACCACTACCACCACCCATCTCGGTCTGCGCCGCCAATTCCACTTCTGGCAGACAATGGTTGCCGCGGGCGATCGTCTCCGGGTCTTTGTCGGGATGCACGAAGAGAGCGTGCTGCCCCGTGGCGTAATCTTGAATCAGTGCGACGGTCACACTCCCCTTCATTCCGTCCAGGGGGACAACGACCGGGACGGGGAGCGCGGTTCCGCAGACGGCCTATTCGCCCTGCCTCCTGATGCAGACCCGCGGCAATTGGCGATGCTTGCCATCAATCCCCCGACCGCCGCGCTGCTGCTCAGCGAGTATGTCAACCTGAAACCCGGCGAGTGGGTGGTGCAGAACGCCGCCAATTCCGGTGTCGGGCGCTGGGTGATCGCCTTCGCGAAAAGGCGCGGCCTGAAAACCGTCAACATCGTCCGGCGGCCAGAACTCGTGCCCGAGCTTGAGGCGATTGGCGGAGACGTCGTCGTCGTCGAATCTCCCGATGTCTCAGAAAGGATTAAAGCGGCTGTCGGTCATGCTGAGGTGCGCCTGGCGCTTGATGGTGTCAGTGGCCCGGCGACAGGCGTGCTCGCAGCGACGCTCTCGCCCGGCGGCACGCTCGTCAGCTTCGCGGCCATGAGCTCGAATCCAACGTCAATCAGCCCGCTGGACGTGATCTTCAAGCCTGTCACCGTGCAGGGTTTTTTCATGGGCCACCCGGAGTTTGCGGCGAAACTTGCGCCGGCCGCAGCGCAGGCGGCGGAGATGATAGCATCCGGCCAGGTTCACATTCCAGTGGCGGCAACCTACGCCCTTTCGTCCATCAAGGAAGCGGTCGCGCACGCGCAACGCGGCGGAAAAGTCCTTTTGGACGTAGCTCGGAAAGACGGAGGATCAAAACCATGAGTCAGACGAAATAGGAGCGGAACAAAGCGCTCGTACTCGAGGCCTTCGATTCCCTGTTCAACAAGCGAGACTACGTCGCGGCGGAGCGCTACTGGTCGCCCACCTACATCCAGCACAGCGCGCACATCGCTCCCGGCCGCGACGGCCTCTTCAACCTCATCAAGAGCATGCCGACGACGCTGAAATACGAGCCCGGGGTGATCGTGGCTGATGGCGACCTCGTCATTGTTCATGGGCGGTTTTCGGGCTTCGCGGCACCTGCGAACTGGATCGCGGCGGACATCCTTCGGATCGAGGATGAGGTCCTCGTCGAGCACTCGGACGTCATCCAGGACGAGGCGACGCAGGAGCAGTCCAAGAGCGGCCGGCCGATGTTCGGCAACTCATTCCCTGGGCACCGCTGAGCACGCTGCCTGCGGCGAACTGGGCAGTGGCATGCTGAACTGTTCGTGAAGCACGCGAGGCTGTTCTTGATTGCAGTTTGGCGGGTAAACCACACACACGAGAAGGAGCGGACCATGTCCACGCCGAAGAAGCCGAGCATCGTCTTCGTCCACGGAATCTGGGCCGACGGATCGAGCTTCAGCAGAGTCATTCCTCCACTCCAGGCCGAGGGCTACGAGACGATTGCCGCCCAGTACGGCCTGGACACGCTCGAAGGCGACGTGGCCGCGGTGAAGCGCACGCTGCGGCGCGTCAGCGGTCCCGTCATCCTCGCGGGGCACTCCTATGGTGGAACGCTCATCACGGCCGCGGGGATGGACGACCGCGTAGCCGGTCTGGTCTACGTCGCCGCGCTCGCCCCCGACGAGAACGAGACGTCGCAGAGTCAACTTGGCCAGTTCCCAACGAGTGACGTCCTTTCGCACATCGAGGTCGCTGACGGCCGCGTGTGGATGAAGCCCTCGGCGTGGAGTGCTTCGCGGGGGATCTGTCCGCCGCGGAGCAGAAGCTCGTCTGGGCGACGCACTTTGCGCCCGCGGCGGACCTGTTCAATCAAAGGGTTCCAGGCACGGCCTGGAGGTCCAAGCCGAGCTGGTACATCGTGTCCAAAAACGACCGCACCGTCCAGCCCGCGCTACAGCGTTTCGTGGCCAAGCGGATGGGCGCCACCACGGTCGAGGTGGAAGCCAGCCACGTTTCCATGATGTCCAAGCCCAACGCCGTAATCGACGTGATCCGTACCGCGGCAAACGCCGTTCAAATTCGATGAAGTCAACGAGGTGATTACTTCCCGTAGGCCTGGGCAATCTGGCCCACAAGCTTGGCCCAGGGCATGTCCATGGCACCGTAGACCTCGCCGGCCTCCGGTCGCGCGTTGTCCTTGAGGATTTCCACCATCAACGTCGCGTAGTCCGAAAGGATGACACCGGCCTGCAGCATGCGCAGCAGGCCAACCTGGCGCTTGGTCTCGCTGAAGGTTCCCGACGCATCGACCGCCACATAGGAGTCCAGTCCCTTGCCCACGGCAGTAATGGCCGGAAAGGCTGCACAGACTTCGAGAGAGATGCCGGCGAAGATCAGCTTCTTGCGACCGGTCGCCGTGATGGCGCGAGCCACGCGTTCGTCGTCGAAGGCGTTGACCGACGAGCGATCGATGATCTCGACGCCCGGCAGCGCCTCCACGAGTTCGGGGAACGTCGGCCCCCACATGCTGTCGCGCGCCGTCGTCGTGACGACGATCGGCAGCTTCAGGTCCCTGGCCGCCTTGGCGAGGGCGACCACGTTGTGTTTCAGCTCGCCAGTCGAATAGTCCCGGACGCCGGTCATGAGACCGACCTGGTGATCGACGAGAACTAGTGCCGCGTTGTCGGAAGTGAGGGCCTCGTAGGGACGGACTGGATTTTCCATTGCATGTTCCTGTTTGTGTTGACGGCGATTCAATCGACCCGCGTCGGGCCCATCTTTTATTTTCCTTTACGTTCCGTTTTTATAATCGCATCGTGCAGCAACGTCAATGGCTTTTTCTTTACGTTCCGTTAAGATTATTTGGATGAAGAAACCCCCTTCCGTCATGCGCAAAGGCCGGCCGCCTCGGCAGAAAGCCGAATCGCACGCCGCCATCCTGGATGCCGTCAATAGGCTGCTTCAGGAAAAGTCCGTCCGCGACTTAACCATGGAAGAAGTCGCGAAGAGGGCGAAGGTCGGCAAGCCCACCCTGTATAAGTGGTGGCCGACGAAGGCGATGCTGGTGCTGGCCATGATCTGCGAGCGGATGGCTCCGAACCTGGACACGCCGACGAACCTAGGCGCGGACGAGTCTCTTCGCTTTCGTGTCCGGCGGTTGATCGATGCTTTCAACGGGCCGTTCGGCAAGATCGTGGCCGGGCTCATCGCCGAGGGCCAGAGCGAGCCGGTCGTTCTCCAGGAATTCTTCGACCGCTGGGTTCGTCCCCGGCGAAATGCGACGATCGCCGATCTCGAGCGTGGCAAGAATGCTGGCGAGTTGCGGCCGGAGACGGACGCGGAACTGGTGAACGACGCAATCTTTGGCGCGATCTACTACCGCATGCTTTTGCGATCGGGCCCGTTGACCAGACGGTTCGGCGAGGAAGTAGTCGAACAGGTCCTCCGAGGGCAGCGCGCCGGATCGGGTCGAAGTCGCCCGGACTGACCGCCGACGCCGGCGCCGCGAATCGTTCAACACGTCGTCGATCGTGCCATTGTTGGCGAGATTTGTCGATGAAGTGCGGGTTTGATAGTTC
>Ga0075418_10007824_pt1 | contig 12012 bp, 7 predicted proteins | sample SoiMetdeltSBSDD2_FD_81776 | JGI IMG/M metagenome (GOLD analysis project Ga0075418, IMG submission 81776) | Bulk soil microbial communities from a Populus tree surrounding site in Tennessee, USA - Soil MetaG P. deltoides SBSDD2 | ecosystem: Environmental > Terrestrial > Soil > Tree plantation...
CCGTCCGCACTCGAGTAACGCCCCCCGTCTGACACTTGCATTGTTCCACCTGGTTGTTGCAGAGCCTACGCCGTATTGCAGGCTGACCTTCGACGGCACTAAACCGAGAAAGACCTATCGGAGTGTTCGTGCGACTAACGGGTTGCGTTTGCCGTCTGACCGGATGGTCTGCCGTATTTCTGAGTGGCGAATCCAACGACCATTCCGAGGATGCTGCCGGGCAACATGATTTGAAAGTAGTAGTGCTCCCCGTTTTCACCCGGTATGGCCGCCACTGCAAAGGCAAGTACTAGCCCTATCGCCAGACCAACTACAATACCCAACGGCAGTGAGTTGAACTTCTTGGCGAAAAATCCAATCAGCACTCCGGCAATTAGTCCCTTAATAGTCGAGCCGACAACGATACCAGCCAGCTGATCCCGAACTGCGGGCTCGAACCATGCCGTCAGGCCATCAAATATTCCCAACACTCCTCCAAGCACAAGACCCAGAACAGGCTTCGACATTGATTTTTCTCCTCCAAAACTTTTTGAGTTCAGGGTTCCGAGCTCAGGGTTCAGAGTTCAGGGTTCAGGGTCAGGGTTCCGGGTTCAGAGTTCAGGGGTTGAGCCATACTCTGAACCCTGAACTCTGAACCACGAACCCTGAACTCTGAACCCTGAACCACGAACCCTGAACCACGAACTCTTTCGTCCTCGTTATTCTATTAAACAGCCGCGACGCGTTCATTAACGCCCGACCGCGAAGAATACTATTAGCCGCATAATCAAGTAAGCCAGGATCAGGATTACGATAAAGCGGTTCTTGTTTAACCACCGAAACGCTTTTTCAAAGACGTTCTCCCGATACGCGCTGACCGGGTTACCATCCAGGAACTTCACGACGTCGACGCCAACTCCTTCGGCCGTTGCGTATCGGTCTTCACGATGCTCGGACATCGCCTTCAGACAGATAGCTTCGACTTGTCGCGGGATCTTTCGATCAAGCTGCCGAGGACGAATAGGCGACTTCCAGGTCTGGCGTCTCGCGACTGTCCCTCCATCCGATTCATAAGGCGGGCGGCCGGTGAGTAAGTAATAAAGTATCGCCCCGAGGGAAAAAACATCAGAGCGCTCATCCAGCAGCTCGGTTTGCCCACGCGCCTGCTCGGGAGACATATACGCCGGAGTGCCGATCACCGTCCCGCCGCTAGTGTCACCGGTTTTTCCGGCAACCAGCGGAAGAGTCGCAATAAGATCGGCATCTTCAATAGCATGTAGCTCCGAATGCTCGTCCGTGGGGGCTGGATCAGCCGCCAGGTCGGCGTCGCTCAAAACCTTTGCGACGCCCCAGTCCATCACCAACACTTCACCAAACGGCCCAACCATAATGTTTTCGGGTTTGAGATCGCGATGTATCACTCCGCGAGCATGCGCGAAGGCGACTGCTTCGCACACTTTTTGGAAGATGCGCAACAGATCGTAAAATGACGCGTTGTCGCCTGTGGTCTGATCGAGACGTTTCCCCTGAACGAGCTTCATCGCGTAAAAGACTCGCCCATCGTCAAGCGCGCCGACGTCATGGATTGGAACTATGCTGGGGTGTTCGAGCAGCGCTACGATTCGAGCCTCGCGCATCATGCGAGTCGCGAGTGCGCCGGTCGGGTCGGCCATATTCATCACCTTCACGGCGACTTTTCGTCCAAGATCAACATCCTGCGCAAGGTAAACCGTTCCCATCCCGCCCCAACCCAGCTTGTGAAGCACCAGGTACTTCGAGCCGCCGAGGTCCGGCAAATCGGCCTCCTCGCGTAGCCGGTCGACGCTTCCATCAGAGAGCCATCTCATTGCGGATCCACTCCGAGCAGCGCACGGGCTTCTCGCCGAAACTCTTCATCAGTTGCGGTCAACTCGCGAAGCTTCTCCAGGAAGATGCGTCTAAACTCTCGGCGCGCCAGGGCCAGATAATTGGTCACATCGGTTGTCGGTAGATTGAACTCGGCGGAGAGCGATTTGTAGCTGGTCTTAGTCGGTTCGTCTTCCGCATCGAGAACATAACGCTCAAAGAGTCTGAGGTGAGTCTGTTTCTGAGCCGCGATCATCTGGGCGCGAAAACTCTCAAGTGCCAGGCTGAAAACGCTGCGAGCCCATTCCTTGTCAAAGTAATCATCGAGGGCGCCAAGTGCGGGCGGACCCGCTATACGCATCTGTTCTTCTGCGCCGTCGAAATCCAGAGACAGAATCGTCGCGTCGCCTCCGCGTTTTATCCTGCTTGCCGCTTTGTTCTCGTTTGCCACAAAGCCGTCGAGACAGGTGCGCAGAAATGTCCTGAACTTTGCTTTCGAGGGATCGAACCGCGCGAAGAAGTTCTTCTCGATTGCTTCTGCAAAGAAACCCTGAGTCAGGTCGCGGGCATCTTCGCCCGGCTTATTCCACTTGATGCGAACGTACTTATAAACGGGCATCCAATAAGCCGCTACAAGTACTTCGAATGCTCGAGTGCGTTCTTCTTGATCGTCGCTTGAAGAGGCTACGATCGCCGACAATTTGGTGACGGGGAATCTATCGCTTCCCATTTAAGTTCCGAATAAACTGAGCTGCGGGCCCGGCGGACGGCGAAACGAAGCCGTGGAAAGCTCCGGACCACCTCCATCTATCCCCTCCCTTCGGCACGCGAGCTTGAACATTGCCTCAATCTGCTTGGCGAAGACGCCTTCGCCCCTCATCCGCGTGCCGAAGTTTGGATCGTTCAGCCGACCACCGCGCATCTCTCGAATCCGATTTAGGACCTTTTTCTTTCGATCGGGAAAATGCTGCTCGAGCCAGGTCTCGAATAACTCACCAACTCCGTGCGGCAGCCGGACCACGACATAACCGGCATTACGAGCCCCGGCCCTCGCCGCCGCCCTTATGATCGAAGGCATTTCGTGATCGGTGAGCCCAGGAATTGTCGGCGCCACCAGCACCCGAACCGGGACGCCAGCCTCAGACAACGCTTGAATCGCCTCAAGTCTGTTTAGCGGAGTTGAAGTGCGAGGCTCCATCACCCTCGCCAGCTCAGCGTCGAGTGTCGTAACCGAAACGCAAACTGCCGCTGCATTGACGCCCGCAAGTTCTTTAAGAATGTCGATGTCGCGAGTGACCAATTGATTCTTGGTCACGATAACCACGGGATTCCGAAACTCGGCAAGGACCTCCAGACATCGGCGCGTGAGCCCCAGCTTTCGTTCGATCGGTTGATAAGCATCGGTAACACCGCTGATCGCCACAACCTTTGGCCGCCATTTCCGCGAAGCCAGCTCTGCTCGAAGCAGCTCCGGGGCGTCTTCTTTGACAAGAATTCTGGTCTCGAAGTCCAGGCCCGCGGAGAACCCGAGATACTCATGATAAGGACGTGCGTAACAGTAGATGCATCCGTGCTCACAGCCTCGATAAGGATTGATGCTGGCTTCGAAGCCGACATCAGGGCTGTCATTGAAGGTGATCAGCGATCGCGAGGCATCCTTCAAGTATTGCGTCTTAACAGTCCCCTCGACCTCCTCGGGAGACTCGAGAATCGGTAGATATGAGAGCCGCTCAAACCTGTTGGGCGGATTCTCGGTCGTACCGCGCCCGCGAGCGGGACTATGTTTTGGTTGCTGCTCCACGGACTAAGAAGCCTCCAACTGGATCGCAAAGAATGTCAAGTACTAGCGCCACGAGACCGTTGACATCGTCTTCGCGGATTATCTATTATTTTCGAGCGATTTTCAAAGCTTTCTCAAAATGGGATCAATCGCAATTTCGATGGTACGATAAAAAAGGCCGAAACGTAGTCGAATGAGAGAACGTTAGACCCCACAAGGATAAGAAAATGAGCCTCCAACTCTTTCACCCCGCTGTCGCCAACTGGTTTGCCAAACAGTTTGCCGCGCCTACCGCGCCGCAGGAACAAGCGTGGCCGTCGATTAAAGAGCGCCGCAACACGTTGATCGCCGCGCCTACCGGATCGGGCAAAACTCTCTCTGCTTTTCTCTCGGCAATTGACGATCTGGTCAGGCTCGCGCTGGCAGGATCGCTGGAAGACAGCACCCACGTGGTCTACGTTTCTCCGCTCAAAGCTCTGTCAAACGACATTCAGAAGAACCTTCAGGAACCGCTTGCAGGCATACAACAGGAGCTGAAACTCCTTGGACTCGACGAGATCAACATCCGCACGATGGTTCGGACCGGGGACACACCCGCTCACGAACGCACCGCGATGACCAAGCGCCCGCCGCACATTATCGTCACCACGCCCGAGTCGCTCTACATTCTGTTGACCAGCGACGGCGGCCGGCGAATGCTTCAATCCGCGCGCACGTTGATTGTGGATGAAATCCACGCGATGGTGGGCGATAAGCGAGGCTCGCATCTGGCGCTTTCTATCGAACGCTTGCAAGCACTTGTCGGAGACGACCTGGTGCGCATCGGACTCTCTGCAACCCAGAAACCCATTGAAGAAGTCGCGCGATTCCTGGTCGGAACGCAAAACATAAACGAAGCCGGAACGCCGAAATGCACGATCATTGACTCCGGACACCAACGCGAAATCGATCTCGCGGTCGAAGTGCCGGACTCGCCCTTGGGAGCGGTTATGTCCGGCGAAGTTTTTGACGAGGTCTACGACCGTCTCGCTCAACTGATTGCGGCTCACCGGACGACGCTCATCTTCGTCAACACCCGCAGAATGGCCGAGCGAGTCGCGCGCTACCTGGGCGAACGAATTGGCGACGAGAATGTGACCTCACACCATGGCAGCCTCGCGCGAGAACAGCGGCTGGTTGCTGAGCAGCGGTTAAAGGCCGGCGAGTTAAAAGCGTTGGTCGCGACGGCCTCGCTGGAGCTGGGGATCGACATCGGCGACATCGATTTGGTGTGCCAGCTTGGCTCTACTCGTGCGATCTCGACACTGCTGCAGCGCGTCGGGAGATCTGGCCACAGCGTGACGGGTTTTCCGAAAGGACGAATCTTTCCAACCAGTCGAGATGAGTTGATCGAATGTGCTGCCCTCCTGGACTCAATTCGCAGAGGCGAGCTTGATCAACTTTCCATTCCCGAGAAACCACTGGACATTCTTGCTCAACAGATCGTCGCGGCAGTCGCAAGCGACGAATGGACCGAGGATGACCTGTTCGAGATGGTTCGCCGCGCGTATCCGTATCGCGGTCTCGAGCGCAGCGAGTTCGACGTGGTTGTTGGAATGTTGCGCGACGGCTTTGCGACGCGGAGGGGGCGGCGCGCGGCTTATCTGCATCACGACATGATCAACCACCGTCTCCGTGGTCGAAAAGGCGCGCGGCTGACCGCCATAACCTCGGGAGGCGCGATCCCCGACACTGCTGATTACACCGTGGTCCTCGAACCGACCGATGCAATTATCGGAACCGTCAATGAGGATTGGGCGATCGAAAGTATGCAGGGCGATATCTTTCAACTTGGGAATACTTCCTGGGAAATCATACGAGTTGAAAATGGTCGCGTTCGTGTTGCAGATGCACACGGCAAGCCGCCTTCGATTCCGTTCTGGCTTGGCGAAGCACCAGGCAGAAGCCACGAGTTGTCGGCTTCGGTATCGAGGTTTCGCAACGACCTGACCGAGCGGTTCGCAGGTGAGGATTATCCGGAAGGCGCCGGTGCAGCGCTGGCGTGGCTTACTGATGAGATTGGTCTCTCCTCTTCCGCCGCCGAACAGATTGTTGAGTATCTGGTAACGGCAAAGATCGCGCTTGGTGTTATGCCATCTCAGGAGACGCTGGTGATCGAACGCTTTTTTGACGAGAGCGGCTCACAACAGATGGTAATTCACGCGCCGTTCGGTAGCCGGTTGAACCGCGCCTGGGGGCTTGCGCTTCGAAAGCGGTTTTGCCGCAAGTTTAATTTCGAACTACAGGCCGCAGCAACCGAAGACGCGATCGTCCTGTCACTGGGTGCGACTCATAGCTTTGCGCTCGACGAAGTATTCCGCTATTTGCGCTCGTCTTCGGTGAGGGAGTTGTTGATTCAAGCGCTGTGTGCCGCTCCGATGTTTGAAATACGCTGGCGATGGAATATAACGCGGGCGCTAGCCGTCCCTCGCCGGCGCGGAGGTAAGAAGATCCCGGCGCAGCTTCAGCGAATGTTTGCCGACGATTTGTTGGCAGCAGTTTTCCCCGACCAGGTCGCTTGCGGTGAGAACCTTCCCGGCGGCGATATAGAGATACCCGATCATCCACTGGTAAATCAGACGGTTCGCGATTGTCTCGAAGAGGCCATGGACATCCAGGGTCTCGAAGCGCTCCTCGCATCGATCGAACGCGGCGAGAAGACACTGATCGCCCGTGACGTGGTGGAAGCATCGCCGCTGGCGCAGGAGATCCTTAACGCAAGACCATATGCGTTTCTCGACGACGCGCCGCTTGAAGAACGTCGCACTCGCGCCGTGGCCGGTCGACGATGGCTCGATCCCGAAACTGCTTCTGATCTCGGAGCCCTGGATCTCGCGGCAATCGAAAGAGTCCGTGAAGAAGTCTGGCCGCAGGTTGATCGAGCCGACGAGCTTCACGACGCGTTGGTCGAGCTTGGATTTGTCACGCCCAGCGAAGGTGGAGACTGGGAACGATTCCTTGCGGAGCTTGCAGCCGATCGCCGCGCAGCGGTTTATCACGCGAGCTCTGAGGGACCGGATCTGTGGGTTGCCGCCGAACGGCTGCCACAACTGAACGCGATTTTCCCCGGCGCGCGGACTGAGCCACCGATCGCCGCACCCGCGGCATTAGCCGGAACTGTCTGGAGTCCTGAGTCTGCGCTTGTCGAAATCATTAGAGGCAGGCTTGAAGGACTCGGGCCGGTGACGGCTCAAGCGCTTGCGAACTCATTGGGGCTAAGGCTCGCATTGATTGATCAGGCGCTGATCAATCTGGAGGTGGAAGGCTTTGTGTTTCGCGGTCGCTTTACGCCGGGGCTTCAAGAGACCGAGTGGTGCGCGCGGCGGTTGCTTGCGAGGATTCACAGCTACACTCTTAATCGGCTGCGGCAAGAGATCGAACCGGTGTCGAGCGCCGATTTCATCCGCTTTCTACTCGCGTGGCACAAGCTTGCGCCGGATCATCAGGTTGAAGGTCCGGATGCCGTCGCCGCGCTGATCGATCAGCTCGAAGGCTTCGAAGCGCCGGCCGCCGCCTGGGAAGGTGAGATCTTTCCATCCAGGGTTAGCGACTACGATCCCGCGGCTCTCGACTCGCTGTGTTTGTCAGGCCGGGTGATGTGGGCGAGGCTGACGACGCCAAAACCCGGGCCCGAGCGCCTGAAGGCTTCGGGTCCGGTTCGCACCACGCCGATTGCATTGCTAAATCGCAAGAGCCTCTCGATGTGGACGCCGCTTTTTTCACAGCCTGCTATCGACGAGATCAATCTCACATCGGCTGCGGCGTCGGTCTACGAGTACCTTGTGAAGCGCGGCGCATCATTCTTCACGGATTTGGTGGATGGGTTGTCGTTGCTCGAAACCCAGATTGAGGACGCGCTGGGTGAATTGGTTGCTTGCGGGCTTGTCACCGCGGATAGCTTCACCGGACTCCGCGCACTGCTTACTCCGTCCAACAAGCGAACCAGCTCGGCGACGAAGCGCAAGCGCGCTGTTTACGAAATGGCTAATGCTGGTCGCTGGTCGCTTCTCACCCGAGAAGCCAAACCTGCAAACGGCCGAATCACTTACGATCGCGAGACGGTCGAGAAGATCGCCCGAATCCTGCTGAAGAGATACGGAGTTGTGTTCAAACGCGCTCTCGAACGAGAAGATCTAGCGCTGCCCTGGCGCGAGCTGTTGAGAACCTATCATCGTCTTGAAGCGCGAGGCGAGATTCGTGGCGGCCGGTTCGTATCCGGGTTTTCGGGCGAACAATTTGCGCTCCCAGAGGCGGTAGGGATGTTGCGGGCAATGCGTCGGACTCCGGGCGAAGGCACCCTGGTTAGCATAAGCGCCGCCGATCCGTTGAACCTTGTGGGTATCATCACCCCGGGCGAACGAGTTTCGGCGTTTGCGGCGAATAGGATTCTGTATCGCGACGGCGTCCCGATAGCGACCCTCGAATCGGGCACGGTTCGTTACCTGGTAGAGATGGATTCAGCTTCAGAATGGAAGGCAAAGAACGCGCTTGTTCGAAGGGCGATTGCCCCTCCTCTTCGTTCGTATCTGAGTCGCCCGGCTTAGTAGTGTCAAAGGGAATGTGATCTACTTGACTCTGCGCTCGCAGAGCAATATTGTGACCTCGACGCCGTGGAAACTTTCAAAGCCTTCGTGGTGACGAATTCATTCGTCCCCGCCGCGTGCGAGCGCTCCGTGGTAACGAATTGATTCGTTTTCCCCGCGAGCAATCTTGTGTTGACACAGTCTCAGTGGAAAACGGGGATTCAATTACCCGTAATCAAGACGACTCCTCGTCAGGCCGGCAGAAAGGAGTCTGGTGGAGGTACCATATGACGACAAAGCTTCTTCGCTTCAGCTTACTAGCGCTGCTCATCGCTACACTGGGCATTGGCGCATACGCTCAGTCTAAGAAAGGTGCGCCGGGAACGCTCGACAAAGAAACTTTCATGAACATGGAGGGTGTCTCGAACCCCGAGATCTCCCCCGACGGCAAACTGATTGTCTTTACCCGGTCGTGGGTCGATAAAGTTAAGGACGAACGCGCAAGCAATATCTGGATCGTAGATGTCGATGGAGTGCGTATTCGCGAGTTGACCACCGGCAACTGGCGAGACAACCAGCCGGTGTGGTCTCCCGACGGCAAGCGCATCGCGTTCCTGTCGGATCGCGACGGAACGAATCAACTGCACGTGATGTGGGTCGACACACGCGAAGTGGCGCAGCTCACCCATCTCGAACAGGCGCCGTCAGGGATAACGTGGTCACCCGACGGCAAAACGATCGCCTTTACGGCCTTTGAAGCGGACAACGACCCGATCCTCGCGGTCAAGCTGCCGGAACGCCCGCGCAACGCGCAATGGGCCCGCCCTGCAGTGATCGTTAATCGTCTCGCGTGGGCAGCCGACGGTCGAGGGCCTTTGCCGATGGGCTTCACTCAGGTTTATACGATCGACTCAGTTCTTGGGGGCACACCCAGACAAATCACCTCCGGCAAATTTAATCACAGCAACCCCGAGTGGTCGGCCGACGGAAAGACGCTCTATATTTCGGCAATCAGAAAACCCGATGCGGAATATCTTCGCGGCGACAGCGAGATCTACGCAATCGATCTGAAGACACTCGATGTGAAATCGCTTACCGACCGGAGGGGTCCCGACGGAAACCCGCAGGTCTCGCCGGATGGCCGATGGATCGCTTACATCGGCTACGATGAAAAGAGCTACACCAATCACGTAGCTAGCCTATACCTGATGGACAACGCAGGCGGTAACAAAAAGATGTGGGTAGGCGCGCTGCCTAGCTCGCCGCGCGCCGTTCGTTGGGCGCCGGATGGATCGGGCGTTTACTACGACATGGAAGAGCAAGGCTCGTCGCATCTTTACTTTGTCACCGTCGACGGCAAGACACGCAAAGTAACCGACGGGGTCCACGTGCTGCAGGGACATTCCATGGCCAATAACGGACAAGTGGCCGCGGTTCGCTCGAGCTTCAAGGAGCCGGGAACTTTGGTTACCTTCAATCTCAAAGCCGCTGCGAACATGAAAAAACTGGTGGATGTCAACGAAGATGTACTGGCTGGAGTCAGACTCGGCGACACAGAGGAGCTTTGGGCCACCTCGAAAGACGGGTTGAAAGTGCAGGGCTGGTTGATCAAACCTGTCGATTTCGATCCGGCTAAGAAATACCCGATGGTGTTGTGGATACACGGCGGTCCCTGGTCGATGTATTCGGTCGGCTTCAATTGGGCGTTCCAAAACTTCTCGGCTAGCGGCTATGCCGTCCTGTACACCAATCCTCGTGGATCGACCGGTTACGGACAGGATTTTGTCAACGGGATTCAATACTCGTATCCGGGCAAGGACTACGATGATCTGATGGCGAGCGTCGATGCGGCCATAGCCAAGGGTTGGATCGACGACAAAAACCTGTTTGTCTGCGGCGGCAGCGGAGGCGGTGTCCTGACAGCATGGATCGTCGGAAAAACCGATCGATTTGCGGCGGCGGTTTCTATGAGACCGGTGATCAACTGGCACTCGTTCGTGGGCACTACGGACGGCCCGGGCTGGTACTATCAGTTTGATAAGTATCCCTGGGAAGACCCGATGCAGTACGCGGTCCGTTCACCGCTGCACTACGTCGCAAACGTCAAGACTCCGACGATGGTGATGACCGGAGAAGCCGACTTGCGAACGCCGATGCGCCAGAGCGAGGAGTTCTATCGCGCGTTGAAGATGCTCAAAAAGGAAACGCTGTTAGTCCGAATGCCTGATGAGTATCACGGCTGGCGCCGGCCCTCGCATCAGTTGCTCCAGCAGCTCTATTTGATGGCGTGGTTTGACAAGCACAGCAGGAAAGCCAAAGGTGGTGCGGTCGACGCCGGTACTGCGCAGAAGTAGTTACTGGATGACGAGTAGGGGCGCCGTTTCGCGGCGCCCCTACTCACCGGTTTGGTTTTCTAATCCTAAAAGATGTGACCTGGTTATGCGTGCGGGCCGCTGAGCTTGATGATCGCGAACATCGCTCCCTGAGGATCGCCTAGCACGGCGAATCTTCCAACGTTCGGGATGTCGGTCGGAGGCACCATAACCTTACCGCCGGTCGACTGGGCCTTCTCGGCCGTTGCATCAGCGTCGTCGACCATAAAATACGGAAGCCAGTTGGGAGGGACCGGTCCCATGTCCGGCGTGATCTCCATCATACCGCCGATGGATTGACCGGAGTTTTGCCACTCGGTGTAGATACCCTGTTCACCCATGTTTCCTTCTTTGGCGCCCCAACCGAAAAGCCCGGTGTAAAATTCGGCCGCTTTCTTCCTGTCGGTTGTCCAAAGCTCATCCCAACCAAATGTCCCTGTGTCCCCGGCTAGCTTAACGCCAATGTGCGCTTTTGGCTGCCACACACAAAACACCGCGCCCTGCGGGTCTTGAATGACCGCCATTCGTCCGTGTTCCATAACATCGAACGCACCCATCAACACAGTTCCTCCCAGGGAGGTTGCTTTCTCCGCCGCCGCATCGGCGCTCTCGACTGAAACATAAGACATCCAATGCGGGGGAACGCCCTGAGCTTTCTGATCGGGCTGAAGCCCGCACATTGCTCCAACCTCAAGGCCGTTGATTTTCAGCATCGTGTAGACCATGTCCGGACCTGCTGGGGTGTCTTCAGCGGACCAGCCGAACAGCCCGGTATAGAATTTCTTTGCGGCGTCCGGGTCGCTGGTGTTCAGCTCGATCCAGCAAAAGTTCCCCGGCGCGTGACTTGTTACCTCTGGCATTGTTGTTCCTCCAAGTAAGATGTAGCCCCCGATACGAGTCGCCCAAGACCTAACAACGTATTCGGTGGCTTTCAAAGAGATCAAGAGTGGCTCACAAGTTTTATTAAACGTTCATCAGAGTTTCTTTAACTTTGTGATGACTCCTTAGCCGCCTCGGTTTTTACCCGGAAGATTCAACCACATTCGATGCGCGTTTGCATGTCGTTTAGTCCGGGTCAGGAATCGACAACTTGCCGGCACTTCAAGCGGCGAGCAAATGGTGGCTCGCAAACCAGCCTACCAGTTCCGCTGTAATGCCCTCTAGTAGTTTTAAAAGCGCGAGAACTCGTCTTACAACCAGCCCAGGGTTTCCCCTGACTCGTAAGCCTATCGCAACGGTGAGCGGTTGTATTGGAAAAAAAAGACACTGGCGTGGACGCTCCGGGCCGCAAGATAGGCACGGGCTTCAGAGACTGTGCGAAAACTCCAGTAACACTCAACTTCAATTGGGTATTCGACAAGTGCATCGGTGGTAACCGCGTAGCGGTGTCCTATCGGTAGCCTGCGTGGGTTGGCGGTACCACTGGGCCGCGTAGCGGTTACCTATTTGACGATAGATCGATTTTGACGCACAC
>Ga0075418_10007826_pt1 | contig 12011 bp, 10 predicted proteins | sample SoiMetdeltSBSDD2_FD_81776 | JGI IMG/M metagenome (GOLD analysis project Ga0075418, IMG submission 81776) | Bulk soil microbial communities from a Populus tree surrounding site in Tennessee, USA - Soil MetaG P. deltoides SBSDD2 | ecosystem: Environmental > Terrestrial > Soil > Tree plantation...
GCGTCCACCTGCACGTCGAGCACGTGGTTGATCCGCACGCCGACAATACCATCGGTCTGGGCCGTCAGCCCGCTCTTTGGCGTCGTGTGCACGACCGTTCCGTTGACCACATATGAGATTTGCCCCCCGGCGACCCGCACCTCGAGCGCGTTGGTGGACATCCCGTCGGCGCCGGGGCGCCGCACGGCGGAGTGCATCGCGCGGTGGACATCCTGCACGTTCTCGCCCGTGCGCTGCCGGATGATAAGGGTGCCGTCCTGCGCGACCAGGAAGTAGATGTACCGTTGCTTGGCTGCGCCCAGCTGCTCGCCGCCGAACACCAGCCCGTAATAGTTCACGTGCCCGCTCGGCTTCATCAGGGTGAAGGTGCCTCGTGCCGTGAAGTTGCCTTTCCCGAGGTTGGTCGGGTTCCAGAACGTCCCGGCAGGACCGCCAGTGACACGAAAACCCTTCCCCACGGTCGCCACCTTGATGTCAGGCACGTCATCCGGGTCCGTCGCGCTTGTACTCCGGTCGATACGCACCTGCCATCCGTCAGGCGCCTGGGCTCCGAGTGGTCCAGCCAGAAGAATGACGCCGATGAATATGAAGACAAAACGACGCATTGACGATTGCCCTCCGGTTGAGCTGTTAAGTTGGTTGGACTGTAACCGGGGCGGGATCGAACCCGCGGCCCGCGCATTAAAAGTTAATCGATTCACTTTTCACGATCCACCAAAACATCAAAGGAACTCGATGTTCATTGCTCGACTGCGCGGGTTGATTGCCCACATCACGAAGGTGGAGAACGGCGACCAACGGCCATTTGGAAGCACCTTCTGGCACAACTCGGGGCGTTCAACGTGGAAGCTGAAATTGGCGTCGGCGTCACACGACGGCGCCACGTGAATCCGACTTGTGCAGGGGTATCGAGGTTTGACCAGGGACCGACAGTGAGAGCTCCGGACCGACGAGCACGCGCAGTGCCTATCGGCAAGGCTTTCGGATGGCGAACGATCGTTGCGAAGGTTGTAAATTGCTAGGAGCCACTGTCCCTATCGGCGACCTCATCGAGCGCGTCGGAGGCTTGCTCGAGCGTGTCGTGGAGTTCATCCAGTTTCTCGGTGGTATCGACGTCGGGCGCCTCTTGCAGTTCTTCGACCGTCGCGAAGGCGTCATCGATGTCGGCGGCGGCTTCCTCAATCTTTCTGATGGTCATGACCGTTTCCATGTGTGTTGTTCCGCGCGGTCGAGAAGGCACGAACTAGCGAACAGATTTGAACCCCGCGCGCGTGATTCTGCGTGCTCGCGAGGCTCGGCCTGTCGAATGAGGATGCTTGGGCAAGAGTGTGGCCACGACGAAACGCGAGTTGCGGGGCGTATTTCGCAACTTCGCGTCTTACGCACTCGACGTACGGGGAGCCGCCCACGGTATTTGGAGGTTTCGGGCCGGTCGTTCTGAGGCGATGCGAGCTGAGGCGAATCTCACGATCGATGACATCATGCCGCGTGAGGCGGCGGTGCTCTCAAAGAGTCAATAGCGTGTCTTCGCCGCCTTCCGCTTCCGCGCTTTCGGTGTGTCGATTCGCTGCAGGTCGTCTATATCGAGGCTGAGGTCGCGAAGCTCGCGGCGCGTGGTTGGTTCGGTCCACGCATGTTCACAAGGCACACAGAACATCGCCGCGACTGTGTGATTGCGAAACGTCACCACAGATCGCTGATGTTTCCCGCTCGGACAAGGGATGTCCACCCAGCGGTGGACGATGACATTGGAGGGATTAGCCACGGACGCACCTCGGAATCCTCTGGTGAGGTTCCGCAGGCTGGCGGATGGCTCAGGAAAGGTGCCTTCACTGTACCACTGGCACGCTCGATGTCGACCTCATCTTGACGCTAATCACCAGAAACAGACGCGGGTGTCGTTATCGGTGCGGTCTGGGTGGCCCGGCAGTGCCGGTTCTTCCGCGTCGACCTCGGGGCCAATGGGTTTTTGGATTTGAGAGGAACGACGTTTCGCGGCCATCCGCGCTAACTCCTTGCTCGTTTGGGGGCAGAAATATGGATCGGCTAGGCGCAGACGATTTCAGAGCGAATCTGTGGGTGTCAATTGGAACTATCTCTCCTAAGGGTGTAGGGGTAATTCCTTAAAGGCGAGTGAAAGCATAATTACTGCTTTTTTCAAGATTGGGCGCCGGGAAATTCAAGTGAGGTGCCGAGCAGCGATGGCCTTGGGGTGGTCGACGAGCGGGCGCGGGACGTAAGCCGAAGAGCGAGCACGAGCGTTGGCTCAGCGGCCTGGCGTCTCGCGCTCGGGCCGCCAATCAGCCGTCGAACGTCGTGGTGTTGCCGGTCGTCAGCGACCCGCGCGCCGATCTGGGCGGCGGCGCGAAACCCAAAAAGAAACCGCGCCCGATTCAGCGATAAGCCGTAACAGGCTGGCTCGGAAAACGGCGACATGAGCAGCACTAGCTATCGCATCGTGCAGCCGTACGGGCGCGATAAGGCGAGAGAGTCCACGGTCATCAGCTAGCATCAAACCGCGGCCGAGGCCTTTGCCGAAATCGACCGGCTCTCTGCACAGATGGCCCGCATAGGCGCGCCGAGCGATGCCGTAGAGCTCCTGGTCGTTGACGCTGAACCAATGTCGAAACCCATTTCCACGACGCGCGCGGCAATGTCCTTCCGCGGTGCCAACGTGCGCGCGCGAGCACAAGCGCGGCGACTGGACGGCGGGCAATGAACCCGTTTCCAGAAAGGCGCAACGGATGTCACCGGTCACATGGGGCCAGATCCGAAAACGCAAGTGACGGGCCCCCTTTTCGGCCCCGCATAGAATGAGAGTCCTCCAAGTGTTCGCCAACGTATTGCTATATGCAGCCCTTGGTGTGGCAGCGTGGTGGTTCAACAAGCAACTGGACGACGGCTGGAAGGGTCAGCGCCTTCCTTGCACTTCACGAAGCGCACCGCGTCGCGCAGTCACCCACCGGTATCGAGTGTCACACCTGCGACGAACACCTGAAGATTCGGAACGAGAAAGGCGGGCATGATGGGCCAACCGAAATATAGAGAAGGCGACATCGTCACTGAATTCCGATGCGATTGTGGACACGACCTCGAGGTTGAGAACTCCGTTCAGGTTGGTTCCAAAAGCCAGTACGACCCCGTTGATCAAACGCCGTTCCACTACGACCTGCGCTGCCGGACATGTCGACGGCAATATCGGTGGCGAGAAGGTGACGCGAAGCCGAGCCCGGTAAAGGGGGGTGAAATGCGGTCGCCACTCAGGCAAGTGAACGAATGGCGGGCTGCCGATGAACACACTGGTATCGGCAATGTCGACGGAATCCCCTACACGTACCAACACGCGCAACGGCCAGAGATAGCGACGGCCCGCGCGGAGGTGTACCGCATCGAGGCGTTCGTCGAGTATGCGGAGCCGACTCCACTGCATCGGAACACCTACTTTGTGCCAGCCTCACGTCTGGACGATTTTTTCCAAACGTGGGGTGAGCACGGAGAAACGGTGGTCGATGTGCGTCCGGTTACGCTGCAAGAGGCGTTGCGGGAAATCCGCGAGTTTCAATCGGCGGCGGGAGAGCTAACGTGATGAACGTCCCGTTCACTTCACGGAGGGGGACTTCGCGGACGCTCGTCAACCTGACACGCTCGCGATGCAAGCGGGACAGCTACTTCACCGACCGTACATTCCAATGCTGAAGGAAGACAACGTCCGGACGGGGCTTTTCGAGCGCGAGCAATTTGACGCTGTGCGTCGGCACCTGAGGGCGCCGCTCGACCGCGCGATGACACTCCCTACTACACCGGCTGGCGCAGGCGTCGGAAATTCTCACGCGCGAGTGGCACCAGGTCGACCGCACGGCCGGTGTGATTCGGTTAGAGCCCGGAACCACGCAGAATCGCGAGGGGCGTACCTTCCAGTTACCGCGACCTCGTAGAAGTACGAGGTGCGATCGATGCGCGGTGGGCGCGCCACGAGCGCTGAAAGCCAAAGACATCATCGCGCCGCATGTGTTCTGCCGGGGCCGCGGCCAGCCGATCAAGAGCTTCTACACGCGCTGGGATCAGACTTGTACGGCGGCTGGCTGCCAGGCCGTATTCCGCACGACATGCGACGTACCGCCGTGCGGAATCTCAACAGGGCCGGTGTTCCCGAAACCGTGGCCATGAAGATCACGAGACACAAGACCCGTTCCGTCTTCGACCGGTATGACATCACCAGCGAAGAGGATTTGGCCGAGGCCGCAAGCTCCAGGTGCTGACAGGGACAATTTCGGGGACAATCGCGCCAAAACCGTCATTTGCGGCAAACCGCGCGTTGGCCGTAAGTCGCGGAGGACTCAGCTATTAGAGTGTGGTGACCGGGGCGGGGATCGAACCCGCGGCCCGCGCATTAAAAGTGCGCTGCTCTACCACTGAGCTACCCGGCCATATGGTTAGGGCGCAGGGCTTGGGTCTGTACGTAGCGCGCAGGCTTCAGCCTGCGCGCTACTGGCGCTGCCGCCCACTACCGACCAGCAACTGTACCACGGCCATTCGGCGAACTTTTCAGTTCAACCCCGCGTCTAACTGGTACAGGTACAAAGGCAGCACCCTTGCAAATCCAGTAGGAACCCAATGGCCGACAAAACGTCATCCAAGTCGAATACTCTCGCGTTTCCGCCCACATCTGCGGCCTCGGCCGGCCGGGGCCGGCGCAAGTCGCTCATCGAATGGGACGATCCGTCCAAACCAGCGCACGTCCTCGACTGGCGACAGCGCGCGCACGGATTCGGCCTCGAAGTGGACGAGCGCGAGGAAACCGATGAGGAGCAGCCCTTCGCCGTCCCTCCCGAGCGCTTGCTTCGGGACGACGAGCCGGAGGCGTTCGCCGATCAGCGGCTCGCCGTCGAGGAAGAGGTCGAAGAGGAAGAAATCGAGCAGCCCGAGGAAGGTGCTTCTCGCGAAGACGTCGACCTCGTACGCCTGTATCTGCAGCACATCGGCAAGCGGCGGCTGCTGAAAGCGCACGAGGAAGTCACCATTGGGCAGCGCATTGAAACGGCGCAGCGGGATCTCGTAGCAGCACTGGGCGAGATTCCGGCGGCCGTGCAGACGCTCGTAGCACTTGCCGACCGCATTCGAGGGAAGGCCGATCCGGCAGCGGAACTGATTCTGCTGCCCGAAGGCGGTGAGCTCCGCGCGGAGCACATCAAACCGGTGCTCCGTGCCTTCTCTCGGATCAAGCGCCGTCGCAGCGCCGCGGAGGCGCTGCGCGAAAAGATCTCGAACCCAAAGTACGCAGCCAGGACCCGTCGGCAGTACGAGGGTCAGCTCGAGCGCTCCCAGAAAGCGCTGGCCGACGAACTGGCGGCACAGCCCATCCGTCCGTCACTCATCGACGACGTGGTAACCGAGCTGCGGGAGATCGATAAGGGATTCCGCGGCATCGATACCCTGGCGCGCCCTGAGCGAAGCGCACGTCTGGCCGAACTCGAAACGCGGGCCGGGTTGCGCCGCGCCGAGTTCCACAGCAAGTTCGCACGCGTCGAAGCCACGGAGGATGCGGTTCGCGAAGCGAAGCGTGAGCTGATGGAAGCCAACCTGCGGCTCGTCGTGTCGATCGCGAAGCGGTACCTGAATCGCGGCCTTTCCTTCCTCGATCTGATTCAGGAGGGCAACATCGGCCTGATGAAGGCGGTGGACCGCTTCCAGTTCCGTCGCGGGTTCAAGTTCTCGACTTACGCGACGTGGTGGATTCGGCAGGCGATTACGCGTGCTGTGGCCGACTACGGGCGCACCATTCGGCTTCCTGTCCACGTCATCGAGTCGCTGAACAGGCTCGAAAAGGAGCGCAAGGCGCTGCGCGCCGAAAAGGGACGCGAACCGACACCGCACGATCTGGCCGAACGCCTGAAGATGCCGACCAGCAAGGTTCGGCTGCTGCTCGACGCGCGTCGCACGCCTTACTCGCTCGACATGAAGGTCGGCGAGGACGAGGGTACCGAGCTCGGCGATCTGCTCCGCGACACATCGGCGCGGACGCCGGAAGAATCGGTTATCCAGAGCGACGTCGGCAACGAGCTCGAGCGCGCGCTGGCGCCGCTGTCAGACCGTGAAAAAGAGGTGCTGCGGCTCCGCTACGGGCTGGGCACCGACCGCGAGCATACGCTCGAGGAGATCGGGCGACAGTTGTCGGTCACACGCGAGCGCGTGCGTCAGATCGAAAGCCGCGCGCTGCAGAAGCTGCGCTCAACCAAGCATCGGGACCTCGCTCCGGCGCTGACGCGCAGGCGCCCCGCCTGATTCACGGCACACCTCTTTACTACCATTGAGGTGTGCCGTCGCCTCTCTACCAACCACAGCTCGCGACCCTCGTCGCTGAACCGCCCGAAGGCGACGAGTGGCTGCATGAGATCAAGTTCGACGGATATCGCATCGGCTGCGTGATCCGGAGCGGAAGAGCGACACTCATCAGCCGAAACGGCAACGACTGGACGGCCGCGTTCCAGGAAATCGCCAGGGCCGCGCTCGACCTTCGCGCGCGCGATGCGCTCGTCGACGGCGAAGTGGTGATGCTCCTGCCTGATGGCCGTTCGAGCTTCCAGGCGCTGCAGAACGCGGGCTCCGGGAAAGCGGCGCGGGATGCGCTTGTCTACTTCGTATTCGATCTGCTCCGCCTCGACGGCGAAGCGCTTGGACAGTTGTCGCTCGAGGAGCGCAAGGCGCGCCTCCGCGCGCTCGTCGGCACCCGGAAGACCGGACGTATCCGCTACGCAGACCACGTCGTCGGACACGGACGCGAATTTTTCGACCAGGCATGCCGTGCGCGGCTCGAAGGCACCGTGTCGAAGCGTCGAGATCTTCCCTACAAACCAGGACGGCACGGCGGCTGGCTGAAGACGAAGTGCAAGGCACGGCAGGAATTTGTCATCGGTGGCTTCACCGATCCCGAAGGAACCCGTGCCGGGATTGGGGCGCTGCTTGTTGGATATTACGAAAGGCATCGGCTGGCGTTTGCGGGAAAGGTGGGTACCGGTTTTAGTCACCAGGGCGCGTTGGACCTCCGCAAGCGCCTCAACTCGATCGAGCAGACAACGTGCCCGTTCGATCCCCCGCCCGCAGGACCGCTCGGCCGCCGGGCCCATTGGGTTCAACCAACCCTCGTTGCCGAAGTCGAGTTCACAGAATGGACGGCCGATGGCAAGGCTCGTCACCCCTCGTTTCAGGGCCTCCGCGCCGACAAGAAGCCACGTGAGGTACGCCGCGAGCGCGCTGCCAGCACCGCCACCGCGCCAACCCCGGATGCCGAGCGCAAAGGCTCCGGTCATACCGGCGGTCGAACGTCGGCCGGGCGCCCGGTCGTTGCCGGCATCGACATCTCGCATGCAGACCGCGCCGTCTACACGTCGCCTCGACTGACAAAGCTCGACGTCGCTCGTTATTACGAATCGATCCAGAACTGGGTGGTTCCCCACGTCGCCGGGCGCCCGCTTACGCTCGTGCGCTGTCCCGAAGGGCTGCAGGGTCAGTGCTTCTACATGAAGCACTCGCTGACGTGGGCGCCCGAATCGCTCCGCCGCGTTCGCATCCAGGAGAAAAAGAAAGTCGGCGAATACCTGATCGCCGATGACATCGCCGGCATCATCGGCCTCGTGCAGATGGGCGTGCTTGAAATTCACACCTGGAACTCGACGTTCGACGACGTCGAGCGGCCGAATCGACTCGTCATCGACCTCGACCCTGGTGAGGAGGTGACATGGCCGGAGGTAATGGCCGCGGCTCGATCGGTGCGCGCGGCCCTCGAGGCGCTCGACCTGGAATCGTGGGCGAAAACGACCGGCGGCCGCGGGCTTCACGTCGTCGCGCCGCTCCAGCCTCGTGCTGACTGGTCGGAGTGCCTCGAATTTTCTCGCGGGCTCAGCGAGGCGCTCGAGCGTGCACACCCCGATCGCTACACCACGGAGTTCGCGAAAGCTGGGCGCAAGCGGAAGATCCTGGTTGACTACTTGCGCAACAACCGCACGAATACTTCGATTGCCGCGTATTCGACGCGCGCGCGCGACGGCGCTCCCGTGAGCGTACCGATCAAATGGGAAGAGTTGCGCCCTTCGTTGGAGCCGCGGTCGTTCACCGTGATTACCGTTCCGCGGCGGCTTGAACGGCTGACTGAGGATCCCTGGAAGGGGTACTGGTCGTGCCGGCAGCGTCTCACGCAACAACGAATGAAGGCGCTCGCGCGGCTAAGGTCCGGCTCGAAGCCAAGGTCCGGCTGAAGCCGGACCCAAAACTGGCTGGCCCGCCTCGTGCACCGTTTCGGTCCAGGAGGAGTTATGCCTGAGGAACGGATCCGTCCAGGCAACCTACCCCGAACGACGAGCGCGCCGGCCATCGTCGCCGGACTCTGGTATTACCTCGCGCCACTGGCCCTCGTGATCCTCTTGTTAAGCTTCGCGCTGATCTACTGGGAGGATCGCAACAGCATCGAGCAACAACCGGCGCAGCCGACATTGGGCGTGGCTGACGAGGTCACGCCTGGCGGCCAGGATCCGAACCCGAAACCCAGGACGACCGAGGACGAGCTCGACTTCCGCGGAGAACGGTAAACGTGTGGCGGTAAACGTGTGGAAGCGCGGCTTGGTCAGGCCGCTGCAATCTGAGGCGTTGACGCACCCACGATGACCGTACCGCCGGCCATCAACGGCAGCCACAAGTCGAGCGCTGCCACGTCCCCCGACCACATGGCGCGGTCCGGGAGCGGATGTGACTGCAGCGCGGTAATCGTCGAATGCGGCACGAGAACGCCGGGCAGACCATTGCGTTGCGGCAGCACGCAGGCGAGATCGTCGGGCCTTGTCACGATGGGAAGGTTAGGCGCCGGCCGCGCGGTCATGTCGAGAAGCGCGGTGCGGTCAACCACGATGAGCGCTTCGTCTTCGCCGATCGGTCGCCGCGAAATTGAAATGCCGTCGGGCCACCGGCCTCCGTCCTCGCTGTCGATCCACATGTAGGCGGCGCCTGCTTTCAGCACCGCGAGCATCAGCATGGCGAGTTGCGGCGATCGCTCCATCTTGAAGGTCACGCGCGCCGCCCGACGAAGCCCGCACGCCATCAGGCGACGCGCGACGATGTTCGCGCGATGATTGAGGTCGCGGTACGTCAGCCCGCCGCCGGCGCCGGCAACAGCGATCCGATCGCCCAGGGCAGCGACCTGCCGTTCAACCACACGATGCACACCCACCGCTGACATCGCGATCGGTTGTGCTGCAAGCTGAAGGCCAACCAACGGATGAGCCGGGGCGCATCAAAACCACTTGAACATCCGCAGTGCGAGCCCGAATGGCACGATGCCCCACGCGGCCAGCAGCGCTATTTCGTGGCCGACCGCGCGTAGCGTCGCCCCTTCGAGCACCACCGCGCGCAGTGCATCGTTCAGCGCCGTGAGTGGCAACGCGTGGATTACCGGCTGGAGGACGTCAGGAAAATTGGCGGTTGAAAAGAACACGCCGCTCAACACCCACATCGGCAGCATCGAGAGATTCAGAATGCCCGATATGGCCTCGATGCTCGCGGCACGGCTCGCCGACAGGAGGCCAAGACCCGCAAACGACAATGCGCCGAGCACGCAGACGGCTGCAACCGCTGCGTAGGACCCGTTGATTGGCATGCCGAACGCGAGCACGCCGAAGGCGAGTGTCACAGTTACTTCCGGTACGAGAAACATGAGCCGGGCGATCACCTGTGCCAGCAGGTACTCGCTCTTCCGCATCGGGCTCGCCACCATCCGCTTCAGGAGCTTCCGCAGCCGTGCCTGAACGATCGAAAACGCGATGCCCCACATTCCCGTGCTCATGATGTTCATGCCCAGGATGCCTGGAATCAGCCAGTCGATGTACCGGGACCCTGGAACGTTCAGCGGCTGCTCGCGCGCGGTCCAGGGGTCGCTCCGTCCCGCTGCGCGCTTCAGCGCATCGTCAACTACGGCCCGCGCGACGCGGCTTTCGTCACGCGCCGAATCGAAACGGTACGTCGGCGGGTCCGTTGGCACGACCACAAGGTGCACTTCCCCTTCGCGAATGGCGCGCTCCTCGTCTGCCCCGATGTCGCGGACGATGATGCCGGGAGCTGCGCCGAGCGTGCGCCGGACAGCATCGGCATTCGGCCCTTGTGCCACACCGACCCGCACCGGTTGGCTGCCTCGAGCGGGAAACGCCACCGCGAGGGCCAGCGACATCACGATTGGAAACACCACGGCCCAGAAGATCGCTTCGGGCTCGCGCACGAACTCACGCAAGCGCGCCATCGTCAGCTCGACGAGCGGATGGCTCGCGCCGCCCCGCGAAATCGTGGCGGGATGTCCGATCGCTCGTTCAGTCGTCACGGAGGTGTCTGCCGGTTAATGTCATGAAGACGTCTTCGAGCGTGCCGCGGGTCGTTACAACCTTCGGCTCGCCGAGCGACTCAATCAGCTCGGTCGGCGTGCCGACCGCGATGATCCGGCCGCGATCGACGACAGCCACCCGGTCGCAGAGGGCCTCCGCTTCATCCATATAGTGCGTCGTCAACAGCACTGTCCCACCCTGGGCGCGAAAGCGGTCCAGGATGTCCCACAACTGACGACGCGACTGCGGGTCGAGACCGGTAGTTGGCTCGTCCAGGAAGAGGAGATCGGGGGCGCCTGCGAGCGCACATGCGATCGCGAGGCGCTGCCGCTGGCCACCCGACAGCTTTCCCACCCAGCTCGCCCGCTTCCCCTCGAGCTCCACAAGTCGAAGCAATTCTTCAACCGTGCGCCCGCGATGGTAGAACGAGCGGAACAGGCGGAGCGTCTCCTCGGTGGTGAGCTTTTCGGCAAGACGTGTCTCCTGAAGCTGAATGCCAAGGCGCTGCCGCAGTTCGTCTTCGTGCGTCCGCCATTCGAGCCCGAGCACCTCCACGTGTCCCTCGTCCGGCTGGAGCAGTCCCTCGAGGATCTCGATCGTAGTGGTCTTGCCTGCGCCGTTCGGGCCGAGCAGGCCGAAGCATTCGCCACGTTCGACGGTCAGCGACAGGCCGTCAACGGCGACCACATCGCTGTAGCGTTTCCTCAGGTGCTCGCAGCGGACAGCTGGAGAGTTGATCACGGTCAATAACCCTGGAGTTCAAAGTGCAAAGTGCAAGGTGCAAGTGCGAAAGTGCAAAATGCAAGATCAGAAACCTAGCCGTGCAAGACTCGGAAGCCGCGTGCCAGATCGTGTCCGCGACGTTGCACTGTGCACGCTGCACGTTGCACTTTGCAGGTCGGGTTTGAAGTTCCGACCGTTCCAAAATCCATTGTGCATCGTGCATCGTGCATTTTGCATTTTGATTTTCGGGTAGACTCGATCCGTGTCCGCCACCGTTCTCATTGCTGCCGCCGAACACATTGCCTCGCTGAAGGAACGCGAGGAGCTCGTCGACACCGTGATGTTCTCCGACGTCGAGGCGCTCAAGGCGCTCGACCTCATCACGCGCCAGCGGCCGAAGGTCGTGCTGCTCGATCGGCTCTTTGCGGACACGTCACGGGGAACAGCGCTCATCAATCGCATCAAGGCCGACCCCTCGCTGGTCAATTGCGAAATCCGCATCGTCGAGGGCGATCGAAGCTATTCGCAGGTGCCGCTGCACCGCGCGGAGGGCGGCGGCCCGACGGGTGGAAGCGGCAGTGGCGCTGCGGGGCTCGTCGTCGAGGACATGCCGAGTCCTCCGTCCACGGCGCTCGATCAGATTGGGACGCGGAATGCGCCTCGCTTCAAGGTAGTGGACGGCATCGAAGTGGAAATCGACGGCAACCCGGCGACGCTCGTGAACCTGTCGGTATCGGGCGCCCAAGTCATCTCGCCCACCATCCTCAAGCCGAACCAGCGCGTCCGGTTCATCATGTCGACGAAGCCGCCCATTCGGCTCAAGGCTGCCGTCGCCTGGGCGTCCTTCGAGATCCCGAAAGGGAGCGCGCGCTATCGCGCCGGCATCCAGCTGTTCGGCGCCGACCCGGCCGCGATGATGCGGTTCATCGA
>Ga0075418_10007827_pt1 | contig 12010 bp, 6 predicted proteins | sample SoiMetdeltSBSDD2_FD_81776 | JGI IMG/M metagenome (GOLD analysis project Ga0075418, IMG submission 81776) | Bulk soil microbial communities from a Populus tree surrounding site in Tennessee, USA - Soil MetaG P. deltoides SBSDD2 | ecosystem: Environmental > Terrestrial > Soil > Tree plantation...
ACCGTGCTGGTCCCGAGCGGCGGGGCGTTGCCGTTCTCGCCGAACGTCGCCGCCGCCTGGATCTCGTGCGCGAGCGTCGCCACGCAGCCCGCGCCTCCCGGTGGCACGGTGCAGACGTCGGTGCTGAGCCCGGCCGGTTCGTTCGTCTGCCTGCTGTTCGGCCGGCCGGCGGCGCCGATGGCGGTGCCCGGCATCTGGCCCGGACGGCTCTGGCTGGACCCCGCCGCCACCGTCGTGGTCGCCGGGTTCATGTCGGTCGGCATGATCGCCAACTTCTCGTTGGCCGTGCCGGCGACCCCGGCGCTGATCGGCGAACGCTACGGGTGGCAGGCGGTGTTGCTGCAGGCGTCCGGTGGGCTGAGGTTCGGCAACGCATCGATCTACGCACACTGAGGTGGTGTCCTCCGCGCGACGCGAACGACCATCACCGACGTCGCGCGACACCACGAGCAGGAGGGGACGCGGGCGGCGACGCGCGATCAAGGACGCGCTCAAGGAGGCGACGCGCTTCTACACGGAACTGCACGACCTCGGCGCCGGGCTGAAGTTCCTCGACGTCGGCGGCGGCCTCGCGGTCGACTACGACGGCTCGCAGACGAACTTCCACAGCAGCGCGAACTACTCGCTGCAGGAGTACGCGAACGACGTCGTGTTCGCGGTGCAGCAGGCGTGCGACGAGAAGGGCATCGCGCACCCCGACATCATCAGCGAGTCGGGCCGCGCGCTCACCGCGCACCACGCGATCTCCTGCGCCGCGAGAGCCGCCGACAGCATCAGCGAGAACAACGCGCAGCTCATCACGGCATCAGCATGGCGGGCGCCTCGCTCGTCGTCACGGTGCGGAGTCCAGCAGCTCGAACTTCGCAAGGTCGCAGCCGAGGGAGCTCGGCTGCGGCTGCCGTGCGTTTCAGTTCCCCACCACCCAGCCGTAGGCGTGCGAGAGCACGAAGCCGAAGGGGTTGGCGGCCGGATCGAGCACCGCGGCCTGGTTGTAGGCCTGGAAGCCGATGAGCGCCGGGTTCGCGGGCACCGCCAAGCTCCACGACCCGTTCGGCGGCACGCCGGCGACGGTTTGGGTGACGTCGAGGCTCACGCGCAGGTTGCAGCCCGGCGCGCCGAGGAAGCCGAGGTCGAGCGGCAGCGGGAGCACGCCGCCGGACAGCGTGTTGCTGAGGCCGACCACCATCAAGGCGATGCCGAACGGCAGGTTGCCGAGGTTGGTGTGCAGCGTGTTGCCCAGCGTCGGCTCGTTGGTGTTGACGACGCTCGTGAGGCCGAGCGTGCCGGGGCATCCCTTGCCGAACCAGCCGTAGCCCGCGAGGGTGGTCACGTTGTTCGTGCTGTAGTGAAGGGTGCCGCTCCATACGCCCGGGCTGTTGAGGCCGAAGGGTGTGAACGGACCCGAGGGCGTCGTCGACAAGGCACCGAGGGTCAGCGACAGGTCGCCGTTGGCGTATGTGGTCAGAGCGGTCGTCGCCACGTAGCGCGGCGCGATGCCGAGGTAGCGCATCGCGACGCCGTAGGAACCTTGCGGGATGTGCAGCGGCAGCGGGAACGTCGCGTTCGACAGCTGGTTCGCGACCGGGTTCGAAGTGCTGATCGCCAAGGCGACCCTCGTCCACGCCGCGGCGGTGAACTGCGATCCCACGTAGGTGCCGTTCTTCAGGAAGACTTCGACCGTGAACGGCGCGCTCACACTCGGCGTGATCGAGTCGAACGAGTAGATCGAAACGCCGGCCGGGTTGAGGACGTCGAGGTCGTAGTAGATGGTCACAGGCGGGCCAAGGCTGTTGTTGTGAGCGAGGTTCGTCGTGAGCTGCAGCAGCGGGCTCACCGACCTGGTGACCGTCGACGGAGCGCCGCAGAGTCGGCTCGCCGTGAGGGTGACGTTCTGCGAGGCGAAGCTGGCGAACGTGCACGCCGGGCTCTGCGCGGTGCTGTCGATGATGGTGTCGCCGTTGAAGTCCCACGCCCACGCGGTGGCGGCGGGACTCGTCGTGTCCGTTAACTGCACGAGCAGCGGCCCGATGACCTGCGACGTGAAGTTCGCCGTGACGGCGTCGGTCACGATGTAGTTCGTGCGCGTGAAGGTGCTCGGCGGGTTCGTCGCGTCGGTGACTGTCAGCGACACCGTGTAGGCGCCGCAGTTGGTGTAGACGAACGACGGGTTCTGCGCCGTCGAGTCGATCAGCGAGTCACCGTTCAAGTCCCAGGCGTAGCTCGTGATCCCACCCGGAGCGCTCGTGAACGAGCTGCTCGTGAAGTTGACCGCGAGCGGCGACGCGCCGCCCGTGACGTTTGCACTGAAGTTGGCGACGAGTGGGTTCGCCGACGTGAACGTGAGCTCGGTCACGATCGCGACGTTCGCCTGCGTCGTGCCAGTGGGCGACAGGTAGTTCGTGGGGTTGTGGACGCGCGAGCACATCGTGCCCGTCGTCCAGCAATCGAGCGCGGGTGTCGTGCCCGTCGGCCCCACGCCGTCGTGCATCATGTCGATGCACAGGTCGCCGGCCATCGGGTCGTATTGGAACGGCGTGATCGGAACGCTGACATACCAGTTGTTCGGCGTCGTCCCCGCGCCCGTCGCCACGGTCACCGGCCCCGAATACACGGTGGCGAGATTCGGGCCGTGGTTGCTCGCAAACGTCGCCGACGGCGCCGCCTGGTCGACCGCCGCGTCGGACATCATGATCGTCGCGTTGCTGTAGGTGCCGCCGGCCTGCGTTGCACCGCCGTTCGCACGCCAGCGCAGGTTCGAGATCACGATCGGGTACGTGATGCCCTGCAGGGTGAAGTGCGTGGAGTCGTAGATGTACTGCACGCGAAGCTGGGCCGCACCGAGGCCCCAGGGATACTGAGTGTTGAACCCGCCTTCGGTGCTAGTCGACGACACTGGCAGGGTCGGGATGACGAACGTGGTCTGCGCGGTTGCGGTCGCGACGATCGTGGCAGCGGCTGCGAGAGTTGCGAATCGCATGGAGAAACCTCCAAGTTGGCCGTGGGGCAAGTCGCCACGGGGCACAAAACCTATCGTAGAACGCACCGACCGCCAGCCCTTGATGCGCTTGGCTTGCAGAGCGCTCCGTTTCAGTTCCCCACCACCCAGCCGTAGGCGCGCGAGAGCGCGAAGCCGAAGGGGTTGGCGGCCGGATCGAGCACCGCGGCCTGGTTGCAGGCCTGGAAGCCGATGAGCGCCGGGTTCGCGGGCACCGCCAAGCTCCACGACCCGTGAGGATAGGTGGGACAGGCTGCGATTCCGTCGGCGTATCGCCAGGCTTGGCGGTCGGGAGGGGTTGGCCCGGTCCTGCGTGCTGGGTTTCCGGCTTCGGAGGTCGGCATGGACGCCTGGCTTTCCGGTCTGGGTCACTTCGTGAAGAGCGACGCGATCGACCTCGCGCCGGCCGAGCTCTTCGCGGCGACGTTCGTCGACGCACAGGTGATCGAGCTGCGCGCCGCGGATCCGCAGGCAGTGAAGACGGTGCTGCAGAAGCTGGCCGGCAAGTGAAGCGCGCACCCACGGCGCCCTCGCGCGACGCCGCGCCGCTCGGCATACTCTTCGCCCCCCATGCTCACCTTGTCCGGCGTCACGAAGTCCTACGGCGAACGCGTGTTGTTCGCCGACGTGGCGCTGCAGGTCAACCGCGGCGACCGCATCGGCCTCGTCGGGCCCAATGGCGCCGGCAAGTCGACGCTGTTCTCGCTGATCCTCGGCGCGGAGCACGCCGACGACGGCCGCATCACGCGCGAGCGCGACGCGAAGATCGGTTACCTGCCGCAGGAGAACGCGCCCGTCGGCGACGAAAGTGCGTTCGAGATCGCCGTCGCGATCACGCCCGGCTTCCTGCGGGTGCGGCGGCAGGTGCTCGCGTGGGACCGCGAACACCCGGTCGAGGCGCAGCACCCCGAGGAGCTGCACGACGACGCGCACGAGCGGTATCACGAGCTGAACGGCTACCAGATCGAGGCCAAGGCGCGGCAGATGCTCGGCGGCCTCGGCTTCCGCGACGCGGACATGGACCGGCCGGCGCGCGAGCTCAGCGGTGGCTGGGTGATGCGCGCGCATCTCGCGCGGCTGCTGACGCAGGAACCCGACCTGCTGATGCTGGACGAGCCGACGAACCACCTCGACCTCGAGTCGCTGCTGTGGTTCCAGGAGCACCTCGTCGGCTATCCGGGCGCGATCCTCGTGATCTCGCACGACCGCGAGTTCCTGAACCACCTCGTCTCGGGCATCGTCGAGATCCGCCAGCAGAAGCTGATCCGCTACACGGGCAACTACGACCGCTACGTCGTGCAGCGCGAAGCGACCGACGCGCAGCTGCTCGCCGCGTTCAAGACGCAGCAGAAGGAGATCGCGCACCTGCAGGCGTTCGCCGACCGCTTCAAGGCGAAGGCGAGCAAGGCGACGCAGGCGCAGAGCAAGCTCAAGCAGATCGAACGCATGGACAAGATCGAGGCGCCGGTTGCCGACGACAAGAAGGTCGGCTTCCGCTTCCCGCAGCCACCACGCAGCGGGCAGCGCACCGTCTGGCTCGAGCAGGTGCACTTCGCCTACGGGCCGACGCAGGTCTATCGCGGTCTCGACTTCGAGGTCGAACGCGGCGAACGCATCGTGCTCGTCGGGCCGAACGGCGCCGGCAAGTCGACGTTGCTGAAGCTGCTCGCCGAGAAGGTCGTGCCGCAGCAGGGCGCTCGTGGCCTCGGGCACAACGTGACGGCCGGCTACTACTCGCAGTATCGCATCGAGATGCTGCAGCCCGAACGCACCGTGCTCGCCGAGGCGTGCGACACGCACACGCAGATCAGCGACCAGTTCGTGCGCACGCTGCTCGGCTCGTTCCTGTTCTCGGGCGACAGCGTGTTCAAGAAGGTCGAGGTGCTCAGCGGCGGCGAGAAGAGCCGGCTCGCGCTCGTGAAGCTGCTGCTGAATCCGCCGAACCTGCTGCTGATGGACGAGCCGACGACGCACCTCGACATCGGCAGCATCGACGCGCTCGTCGACGCGTTGAAGCAGTTCGAGGGAACGCTCGTGTTCATCAGCCACGACGTGCACTTCATCCGCTCGCTCGCCAACAAGGTCGTGCACGTCGCGGCCGGCAAGCTGACGACCTACCAGGGTGACTACGAGTTCTACCTGCACAAGACGAAGGCGGCCTCGGCGCGCGCCGCGCTGACGGCCGGCGCGATCGGCACGGGCAAGGACGGGAAGACCGCGAAGGCGGCGAAGCCGGTCACGCCGGCTGCTGCAGAGGCAATTGCGACGAAGGAGGCGCAGCGCGCGCGCACGAGCCAGATCAAGCAGTTGAAGCAGGCGGTGCAGAAGCTCGAGCAGGAGATCGAACGGCTCGAGACGCGCAAGGCCGAGATCGAGTCGCTGCTCTCGCAGCCCGAGATCTGGCACGACGTCCCGCGTTCGTCGGCGCTGTCGCGCGAGCTGGACGAGAATGCCGCGCGGCTCGCCGTCGTGTCGCCGCAGTGGGAGCAGAAGGCCGAGCAACTGCAGGCGCTCGAGTCGGCGTGACGGCGAACGGCCCCCGCACGGCGCCGGCCTGCCGCAGCCTGCGGGCCACGAAATCAACGACCACCGCCACCGTCCCGTCCTTCCATCGCCGCTTCAGCGCGTAGCGGACGCGACCAGGCCCTGGCAGCCTCGGCCGGCCTCGTCTCTAATCGCCGGGAGAGGAATTGCCATGCTCACCACACTGACGAACGTGACGCGCCCAGCCGTGGCGCGATCGTTCCTGCTCGTCGGCTTCGCGTGTGCATGCGTGGCAACCGCGAGGACGCAAACACACCTGATCACCTGGGGTGCGACGGTGGCGGACAGTCGGTTGCACGCAGAGTCGTTCGTCCAGGTGGTAGCGGGTTGGGGGCACTGCGTTGCCCTGCGCGGTAGCGGCAGCGTCGCGGCCTGGGGCGCCAACGCGTCCGGCCAGTGTAACGTGCCGGCGCTGCCGCTCGGACTCACCTACGTCGAGGTGGCAGGAGGCGGGAGACACACCGTAGCGCGCCGCAGCGACGGCAGCGTCGTCGCCTGGGGCCTCAACTTCGATGGCCAGTGCAACGTGCCGGCAGTGCCGTCCGGCCTGACCTACGTCGAGATCGCGGCGGGTGACGATCATTCCGCGGCGCGCCGCAGCGACGGCACCGTCGTGGCCTGGGGGCGCAACACCCGTGGCCAGTGCAATGTGCCGGCCCTGCCGCCGGGCCTCACCTACGTCGAAGTCGCCGCAGGCGGCGAAAACACCGTGGCGCGCCGCAGCGATGGCAGCGTCGTGCAGTGGGGCTATGTAGTGGTCCCCGTACCGATACTGCCGCCTGGGCTCACCTACGTCGAGGTGGCGGTAGGCTACTCCCACATCGTGGCGCGCCGCAGCGACGGCAGCGTCCTGGCGTGGGGTGGCAACTCTTCTGGTCAATGCAACGTGCCCGCACTGCCGCCTGGACTCACCTACGCCGAGGTGGCAGCAGGTCAGGACATCACCGTGGCACGCCGCAGCAACGGCAGCGTCCTGGTCTGGGGTGACATCTCCTCCGGTGTGTCCAACGTGCCGGCCCTGCCGCCGGGACTCACCTATGTCGAGATCGAGGTGGGCATGAGCCACATCGTGGCGCGACGCAGCGACGGCAGCGTCGTGGCCTGGGGCAGCAACGAGAACAGTGAGTGCAACGCACCGGCACTGCCGCCTGGACTCTCCTACGTCGACGTCGCGGCGGGTGAGTTCTACGTCGTGGCACGCCGCAACGACGGCAGCCTCGCGGCGTGGGGTGACAACTATTATGGCCAGTGCAACGTGCCGGCGCTGCCGCCCGGCATTGTCTATGCCGAGGTTGCGCCGGGAAGCACACACACCGTGGCCCGCCGCAGCGACGGCAGCGTCGTGGCGTGGGGTTACAACGCGTACGGCCAGTGCACCGTGCCCGCGCTGCCACTCGGTCTCACCTACGTCGAGGTGGCAGCAGGCGGGGCACACACCGTAGCGCGACGCAGCGACGGCAACGTCCTGGCCTGGGGCCTCAACTACTACGGCCAGTGCAACGTGCCGGCGCTGCCGCCCGGACTCACCTACGTCGAGGTGGTGGCGGGTTGGGACCATACTGTGGCGCGACGCAGCGACGGCAGCGTCCTGGCCTGGGGCCACAACCAATCTGGCCAGTGCAACGTGCCAGCACTGCCGCCTGGACTCACCTACGTCGAGATCGCGGCGGGTTACAATTGCACCGTCGCGCGCTGCAGCGACGGCACAGTCGTGGCATGGGGCTCATCTACTCTCAGCGTGCAGCCCGCACTGCCGCCCGGGCTCACCTATGTCGGAGTGACGACAGGCTTCGCACCACACGCCCTGGCACGACGCAGCGACGGCAGCGTCGCCGCCTGGGGCGCCAACTCTGCGGGTCAGTGCAACGTGCCACTGCTGCCGCCGGGCATGACCGTCTCGCGGATCGGGGCGGGCCGAGTGCAGTCCGCTGCCATCATCCAGTCTGGCGGTTTCAACACGTTCGCCGCGGGCTGTCCCGGCAGCGCCGGCGTGACCCGACTCGATGCCGCGCCGCCGCGCGTTGGAGCCACCACCAACATCGCACTCCAACCGCTACCGCAGAACGTGGCGGTGCTCGTCTTGGGCTTCAGCAACGTGACTTCCGCCTTCGGTTCGCTGCCGCTGGACCTGACCAGCTTCGGCATGCCGGGCTGCCTCGCCCGCGTATCGCTGGACTGCTCGGCGCTCGTCCAGGGCGCCGGCGGTACTGCCACCTACACGCTCACGGTCCCGGGTCTGCCCGCACTCGTGGGCTTCATCGCGCACGGCCAGGCGATCGTGTTCGACCCCGCCGCGGGCAACCCCGCAGGTCTCGTGATGTCCGACGCGATCACATTCGTCGTCGGCCCGTAGGATCCTGGCTACTCGATGCCCTCGTCGACGAGCTGTTCGGCGAGCCTGGCCGGGTTGTCCGCGAAGGCGACGCGATGATCGCGATCCGCTCGCAGCAGAGCTTGCCCTCGCGCATGTGATGCCGAGGAAGATCGAGTCCGAGCCGAGACGGCTATGCTCCCCACCACCATGCAACGACATCTCCGCCGCGCCGCGGCGCTCGCGCTCATGGTCGCCTGCAGCCTGGAACTCCGAGGTCAGGCCGACATCGCGACACCGCCCACAGTGCCGCCTGCACGATGCAGGCTGCTCGTGTTCGGCGACCCCAGCAAGTCCAGCCCGCCTGAGCAGCTGGCGCTGATGGAACGGTCGATCGCCGGCGTAGCAGCGGCGTTCGCCGCCCACGGCTTCGAGGTGGACCTCGTGCCGACCGAGGATCTGAGCGCCAGCGTGGTTCGAGAGCGCCTCGCCGAGTACGAGCGCACGCTGACGAAGGAGGACACGTTCGTCCTCTACTCCCACAGCCATGGCGGACCGCTCGGCACGTTCTTCGGCGGCTGGGTGTGGTTCGCCGAGCGCATCCTCGCGCTGCCGGCGCGCAACGTGATCGTGCTGACGATGTCGTGCCAGTCGGGAATGCTGACGGACAGGTTGCTCGCCCGCAAGGCGAAGTGGGAAGGCCGCCGTGCTCTGGGCCGCAGCCTCGTCGTGCTGACACCCGTCGACGCGAGCCAGAACGCGGGCCCGTCGCCGGAGCCCGGCATCGGCAATCCGTTCACGCACGCGGTGATCACGGCGGTGCAAGGCGCCGCCGACGGTTGCTCCGGCCGCGAACGCAATGGCCGCGTCGAACTGCAGGAGCTCGTCGACCACGTGCTCGCCGTCACGCGCGCGAAGAGCCGCGACCAGAGCCATCACCCGCAGTTCGCCGGCGTGTTCCCGGCAGAAGCGAAGTTCGTCACCGCGACGCCCCAGGCCGCGGCACCGCCGCACGGCGCGCCGGAGCCGGCCGCCCCGGGGCTCGCTCCGACCGAGCTGCCCGCGCCTGCCGCGCTGCGTGCGGTGACCGCGTGGACGATCGAGTCGCGCGTGCTCGGCGAACGCCGCCGCGCGTTCGTCGCGCCTCCGCCGGGATACGACGCGAACGCAACGGCGCGCTATCCGGTCCTGTATCTGCTCGACGGCGGTATCGACGAGGATCTCGTGCACGTCGTCGAAGCCGTGCACTTCGGCTGCACGTGGGACCTGCTGCAGCCGATGTTCGTCGTCGGCATCGAGAACACCGACCGCCGCCGCGACTTGACCGAGCCGACCGAGGTCGAAGCCGAGCGCGCGGCAGTACCGCGCGCCGGCGGTGCGGCTCGGTTCCGCGAGTTCTTGCGCGCCGAGCTGATGCCTGCGGTCCGCGCGCGCTTCCCCACCGACGGCCGCGACGCGCTCATCGGCGAGTCGCTCGCCGGCCTGTTCGTCGCAGCGACGTTCGTCGAAGCGCCTGAGCTGTTCGACGACTACATCGCGCTGTCCCCGAGCCTCGGGTGGAACGGCCGCGCCGTCGTGCGCCGCGCGGGCGACCGCCTGCCGGCGCTCGCGGACGCGAAGGCGAACGTGTACTTGGCGACGGCCGACGAAGCCGACATCGTCGGCGCCGTCGAGGACTTCGTGGGCGTGCTGCGCCAGCAGCTCCCGGCGGGGATCACGCTCGAGTACCACCCTATGCCCGCGGAGTTCCACGACACCGTGTTCCGCGCCGCCGCGCCGCGCGCGCTGCGCCGGCTGTTCGGACGCCGCAACTGAGGACAGCCCCCGCGGGCTGCGCCTCGAAGCGCGCGCGGATCAGCAGCCACACGAGCCGAGGCGTCCGCTACTTCTTCGGCGCGCCCTTCTCCGGCGGGACCGCAGCGACGTCGACCTGGAACTCTGGCCGCACGATCTGCTTGCCCGCCTCCTTCTCGACCTTGACCAGCAGGTCGCGCCCGGGTGCTCGCGAATCTCCTTCGTCAGACTCGGATCGTCGTCGAACACAATCCCCCCGACGAACAAACTCTGCGTGCCGAGGTCGACGTGCACGTGGATGTGTTCGGGCGTCGTCGAGCGCGGGTAACCACCCGGCCGGATCGTGTGCAGCACGAACTGCTAAACGCCTCCCAGTTGACAAGCAAGGCAGGTGTGCAAGCTCCACGGGCACGATCGCGAGACACACTCCTCGTGGACAATTCCCAGCCGGTCAAAAGCTCCCGATCGTCAGGGTCAACGCGTTCGTACCGGTCAGCGCCGTGATGCTGCCGGTGCCGCTGAGCTCGATGGGCACCACCTGCTGGTGGAGAACCACGCCAGCGAGCACGACGCTGTTTGGAATTACGAGCTGCGCCTGCACGATGCCGGCCGCAGGCACGTACAGATCGAGCAGGTCGGGACTCACGAGCAGCGTGCAACCCGGCACACCCTGCGGCAGGATCGACGGCATGGGGATCGATATGGTGCTGAACCCGCGCACACCGACTGCGAGCGCAGGCGCCGGCATCCCGGTCGCGACGGAGCGAAACGTAGACCCGATCCACGGCAGCGACGTGACGGCCAGCACGTTGGGGCCACCGGAGCCAGTGCAGCCGGCGCCGTAGGAGACAGCCGTGGCAGGGCACGTTGTCGTGAGCCGCGCCACGTATGCGGAGACGGCGCCGTTGACGACAGTGAAGCCGCCGCCACCCACGAGGTCCCCGTTCGGAAGCGTCGTGAGGGCGCGCACGACGTCGTTCATCCCCGAAGCCAGCGCCGACCAGCTCGTGCCATTCCAGCGCGCGATGTAGTTCGCACTCACGCCTCCGGCGGCCGTGAAGTAACCGCCTGCCACGATGTCGCCGTTCGGCAGCGTCGTGAGGGCGTACACGTACATGTTCATCCCCGATCCCAGCGCCGACCAGTTCGTGCCATTCCAGCGCGCGATGTAGCTTGCACTCACGCCCCCGGCGGTCGTGAAATAACCGCCCGCCACGAGGTCCCCGTTCGGCAGCGTCGTCAGGGCGTAGACATTGCCATTCGTTCCCGAGCCCAGCGCCGACCAGCTCGTGCCATCCCAGCGCGCGATGTAGTTCGCACTCACACCTCCAGCCGTCGTGAACGCACCACCCGCAACGAGGTCCCCGTTCGGCAGTGTCCTTAGGGCGAGCACGATGCTGTTCATCCCCGAACCCAGAGCCGACCAGTTCGTGCCATTCCAGCGCGCGATGTAGCTTGCACTCACGCCCCCGGCGGTCGTGAAATCACCACCCGCCACGAGGTCGCCGTTCGGCATCGCCGCGAGGGCGCCCACCCAGCCGTTCAACCCCGCACCCAGCGCCGACCAGCTCGTGCCATTCCAGCGCGCAATGTTGTTCGCGCTCACGCCCCCGGCAGTCGTGAAATTACCACCCGCCACGAGGTCGCCGTTCGGAAGCACCGCCAAGGCATAAACGATGTAGCCAATCCCCGAACCCAGCGCCGACCAACTCGTGCCATTCCAGCGCGCGATGTAGTTCGCACTCACGCCCCCGGCGTTCGTGAACGGACCACCCGCCACGACGTCCCCGTTCGGCATCGCCGCGAGGGCCTGCACGTAGCCGTTCAACCCCGAACCCAGCGCCGACCAGCTCGTGCCATTCCAGCGCGCGATGTTGTTGTTCGCACTCTGAGGTCCCGTCAACGTGAATTGGCCACCCGCCACCAGGTCCCCGTTCGGCACCGTCGTGAGGGCCTGCACGTAACCGAACATCCCTGAACCCAGCGCCGAACCCAGCGCCGACCAGCTCGTGCCATTCCAGCGCGCGATGCCGTTGGCACTGAAGCCCCCGGCGGTCGTGAAATTACCACCGGCCACGAGGTTCCCGTTCGGCAGCGTCGTCAGGGCGTAGACACTGCTATTCGTTCCCGAGCCCAGCGCCGACCAGCTCGTGCCATTCCAGCGCGCGATGTAGTTCGCACTCACGCCTCCCGCCGTCGTGAACCAACCACCCGCCATGAGGTCCCCGTTCGGAAGCACCGTCAAGGCCCAAACCCACGGGAAGAGTCCGGTGCTGCTCACCCCCGCACCCAGCGCCGACCAGCTCGTGCCATTCCAGCGCGCGATGTTGTTCGCACTCACGCCTCCCGCCGTCGTGAAACCACCA
>Ga0075418_10007829_pt1 | contig 12009 bp, 7 predicted proteins | sample SoiMetdeltSBSDD2_FD_81776 | JGI IMG/M metagenome (GOLD analysis project Ga0075418, IMG submission 81776) | Bulk soil microbial communities from a Populus tree surrounding site in Tennessee, USA - Soil MetaG P. deltoides SBSDD2 | ecosystem: Environmental > Terrestrial > Soil > Tree plantation...
CCTGGAAGAGATCCGCGAGGGCTTCTACAGCCAGAAGAAATTCCTCGCCGCCGCGGCCACGGCGGTGCAACAAGGCAGGTTCCGCCTCGGCAACGTGGAGTTCATGCCCGGAGCCTATTGGGCGGTTCTGGAGCGCAATCGATGACGGTGCGCTGGGTGTGGCTGCTGGTGCTGGGGCTGGCGCTTCTCGCCGGTTGGCGGCTGGAGTCCGTGTCGTGGCAGCACCAAGCGGGAGCGAGTCCGGTTGCGATCGAGGATCGGCGCGAACATCGTTTCCGGAACCTGACGTACTCGCAGACCGAGCACTTGCTCGACGCCTTGTTGCGCCGCGCCTACGCGGCGACGACGCCGAAGGAGCGGGCCCTGGCCCTGGCGCGCGTCGCCACACTGCAGCGCGAACGGGGACTGCAGGAAGCGGCGGAAGCGGCGGCACGGGAGGCGCTGCAGCTCAGCCGAAGCGATCCAGAGGTGCGCGCCCTTCTCTCCGGCCCGCTGCGTCTCGAGGACATCGAGCCCCGGCCCTAGGCGCGAGGGCTCAAGGGCGGAGCGACTTGCGCGCGCGCTCCTGGCCGTGCAGAGGCCGCAGGAAGTAGACGCCTCGTCCGGTGGTGCGTCCGTGCGCGTCCCGCCCATCCCAGTGCGGGATAGGCTCGGTGTTCGGCTCGAGCCGGCAAACGAAGCGTCCGCGCACGTCGTACACGGCGATGGCTGCCGGCGTGACCTCGGAGCGGACCGCATTCCCGCCTCTCGTGTCGAATCCCCCTGGCATCCCCTGCGGCGCGAGAGGTGGCTGCAAGCCACCAGGGTGCGGGCCTTGGCCTGCGTGTGGTGGGCTCGGAGTGTCGCCGGGAGGCAGACGGCCGAGACCGCGCGTCGTCGCCACCCACAGATGACCGGCGGCATCCTGGTCGAGGGCGCGCACCTGCGCTCCGGGAAGCCCCTCCAGGACACCGCGCAAGCTCCAGGTACCGTCGGCGCCGAGAATCCACAAGCCACGATGGGTGCCGCAGGCGACTTCTGTGCCCCACCACTGCACGTCCAAGAGAAAGGCGTCGGGTGATCCCGGCACCGGTTGCAGGAGAGCACCATCCCACAAGGCCAGCCCGCGATCGGTGGCGACGGCGATGTGGCCACGGCCATCGCGGCTCAAGCTGCCGAAGTACGCGCCCAGGAGAGCGCTGGAACAGGGGGGCTGGAGCCAGGTCTCTCCTGCATGGAAGGCGAGACCGGCGTACGACGCGCTCGCCCACAGCGTGTCGCCGGCGCCGATGAGGTCGACGACCGTGTGGGCTCCAGGCCAGAGCGGTAACTCCTCCCAAGCGCCGCCGCGGCGGGCGTGCAGACCGGCGTCGCCGCCCACCCACTGCAGGCCGCGGGCGAACGCCTGGGTCGCGATGTGCGTCGGTGCGCCAGCAACGGGCACGAAGTGCGGTGAACCGGCCGCTGCTTTACGCACCGACGCGTAGGGGATGCGGGGCAGATGGGGCATCAACGGCGCGTCGCGGCGCACGAAGAGACCCGCCGTCGCAGTGCCCACGAAGAGCGTGTCCCCGAGGAAGAGAAAGCTCGTGATGTCCGCCGGTGGCAACCCTTGCTCGGCGCCGAAGTGGGCCCAGTCGGGATCGAGGAAGCAGCTCGCCATTCCGAAGGGATGCCCGAACCAAGCGCGGGCACCGCTCGCCTCCGAGCGCGCCAGCAGGGCGAGAGTGAAGTTCGCCGCAGGACCGGCGGGCAAGAGCAACTCCTGGCCGGTGAGCGAGGACACCTGACTGCCTGCACTCCACCAGATCTCGCCACGCGTTCGCGCCAGCGCCACCACGGGTCCGGCGATGCCGGCGACGAGAGTGGCGTCTTCCTCCAGGCGGTCGAGGTGGAGGCGAGCCAAGCCGGCATCGAGACCGACGTAGAGGAAGCCGTCCTCGCCTTCGACGAGAGCGTGGCAGCGTTGGGCGAGAAGCGGACTGGCAGGGAAGGCGTGGACGCCGAGGTCCGATCCGATCCAGGCAAGGCCTCGATCGGTGGCGACCCACAGGCGCCCACGCGAGTCGGCGAGCAGCTGGCGGACGCGGTGCGACGGGAGTCCGTCTTCCTGCACGAAGCGGAGCCAGCGTTCGCTCTCGCTCGTCCGGCGCAGGAGCCAGACACCGTCGTTGTCGACGCCGGCGGCGAGGCCGAGGGGGAAAGGCGGTGCACCGGCCTTGTCGAGGCGTTGCGGGTCGGTGTGGCGCACGGCGCCGAGCCAAGAGGTGAAGAGCGCCAGAGCCACGACGCGGCCCGCCCGAGTGGGGACGAGCAAGGAATCCAGGCGCTCGCCCTCCCAGAGAAGGAGCTGCGCCCGATCCCCGCCGGCGAAGAGTCGTCCTACGGGAAGCGCCAGGCACGCCGAGAGAGAGGGTCCGCGTTCGTCGGTACGGGCGAGGACGGAGTGCCACGGTCCCTCCATCGAGCCGCGGGCCATGCCGTTCGCCGTGGCCACACCGAGAACCTCTGCATCCGGCGCGAAGCTCGCGGCGAGAGCGAGATGACTCGGCAAACCCTCCGCGGTGGTGAGATGCCGCGTGCGGCCGCTCGGCAGATCCCAGAGGACGACGCCGCCTGCAGTGGCGGCAGCCAGCACATCGACGCCACCCGTCAGGCCGTAGATCGGCGCGGGCCGGGTCCACACGCTCTGCGCCGGCGCCACGCTTGCCCAAGTGGCGCCGACAAGGAAAGCAACGGAAGCGGAGAGTCGCATGCTTCGCCAAGAGAGGTGAGACCGGGGAACGTCAGGAGCCCAGGCAACGGCCGTGCCGCCCCGCCTCCGCATCCTGCAAGGCTGCGACGGAACACGATGTCCACCCGGGCGACGCTCGCCGTCATCGTGCGATGCAGGGCACGAGCAGTTCCTGTGGTTTCCAGCGCTTCCCCATGCTGCCTCGCCCTGGGCAGCACGATCTTTGCTTGTTCTATCGGGGGGCCTTCCCTCGCGTCACGGGGGCGAATGGAATGCTGCAAGGCTTGCTCAGCGGGGCCATCCTGGCCGGCAACATGGCGACGGTCGCGCTGCCGATCGATTCGGTCGAGGTGTACTACCTCACCCACGATTACGCCGCGGTGGTGCGCCTGGTGGAGGCCAAAGAGAGCCCTCCGATGCACGATCAGCTCCTCCTCGGCTGGTCGTACTACCGCTTGGGACAGATGGAGCGAGCCAAGGCGGCGTTCGAAAACGGCCTGCAGATCGCGCCTGCCAGCCTGGAGCTGCTGAACGGCCTCGCTTTTGCGCAGTACCGGCTGGGGCAGGCGACGGCGGCGGAGACCAGCTTCCGAGCGGTCCTGGTGCGGAGCCCCGAGCGGGTGGAGAGCCAGAGGGGGCTGGCCTTCGTGCTCTTCACCACGCAGCGCTTCGAGGAGTGTCTGCCGATGTTCGATGCCTTCTGGCGCCAGGATGGGAGCGACAAAGAGGCCGAATATCACTTGGTCAAATCGGTGGACGGGCTGCTTTCCAGCTGGCAGCAACAGAAGAAGACGCTGGCGCAGATGGTGGAGCAAGCCTGGCAGTACGAAGCCGCAGGCAACCGGAGATCGGCCTTCGAGATGTTCCAGTGGATCGTGCAGGTCGAACCCTTCCATCCCGGCGCGCGGCTGGGCCTGGGGACGCTGGGGCCGAGCTTCGGGCACGAGGCCGAAGCGCGCGCCGCTCTGGAGAGCCTGCTGCGGGAGAACTCGAAGGACGGCGACGCGCGTCTGGCGCTGTCGCGCCTGCATCTGCAGGCCGGCCGTTCCAAGGAGGCGGAGAAGGAGCTCAAGCGCTTCCTCGATGCCCACCCGAAAGATCCGCGGGGCGAGGCTTTGCGCGACGAGATCGCGGCGCGCCGCACCGGGGAGGCCGTGCCATGACGAGGCTGGCGCGTCAGGCAGGCCGTCGCACGAGAGTGCTCGCGCTCGTTCTCTGTTGCGGGTGCGCGGTGGCGACCGCTGCCGGCCGGGCCTCGGCCCAGGCAGAGGCGGCGCGTGCCGCCGAGGCCGGGACGGACCGCGATCGCTGGCTGGCCGAAGGCGATCGGCTCGTCGAGGCTGGCAAGTACGAGGAAGCTCGCGAGGCCTACCTGCACGCCGATCAAGTGCGTCCCAACGATCCGGTGGTGCTGGCGAAGCGGGCGGCGCTGGAGCTACGCCGGGGAAACCCCGCCGAGGCCGTCGATCTGTACGGCCGGACCTTGGCGCTGCAACCGGGTTACTACGACTTCCGCGTCGGCCTGGCGCGCGCCCTCGCCGCCGATGGGCGCTTCGACGGCTCGATCAAGGAATGGGAGGGGCTGCTGCAGTCGCACCCGGTGGACTACGTGGTGCTCCTCGGCGCGGCGCAGACCTCGGGCTGGGCGGGACAGTTCGATCGCGCCATCGTTTTCTACGAGCGCTTGCTCACCCATCACACCCACAGCATCGAAGGTCTGTTGGGTCTGGCGAGCGTGCTGGCCTGGAACGACGAGTTCGAGCGCTCCATGGACATCTACAAGCGCGTGCTCGCCATGGATGGGAAGAACCGGGAAGCCAAGATCGGCATCGCCCGAGTCTACGGCTGGCAGGGGAAACTGCAGGAGGCGCGCACGCAGTACGAGATGCTCCTCGGCGAGACGCCGAACGACCGCATCCTGCTGGTGGACTACGCCAAGGTGCTGGCCTGGAGCGAGGAATACGACGCGGCCATCCGCATCTACGAGCAGGTGCTGAAGGCGGACCCGGACAACACCGAGGCGCGACTCGGCCTGGCCCGCGTCGTGGCCTGGAATGGTGACCTCGACCGGGCCGAGCAGATCTACGATGCCGTCCTCGAAGAGCAGCCGCGCAACCGCGACGCGGTGATGGGCAAGATCCAGATCATCCACTGGGGCGGGCGCCCGCTCGGTGCCAACCGCAAGGGCACGCCCGAGGACGCGGCGCCGCCGAAGCCCACGGCGAAGAACCAAGCTGCGCCCAAGCGCTCCGGGTCGTAAACCAACGCCGCGAGAGATGCGATTCCCCCGCGGGCTTCAAACAACGCAGGCGGAAGGTACGAATGGCTCGCTCGCAAGGGTTGGCGGCCGCCTGCGTAACTCGCCCGCGGAGGAATCGCATCTCTCGCGAGTGCAGAGCGCCATGCGGCGGGCCAGACGGGCGGCGTGGTGTCTCGCTGCGGTTCGATGGGCCGCGATCGGGCGGGGGCTCCGGCGGCCGCAACGGGCCGGCCGAGGCATGAACGGGCAACTTGCGGCCCCATGCGGCGCGCTCCGGGCCGTGATGGTGCGTGGTACGCCCATTGCAGCGTGTCTCTGGAATCCGCGCCCGATTCCGCGACCATCGTCCCGGAGTCGGAGCGGTCGGGAGGCTTGGCGGGCATGGCGCGCACGAAGTCGATTCTCCTCGTGGAGCAGGACAACGCCATCGTCAAGTTTGTCACCCTCATTCTGGAGAACGAGGGTTACCGCGTCTTCACGGCGCGGGATGGCGAGGAGGCGCTGCAGAAGGTGCGGCAAGCGCCACGGCCCGATCTGGTGCTGCTCGAGATCGTCCTGCCGCGCAAGAACGGCTACCAGGTGTGCCGGGCCCTCCGGGAGGACAAGGCGCTGCGCACCCTGCCGGTGGTCTTCCTCTCGGCGAAGAGCCAGCCCAGCGATCGCTTCTGGGCCAAGCGCGTCGGGGCCGACGGCTTCGTGGCCAAACCCTTCGATCCGGCGGATCTGGTGCGCGAGATCCGCTCGCGCCTGAAGAAGCCCCAGCTGGCGACTGCGTGAATCGCCGCGCCGGGAAGCGAGGCGAGACGCTTGCTCGACCGCATCGCCACCCTCCTGCTCCAGGTGTGTCTGGGCGCAGCGGGGCTCGCCCTCGGCCTCTACGTCCTGCGCGAATGGAGCCTGCGTCTCCGTGAACGCCGGCTGCAGGCGCGGGTGCAGCATCTGAAACAACTCTTCGCCGAGCTCGACGCCGAGAGCGCCGTGGCCTATCGGGCGGCGCGGCGGCGGCCCGAGGTGCTCCGCGACCTGGACGCGCTCGAGCGCTTGTTGGCCGAGCGCCGTTCTCAGCTCGGCCCCACGAGCAGCGCCGAGGAGATCCAGGCGCTCTACGCCTCCTACGACGAGCTCGGCCTGCTGGAGCGCACCATTCATCGACTCGGCCACGGCAGGCGCTGGGCCGAGCGCGCCTTCGCCGCGCGCATGCTCGGCGAGATCGGCCACGTCCGCGCCGTCGACTCCCTCATCCGGGTCATGCGCGACACGCGGGAGGAAGACCGCGACGTACGCATGGCGGCGAGCCGGGCGCTCGGGCGCATCCGCGATCCGCGGGCCCTGGAGCCCCTCGTCGAGGCGCTGGGGTTGCCGGAGAGCTGGCTGCCGCCGCGCATCGCCGAGATCCTCCTCGAGTTCGGCGAGGCGGCGTGCGAGCCGCTGCTGCGCAAGCTCGCCGAGCGCGGCGAGGTCAACACCCGCGCCTGGGCGGCCGAAGTTCTGGGCCAGCTCAAGCACCCACGCGCCGTGCCGGCGCTGCTCGCCTGTCTCGCCGATCTCCACGACCAGGTGCGTTCTCGCGCCGCCGGCGCCCTCGGCAAGATCGGCGATCGCCACGCCGTGCCCGAGCTCATCCACCTCATGCTCGGCGATCCGGTGCCGTACGTGCGCATCCAATCGGTGCGGGCCCTCGGCGCCATCGGCGATCCCCGCGCTCTGCATCATCTCATCGACTCGCTGAAGGACGGCGAGTGGTGGGTGCGCGTGCGCGTCATCGAGGCCCTGGAGCAGCTGGGAGAACGAGCCGTCGAGCCCTTGCTGCTGGCGCTCGAGGATCCGGATACGGAAGTGCGGCAGCGCGCCGCCATGACGCTGGAACGCCTGGGCGTGCTCGACACCCTGCTCGAGTGCGTCGGCGATGGCGACGTCGCGGCGCGGGAGAAGCTGGTCGCCGCCGCCCAGTCGGGAGTGGTGGAGATCCTTGTCGCCGCGCTGGCTCACAGCAATCCGCGCGTCCGTTACGCGGTGGCGGAGATTCTCGGCGAAGTGCCCCACGCCACCGTGGCGGCGGCGCTGATCGAGCGGCTGCAGCAGGAGCAGGCGGCCCCCATCGTGGCGGAGCTGCTGCGCTCGCTGGCGAAGCTGCGGGAGGAGAAGGCGGCCGAGCCCATCAGCCGCCTCCTCGGGCACGGGAACGAAACGATCCGGGTGGAAGCGGTGCGGGCGCTGGAGCGTATTCCGTTCCCGAATCCGAACGAACTCCTCGCTGCCGCGGTGCGCGACCCGCAGCCGCGGGTGCGTGGCGGCGCCGCGGTGGTGCTCGGGCGCGTGGGTGACCGCAACTCGGTGCCGGCGCTCCTCGAGCTGCTCGGCGACTGCGACGCCGCGGTGCGCGCCGAGGCGGCGCGCGCCCTCGGCCTGCTCCGCGCCAGCGAAGCGGTGGCGCGCCTGGTGGACGCCTTCCACGACTTCGCTCCGGAAGTGCAGATCGCTGCTGCCCGCGCCCTCGGGCAGATCGGGGTGCCCGATTGCCTGGAGACCCTGGTGCGCGGCCTCGAGAACGCCAGCGCCGAGCTCGGCGACGCCATCGCCTGGGCTCTCGGGCAGATCCAGTGGCAGGACCCGGATCGGGTCATCGACGTGCTCTTCCAGGGGGCCGATCGCACCAGCCGCCTCGGCGTCATCGACGTGCTCGGCCAGCTCGGGCACGACACCGGGCGCGAGCTGGTGCGCGCCATGCTCGGCGATGGGGACGCCGAAGTGGTGTGCAAGTCGGTGCACGTCCTCGGCGACCTGCAGGATCGGGAAGCGGTTCCCGATCTCCTCGAGCTCCTGCGCAGTCCGGCGGAGGCAGTGCGCCTCGAGGTCCTGGACGCGCTGGCGCGCATTCAAGACGGGGGGGCGCTGCCGGCCATCCGCGCTGCCGTCTTCGATCCCTCGGAAGCAGTGCGCGGCCGCGCCGTGCTGGTGCTCGCGGCACTGCGCGACCTGGCCTCGGCGGATGTCATGCGCGGCGTGCTGGTGTCGCTGCGCTCGAGCGAGGAGATGCGCGGCTACGCCCTCCTCGGCCTCATGGTGCTCGACCGCGATGCCGATCTGCCGGCGATCCTGGAGACGCTCGAGTCGTTCCCGCTCTACGACTTCCTGCAGGACCGCAAGCGCAGTCAGGATCCGATCCTGCACGCGACGGTGGAGACGGTGCGGGCGGAGCGCGCCGTCGAGTTCGTCGTCGCCTCGCAGAGGTCGCGCACCGAGCTGGAGGAAACGCTGCTGGAAAAGCTGGAGACTTCCCAGGACGAACGCATGCGCGTGAAGGTCATTCGCACCCTCGGCTTCCTGCGCAGCCCGTCGAGCTACCCCGCCGTGCTCCGCACCTTCCACAAGGATCCGAGCGAGGAGGTGCGCATCGCCGCCCTCACTTTCCTGGGTGAACGGGCGCCGCGCGACGACTTCATGCGCCTGCTCCTGGAGGGCTTGAAGGACCTGCAGCCCCGGGTGCGGACGGAGGCGCTGCGGCGCCTGCACGACGCCGACCTCGACGAGGCCCTGCAGGTCGTCGTCTGGCAGCTCGACACGGAGGACGAGGGGTTGCTGGCAGCGCTGGCCGAGTTCCTCGGCGGGCTCGCACCAGCGCGGATCGAGGCCTTCCTCGACGGCGTCATGGGGCTCGAGCTCTCACCGCGGGCGCGCCAGGCGCTCGTGCGCGTCCTCGGTCGGGCGCGGCTGCACGGCGCGGCGGCGCTGCTCGAGGCGTTCCTCGAGGATGGTTCGCCCGAGCTGCGGCGCACGGTCACGGGCTCGCTGGGGCAGCTGCCGGCCCGCCAGTCCCGCCGGCTCTTGCAGGCGTGCCTGCAGGATCCGGATCTCGCCGTGCGCACCGAAGCGCTCGATGCGGCTGCCGCTCTCGGCGCCACCACAGCGCTGGCGACATTGCGGCAAGCGCTGGAGGACCCAGCCGCGGAGATGCGGCGCCGGGCGCTGCTGCACCTGGCACGTCTCCGCCCCGAGGCGGCGGTGCAGGACTTCCTCGATCTGTCGCGCGATGCGGAGCCGCAGGTGCGGGCGGCGGCGTTGGCAGCGCTGGCCGTGGAGGGGAGCCATAGCGTCGAGGAGGTCGTCGGCCCGAAGGACGTGCCGCTCATCGCGGCGGCGCTGCGGGAAATCCATCCGGCGGAGTTCTTGGAGAAGCGCCTCGCGGCGTCCCGCACCGTGGGCGAACGGCTCGGCGCCTTGCGGGCGCTCTTCTTCCGTGATCCCCATAGCCGGGCACGGGCCCTGACCGCGGCGCGGGTCGACCCGTCGAAGCGCGTCCGCGCTGCCGGCGCGCGGCTCGAGGAGATCTTGCAGGTGTGGCTGCTGTCCCCCGAGGCGGCCGAGCACCTGGGGGCGACACCGCTCGCTCCGGTGACGGCGCTGCCGCAGCGGGCGGGAGCGTAGCCCCATGTATCATGACCTGGCGCTTTTCTTCACCTGGTCGTTCTTGGTCTATTTCCTCGCCTATCATAGTTTTAATTTCATGCTCCTCATTCTCGCCTTCTTCGATGTGCGGCGCGGTCTCTGGCTGCGCGCTCTGGATGCGCCGGATCTGCTGCTCAAGTCGCCCTACACGCCGCCGCTCTCGATCCTGGTGCCCGCCTACAACGAGGCGGTGACGATCGGGGCGTCGCTCCGCTCGCTGATGGCGCTCCGCTTGCCGCGTTTCGAGATCATCGTGGTCAACGACGGCTCCAAGGACAAGACGCTGGCGGTGCTGCAGGAGTCGTTGCAGCTGCGCCGGCGCGACTTCCCTTACCGTCCGGGCATCGCCACCGCCCGCGTGCGCGGTTTGTACGAGTGCACCCTGCCGCTGCCGCCGGCGGTGGAGCGTATCGTCGTCGTCGACAAGGAGAACGGCGGCAAGGCGGACGCGCTCAACGCCGGCATCAACGCCTCCGCCTGCCCCTATGTCATCTCCATGGATGCGGACTCGCTCATCGATGACGTGGCGTTGCTGCAGATCTTCCGCGTGCTGCTGGAGCGGCGCGACGTGGCTGCCGTCGGCGGGCAGGTGGCGGTGGCCAACGGCTGCCGCATCCAGCAGGGCAAGATCCTGAAGGTGGGGCTGCCGAAGAGCAAGCTGGCGCGCTTCCAGATCATCGAGTACGTCCGCAGCTTCACCGCGGCGCGCACGGCGCTGTCGCGGCTGAACGGGCTGCTCATCGTGAGCGGCGTCTTCTGCATCTTCGAGAAGGAGCTGCTCATCCGCATCGGCGGCTACCTGACCGAGCATCTCAAGTCGCGCCTGGTGCACGAATACGCCGGGCGCGGCTCGAGCACGGTGTGCGAGGACATGGAGATCGTGGTGCGCTTGCACCGGTACCTCCAGGAGAAGGGTCTCAGGAAAGTGATCCTCTCCCTGCCGTACCCCATCTGCTGGACCGAGGTGCCGGAGCGCGCCCGGGATCTGGCGAAGCAGCGCGGGCGCTGGTTCCGCGGCTTCGTGGAGATCCTGGTCTACCACCGGCACATGCTGTTCAACCCGCGCTACGGCACGGCGGGGCTCATCGGCTGGCCGTCGCTCGTCCTCTTCGATTTCCTCGGACTCTTCGTCGAAGCCTTCGGTTATGTGTCGCTGCCCGTGTTCGCAGCGCTGCAGATTCTTTCGTACAAGTACCTGGTTCTCTTCCTCGCCATCGCCTTCGGCTACGGGGCGCTGGTCTCCATGCTCTCCGTTCTCCTCGCCTTCTGGTCCGAGCCGGCAGCGCCCGGCGAGATCCGCGGCCGGCCGCTCCTGGCCTCGCTCCCGGCTCGGGATCTCGCCACGCTGCTCCTCTACTGCCTGTTCGAGAACATTGGCTACCGGCAGATGACGATCCGCTGGCGCTTCAAAGGTCTCGTGGACTACCTGCGGGGCAAGAAGAGCTGGGAGAAGTTCGAGCGCATCGGCTTCACCGAGCAAACGACGCCGGCGTAGACGGCGCCCGAAGCTTCACTCCGGTCGTCAGTCTCCTTTCGTTTTGGTACCACACGGCGAGCTCGCCACGACCGAGGCGCCAGACGACGTCAAGGGGGGCTTTGCCTCGGCAACTGGCCAGACCACCGTGCTCGCCCTGGCGGTGATGAAAGGCGCAAAGAAGGATCAGGTTGTCCGGAGCATCGCTGCCGCCCTGGCTTCGGTAGCGCAGGTGATGCACTTCGAGCTGGGCCCTGGAGGTGCAACCCGGAGCCATGCAGCGGGCGTCGCGGGCGAGAATGGGATCCACCGGCCGGCGCGGCGCTTTCCCGTCGTGTTCCAAGACCCATTCCTCGAGCAACGCGAGCAGCCCCACCCATTCCGGCACCCGTTCGTGCCGCCGGACGAAATGCCGAGCGATCCGTGCCGAAGGCGGCAGGTGGCTGTCGTCAGCAGGTGAGATCCTCTCGTCGTCGGGGCCGCTGAGAGCGCGCCGTGCCGCTTCGATGCAGCCTTGCAGGGCGGTGGCGTCTTCCTCGGGGAGAGCGAAGACGAGGGGGACCTGGAGGAGCGGTCCCTTGCGGACGACGCGTTCGACGAGGCCGTGGGCGAGAGCGAAGGTCTGGTCACAGATGTCGCCGGGGTAACGGAGGAGGGAGCGCTGCCAGGTGGCGTCGTCCATAGGGACAGGCGGGGGCAGGACCGGATTCCGGGACCGCGAGTCGGTGCTCCCCGGCTTCGGAGCTTGTCCGGCGTCTTCGGCGAGCGGAAAACGCCGAGGGTTCTGGCACGGGTCATCGCCCGTGCCAGGCCGGTCCGGCTGCACCTTCCCCAAGCCGCGCTTGCCCGGCGTCGATCCCGAGTACCCCGGCGTCATGGCGCATGCCAAAGCCACCATCGCCAGCAACATCTGGCGGTGCTCCAAGCGCCACTCTTCCCGCAGACGCTTGACCGTGAGCGGGAGCACGTGAGCGAGCCACCGCCGCTGCAGCGCCTCATCCGCTGGCAGGTGTTGCATCCTTCGCACCAGGTGCCCGGCGGCCTCAGTGCCGATCTTGCCCCTCTCGTAGGCATGACGTACGACACCGAGGCGGGGCAGACGTCGCGCCAGACCAA
>Ga0075418_10007831_pt1 | contig 12008 bp, 12 predicted proteins | sample SoiMetdeltSBSDD2_FD_81776 | JGI IMG/M metagenome (GOLD analysis project Ga0075418, IMG submission 81776) | Bulk soil microbial communities from a Populus tree surrounding site in Tennessee, USA - Soil MetaG P. deltoides SBSDD2 | ecosystem: Environmental > Terrestrial > Soil > Tree plantation...
ACCAGCGAGGGTGATGCGCACGAGGCGCTGAACTTCGCCGCGGTGTTCAAGGCGCCGTGCGTGTTCGTCATCCAGAACAATCAGTGGGCCATCTCGGTACCGGTCAGCCACCAGATGGCCGCGCCGTCGATCGCGCACCGGGCGATCGGCTACGGGATGCCGGGCATCCGCGTCGACGGCAACGACGTGCTGGCCTGCTACGCCGTGGTCGCGGAGGCCGCTCAGCGGGCGCGCGACGGCGGCGGGCCGACGCTGATCGAAGCCGTCACGTATCGGATGGGTCCACACACCACGTCGGACGACCCCACCCGGTACCGGTCTGACGAGGAAGTCGCTCACTGGGCCGCCCTGGATCCGATCGCGAGGTACCGCACCTACCTTCAGTCCATCGACGTGTGGACCGAGCGGCTCGAGGAGCGTGTCGCGGCCAAGTCGAAGCGATTGCGAACCGAACTGCGCGAGTCGGTCGTCGGTGCCGACGACTTCGACGTCGGCGAGATGTTCGACACCGTCTACCACGACATCACCCCGGAGTTGGTGCACCAGCGGGAGCAACTGCTGGCCGAGTTGGCGAAGGAGGCGTGACATGACTCAGATCATCGAGCGGCCCCCGATGCGCGGTGACGATGTACCCGAGCCGCGGGGCCCGATGCTGACTAGCGTGCCGCAGGCGCCGACGCTGACGATGGCACAGGCGATCAACCGCGCATTGCACGACGCGATGGCGGCTGACGACCGGGTGCTGGTGTTCGGCGAAGACGTCGCCAAGCTCGGTGGCGTATTCCGAGTTACCGAGGGTCTGGCCGAAACCTTCGGCGAATCACGGTGTTTCGACACTCCGCTGGCGGAGTCGGGCATCATCGGCATCGCGATCGGCATGGCGGTCCGAGGTTTCGTGCCGGTCCCTGAGATACAGTTCGACGGGTTCGCCGCCCCCGCGTTCGATCAGATGGTCAGCCATCTGGCCAAGTACCGGATGCGCACCCGCGGCGACGTCGACATGCCGGTGACCATCCGCATTCCGTCGTTCGGCGGGATCGGCGCGGTGGAACATCATTCGGAGTCCACCGAGAGCTACTGGCTGCACACCGCAGGCCTCAAGGTCGTGGTGCCGTCGACGCCGTCGGATGCGTATTGGCTACTGCGGCAGGCGATTGTCAGCCGGGACCCCGTCGTCTACCTCGAACCCAAACGGCGGTACTGGACCCGCGAGGCCGTCGACACCAACACGCCCGCACTGCCGATCGGACGCGCAGCGGTTCGTCGCGTCGGCGCGGATGTCACGGTGGTGACGTACGGGTCGCTGGTCGCCACGGCGCTCAGCGCCGCCGACCTTGCCGAAGAGCACGGCTGGAGCCTCGAAGTCGTCGACCTGCGGTCGTTGAACCCGCTCGACTTCGACACCGTCGCCGACTCGGTGCGCAAGACCGGCCGCGCGGTGGTGATGCACGAAGGCCCGCGCACGTTGGGCTTCGGCGCCGAGCTGGCCGCACGCATCCAGGAGGAGTTGTTCTACGACTTGGAGGCACCGGTGTTGCGCGCCACAGGGTTTGACACGCCGTATCCACCGGCCCGGCTGGAGAAGTTGTGGCTACCGGGCCCGGACCGGCTGTTGGACTGTGTCGAGCGGGCAATGGAAAAGCCGTGAGCGCCGTAAAGGAGTTCCTCGTTCCTGACTTGGGCGAAGGTCTCGAAGACGCGACGATCACCGGCTGGAGCGTGGCGGTCGGTGACGACGTCGAACTGAATCAGACGCTGTGCACGGTGGAGACCAACAAGGCCGAAGTCGAAATCCCCAGCCCGTATGCGGGGCGCATCGTCGAACTCGGAGGCGCCGAGGGCGACACGCTGAACGTCGGCACGATGTTGGTTCGCATTGCCACCGATGACTTGACTCCGGTGGAGTCGGAGAACGGCACCCCCAAGCGCAAGCCGGTTCTCGTCGGCTACGGTGCCGACGACGACATGGACACCAGCAGGCGGGCGTCGGTCGGTGAACGGCCCCGGGCCAAGCCGACGGTGCGGAAGCTGGCGGCCGAGTTGAACGTCGACCTGTCCGGTGTGACCGGTTCCGGCCCGGATGGTGTGATCACTCGCGAGGATGTCCTCGCTGCGGCGGGCAGGTCTGCGCCAACCCCCGAGATGGTCGCGGTGCGCGGTGTGCAGGCGGAGATGGCGCACCGAATGACGCTGTCGCGCAGGCAGATACCCGATGCGCACGCCGGTGTTCAGGTCGACTGTTCGAGCCTGATCCAGATGCGCGATCGCTTGCGCGACAGCACGGACGACGAGTCGCCGATCACGCCGTTCGTGCTGACCTTGCGGCTGTTGACGATCGCGCTGCGACACCACCCCAACCTGAATTCGACATGGGTGGACACCACCGACGGGCCACAGATCCACTTGCACTCCGCCGTGCATCTGGGTTTCGGCGTGGCGGCGCCACGCGGACTGCTGGTGCCCGTGGTCAGCGATGCGCAGGACAAGACCACTCGGGAGCTGGCGACCGTGATCGCGCGGCTCATCCGCGACGCACGGGCCGGCACGCTCAAACCGTCGGAACTGCAAGGCTCGACGTTCACGGTGTCCAACTTCGGCGCGCTGGGGTTGGACGAGGGCGTTCCGGTGATCAACTATCCCGAGGCGGCCATCCTCGGGATGGGCTCACTCAAGCCGCGCCCGGCCGTCGTCGATAACGAAGTGGTTGTGCGGCCGACAATGTCACTGACGTGTGCCTTCGACCATCGCATCGTCGATGGCGCTCAGGTGGCGGCATTCCTTCGCGAGTTGCGCGACCTCGTCGAGGCGCCGGAACTCGCGCTGCTCGATCTCTAGTCAGCAGGGGTCGCCGGGCGGTGTGTAGTACGGCACGCCCTCGACCGTGTAGCACGGTATCTCGCCGGGAACGTACGGATCGGTGGCCGCCGCTATGGCCACGCCCGTCGCCACGTCCCCGGCGATGTTGGTGCAGCCACCCACTCCGACATGGCGCCCGTGCGCGCCTGCGCAGATGTCGGCCTGGGCCACCGGCGCGACAGCCACGGGCACCACTGCCGCAGCCGCGGCGGCAGTCATTAGCACTGCTGCCAGCTTCTTCATCTCATGCTCCTCTTGCTGACCCGGCCCACCTCAGCGTATGCCGCATTCCTGAAGCCCGGGTCACTTTCGCCGGGCGGCAGCCAACCGTCTTGCGAACTCCGGCGAGGTTATTGAGGCGGCTTGAGGTCCCAATTCGGTGTCGACGGCGATCCGGTGCTGTTCGGTATCGATTACCCCGGGATTGGCGGTCGCGCGCATGGAGGCCTTGGTGGCGATGACCACGCCGCGGGGTGCGGCGGCCGGGCCGGCGGCGAGTTCGCGTGCGGCCGCGACGGGATCGTCGGCGATCTGCAGCGCCAGCCCGTAGCGCACCGCAGCCTCGGCATCGAAGCGCATGCCGAAAAGCAGTGAGGCGCGGGCCACTTGGGGGCCGACGGCGCGCTGCAGCATCCACGTGGCGCCGCCGCCGGGATGGATGCCGAGTTTCTGGAACCGCGGGTCGAAAAGCGCTGCCGGACCGGCGATCCGGACATCGGCGGCCAGTGCCAGATTCAACCCGGCGCCGACGGCGGCTCCGTTGACCGCCGCGATCGTCGGCAACGCACAGTTCGCGACCGCGAGAAAACCGTCATAGATACCGCGCAGGCCATCCTCCGTGGCGGCGCCAAGCGCGGTGAGATCTGCGCCTGCGCAGAACGCTTTGCCTGCGCCGGTCACGATGAGCGCGTGCACATCGAGGTTGGCTTCTGCGCCGTCGACGGCGGCTCGCAGAGCGGCCGAGATCTCCGCAGTAACGGCGTTGCGACGCTCTGGATCGTTCACCGTGATGAGGGCGACGCGATCGTCGACCTGGACCAGTACTGGATCGGACACGGCCTCAGCCTAGTGAGCGGCTCTTTGGGCGTGCGGCCACCGTGATGAGCATGGCGATTGCAATGGCGCCAGCAGCGATGGCGGTGGTTGCGGCCCATCCGAACCACCCGACGGCCGCTGCGCCGAACGCGGTGCCCAGCGTGCCGCCGATGAAGTAAACGAGCATGTAGGCGCTGTTGAATTGGGCCGGTGCGGCCGGGTCGATCGCCAGAACGGTGCTTTGATTGGCAACCTGAGCGGCGAACAGACCGGCGTCGAACACGGCAAGGCAGGCCAATGTGACAGCGGCGTTGGACAGGCATGCGCCCAGCGTCGCCGTTGCGGTCAGCGCAAGGACGAGTCCGACCAGGACAATCCGGCGGGCGCCGACCCTGTCTGTCCACGCGCCGGCGACACGGGTGGCGACGATGCCGAGCAGTCCGGCGAACGCGTAAAGTCCGATGCGCTCCGATGAGTAGGAGAACGGCGGCTGCGACAGCGCGACGCCAAGACCCGCCCACACCGCACAGAACGCGAAAAACCAGAGGGTGCCACGGCCGGCTGCGAGTCGCAGCGGCGCGACGCGGAAATACAAGCCCGGGAGCCTGACAAGCGACGCGAGGTACCCCGAGGTCACACTTCCCGGTGCGCCGGGCAGTACGCGGAAAGCTAGGGCCGCCACGATGGCGCATGCGGCTGCGAAGACGAGAAACATTCCACGCCAGCCGATCTCGTCATTCAGCCAGCCGCCGGCTATTCGACCGGCGAGGATGCCAGCTGAGATCCCCGAGGTTACGATGCCGAGGACTGTGGCGCGTCGCCGCGGATTCGCGAATCGTCCCGCGACCGAACTCAATTGCGCGCCTACCGACGATCCAGCGCCGATGACCCCGACGATGAGGCCGAGTAGCCATGGTGTGCCGGCGACAGCGTTGACGGCCAACGCGATGGCGAGTGCACCGAATTGCGCCGACAGCACATAGCGTGGCGCAAACCGATCGACGAGGGGTACGAGCAGGGCCAGACCGGCGAGGTATCCAAGCGGTCCGCATGCCAGAGCGACGCCAATCGTCGCAAATGATGCATGCAGCGAGCCCGCCACGTCCGCGATTGCGGGTTGAAGGGGATAAATGGTGGAAGTGCCCAGCGCGGCGGCGAGTGCCATGAACCAGACGACAGGTGTCGAGACGACCACGGCGCGAGTGTCGGAGATGACGTCCGTTTGCATGCCACCGACGCTAAGAAGGCGAGCGTCCCCGATGCTGGCGGAATTCGGACACGACGGTGGAGCCGACGCAAACAGGGCCACACCCTCGCGGATGTGACCCCGTCGTGCTCAGATGTGTTGTCGCTGAAAACCCCTCAGCCCGGCGGCGGAGGCACCAGCGGCGGCGCACCAGGTGGCGGAGGTGTGCCCGGCGGTGCTGGCGGGTCGGGCTGGAATTGCACCAGTCCGGGCGGAACGTTGGTCCCCGGTGCAGGAGCGGTACCCGGCAGCGGTTCACCGAGCTGTTCCTGCGGCATCTGGCCCAGCAGTCCGCCCTTGAGCATCCCGGCGCGATACATATCGATGTACCGGCCGAGCCACTCGCGACGGCTGACGTCAGCGTTCTCGTCGCCGGGAGCGACATCGAACTGCTCACACTTGCCGGGCGCCGAGGGCACTAAACATTGCTGCGGCCCGTAGGCGTTGTTGAACACATTGAGGTTCGGCACCACGCCAGGATCGGCGCCCGGTGCTGACGGAACCGCATTCTGGCCCAGCACCGTCGTTTGATCGAGCCCGTTCACCGGGGGCGCACCGAGCGCGGCAGGGTTGGCCGGCTGTCCGTTTTGAGCCAGCACCCCGAACCCGCTCGGCCCCAGCGGCGCGCCGATTACCGGCACTGTCGGGCCAGGTGGAGGAGCTGGGGGCTCGGGTTCTCCGGGAACAGGCAGCGGCTCGGGCGGCGGAGGGTCCGCAGCGGCGGTCGCTGAGAAGGCGACTGCCGCTCCGATAGCGAGCAGACCCGCCGTCGCGATATTCGCGACTGCGTCTCTCTTTCTGTGCTGAACCATGCCTGCGATCAGACCGCCTTGGTCACGCCGTAGTAGGCGACGATGTCGTCGGTGTCTGCTGTCGCGCTCGTCAGCGTCGCGTAGGACCGCAGGAAGGACTGACCGACGCAACCGTCGACCTTGATGTGGGTGTCCTTGAGGGTGACACGCACCGGTGCGGCCTTGTAATCCTTCTTGTCCACGGTGACGGTGGAGACGGTGCCAGGCTTGGCGTGGATCTCGATCGTCCCGGAGATCGGGAACGTGACGCCCGTCGGAATGAGGCCACCGGTAATTGAGGAACCGGAGGTGCCGATACCGACCTGACCGATGAGCCTGACCTGGCCGAGTTCGATGCCGCAGCCGATCTGGTAACCGGCCTCGAGCGTGCCACCGCTGAGGCTCGACTTGCCGCTGCCCGTGACCGTCCCCGTGAACGTGCCGCCGACAAGGTATTCACGGGACGAGACCGCGGTCGTCAGTGGTGCCACCGGAAGCTGGGTCTCGTCTTTCGCCACCACCGTCAGCACCCAGCCATCGGGCGTCGTCACAACGCCGGGCTCAGCCGAGGCGACGACTCCGGTGTCCGGAGGCGGTCCGACATCATCAGCCGGCGGGTCGGCCAATGCAATGGGTGCGGTACCGAGCGGGATCAGCGAGCAAGCGGCAAGCGTGGCGAAGCGATTCAACATGGTTGTGTTCCGTTCGAGTTCGCAGGAGTTAGACGGCCTTGGTGACGCCGAGGTAGGTGATGACGTCGTCGGTGTTATCGGTCGAGCTCGTCAGCGTGGCGTACGAGCGGATGAACGACTGGCCGGCGCACTGGTCGGTCTTGATCCGCACGCCGGTGATCGTGATGCGAGTCGTCGTGCCCTTGAACTTCTTCTTGTCGATCGCGACTGTGGTCACCGTGCCGGGCTTCAGGTAGACCTTGCCCTGGAGGCTGATCCCGAACGCGCCCGTCGCGTTGCCGGTGAACGGAATTCCGATGCCCGGCGTGAAGCTTGCGCCGGGGTTGATCTCCGTCTCGTCGGAGATGATCCCGCAACCGATTTGCTCTCCAGCCTCGAACGAACCGCCGGTGAGCTTGGTCTTGCCGCCGCCCGTGATCTTGCCTGTGAAGGTGCCTGCCACCAGGTACTCACGCGACGAGATCGCGGTGGTCAGCGGGGCGACCGGGAGCTGCGTCTCATTGCTTCCGACCACTTCGAGGTGCCAGCCGTCCGGCGTATCGAGGATTCCGGGAGGTCCCGACGGAACAGCACCCTCCGGCGGCAGCGGATTGGTGGCGTTCACCGGCACCGCGGGATCCGGGGGCGGAGGGGGATCGGCCTGCGCGAGGGGCGCGACCGCGACCGGTATCGCGACGCAGACGGATGCCAGAATGGCAAAGCGGTTCAACATGGTTGGGATAGCGCCTCTCGTGGGTCGGAATCCAAGGATCCAAAAGGATCTGTCGCGAGGGAGCATCTAATGAGTGGGTTGCCAAACGGTGAACGGACCACAAACAGTTCACGCCGCATTCCCATCCAGTGGGCGTCTACGGGGTGTGGCGTGTAACACACTGAGCCCCAGGCACGTTCACAGTTCGAGGACAGGTAATGGACGGCAAGTGGAAAGCGACCGTTAGGCATTTGTTCACCGTTAGGACATCTCACCCATTGACCGTAGTTCGGGTTACTGCCCTCGAGAATGGACGGGGCTCGTCGACGTGGGTGTGGCTGGCCGGTGTGACGGCCTGCCAACGGGTGAAGGGACACCTGGCAACCCTGCGAGACCGACTAACTTGGAGGAAACGTTGAAGTACGTAGGCGAGCGAGTTGTTGCCGCATCCGTCGTCGCGTTCGGCCTTGGCTTGACGCTCGCTCCGAGTGCTCTCGCTGATGACGTCACTGTTGACGATTCAGGGGCGGGCGCGGTCCAGGTCGCCGCGGGTCCCACATCGGAAAATGCGAGTCCCGCGGCGGTGCAGGCATGTGGACAGTTCGCCGAGGTGCTCGACGGCTCTTCGACCTACTACGGGGACTTCGCTGACGCGTTCGAAGGGTCCGACTACGCGGATCCCGCCGTCAGCAGCAGCAATACGGTGGGACGGACCGCGCTGCGGCAATCGGCCGCTGTATCCATGCAGGCCGCCCAGACTCCGGGATTGGATCCGGCGATCGCCGATCCGATGCGGATCTGGTCACTCGGCGCAACCAAGCTGCTCGTCAAAATGGGGCTGCGGATTCCCGGCGACAGCCTGAACAGCACCGCCACCGAGATGAACAACCAAGCCGTCAAGGTCCAAGAGGCGTGCGCTGCGGCCGGGACGCACGCGTAATTCGGTGAAACGCTTTGTCTTTGGGGTGCTAGCCCTCAGCTTTGTGCTCGCCGGCTGCGGTGGCGCCGCTTCGGGCGCATCGCAAGCACCGAAGTTGGTGCCGGACACCGCACTTACCGCGTCGCTCCTGAGCGCCGATGAGTTGAACACGATGATGGGGGCGAGCGGAATGACGCCGCATACGCCCGTGTCGCAGATGGGTGATCATCGAAACCTCCTGCCCAACCTCAACTGCTTGGGCGTTTGGCAAGTCAACGAAGCCCCGATCTACGATTCCAGTCACTGGAAGTCGGTGCGCCAACAACTGGTTCGGGTACCGGACGCCGACGAGTGGAATTTCCTCGTCGTGCAATCCGTCGTCTCCTACCGCACTGCGGACGCGGCGCGCGAGTTCTTCAGTGAGTCGACGGACCGATGGTCGAAGTGCACCAATCACACGCTCAATATCCAGCTTAACGGCCAGGCGTTGCCCAGGTGGCATAGTGGCGACCTGACCAAGACCGACACACAGCTTGCGATGCAGTACACACGAAGTACAGGCGACCAGACCAGGTCGTGCCAGCGAGCGCTCTCTGTCACCGCGAACTTGATCCTCGACATTCAAGCGTGCAAGCCGCAGCAGGAGTCTCCGATCACGCAAGCCGCTGACGTCGCCGACAAGATCGAGTCGAAACTCCCCAGATAAGAGCGGAGTTCGAGCTACCGTCTGCGCCAGCGCAGGAGATACCGGTAGTACAGCGCCCGTCGCACCGACGCCCCCGGTATCAGGTCGTCGACCGTGCGGCGGATGTCGTCGAGACCCTCCTGCGGCTCCGTGACGATGACGCCAATGTTGCGAGTCTCCGAGTGTAGCCAGGAGCAAGTCCGCGCAGCGGGCACGCACATCGCCGACCAAACCCAGTCGCGCACAGTCTTATTCGTTGGACATCCGACCACGGCTATCTCTCCGGTTGGGTTCAGCATGTCGCGCGCCTTGACCAAGGAGGCGCGCAGATCCATGTGATGCAGTGTCGCCACCAACGTGATGAGGTCAAACCTGCATTCGCCGGCCCGGAAGTCCTGGAAGCCTTGTTGAGAGACCGTGACGTGCCGATGTGATGCCAGCCGGTCGGCCGCGCGGGTGATCGCCGCGGGATCGGGGTCGATACCCGTCACCGACCGCGACACCGCTGCGAGCCGCTGGGCGAGAAGGCCGTCGCCGCAACCGATGTCGAGGACATCGCCGCGGTGTTCAGCGGCGATCGACAGCAGCCACGGATGGTAGGCGGTGTTGTGGTTCCAATAGTCGGTTGGCGTCGCCATACCTAAGGCTGTGCCAGCTTCAGGACTTGTCGGCCTCTGCTGAATTACCGGAATCGTCTTTCGGCTCGTTGGAGGTCGCGCCGGATTGCGTCGCCTCGGACTGTGTCGTCTCCTGCGGCTCTTCTCTCGTCGACTTATCAATGCTGGCAACGGGATCCGACGTCTTTGATGAAGTGCCGTCATTGCCGGTCGACTGCGGCACGGCCTTTTCGCTGTCTCGCACCACGTTGGTCAACGGCTTGCTCTCCTCATCGGTCGTGGTGAGGATCTTCGCGTCGGATGTTGTCGCGTCGGCGGTGAGGGTGGTCGTCGACGCCGCCTTCGGCTCGGAACCAGTGGCCGCCGTCAGTGTCTGCTGGATGGCGCTCGGGATCGTCGTCGCGAGCTGGCTCAAAGACGAAAATGGTGTTGCTGGCTGATACTGGCTCGGGTCTGCGGGGATGGGATTGCCGTTGGGGTAGGCCGAGTCGACGATCGCGGTCAGCACGGGCTCGGTCAGATCGGCGATGACGTCGCCGAACGGCACGAAATCACGTATCAGGTTGGTCAACGGCAGGCCGTCGCTGGTGTAGGTGACGTAGGTAGTGTTCCCGCGCTGCGTGACATAGGCGGCCACGCGGTCGCCGACCGGTATCGCCCCGCACTGTGCGTCGGGACATTCGAGCACCGCGCCGTTGTCAGTGATGCCACATGTGTTTGCGGTGCCGCAAGTCACCGAAGGAGATCCGTCGGCGTTGACGGGCAGATCCACCTCGTTCTGGTTGAGGCGGTGGTAGAGGTAGGCGACCAACGAATTGACGGCGGCGACCGGGTTGAGCACATCGGCCGGCGCATTCGAGTTGTAGTCGTACTGGTAGCCCACGTCGACGACCCCGAGGGCATCGGTGTGCGTCGGCGACGGGAAGGGGTTGACGCCGATCAAAGCGAACCACGGATACCTAGTGCCGAAGCCGCCGTCGGGCCGGGCGACGTTGTTGTCCAGGATGAAGAGGGTTTGCGACAGGACGGGATCCTGCTGGGCCTGCAGCGCCATGAGCAGAAAACTGGCGTTGGCGGCGCCCCAGCCCGAGGAGAGCACGGCGTTGTCCTCGCCGACATGGTCTTGCAGGGCCAGGTTGATGCCGAACGGGCCGGTGAGGAAGTTGACGTGCACGAGGTCATCGCCGGTGTTGTACGGCGGCGCATTGAACTCCCCTTGGAAGAAGTCCTCGACACCCGCTCCCGTCGGATTCGTTGAGCTGCCGGCGACGATCAGCGCCGCCAGGTCGACGAGCGACGCCGAGATCGAGGCGGGTTGAGTCGCAGCAACGCCCGCCACGGTGGTCGCGACGCCGACGGCCGCCACGCCCCTCGCCAGCCTGCTCACACGGTTCGCTGCGGTTTTGCTCACTTCCGGCTCCCCCTCCGGGCTCTCAGTAGCAACATACCGCGGCGAGTGGGCGCCAGGGGAGTTGCCGGCTATCCGATGAGCGGGTCGGATTTGTCACTCGCACCCAGAAGCCCATTGGCCGTATATCGCAGCGGAGAAGCCGTAGGGCAGGAGGAGCGGGTGCAGCGTTTCTTGGTTGAGCCGCGGCGAGCCCATCGCTAATCCAAATGTGCCGCAACTTTGGAAAGCGAGGGTCTATCACACACGAGATCGGCGTTGCGGACCGTACGGTCCACAACGCCGACCTTATAGCTGTTTGCCGTCAGGCGTGCACGGTGATCGTTACTTTGCGCCAGTGTCGTTCCCGGGCTTTTTGGCGCCGGCTCCGTTGTCGTCGGTGCCGGCCCCGCTCTTGGTGGTGCTCGCGTTGGTGGCGCCGGAGCCACTGTTGGTGGCGCTAACGCTCTTTGTGCCGGAGCCGTTGTTGGTGGTGCTCGTGTCGTTGATGCCGGAGCCGTTCTTGTCGTTGGTGCCGGAGCCGTTTTTGTCGTTGGTACCGGTGTTAGTGGCGCCGGTGGTGGTGGTGCCGGTGGTGGTTGACGAGGTGTCGGTGCTGGTGCTCGTTTTGTTAATCCCGGAACCGTTTTTGTCGTTGGTGTCGGTGTCAGTGTCGTTCGTGCCGGCGTCCTCGTTCTTCGCGCCGGTGTTGTTGCTGACGGTGTCGTTGGTGCCCGAACCGTTCTTGTCGCCGGTGCCGGTGCCGGTGGTGGTGTTGGTGTCGGTGCTGAGCGCTGCCGTGAGGGCCTGCATTTCGATGCTGCTCGTGCCCGTGGTCAGGGCGGTAGCGCCCAAGCCGGCGCCGAAGGCACCGGAAATGACCGCGAGGTCGGTCGTAATGATCGTGGCAGGCAGCTGGAGCACGTTGTTGATGGCGGCGAGCTCGTCAGTGAAGGCTTTCTGCAGCAAGGGGGGGATCTTGTCCCACTGGCCCTGGAAGAACGCGCCAGTGGCCGCGTTGACCGGAGGGACGAACGCCGCCAGGTTTCCGAGCGTTGATGCGATGGTGAAGTAGTTCTGGAACGGGAG